>Ga0307287_10000109_pt1 | contig 29706 bp, 30 predicted proteins | sample ER_DNA_141_FD_194485 | JGI IMG/M metagenome (GOLD analysis project Ga0307287, IMG submission 194485) | Bulk soil microbial communities from the East River watershed near Crested Butte, Colorado, United States - ER_DNA_141 | ecosystem: Environmental > Terrestrial > Soil > Floodplain | place...
TCTAACTTTCGTCATAGAAGAACCGCAAGGAGTAGCACCGCAATATCAATTACAAATCGGCATACATTAGCGCAGAACAGCAGATAAGTGACGGTCACGCGTCCCGTGCGGTCCTGAGCTCGCCTGATCCTGCAATTGAAAGGTCTACCGGCGAGTCTTGCAATTTGTGCTGTACTGTGCTGATCTAGACCGTTCTAGTGGGGCAATCGGGCATGTTGCGACTGCAAGTACCGCAAGACAGGAGCAGACCTGTGAATGTGAAGGCTGACACCAAGGACAGACCGCGGCACTTGCCCGCCGGGCGGAAGGCCCGACTGGCGGCGTACGTGGCCGAGGCCGGACAGGTCACGGTCGGCACACTTGCGGAGCACTTCGGCGTGTCGATCGATACGATCCGCAGGGACCTGGACCAGCTCAGTACCGAAGGTGTCCTGGTCCGTACCTACGGCGGCGCCGTCAGCCTGTCGACGGTATCCCGAGTCGACCGGGCGGTGGACGTACGACTCAGCCTGCAGGAAGCCGAGAAGGAGAAGATTGCGGCACTTGCCGCGTCCTTGGTCGAGGACGGGTCCACCATCATGATCAATGGCGGGACGACCACACTCGCGCTTGCCCGCCACCTACATCATCACCGGGACCTCACCGTGGCCACGAACAATCTGCTCGTACCTCCGGCGTTGTCGCCCTCAGTCATCCGAGATTTGTACGTCTTCGGGGGAGCGGTCCGCTCGATCACGCTCGCCACCATCGGCCCCGTTAGCCTCCGGGTCGCAGGCGGTACCGAGCTCGACATCCGGTGCGATCTGGCATTGGTTGGCGTCGGCGCTGTTTCAGTTGACGCAGGCTACTCAACGAGCAACGCGGGAGAGGCAGCCATGATGCGGGAGATGATGTCTCGCTCAGCACGCGTCGCGATCTTGGCAGACTCATCCAAGTTCGGTCGCCGGCTTTTCGCTCAGATATCCGAGCTTGGGAGTGCCACCTACCTGGTCACAGACTCGAGCCCACCGTCTGAGCTTCTCGATGCGCTGGCCGAGAACGATGTCGAGGTCATTACCCCAGAGACAAGTTGATCACTGCGGACGGGGCAAGCAAGTCGCGCAGACCCATCAGGGACCGGTGGCTGCATCGATCAGTAGTGAGTCCAATCCTCGGCGCACGCCCGGGACGTCCGCGACCTTCCGGATGGCAAGAAGCGTGCCGCCTACATACGGATCTGGGGTTTCGCCCGGATCATGGCGCATCACCAGCCGCTCGCCGGCGCCACCGAAGACGATCTCCGTGGTCACCACGAAGCTGGGCAGCCGCACGGAGTGGATGCGGGTGCCTGCCACCTCGGCACCCCGCGCCTCGACCGGGCCGGCCAACTGCGGCAGAGGCACCGCGGAGAGTGGCGTGCGGACCTGGGCCAGGGTCTCGGCCAGCTCTCGCGAGGTGCCGCTGGGCACATCCGCCTTGTCGGCGCTGGCGAAGTCCATGATCTCCCAGTGGTTCAGATACTGGGCGGCCAGCGCGGCGGCCCGCTTCAAGATCGCGGCCATGATCGAGAAGTTGCCCGCGGCAACCACACCCACACCCCCGTCGCGGGCGAGACGGTCGAGCTCGGCGTAGTCGTCGGCGGCCAGCCCACTCGAGCCGACGACTGCATGCACCCCCGCGCGTATGGCGGTCATGACGTTCTCCTTGACTGCGGCGGCGCTGGTGTAGTCGACAAGCACATCGACCTCCGCGGACTGCAACGCCTCTGACACCGAGGCGTAGATGAACCCGCCGCTTCGGGAGGCTGTCGCGTCGGCCAGTGTCAGCCCCGCGGCGGACCGGGCCACCCCACAGGTCAAGCTGAGGTCATCCGCCGCCTCGATCGCAGCCACGATCGGCGGCGCTGTCCAGCCGGTGATGCCGGCGAAGCAAACCCTGATCATGACTCGACCCTAGTGTTCGGGGTCGACACGTTGGACGGAGAACAGGCTCAGTGTCGTCGTGCCGATCCCTGCGTCCCGCAACAAGGATGAGCGCGTACGGTGGAACGCTTGTCGACGGCACGCAAGACTGCTCCTGAGGGAGGTGGTCATGGCAGGTCCACTGCTGGAGACCAAGCTCCAAGTTCCCAGGCGGCGACGTGATCTGATAGCCCGTCCGAGACTGAGTGAGCGCCTAACACGGGGGGCCGAGTCGGCGCTGACGCTGGTATCAGCTCCGGCCGGGTTCGGTAAGACGACGCTGCTGGCGGACTGGTTGGCAGCTCCTGCAGCCAATGGGCGGTCCGGGGCGTGGCTTTCGCTCGACCAACGCGACAACGATCCGGCGTTGTTCTGGACGTACCTGCTCGCCGCGCTGCAGAAGGCGGCGCCCGGAGTTGGCGCAGGTTCTATCTCGATCTTGCAGTCGCCCCAGCCGCCGATCGAAGCTGTCGTCGCCACTCTGCTGAACGACCTCAGCGCCATCTCGCAGGAGGTCGTGCTGGTGCTCGACGACTACCACCTCATCGATGCGCGCGAAGTGCAGGACGGGATGGCCTTCCTGCTGGAGCACCTGCCCCAACAGATACATCTGGTGATCGCCGGCCGCGCCGACCCCGCGCTGCCGCTGGCGCGCTTGCGAGGGCGGGGCGAGCTCGTCGAGATCCGCGCCGCCGATCTGCGCTTCACGCCCGAGGAGGCCGCGGCCTACCTCACTGGGGCGATGGGATTGGCGCTGACGGCACAGGATGTCGTAGCGCTGGAGGGGCGTACCGAAGGGTGGATCGCCGCGCTTCAGATGGCGGCGCTCTCGATGCAGGGCCGAGACGACGTCGCCGGGTTCATCGCCGGCTTCGCCGGGGATGACCGGTACATCGTCGACTATTTGGCCGAGGAGGTCTTGCAGCGCCAGCCCGAAGATGTCCAGCACTTCCTGCTGCAGACCTCTATCCTGTACCGACTGAGTGGGTCCCTCTGTGATGCCGTCACCGGCCAGAATGGCGGAAAGGCCAGGTTGGCGGCGCTCGAGCGAAAAAACCTCTTCCTGGTCCCGCTTGATGATCATCGCCGGTGGTATCGCTATCACCAGCTCTTTGCCGACGTGCTGCATGCGCGCCTGCTCGACGAGCAGCCTGAGGACGTTTCCACCCTGCACCGGCGGGCAAGCGACTGGTACGAACAGAACGGCGAGCGGTCCGAGGCGGTCCGCCACGCGCTGGCCGGCAAGCACTTCGAGCGAGCCGCGGAGCTGATCGAGCTGGCGATCCCGGCGCTGCGCCAGGGCAGACAGGATGCCACCCTGCTCCACTGGCTTGAGGCGCTTCCCGACGAGGTAATCCGCGTCAGGCCGGTGCTGAGTGTTGAGTTTGTCGGGGCGCTCATGAGTGGGGGCGAGTTCGAGGGCGTGGAGGCGCGGCTGCGGGACGCCGAACGCTGGCTGGACGGAGCGACAGAGAACGATCAGGGCCATGAGGTTGCAGCGGCGTCGATGGTGGTGGTGGACGATGTGGCCTTCCGCCGCCTACCCGGCGCGATCGCCATGTATCGCGCCGGACTAGCCCAGCTCCGCGGCGATGTGGCCGGCACCATGACCCATGCCCGGCGGGCGCTCGAGCTTACCGAACAGGACGACCACGTCGGGCGCGGCGCGGCGGCGGCCCTTCTGGGCCTCGCCTACTGGACGAGTGCGGACCTGGATGCCGCGCACCGTTGGTACGCCGAGGGCATGGCCAGTCTCGCCAAGGCGGGGCATGTTGCCGACGTGGTGGCTGGCGCCGTCACCCTGGCGGACCTCCGGATTGCCCAAGGTCGTCTCAGGGAGGCAATGAGCCTTTACGAGCAGGGATTGCAGCGTGCGATCGAGCACGGCGTCCCCGCGCTGAGGGGGGCGGCCGACATGCACTCAGGGCTGGGCCAGCTCCTGTACGAGCGGAACGATCTTGATGCCGCGCTGCAGCACGTGCAGATGAGCCGGGATCTGGGCCAGCATGCCGGCTTTCCGCAGAACGAGTACCGCTGGCGCGTCGCGCTGGCGCGGATTCGGCAGGCTCAAGGAGATCTGGGCGGCACGCTGGACCTGCTCAACGAGGCGGAGCGGCTTTACGCGGGTGACTTCTCTCCGAACGTCCGGCCGGTCCCCGCGTTGCGGGCCCGGCTATGGGTCGCCCTCGGCCGCCGGGATGACGCGCTCGACTGGGCGCGTCAGAAAGGACTCTCCGCGACAGACGACCTCAGCTACCTGCGCGAGTTCGAGCACATCACCCTCGCCAGGGTGCTCCTGACCCAGTATGCAGCCGGGCGCGCCGACGACTCCCTCGACGACGCCACGCGACTCCTCGAGCGCCTCCGGCGAGCGGCCGAGGAGGGGAAGCGGACCGGGAACCTGCTCGAGATCCTGGTCCTGCAGTCCTTGGCCCACCAGGCGCGGGGCGACCTCCCGGCGGCGCTGGCATCGCTGCAAGAGGCGCTGACGCTCGCCGAGCCGGAGGGCTATGTCCGACTCTTCGTCGATGAGGGGCCGCCGATGGCCTCGCTGCTGCGAGCGGCCGCGAAGCAGGGCATCCGCCGGAACTATGTCGGTCGGCTGCTGGCCGCCATCAACGAGACTGAGAGAAGCAGCCAGCCCGGCCAACCGGGCCTGATCGAGCCACTGAGCGAGCGCGAGCTAGACGTGCTTCGACTGCTCGGCACCGACCTGGACGGACCGGACATCGCCCGCCAGCTCATCGTCTCGTTGAATACCGTGCGGACCCACACCAACCACGTCTACGCCAAGCTCGGCGTCAACAACCGTCGAGCGGCGGTGCGCCGGGCCCGGGAGCTCGGCCTGCTGTCGCGTACCCGCGACCACTGACCCGACTCATCGTCGTTCGCGTCGCCCACCGTCCTTAGGCCGATGACTCGAGGAGGCCGCGGAGCTTGTCGAGGTTGGCGGCCACCGCATCGCGTACCCGACTGGAGGCCAAGGGGACGAGCAGTCGCAATGGCCCGCGACCGGACAGATCGGCGGTATTGGTCAGCCTGGTTCCTTCCGGCACCTCTTCGATCTGATAGATGAGCGTTCCGGAGAGGGGACCGATGTCGCCCTCAAGGACCATGCGGCGCTCCGGCACTAACTCGGTGATCACGAGCTCCTCGGTTGTCGGCCGCGGAACTGACCGCGTCTGTTGGATCCGTGTCCCAACGCCGAGCGGACCTGCGCTGACCTGGCGGGCCGAATCGGTGGCGTAATTCCACTTCGGGATATTGGCCGGGTCGACGAGAAAGGCGAAGACCTCGTTTGGCGGCCGCCGAATGGTCACGCTGTTGGCGAAGTGCATGCCTAAGTGTCCAGGAAGTCGCGATCGCTAAATCACCACATCCATCACCACATGTGGTGATGCTCGCTCACCACATCCCCTCATACCTTTTCGACCATGAGCGAGACAGCGACCGGCGATCATCGCGAGGCCGGACGGTACGAAATCCGCCTCAAGGGGCACCTCGATTCTCGATGGGCCACCTGGTTTGACGGACTTGGCCTGACCCACGAGAGCGACGGCACCACCATCATCTCTGGCCTTGTTGCCGACCAGGCAGCACTCCATGGCCTGCTCCAGAAGGTGCGCGATACAGGTCTGCCGCTGGTCTCCGTCACTCAGGTCGACCCCCATTAATCAAACTGCCCGCCACCGCACCTCGATATGTGCTCAGCAATCTGCAAGAGGAGAACGATATGACCATCACCGACCGAACCACAGCAACGAAAGGAGTCCCAATGGACTCATTGAGGAAGACCGCGCTGATCGCGGGCGTGTTCTACGTGATCACCTTTGTCTCGATCCCGACTCTCGCCCTCTACGGTGCGGTGCACGATCCGAACTACATGGTCGGCCTTGGTCCGGACACACCCGTCGTCCTCGGCGGCGTGCTGGAGATCATCGTGGCCCTCGCCGGTATCGGCACCGCCGTCGTCCTCTACCCCGTGGTAAAGAGACAGGGCGAAGCGCGCGCGCTGGGCTTCGTCGGCGCGCGGGTACTGGAAGCCGCCACCATCTTCGTCGGCGTCGCGAGCCTGCTGACCGTGGTAACCCTGCGGCAGGCCGGAGCCGGAGCAGATGGGTTGGTCGCCGGGCAGGCGCTTGTCGCCTTCTATGACCGCATCTTCGCCCTCGGACAAGGCCTCATTCCGGCCGTAAACGCCCTGCTCCTCGGCACCTTGCTCTACCAGTCACGGCTGGTGCCGCGGGCTCTTCCCATGCTGGGATTGATCGGGGCGGCCCTGCTGATTGCTACCGACGCCGCCGTGGTGTTCGGGCTCTTGGACCGGCTGTCCCCACTGGCCGCAATCCTCACCATTCCGATCGCGGTGTGGGAGTTCTCCCTAGGTGTCTACCTGATCGTCAAGGGCTTCAAGCCCTCTCCGATCACAGCTGACATGACGGCTATCAACAACCAGTCCACCCACTAGGGTGCCGCCGTCTAACCGTCGACAACACGGCCGGGCCCAAGTCATCTGTCGCGGCGGAGATCGAGCCCGACGTACTCGCCATCGCACCTCGATAGATGCTCACCGATCCACATAAGGAGAACGACATGACCACCACCAGTCAAACCACAGCAACGAAACGAGCTCCGGTCGGCTCGCTGAGGAAGACCGCGCTGGTCGCCGGCGCGCTGTACCTGATCACCTTCGCCACCTCGATACCGGCCCGGGTCCTGTTCGGCCCGGTGAAGGATCCGAACTACATCCTCGGGCCGGGGGCGGCGGACACGCAGGTGCTCTTCGCGGGCTTCCTCGATGTGATGCTGGCCCTCGCCTGCATCGGCACCGCGGTCGCGCTGTATCCGGTGGTCGAGCGGCAGAACAAGGGGGTCGCGCTCGGCTTCGTCGGCTCCCGGACCCTGGAAGCCGCCATCATCGTGACCGGCGTTATCGCCCTGCTGTCCGTGGTCACGCTGCGGCAGGCCGGAGCCGGAGCCGATGCGCTGGTCGCCAGCCAGACGCTGGTCGCCGTCTATGACTGGACGTTCCTGTTCGGACCCGGCTTCATGGCTTGTGTGAACGCCCTGCTGCTCGGCTCGCTGCTGTACCGGTCCGGCCTGGTACCCCGGATCATCCCGCTGGTGGGCCTGATGGGAGCGCCCCTGCTTTTCGCTTCCGATCTCGCGGTCATGTTTGGGATCTGGGAGCAGGTCTCCCTGCCCGCGGGGATCGCAACAGTCCCGATCGCGCTGTGGGAGGTCTCGCTCGGCGTGTGGCTGGTCGTCAAGGGCTTCAAGCCCTCCCCGATCACCGCGGGGATGACCGCTTCCAGCACCCGGCCCGCCTACCAGGACGGCGCCGTCTAAACCGCCGGACAGGGCCGGGCCCGCACAAAGGGCCCGGCCGCTGTCCACGAAGACCACCTGCATACCTCCACGAAAAGGATCCACGAAAATGACATCGACAACATCGCAAGCCGGCTATCCGGTCCAGCTGACCGGCGAGCTGGACCCGAATCTCTCGCGCTGGCTGTGGCTGGTGAAGATGTTCCTGGCTATTCCCCACTACGTCGTCTTGGCGTTCCTGTGGGTCGCGTTCCTGATCACCACCGTGATCGCAGCCTTCGCCATCTTGTTCACCGGCCGCTATCCGCGCTCATTGTTCGACTTCAACGTCGGTGTGCTGCGGTGGAACTGGCGGGTGGGGTTCTACGTGTACGCCGCCCTGGGCACGGACCGCTACCCACCGTTCACCTTGGCCCGGACTGACTACCCAGCCGACTTCGACATCGCCTACCCCGAACACCTCTCCCGCGGCCTAGTTCTCGCCAAGTGGCTGCTCGCTATCCCGCACCTGATCATCGTCATCCTCATCGCCGGCGACCTCCTTTTGTACCCGTGGACCACCAGCACCGGCTGGAGCTCCGGGTTCCAGCTCGCCGGCGGATACTCAGTCCTCAACCTGCTCGTCGTCATAGCGGGCTTCTTCCTGTTGATCACGGGGCAGTATCCCCACGCCCTCTTCGACCTGCTCATCGGCATCAACCGCTGGCTCTACCGCGTCCTCACCTACGTCGCCTTGATGCGCGACGAATACCCGCCATTCCGTCTCGATCAGGGCCAGTACGAGCCCGCGGACGTGGACCCCGACCGGCCAGCGACCACTCCGGCATTGGTCCGCACGCCGGCCTGAGCGCTGTTCGCGCAAGTGCTCATCGGACACGCTCCACGGGCCGGCTGGCAACGGCACCGAGAACGGCGCAGCAGCACCGGCACATCGGCTCTACCATGGCCTCGAGCTCAGCGATCTCTTGTTCTCGACCGACGAACCGGGTCAGATACGACGGCGGCCGGTCGGCGAACGGCTCGGCATCCACACTCATGAAGCCACCTCCTGAGTTCCACTCGTCACCGACTGGCGAACAGCGAGGAGGCCGCGTGTACTGCTGCTGTCCGGGTATTCACGTTGAGCTTGTCGAAGATCGATCGCAGATGCGCGTGCACGGTACGTTCACTCAGCAGAAGCCGATGGGCAATCTCGGCGTTGCTCAGCCCATCGGCAACCAAATGCAGGACCTCGATCTCCCGGGCAGTCAAGCCAGACGACCTGCGCTGGAGCTCTTCTTCCAGGGCAGATACAGCTTCTTCGGCAACACGCAAAGCCTGCTCGGAGTTCAGCTTCCTCCCGCCCGCGTACGTCTCGGACCACGCTCGCTCGCCGAGGCGGCGGCGGACGCTGGCGGCCGACTCGTGGAAGTCGTTGGGCATTGGGAACCACTGTTCCTGCTGATAGGTCTCCCGCCATCCCGCGGCCGTCCCGGACAGCTTGGCGGCCAGATCCAAGCGATTCAGCGCGGCCGCGATCGCCGCGATGCCGTCAAGGGTGTCGGCACTCTCGGTCGTGAACCGATAGTCCCGCTGGTACCGCACGGCGTTCCGGTACGCATTCAGCGCAGCGGGCAGCTTGCCCTCGAGGCGAAGCGTCAAGCCCAGATCAACCAACGCGTGGCACGCCCCGAGCGGGGCATCCAGGCTCTCGAACTGGGTGGCGCTCTGAAGTAAATATGACGACGCCTCGGTGTATTCACCGAGGACGAAGGCCGCAATTCCCAGCAAGTCGTAGCACCACGCCACACCCAGTGCGTCACGACAGGCTTGGCAGAGGACCAAGCTCTCGGCTATCTCGCGCCGGCCTCGCTCGGAGTCGCCGACGAGAAGGCTGGCGGCGCCATGGGTCAGGATGCAGTTCGCGACGCCGGCCTGGTCGCCGATCTCTTGGAAGAGGATAAGTCCGTGCTGCAGCAGACCCTGGGCGGCAACCGGGTCGGCTCGACACCTCCATAGGCCGGATATCCAGTATCGAAGCTGGCCACCCGGTTGAAGTTGAGCCTCAACTCCCCGGACGGCTCTCCCCCGTCACAGCTCTGGTTTTGGTTCTGGTCTACACAGCCAGTGATTGATTCGGTCCCTTCGATGTACCTGATCTGGGTAGTCCAATAGGTCCAGGCGTTGATCACCCGCTCGCTCCGAAGCTTGTAGGTGCCGATCAGCCCGCCGGTGACCCGGTAAACCGCCGGGCTCCCATCGATTGGAAGGAGTCGACCTTCCACATGGACCTGACGTGGTTCATTGGGCACGCCCAGTGCGGTGCCGGCCGCTCCGAACACCAGGACGACAGCGAGACCGGATGCCGCGGCGCCAACGCGCAGGGCGCGGCTCCTCACCCGTCGAGTCCCTGATTGTTTGGCCGTGTTCGCGCTTGTCATGGCCCCTTCCTCCTTTCGTGCCGCGGAAACGGACTTGTTTCTGCGAGTACGCCATCAGAATCGCTCGGCGGGGGAACGGGACACATCGGCAATAGTGCCTAACTCTCCAGTGTTCGCGACAATGCCGATTCGAAAGGGTCATCATGCTGCAGGAGGGTTAGGACGCTGCCGCTCGATCTAAAACACGATTTGGAGAAAGTGCGGCCCACGAAGATGGCTGTTAATCATCGGTCCCCGCAGCTCAACAGCATTGGCGCGCTTCTGCTCGGGCGTCCCAGTGTTTCTGGCAGGCCGCTCGTTCCAAAGATGGCACGCCGCTCCGCCTGATCAGCACCTACACCGAGCGACGCGTGACAACAGGCCGCGGCCCTGCGCGGAATTTGATCCCGTCCCGATAGGTCGGCACAAAAGGCGGGCTACACGCTGGAGCGCTGACGACCCCGGATCGTGACCGACACGATGGCCGCCACCAGGCAGAGGCCAGCACCGCCGAACCAGGCGAGGGTGTATTGGCCCGTCGTGTCACGGACGACCCCCGCCGCGGCCGAGGCGAGGGCCGCCCCGAACTGGTGTGAGGCGAACACCCAGCCGAACACGATCGTTCCGGAGCTTCCGAACGCTTCTCGGCACAGCGCCGCCGTAGGCGGCACGGTGGCCACCCAGTCCAGGCCATAGACGATGATGAACACGAGCATGCTGGGGTGCACGGCGTCCGAGAGCAGCCAGGGCAACACCAGCAGGCCGACGCCGCGGAAGAAGTAGTAGCAGACCAGCAGCAGCCGCGGGTCGATCCGGTCGGTCAGCACGCCGGAGAGGATGGTCCCGGCGATATCGAAGATCCCGACCAGCGCCAATAACCCGGCGGCGGTGGTCTGAGGCATGCCGTGATCGTGGGCAGAGGGCACGAAGTGGGTGCCGATCAGGCCGTTGGTGGTGGCGCCGCAGATCGCGAAGCCACCGGCCAGGGCCCAGAAGGTCTTGGTCCGTGCCGCGTCTGCTAGAGCGCGTACCGCTCGGCTCGCGGCTCCGGTCGAGTCGATCGCCGGCGGTTGCGGCCGGCCCGGCGGAGCGCCGTACGCGGTAACGCCCCGGTCCTCGGGATAGTCGCGGAGCACCACCAGCACGAACGGGATGACGGCCAGCGCGGCGAAGGTGACGACCAGCGAGGCTGTCCGCCAGGACTGCCGCTCAGTCAGCGCGGCCATCACCGGGAGGAAGATCAGCTGACCAGTGGCGCCGGCGGCCGTCAGGACGCCCATCACCAGGCCGCGCCGGCGCACAAACCAGCGGTTGGCGATGGTGGCCGCGAACACCAAGGCCATCGAGCCGGTACCCAGACCGATCAGCAGCCCCCAGGTGATCATCAACTGCCAACCCTGGGTGATCACGATGGTCAGCCCGCTGCCGGCCGCCACCAGGATCAAGGCGAGGCTGGTCACCAAGCGGATCCCGAACCGATCCATCAGCGCTGCGGCGAACGGCGCCATCAACCCGTACAGCACTAGGTTGAGGCTGACGGCGCTCGAGATCAGAGTCCGCGGCCAACCGAACTCCTGCTCCAAAGGCACCATCAGCACACCGGGCGCAGCCCGGAATCCGGCGGCACCGAGCAGGGCTACGAACGCGACCAACGCCACCCACCATGCCGGATGGATCCGCCGGCCACCGCCGCCCGCGCCTTTTCGCTGGTCGGCGTCCGCCGCCAAGTCGAGCGCGGCGGTCGCCTCGAACGCCTCATCCGCTGTGCTCACCGGCTAATTAGACCCAGTTGCGACCTCGCGGGCAAAAGCGTTTCGCGGCGCGATCGCCGTCGGAATCCGGGTCTTCGTCTGGGCGTAGCCTCCAAAGCCCCAACCGTCGGATACGGTGTCGGGCGTTGTTTGCGACGTTAAGACAAATGAGTAAAACGCCCTGTGGTTCATGACGGCATCGTTGGTCCTTGGTTCTTGCCGACATTCGCCCAGGCCACAGGTCTGCCTGATCTGCACTACGTCGTGCTGCTGCCACCGCTCGAGGTCTGCATCGAGCGGGTCAGGAGTCGAGTCGATCATGGTTCCGCCGACTTATCAGTCACTCGCTACTTGTTCTTCCAATTCGCCAATGCCCACATCGCTGCCCGGCACGTGATCGCCGAGCGCGATGAACTACCCGGCCGTTTGGCAGGCCTCATTGATCAACAGCTGCACACCGGCACGTTCCGTTATTCGGCTTCCTGAAAGTCATCGCGATGACGTCCGCCCCGCTTCTGGGCGGCAGTGCCGGCGCCCTGCTCGACATTGAGACTCGGCTCGAGGGAACGCTGTTCCGCCATAGCTATCCTCGCGTCACAGTTGATCAAGAAGCCAGGAGGGGCTTACGCTCTTGGCGCCGGCCCGCCTCGACGCGGTCCCGTAGCAGCCAGTCGGCAGTGGCGACGCTAACTTCACGTACGCCACCAAGATCAACTTGCGCGATGACGGCCTCAACGATCGCGTCATCCACTCCAGCATTAGTTCGCACGCCCGCCTGAAGGTGGCCTCAGGGCAGGTCCTTATCAGACACGCTTCACGGACAGGATGGCGACGGCTCCGATGATCGCGCAGGTCCCGGCGAACGCGTACAGCAGGCCGTAGCTGCCGATCGCCAGGATGGCCGGTGCGATCGCCGGAGCGATGGTAAAGGGCAGAGCCCTGCACCGCACCCGGAGGTCTTCGCAACGTCAACGACCAAGCCGGAGTGTCACCAACGTCATGGCCGAGTACAACTAGGGAGCGCTCGTCATAGCGGCGGGGCGCCCCAGCTCCCAGTTCGATGCGCCGGAGCAGAGCCCGGGCCTCCTGCTGTGGCGCGTCACCCTGTCATGGCAGCGACGGATCCGCGCTGTGCTGGACTCGCACCAGTTGACCCACGTGCAGTTCGTGCTGCTCGCGTCGTTGTGGTGGCTGGCCGACCACGACGATCGCCCGCCGACCCAGGCCCGGCTTGCTCAGCAAGCTGGGACCGATCCGATGATGACCAGCCAGGTGACGCGCAAGCTCGAGACCCGCGGCCTGCTTGAGCGAGCGCTGGATCCGACCGACAGCAGGGTCCGCCGCCTGCATCTGACCGCTGCTGGGAGCGCCGTGGTCAGCTGAGCACTTGCCGATGTCGAGGCCGCGGACCAGGACTACTTCGCGGCCTTGGGTCAGCAGCGCACAGCGTTCCTGCAGGCACTTCAAACCCTGGAAGCGGCATTGGTGCCGTAGCCGCTGACCTGACTTTCCGGTGAGGCGCCTGGCAATACCCGCCGAGCGATTATAGCGGCCGTGCTATCCGCGAGATATCTGCGTCCTTGCTCTCGGCGGATCAGGCCTCAGATAAACGATCAGGCAACAAACACAAATTCCGAGTCCAACGAGCGGATATTTCAGCGCTACAACCGCGGCCGCGCCGAAAAGGCATAAAGTCGTAATCGATCGGAAGTGCATAATCCTGCGCACAGTCGGTGCGACCTCGTCAGCTCGAGCTCGATCGATAAGCTCCCAAATCAAGCATATGTAAGTCGCGTTGACGAGGAAGAAACGGCCGCATAGAAGGCAACAGGTTGGGGCGCCAAGACGCTCACGGCCATCCAAGCGGTAGAGAACGGAAGCAGCGACATGGAAACAGGTGCGCGAAACTGAACCACAATAGACGAGGGGTCGCCTCCGTCGCATAGCGCATCAGATAATGGTGATTGGTCCAGACAATGGCGATGAATAGATAGCTAACTGCGTAACTTAGCCATGTGGGCCAAAGCAACAGGAGCGCCTTATAGGTTGGAAGCTCCGGTGGCCGCAGCTCCAAAACCAGCACTGTTATCAGAACAGCGAACACCCCGTCGGAGAACGCGCTCAGCCGCTCCGGCGTCGCTTTAGGAAGCACTGTCTAGTGGTCAGGGAGCTTCGTTTGCGTAGCCTTCCTCACGAGCTCGGCGGATGAGCTCCGGATCCAACGGACCCTCGCCGACCGCCGCGTCCACCTCAACCTCGGCACCCGAGATGTGCTCATGCATCCACGAATCGGCCTCGTGCTCCGCCTCGACACCGTGGGTCGAGGTATGCGCGTCCCCGATGGCGCGCCGGCGCAGCGCGTACACGACCAGGACGATCGCCCAGGCGAGCAGGCTGAGCAACAGCTGCGAACGGGTTTCCGCGCCGAAAGCCATGGCAATCAGCACGGCCACGATGGCGACGGCAGTCAGAATGGTCAACACCGGGTAGAGCCACATCTTCACGATGAGCTTTTCCGGCGGAACCATGCGGCGCATCCGGAGCTGAGACAGGCAGATGAGCAGGTAGACGAACAAGATGATCGCGCCAGAGGAGTTGAGGAGGAAGAGGAAGACGCGGTCAGGTGAGATGGCCGCCGCGATGACACAGAGGAAACCCACCACGCTCGAGCTAAGGATCGCCCAGGCTGGCACGCCCTTCCGGTTGAGCTTGAGCAGCCGCTCCGGTGCTTCGTTGCGGGCCGCAAGCACGAACAACATGCGTGAGGCCGTATAGAGCCCTGAGTTAAGGCAGGACAGAACCGCCGTCAAAACGACGAAGTTCATGACTTCGGCAGCAAAGCCGATGTTCATCTGCTCGAACGCTGCGACGTAGGGGGACTCCCCGAGCTCGGCGGAGTTCCAGGGCAAGATCGTCGCGAGCAAGAAGATCGAGCCGACGAAGAAGACAATGACCCGCAGCACCACCGAGTTCGTGGCCCTGACGATCGCCTTCTCCGGCTCATCCGATTCTGCTGCCGCGATCGTGGCGATTTCGGCTCCGACCATCGAGAAGATCACGACCACGATGCCGGAGAACAGGGCACCTACCCCGTTCGGGAACAACCCACCATGCGCGGTGAGGTTGGAGAAGTCCATATCCTTGCCCGGCCATAGGCCAAGGACGAACAACGTGCCGAGGACGATGAAGAGCACAATGGTGACCACCTTGACCCCAGCGAACCAGTACTCGAACTCCCCATAAGAGCGAACCGAGTACAAGTTCGTGGCGGTCATCAACGCCATCAAGATCAAGGAGAGCAGCCACAGCGGCAGGTTTATCCAACGCTGCAGGATGCCCGCACCGGCGACCGCCTCAAAGCCCACGACGATCACCCAGAAGTACCAATAGAGCCAGCCGACCGAGAAGCCAGCCCACCCGCCGAGTGACTGGCGGGCGTAATCGGCGAACGACCCGGTCGCTGGATTTGATGCGGCCATCTCCCCGAGCATGCGCATCACCATGATGATCAGCACACCCGTGAGTGCATAGGTGATGAAGGCGGCCGGACCGACCTCAGCGATGACTGCGCCGGATCCGACGAACAGCCCGGCTCCGATCACGCCCCCGATGGCGATCATGGCCAGGTGCCGTTGCCTGAGACCCTTCCCGAGTTGACCGTCCGAACCATGGGCCATTGCTTCCTCCTGGTGGGGAGCGACGTCGTATGGGGTTGCGTCTGCTCGACACGCTACTCGGGATGGATTGACTATCTTTAGAGCGCTGCAAAGTGCGTGTCGGCACCGGATCGCGCGCCGCTGATCGGAGGACGAGCGAGGAGACACGCCGTTCGTCTCCGAGCGAGGACGACGGCAGCGGATTCCCAAGCGCGATCCGCCGCGACGCGGAGCGTCGCAATCAATACCGGATCGCGCGCCGCTGATCGGAGGACGAGCGAGGAGTCACGCTGTTCGTCTCCGAGCGAGGACGACAGCAGCGGATTCCCAAGCGCGATCCGCCGCGACGCGGAGCGTCGCAATCAATACCGGGAACAACCGGGTGTAGCGCCGTCATGACCGGTCGATGAGGTGCGATAGCGTCAGCTTTGTGGGCTGGTCGAGGTCTGACCGCCGGCCACGTCGATCTTGATCAAATCACTGCTGATCAAGGAGGGCCAATGGTAAACCGTCTGCTTGTCTGGGCTGGAGAGAACAGCCGACTGGAACAGGTGGCCAACACCAACTCCTTGGTCGGGAAGGTGGTGCACCGCTACGTCGCGGGTCCCGCCCTCGAGGATGGCGTCGCGGCAGCGGTTCAGCTGAACGGCCAAGGGATCCGCGGGATTCTCGACCTGCTCGGCGAGGCTGTCACCGACCTCACCGGCGCCAACCAGGCGACCCAGCAATACCTCGAGGCAGTCCAGACCATCGCCGATCGTGGGATCGACGCGACCGTGTCCTTGAAGCTGACTCAACTTGGGCTCTCCATCGATCGCGAAGCGTGCGTAGCCAATCTCGCCACCGTGCTGGATCGTGGCCGGGACGTCGGCGTCGGCGTCGAGATCGACATGGAACAAAGCGATGTTGTCGGGGACACGATCGAGGTGTACCGGGACGCGGCGGTCACACATCCGGACACCCGGCTGGCCATGCAGGCCTGCCTGCGCCGCACGCCCGAGGACCTCGACTCGTTGGCGGCGCTGCAGCCGAGGATTCGGCTGGTCAAGGGCGCGTACGCGGAGCCGATCGACCGGGCGCTGCGGTCTAAGAAGGAAATCACCGCCGAATACCAACACCTGAGCGAGTGGCTGCTGAAACACGGCAAACGTCCCGCCTTCGGAACCCATGACGACGCGTGCATTGACTTCGCGATCAAGGCAGCGAACCGGCTTGGTTTGGGCCAGCGCGACTTCGAGATCCAGCTGCTGTACGGCATTCGGCGGGACCTGCAGCACGACCTTGCAGACAAGGGCTATCGCGTCGGCGTGTACATACCGTTCGGCTCGGCCTGGTATCCCTATCTCACGCGGCGCATGGCGGAGCGGCCAGCCAACCTGCTGTTCTTCCTGCGGGCCGCCGTCGGTCGCTGAATCCCGCCGGGAACAGGGAATTCACTTCGAACGAAGGGATGTGGAGCGCGATGGATGCCGTGACGAACGTGCCGCCTCCAGTCAATGAACCGGTCCTGGATTACGCGCCAGGCAGCTCCGAACGAACCGAGCTCGAGGCCCGGCTGAAGCAGATGGCCGCCGACGACGTCGAGCTAACCATGGCAGTCGGCGGCGAGCACCGGATGGGCGGTGGCGAGCCAACCGAGGTCGTTCAGCCTCACCGGCGAGAAGCAAAGCTCGGCACCTTGGCCAACGCGACCGCCGACGACGTACGGCAGGCAATCGATGCTGCGGCAGCCGCCGCGGCTTCTTGGCAGCGCATGTCCTTTGACGACCGTGCGGCAATCTTCCTTAAGGCGGCGGACCTGCTTTCCGGGCCATGGCGAGCGACACTCAACGCGGCCACGATGCTCGGCCAGAGCAAGACCGCCTACCAGGCCGAGATCGACTCGGCGTGTGAGATGGCTGACTTTTGGCGGTTCAACGTGGCCTTCGCGCGGCAGATCCTCGAAGAGCAGCCGATCAGCGGACCCGGTGTGTGGAACCGCCTCGACCACCGCCCCCTCGAGGGCTTCGTTGTGGCAATCACGCCCTTCAACTTCACAGCCATTGCCGGGAACCTGCCGACGGCGCCAGCCTTGATGGGCAACACCGTTGTCTGGAAGCCAGCACCGACCCAGCAGCTGTCGGCGCACTTCACGATGCAGCTGCTCGAAGCCGCTGGGCTGCCTCCCGGAGTGATCAACATGGTCACCGGACGCGGTGAGGCAATCAGTGAGGTCGCCGTCCCAGACCCCGGGCTCGCCGGCATTCACTTCACTGGCTCAACCGCAGTCTTCGGTCACTTGTGGGACTCCGTCGCCCGCAATTTGCGGGACTACCGGGCCTACCCGCGACTGGTCGGGGAAACCGGTGGCAAGGACTTCGTGGTGGCCCATCCGTCGGCAGACCTCGACGTCCTGCGGGTGGCTCTGATCAGAGGTGCCTTCGAGTATCAAGGGCAGAAGTGCTCTGCAGCGTCTCGGGCATACATCCCTCGGTCCGTGTGGTCGCGACTCCGTGATCAGCTCGTAGAAGAGGTCGAGGGCATCACCATGGGTGATGTCACCGACTTCCGCAACTTCATGGGCGCGGTGATCGACGACCGGTCCTTCGCCAAGCTGAGCGGCGTCCTCGATCGAGTCCGGGGCGAGGATGGCGTCGAAATTGTGGCCGGCGGCACCGCCGACGATAGCGACGGCTACTTCGTCCGGCCGACCATCGTGGTGGCTGACGACCCGGACCACGAGGTGTTCACCACCGAGTACTTCGGTCCGATTCTCGGGGTGTTTGTCTATGACGACGCCGAATACGACAAGGTGCTACGCGAGTCCGCAGCGATCGGGGCGTACGGGCTGACGGGTTCGATCATCGCCGCCGATCGATCTGCCATCGTCGAGGCGATGGACGTACTGCGTTTCGCCGCGGGGAACTTCTACATCAACGACAAGCCCACCGGCGCAGTCGTGGGTCAGCAGCCGTTCGGCGGCGCGCGAGCGAGTGGCACCAACGACAAGGCAGGTTCGGTACTCAATCTTCTCCGCTGGGTATCGCCCCGGACGATCAAAGAAACATTCGTGCCGGCAAGCGACTACCGGTACCCATTCATGCGGTAAGTGACCCTCGTCAAGCGAGGTGAGAACGTGCACGTGCCAGCCGAGCCGCTCCCCCCGTACGCCTCGGTCACGATCATCGGCGGCGGCGCCATGGGTGTCAGCACGGCGTTGCACCTGGCACGAGCCGGGGTTGGCAGCATCGTGGTCATTGAACGAAACCTGCTCGGATCTGGATCCTCGGCGAAACCCTTGGGTGGGGTCAGGGCAACGTTCTCCGATCCTGGCAACATCTTGTTGGCGCAACGCAGCCTCGAAGCTTACGAGCGATTCGGGGCTGAGTTCGGGGTCGACATCGGCCTTCGGCAGGTCGGATACCTCTTCCTCTGCCGGACCGAGAACGAGCTGGCCGCCGTCGAATCGTCAACGGAACTGCAGAACCACCTCGGTGGCTCGTCGGAGATGGTGAGCCCGGACCGAGCCGCTCAACTCAACCCTTTCATCGACCCATCGGTTCTTCTCGGCGCGTCGTTCTCGCCGCGAGACGGCTACGCCCAGCCGCGGCAGGTCGTCCATGGCTATGCCGACGCGGCTCGCAGCCTGGGCGTCGTCTTCAGCGAACAGACCGAAGTTACGGAGATCGACACGCACAACGGGCGGGTGGCGGCCGTCTCGACAAGCCGTGGTCAGGTGAGGACGGACACTGTGATCTGTGCCGCCGGGGCCTGGTCGCAGCGCATCGGTGAGATGGCAGGGGTCTTCCTGCCCGTCGTTCCGGTCCGCAGGCAGATCGGCTTCACCGCACCGCCGACGCAACCTATGCCAACGGTGCCGTTCACCCTCGACCTGGGAAGCACCTTGTACTTCCACAACGCCGGAGACGGTCTGTTGCTGGGGATCTCCGATGCCGGCCAGAGTCCTGGCTTCGGACGGGAGTTCTCCTATGAGTGGGTGGAGGCCTTCGATAAGGCCGCAGCGGTGGTCGCCCCGTCTCTCGTAGGCGTAAAGCTCCAGGGGGGCTGGGCCGGTCTCTATGAGAACACCCCCGATCACAATGCCTTGATCGGCAGAGCCCGGGCTCCCAGGAACTTCCTGTACGCGACTGGATTCTCCGGACACGGTTTTCTGCAGGCCCCCGCCGTAGGCGAACTAGTCACCGACTTGTTCCTGGAACGCGACTCGTTCATGGACCCGCACCCGTTCAGGGCAGACCGGTTTCGCGATGCTGAAGCGCTCAGAGAAGTCCACATCATCTAGCCCACCGATCATCGATCACCGGAAGGAATGCGCCGTGAGCCCTGCCCAGCTTCACGGAGATGATCAATCAGTGGTTTATTCGAACTCCGAAGCATCACAGGCGTAACGATCCGGCCACGATGCCTGCAAGGTTCCCACCCGAGAGGCCTGCTCTACGTAATCCTTTGTCGAGACTTCCTACGCCAAGGGAGCGTTCATGTCCCAGCCGCCAACGCCTACGGGGGCACTCACACAGCCGGTCCCGCAGCCGCAGCCTGAGCCGTTGCCGCCGATCCAGCGGGCGCCGAGGCGGAAGCAGTTCGGATGGCCGGCCATGATCATCGCGGTCGTCGGGGCGTTTGGGATGGGTGCCGCCGTTGTGGCGCTGGGCAGCACGGACATCATCGGAAGACCGGCGGCTACTACCACAATGACTAAGACAGCGCCGAATGACGAATCAACCGCTGAGGCTGCTGCCGAGCCGACCGAGCCCACCGGATTCACCCCGACGAAATCTGACTTCGAGGTCGGGGTCAAGATCCTTGAGAAGAAGTGCTTCCGCTCCGGAGGCTGCAGCATCACCTACCGCATCCAGCCGAAGTACGTGGGCACGCAGGAACTGCCCGATGAGGGGACGATCGAGGTGAGCTATCGGGTGACGGGCGACGAGTCGGGACCGCGGCAAAACACGTTGGAGATCGTGGACGGTCAGGCGAAGTTCGACAAGGAGGAGTTCGCTGGCACACGGTCGTCTGGCACGGTGCTTAAGGCCAAGGTGATCGAAGTCAGCTACACCGATAACTGAAGGCGCGCACGGCCAGGTACTTATCTGCGCCGCTCGCGGGCAACGTCGCCTGCCATTTCCCGGGCATCCTTGCCGACCTGGTGCAGCAGCCCGGCGAGCGGTATGCCGATTCCGAGGAAATGCAGCCCGGGCTGCGGGCTTGGAATGCCGTGCCCGCCAATTGCTGTGACGTGGCCGACAAGCGACTCGAGACCCGGGTGATAGCCGGTGGCCGCCACGATAGCGTCCGGGTGCACGCGTGACCCGTCGGCCAGTACGACAGCCCGGCCGTCGAGCGCTTCAACGCCCGGCACGACTTCGATGACTCCGCTGCGTACCGCGTCGATGAAGCCAACGTCGATGATGGGCACGGTGGCGGTGCGCCGGAACTGTGAGAACGGCGCGCTGGGCGTTGGCAGGCCGCGGGCGCTCAGGTCGGGGATGGTCGCTTTTCGCAGCAGACGAAACATCGGGTCCAACAGCTGGGCCGGCATCGGCTGGAACGCGAGCCCGACCAGCTGCGTGGGAAAACCCTTCGTATCGCGCCGCAGGATGTTCGGCGGCGTACGGACCGCGATCCGGACCCGTCCGGCACCGCCCTCCGCGAGATCGACGGCGATCTCGGTGCCGCTGTTTCCTGCGCCGACAACCAGCACATCCTGGCCGAGGTAGGGCCGCGTATTGCGGTATTCCGCGGAGTGCACCAGCGGCCCATCGAAAGCGCCGGGCCATCGCGGCCGATGTGGAACGCGGGTATAGCCGCTGGCCACAACGACCACCCGGGTCGGAATCGTGTCAACGGAAGTCCGGACCCGCCAGTGACCGTCATCGTGATCGATCCGCGTTGCCTCCACCCTGAACCGTGGCTTGAGGTTGTGGTGCCCCGCGTACTGCTCCAGGTATTGCACGAACTGGTCTCGTGCCACCCAACGGCCGAACTGCCGGGGAATTGGGTAGCCCGGCAGATCCGACAACCAGCGGATTGTGTGTAAGTGCAGGCGGTCATAGCGGCGCCGCCATGGCTCACCGAGACGCTGTTCGCTCTCGAGGATGGTGCGTCTATGCCCCGCGCCTTCAAAGTCGCCGCAGCCGCCAGCCCTGCGGGACCAGCACCGACGATGACGACATCGTCCACCCGACCAAGGCTATGGCCAAGACCACCGGTCGCACCGGCAGGAGACATGCGGGCTTCTGATTAGGGTGTTCAGTGGAGGACAGTGATCCGGCTGCCCCAACGCGTCGCGTAGCCCGATCAGCTCGTCGCGGATCCGGGTCTTCACCGTGCCCCTGGCCCCGTCACTACCTGACTACCCCGGGACTTGCGGTCTCATTCGTCCCTAGAGCCGATCCAGACACCTGGCTGGGGCCCCTGACCTACACCGGAGTCGCCGCCGAAGTCCTCGGCCTGCCGTCCAGCACCTACCGGCGGCACCTGTCCGCCGGGATCCAAGCGTCACCGACATCTTGTGGGAACAAGAGCTGCACGCCTGACGGTCTGAAAGACGGCTGCCTTGATCTGCGAAGCAGGCGGAGGCGTCTGGTATCTCGATGAGGCGGTAGTCAGCTCTGTGTCCCGGCCACAGCTCTCGCCAGGACCGCTGCGTACCAGGGGTGGACTGGCTATCGTTGAGAGGTGCGGCGGTCAGCCGGGGACGAGTTGCGGCGAGCGAGCCAACGAAGCTGGATAGCATTTCTCGGCGGTCTCGGCCTCGTGGGTGGTGCGGTCCTGGCCAGCTTGACGGGCGTGGCCCCCGATCTGATCACCACCTTGGCCGCGATCGTAGGCGTTGCGGGAATGATCTATGGGGTTGCCACCGGCATGCTTATTGTTCTCAATCGCGAGCCTGATGAGTGATCGGGACCGGAACCGGGGGCGCGCGCTGGTGATCGTGTGAGTCGATCTGGCCGAGAGGTATGGCCTCGAGTCCTCCTGGTGGGAATCCTGCTCATCGGGCTTGTGAACTGCACACCCGGACGACTAGACACAGCCGAGACTGCCTCAACCGGCGTGGCCAAGATAGGCCCTGCCATTGACGGAGTGCACACCGACAATGTTTCAGGGCTCCACGAACTTCGTGCTGTCCTTGTCAGCGTCGATGGCGAGGTCGTCGCCGAGCGGTATTACGGCAGTGATCCGGCTGAGTACGCCGACCTTCAGTCGGTCACCAAGAGCATCGTGTCGATCCTGGCCGGCATCGCCATCGGCGAAGGCAAGATCAGCGGCGTTGACGCAACGCTGGAGGATCTCCTGCCGGAACATCGCAAGGACATGGATGGCCGTACGAAAAGGACCACGCTACGCCAGTTGTTGACCATGACGGCCGGCTGGACGGATAGCACGCCACCGGCTAACCGGGATCTATTGCGGGCCTGGTTTCGTGAAGGCCCCGAACTTCAGCCCGGCGAGCAGTTCCGGTACACCAACATAGGTCCGCACATCGTGGCGCACGTCTTGAGACGAGCAACTGGCATGTCGCTGCTCGACTACGCGCGGCAGAAGCTGTTTGATCCGCTCGAGATTCCGACCCGTCCGGTCTACGAAGCACGGTTTGGGGAGGAGGTCCCCTACTGGGTCGAGCCCGAGTTCCTCGCTGCCGATTTCGCCTGGCTCCGTGCGCCGGACGGCGTACATGCCGGGTCGTTCGCTATGAAGTTGCGGCCGACGGACATGCTCAAGCTCGGTCAGCTGTATTTGGACGAGGGGAGATGGCAAGGAAAGCAACTCGTGCCAGCGGACTGGATCCAGCAGTCGACGGCGGCCGATGCGCCTAGCGGCTATGGATACCTCTGGTGGATCCACCCAGTTCAAGGCCAGCACGGGTACGCAGCGATCGGCAGTGGCGGCCAAGTCATTCTGGTCGCGCCGGACCGCCGGCTCATCGTGGTCGCCTCATCGTACGTTGTCGGCCCCGACCAGGGCGGCGACGCGATCTTCCGGCTGATCGACTTGGCTGTCGTCCCGAACCTGCCATGAGCCCTGCAAATCTGTCCTGATTAGGGATTTCTGTGTTGGACGCTGCTGATGAGTGCCGGACACTAAATTCCCTGGCTGGTCCTCGTGTGGTCACCGGCAGGTCGGGCCCTAGGCGACTCTGTACTGGGTCTCAGTGGGGTTGGTTAGCCCCAGCGGGCGCGGGTGGCGTTGTTTGCGTCTCGCTGGGGCCGAGGTTAATGATCCCACTTTGGTCAGCCGAAAGGACCACCCCTACGGGTGAGGATTACCAGCCATCTGAGCAAGCTGCCCTTGCCCCGCACATCGTCCGTACGGGCTCAGTACAGCGTCTGGTGTGGGAGTCCTCAGCTCAACGCTTTCTTCACGAGTGCGCCGATCCTTGCCTCGTCGGCGGCGGTCAACTCGGTCAGAGCGAAGGCGGTTGGCCACATGGCGCCTTCGTCGAGGTTCGCCGTGTCGTTGAAGCCGAACGTCGCGTACCTCGAGTTGAACTTCTGCGCGGCTTGGAAGAAGCAAACGACCTTGCCGTCCTTGGCATACCCGGGCATCCCGTACCAGAGTTTCGGCGAGAGGGATGGCGCGCTGGCTTTGATGACGGCATGGAGGCGTTCCGCCATGACGCGATCCGGTTCCGGCATCTCGGCGATCTTCGCAAGCACGGCGCTTTCCTCGTCCGCCTTCTTCCCGCCCTGGCCGCGGCGCGCGGCCGCCTTCAGCTCTTTGGCGCGCTCCTTCATCGCGCCGCGTTCTTCCTCGGTGAATCCCTCGAATTTCTTGTCGGTCGCCGCTGTGCTCTTGGCGGACTTCTGCGTGTCCTTCATTGCAGGTTTCCTCCCCTGCGAGATCTGATGGGTCGACCCTGATTCTAGGGAGCCGCCGCCGCCGCGGCTTCTCCAAACTGCTCGGTCGTGACCTGCCCCTCGGTCACCGCATACCTTCGCGGCTCTGGTTCGTGCGCCGGTCGGATGCTCGCGTATAGCTACTCTGCTTTCCGCAGCGTTACCTATCAACCGGTTGACCAATTTTGGTCGACCGGTTAACCGCATGCCTGTTAGCCTGTGGCCATGCCCCGGCGCAGCGCCGACGAACCGCAGCTGTCTGCTGACGAACTAACGGCTGCCCTCGGTGGCAACATCACCAGCACTACCGCCGTCGCGGAGGTGACGCGACGCCTACTGAATTACTTCACCACGGGTACGCTCCAGCCCGGAGATCGACTCACTCCCGAGCGGCAGCTGGCCGCCTCGATGGGCGTCGGCCGCTCTGCCATCCGAGAGGCACTGGCCGCGCTTGAACTACTCGGCGTTGTGGATGTCCGCCCAGGATCCGGCACCTACCTGCGAGGCCGGGCATCGGAACTGCTGCCGCAAACGCTGTCGTGGGGGATGTTGATCGGCGCGCCGAAGACCCGCGAGCTCATCGACGTCCGCCACGCACTCGAGGTTCAGGCGGCACGGCTCGCCGCCGCAACCTCAAACCCCAATGACATTGCTGAGCTAGAGGACCAGCTCGCCACAATGGAGTCGCACGTTGATGACGACTACGGTGCATTCGTGGCCGCCGACATGCACTTCCACCAGAGGATCGCCGCCGCGACCGACAACGCCCTGCTTGAGGATCTCCTACAGAGTGTTCGCTCGCTGATCCGCGTCTGGGTCGAACGAGCGCTCAACGAATCCGACCATGCTCGCCTCGCGTGTGCCGAGCACCGCGCTGTCTTGGAAGCGCTCCGCAGCCACGACGCCGACGCCGCGGCCTCCGCCATGAGTACCCACATGGACACCGCCGGCCGCCGCCTACTCGGATTCCTGGACACGTCGGCCGCGTAGCCTCAAGGGACAGAACCGGGCCTGTCACGAATTCTCAGATTACGCCAAATTGGTCAACCGGTGACAGGTTGACGAATAGCCCTCAATACTTAGCTGTGGTCGTTCGCGGCGTCGTTGGCATCAGCACTCCGGCCACCGTGACCGGCTGCTCCATCTTCATGGCCTTTCCCGGATTTCTGGTCGATCCCGCCGTCCGAACCATCAACGCCGCGGAAAGGGCACGATGATGTACGTCTCACCATCCACTGGGCGTGAGATCAAAGCCGTTCTCTTCGACACGTTCGGAAGCGTCGTGGACTGGCGCTCAGGTGTCGCCCGCGACGTCGCCGCCTTCGCCACACATCACCGGATCGGCCTGGACGCCGCAGGATTCGCCGACGCGTGGCGGGCAAAGTATGAGCCGTCAATGGAGCCGATCCGCAACGGGAGCCGCGAGTTCGTGCCGCTGGACCAGCTGCACCTTGAGAATCTCCACGCAACCCTTGCCGAATTCGACCTGAACGCGGCCGAGTTCGACGATCGTGACCTCGCCGACCTCAACGCGGCATGGGAGCGGCTGGACCCGTGGGAGGACAGCACCGCTGGCCTGATCGAACTCGGTAAACACGTGATCGTCGGACCGCTGTCGAACGCCAACCTCGCCCTGCTGCTGCGGATGGCGCTGCGGGCGAAACTGCCGTGGACCGTGATCGTCGGTTCTGACGCGACCCGGGCCTACAAGCCGACCATGGAGGCGTATCGAAACATGGCGTGGATCCTACGGCTGGATCCAGGCGAGGTCATGCTCGCGGCGGCCCACAACCGCGATCTCACGTTTGCCCAACGGGCGGGACTCGGCACCGCATTCATCCCACGTCCGACTGAGCTCGCCGCATGCCAGACCGGGGACCTGGCGGCCGAAGGCGACTGGGACCTCGTCTGCGTAAGCATCCTCGACCTCGGAAGCAGGTTCGCCGATGCCTGAAACCGGCCAGGTTCGCCGCCGTCCCGCGATGCAGGAGCTTTCCGATCTGAAGCGAGCAAAGACCATTGATGAGCTTGTGACGGCTGCCGAGCTGCGCCTCGGCCACGGAGATGAGGAGCGATGGAATACGTACGTTTAGGCAGCACGGGGCTGGAGATATCCCGGCTCGTGCTGGGCTGTATGAGCTTCGGCGACCCGAAGCGTGGCTCCCACCCCTGGACCCTGGACGAAGAGAGCAGCAGACCGCTGATCCGTCAGGCAGTCGAGGCGGGGATCAACTTCTTCGACACAGCAAACGTGTACTCCGCCGGCAGCAGCGAGGAGATCGTCGGCCGGGCCCTGAAGGACTTTGGCCATCGCGACGAGTTAGTGATTGCGACCAAGGTCCAAGGCCGCATGCACGACGGCCCGAACGGGGCAGGCCTGTCGCGGAAGGCGATCATGGCCGAGGTGGACGCCAGCCTGGCGCGACTAGGTACGGACTACATCGACCTCTACCAGATCCACCGGTGGGACCCGCTGAGCCCAATCGAGGAAACGCTGGAGGCACTGCACGACGTGGTAAAGGCCGGCAAGGCGCGCTACATCGGCGCCTCGTCGATGAACGCCTGGCAGTTCTCCAAAGCCCACTACCTCGCCCGGATAGCCGGCCTTACCCCGTTCATATCCATGCAGAACCACTACAACCTGCTCAACCGGGAGGAGGAGCGGGAGATGCTGCCGCTGTGCGCCGATCTCGGGGTCGGCGTCATCCCCTGGAGTCCCCTCGCCCGAGGAAGACTCACCCGCGACTGGGACGAGGAGACCACCCGCAGCCAGACAGACGAGTTCGGCAGCAACCTTTACCGACCCGGTGATCGGGTGATCGTCGAGCGGGTCGCCCGCATCGCCACCGAGCGGCAGGTGCCCCAAGCGCAGGTCGCGCTCGCTTGGGTGGCCAGCCGGCCGGGCATCACCGCGCCGATCATCGGTGCGACCAAACCGCACCACATCGACGACGCAGTCGCCGCGCTCGACCTCGTCTTGACCAACGCCGAGCTGCAGCAGCTGGAGACCGCGTACGAACCGCACCACCCGGTTGGCTTCTGACCCGGTCCGAAGACATGACCGATCACGCAACCAACAGCAGCAAACCCGAGGAGGCACCGATGGATCGAACAGTGGCAGTGACCGGCGGCAGCGGCAAGCTCGGCCGTTCCGTCGTGGCAGCGCTCATCGATGAGGGATAGACCGTGGTGAACTTCGACCGCGTCCCCTCGCCGGAGAGCCGAGCACATTTCATCCGCACGGACCTCACCGACTACGGCCAGGTTGTCGAGGCACTCTCCGGCATCGACGAGGTTCACAGCGGCGTCGACGCCGTCGTCCATCTGGCCGCCATTCCCGGTGCGACCTTCGCGCCCAACGTCGCCACGTTCGACAACAACCTTGTGTCCACCTTCCACATCTTCCAAGCCGCCAAGCTGTTCAAGATTCACACCGCGTCGACATCGCGGCCCACGGCAAACTCACCGTCCCCGTCCCCGTCCTCGCCTCCGGCGGCGGCACCCAGACCTCGCCGCCAATTACGCGCCGATGTGTGAGGAGATCGCCATCGACGTCACCGGACACCTGGTGCCCGACGCCGGCCATTGGGCCGCCGAGGAGAACCCTGACTACTTCTGCCGCATGTTCATCGAGTTCGACACCTCAGCCAGAACCAGAGAGCCGAGTCGGCCGAACCATTGACACACCCAAAGCTCTTCTGAGATGCGCTGAAGGTGACGCATGCAGTGAAGCGAGTTCGAGGCCGTACGGCACCCTCCGAGCGGCGCACGCGTCTAGTGATCGGCGAGCTCAAGACCTCCCACTCCCACACTGGGTTCTCCCTTATCTGCCAGCGGGCTGGCCTCGGCTACTGGCACCTGCACAAGCTAGGACACTTTTGGGGCTGCCGTTCCTGGTGACTGTGTGGTCCGCGCACGACATCGTGGCCGAGGATCCGCGGGTGATGCGACCGGCACTAACTCGGCTGCACGGCCAGAAAAGCAGATTGAGGCGCTGACCGACCACGCGAACCGGTCTCGCGACTTTGCTCGTGATGCCCACGACCTGCTGCGCATAGAGATGCGACTTCCTGCGGGCGCAGTTAAGGCGTTCTGGTACCTGCAGCAGGAGCTGCCGAACGATCGGTGCGATTGCGGGGGGGAGCCACGATGCCAAACGAGAAGGTCGCGCATGCCGACCGCTGACTTGTCAGGGAACCGGTTCGGGGCGGCCTCGCACCGTTGTGCTCGTCGGCGGCGACTGAAAAGCCCGATCTGGTGAATCGCCTAGTTCTCGATTTCCTCGAAAAGGACCCCCCGAGGACATTCATGCCGCTGAGACGACAATGTTTGCTGCGGACCGCCAGATCATCTGGACTGAGAGACCTCAAGCACAAGCAGAAGCCCTTGATTTCTCGAATTGGCGTTTGAGAGCGGAACGAGGCGGTTCAGAACTCGACCTGCTGTGCATTTCCGTGGAGCTGATGGACTCGATAGGTCTGCTTCACTCCAGCCGCCCTTGATGGCCCGACGAACGCGCTTGTGGTGTTCGTAGTCTCGATTCCGAGCGTGTCGAACTCTGTCTCTCCACCGTGAGGCAATCTGATCGTTGGCACAATCAGAGTGAAGGTACGGGTGAAGGCGTCGACAACGGTCTCCAAGGTGACGGTGACCAGCTCACCCAACGGGGTTTTGGTGCGTGTAATCTCCTCGTCCTCGAAGTTGAGATCGAGCTCCGCGTCCTGGTAGTTGAACCGCGGCGTTCCGGTGATGCTGGAAGTCGTGTAGTTAACGTGGATCGGTCCGACGATGTCGAACAGGCTTGCATCAAGAAGCGGAACAGCAGTCGCTGATGCTTGCTGGTGGGTCATGGCCGTATCTCCTATCGGGATATTGTGGGGAATTCCTTTAACTATTGGGCGGTCCAACTGGCATCAACTCCGGCCGCTTCGGGTCGAAGCCTGGGCCGCGGGAGAGCGACACAACGCCGCCTGCAAGCCCGGTGTTGATCTTGAAGTCAAGATCGTCGATGGTCAATCCGCTGCCGGGATCAATCTCGATCTGCATCGGTGTGTACGAGCCCACGAACAGGTTCTTGCGCTCGAGTCTGAGTACTACCGAAGGTATCTCGGTCCCCTCGGTCGATCATCTGACAGTTGACAGATGGTTCGGATGGAGGGCTGATACATGCTCGAGCCAGCGGGCAACCGGATGACCGCCGCGCGGAGGACGCGGTCAGGCGGCTCGACGGCGGCGGAAACGGGAGCGCAGGCCCGGCTGAACACCTTTCCTCGTCCCCGCGCAATGACTATCGGGAGTTCCGACGGCTGGTCGGCGCCGCCGGCCTGCGCCGTGTTCGGCTGCACGACGTGCGGCGCACCGCTGCTTCGCTCATGTTGGCCAGGGCGTGAACCCCCATGTCGTGATGGAGATTCTTGGACATTCACAAATCAGCGTCACGATGAGCACTTACAGCGATGTCACGCCGGCATCGTCGCGAGAAGCGGTGGCGCGGGTGGAGGGCTTGCTGTTCGTCGAACAGTTCGGAGCTGTTCATCCCCAGCTCGCCTGGACTCGGCAGACGCGCCCCATACGAGGGTGCACATATGCGAACTGAGACGAAAGCTGCCACGGCGATGAAATGCCAAGCTTGGGTTTCACAGAGCGGCCGCCGGGACGTGTGAGCTCAGCGAAGCTCTTCGACAGGCCGCGTAGGGGAACGCTCTCGGTGGAGTCACGCACGTGGACGTCCGCTTACCGAAAGGTGAGTTCGTAGGTGAAGTGCCCGTTAATTACTTCCTGGCTGAGCCTCGATG
>Ga0307287_10000110_pt1 | contig 29639 bp, 27 predicted proteins | sample ER_DNA_141_FD_194485 | JGI IMG/M metagenome (GOLD analysis project Ga0307287, IMG submission 194485) | Bulk soil microbial communities from the East River watershed near Crested Butte, Colorado, United States - ER_DNA_141 | ecosystem: Environmental > Terrestrial > Soil > Floodplain | place...
GTCGCGAGCCCGCGTGGCCTCCAGGGTCGCCCCGGTGGTCACCGCCTTCAGCTTCCAATCGCGGTCCTCCAGGACCGCCTGCATGAACTCGTCGGTGACGCGCACCGAGTTGTTCGCGTTCTGGTACTGGATCGAATAGCTGTCGCGGCCGTCCAGGTCCATGTCGAAGCCGGCATCACGGAGCGCCCGAGCCTTCTTCTCCTCGGTCGCCTTGCACCAGATGAAGTCCCGAACGTCCGGGTGGTCGACGTCGAGGATGACCATCTTGGCCGCCCGACGAGTCTTCCCGCCCGACTTGATGGTGCCTGCCGAGGCGTCGGCGCCGCGCATGAAGCTGACGGGGCCGGAGGCCGTCCCGCCGCCGGCGAGGCCCTCCTTCGACGACCGCAGCTTCGACAGGTTGATGCCGGAGCCCGATCCGCCTTTGAAGATGGTTCCCTCTTCCACGTACCAGTTGAGGATCGAGGACATGTGGTCGTCCACCGCGAGGATGAAGCACGCGCTGCATTGCTGCGGCGTGTCGGCCACGCCGACGTTGAACCACACGGGAGAGTTGAAGGCCGCCATCTGGTTCACCAGGAGATGCGTGAGCTCGTCCGCGAAGATCTCCGCGTCGTGCTCGGACGCGAAGTACGCGTTCTTTCGTCCCCACCCAGTGATGGTGTCGACCACGCGCGCCACGAGCTGCCGAACCGAGGACTCGCGCTGCGGCGTCCCCAAGGTGCCGCGGAAGTACTTCTGCGCGACGATGTTCGTCGCGTTCTGTGACCACGAGCGGGGGAACTCGACGTCGCGTTGCTCGAAGGCGTTGCCGCCCTCTTTGTAGTTGGGGATCACCGCATCCCTGGTCTCCCAGTCGACCTGATCGAACGGATGCGTTCCTTCCTGCGTGAAGAACCGCTTGAAGGTGAGCCCCTCACGGATCACCTCGACGTCTCCCTCGCGAGTCGCCACGTGTTCCCCTCCTTCCGCCGCGAACGATCGACGTGTAGTTACAGACCTGTCATTCGCGTCTGGGCATCATGGACCCGGCCGCTGCCGGCGTCAAGGGGTAGTGGGCAGAATCCTTGACGACCACTACATCTAGTATCTCGTGTGGCTCGCGATCCGACCACCCGAACCGACCCACGATGCCGATGGACCGCCTTAGCGGGTCCGCTTCCGCGCCGGCTCCTTCTTCTCGAGCAGCATCCCGAGCTCGCGCTGGAAGTCCGCGGTGCCCTGGAAGTCCTTGTACACGCTGGCGTACCGCAGGTAGGCGACCTCGTCGACCTTCTGGAGCATGGCGAGGACCTCCCCGCCGACCTGCTGGGACGTCACGTCCGGTCCCTTCCGGCGCACCCGCGTCTCGATCCGGCCGACCATCTGCTCGATCTGCAAGGGCGAGGTGGGCCGCCCGGCGAACGCCTTGCGGATCCCGGCCGCGAGCTTCTCGCGGTCGAAGGGCTCGGAGGTGCCGTCGCGCTTCGTGACGACCAGCCCGACCTCCTCGATGCGCTCGAAGGTCGTGAACCGGCGTCCACAGGCTGCGCACTCGCGACGCCGACGGATGGAGCCGCCACCGTCGGCGGGACGCGAGTCGACCACGCGGTCGTCGTCGGCCTGGCACCAAGGGCAGCGCATGGATACGGGCCACAAGATGTAGTGGCGGCGCGAACCGTACCCGCAGCATGGTGGGTCGTCAACCGTCAAGCCGGGATGACGAGGACCTGTCCCGGCACGAGCGAACCGGCATCGACCCGGTTCGCGTCGGCGATCGCCTGGACGAAGGGCCGCGGATCGGCGCCGGGTGCGCGGCTGACGGCGATGCTCCACAAGGTGTCTCCGCGCCGGACCACGTACCGGTCACCGGCGGCCGCCCCTCGCGCCGATCCACCGGTCATCGCGCCGGAGACGGCGGGCGCCGAGACCGAGAGCGCCAGGACCAGCAGCCCACCGGCGACGAGACGTCGGCGACGTACCGGTGTCCGGCTCATGCAACGACTCTGCCCGAACGTATGTTCGGTGTCAAGGCCGAATCGAACATATGTTTGCGTCCCCCGACCCCCGGTGATAGCGTCCGCCCCACGGAATAGGAGGGTAGCCACGGTGTCTGACATCACTCCCCGGCAGCAGCGGATCGTGGACTTCATCGCCGAGACCGTGCGCGAGCGCGGCTACCCGCCCACGGTGCGTGAGATCGGCGAGGCGGTCGGACTCACCTCGTCGTCGTCCGTCCACGCGCAGCTCGCCAACCTCGAACGCGCCGGACTCTTGAAGAAGGATCCCACCAAGCCGCGCGCCATGACGCTCGCGTCCGATGCCCGGGTGGAGGCGACGGTCGTACCCCTATTGGGAAGGATCGCGGCCGGCCAGCCCACCCTGGCGAGCGAGCACGTCGAGGACTACCTGTCGGTCCCCACGGGGTTCGTCCGCGGGGGCGATCATTTCGCGCTTCGGGTGAGCGGCACGTCCATGATCGGTGCCGGGATCCTCGATGGGGACGTCGTGGTCGTGCACAGCCAGGGCTCGGCCACCGACGGCGACATCGTGGCGGCGCTCCTTCCCGGTCCCGCCGAGGACGAGGCCACGGTCAAGCGTCTCGGGCACGACGGGCCGCGCGTGATGCTGATCCCCGAGAACCCTTCGCTCGACCCCTTCGAGATGAGCGACGGAAGGATCCTGGGCAAGGTCGTCGCCGTTCTCAGACGCCTCTGAAGTCGGCTAGGCTCCCGGCACCGGATCCCGAGGAGCCGTCCTGATGTCGCGCAACACCACGCAGCTCGAGCACCAGATCCGTTCCCAGCCCGAACAGCTCGAACACGTCCTCACGTCGGGCTCCGTCAAGGCGCAGGTGCATGCCGCAGCGGAGGCCCTCCACCGCGTCCGGCGGATCTGGGTGGTCGGGACGGGCACCAGCCAGCACGCGGCGAACCTGGGAGCGGCGATGCTGCAGGACGCGGGACGCTCGGCGCACGCCGTGTCCTCGATGCAGTTCGTGAAGAACGCTCCCATCGTGGGCCCGCAGGACGGTGTCGTGGTCATCACGCACACCGGGGAGACCGCCTATGCCCTCGCTGCCCGCGCACTCGCCTTCTCGGCGGGACTGCAGACCGTGACGATCTGTCGCGAGGGCGCCCCCTTCAACGACGCGATCCAGACCGTCGAGAAGGAGACCTCCGAGACGTACACGGTGAGCTACACGACCGCGCTGCTCGCCCTCGGCATGCTCGCCTCGGCGATGGGGGCCGACACGATCACGGCCGACAAGCTCGCGCTCGTCCCCGGCAGCGTCCGCAACGCCCTCGAATCGAACGGGACGGACTCGGTCCCGCTCCCCGCGCGGATCCTCTCGATCGTCGGCGCGGGTCACACGTCGGTCACGGCGCGCGAAGGAGCGCTCAAGGTGCGCGAAGGGGCTCGGGTCTTGGCCGAGGGCTACGACGCGGAGTTCTTCCTCCACGGGACGGCGGTCCCGTTGACGCCGAAGGACCACGTCCTGGCGTTGACGACGCCCGACGACGACGGCCTGGTCGAGGGGGTGGCGCGAGCCGCGGAGGCCGAGGGTATCGGGGTGAGCCGGCTGCCGGAGCCTTCACCGCTCCCGGGTGTCCTCCAGCAGATCCCGCTCGTCGCGCGGCTGCACCTCCTGGCGCTCCGCTTCGCGCTGGAGCGCGGGCAGGACCCGGATACGGTGATCACCGGCCATTGGGACGATCACACGCTCTGGTCGATCGGTTCCCCCGTGCCGGAGCGACCGCCCGCCCCCACGGCGTAGGCCCGGACCGCGGCCAGCTCCCGGAGCCCCACGCGCGCCCGGACGCGCGTGCCGTCGGGCTCCGCCTCCGCCTTCAGGACCTCCGCCTCGTCGTAGAGCATCGCGACCAGGTCCCCCCGCGGCCACGGGATCAGCACCTCCACTTCGACGGGAGGATCGGGCGTCGCCGCCCCGACCGCCTCCAGGAGCCCCTCGACGCCCTCTCCGGTGATCGCCGAGACCGACGCGGAGCCGGGGAACCGGGTCGCGAGACGCGCTCGCTCGCTTCCCCGCAACCGGTCGATCTTGTTGAGCGCCACGACCTCCGGCATGTTGGCCGCCCCGATCTCCTCGAGCACCCGCCTGACCGCCTCGATCTGGTGGTCCAGCTCAGGTGAGGAGGCGTCCGCGATGTGCAGGATCAGATCCGAGAGGGTGACCTCTTCCAGCGTCGATCGGAACGCTTCGACCAGATCGTGGGGCAACTTCGAGACGAAGCCGACGGTGTCGCTGATCGTCGCGTGCCGGCCGCCCGGGAGGTCGATCCGACGGGTCGTCGGATCGAGCGTGGCGAAGAGCTGATCGGCCACGATCACGTCGGCGCCGGTGAGTCGACGCATCAGCGTCGACTTCCCGGCGTTCGTGTACCCGACGATCGCGATCTGCGGGAGGTTCGACTTCTGCCGGCGGGCCCGCTTGACGTCACGCTCCTTGCGCAGGTCCTTCACGTCCCGACGGAGCTTCGTGATCCGGCGACGGATGTGCTGCCGGTCGACCTCGAGCTTCGTCTCCCCCGGACCGCGGGTCCCGATCCCGCCTCCCAGCCGGCTCATCGCCTCGCCCCAGCCTCGGAGCCGAGGGAGCAGGTAGTTGAGCTGGGCGAGCTCGACCTGCGCCTTGCCCTCTTTCGAGTTCGCATGGAGCGCGAAGATGTCCAGGATCAACGCGGTGCGGTCGACGACCTTGACCTTGAGCCGCGCCTCGAGTGAGCGAAGGGTGCCGGGGCCGAGCTCGTCATCGAAGATGACGAGCTCGGCCCCGACCGCGTGGACCAGACCGTGAAGGTCCTCGACCTTCCCCTTGCCTATCCAGAACTGCGGGTCGGGGCTCGAGCGGCTCTGGACGAGGCGGCCGACCGGCTCCGCGCCCGCGGAGTCGGCGAGCGCCGCCAGCTCGTCGAGGTCCCCTTCGTGGATCCCGGGGCCGACACCCACGAGGACGGCGCGCTCGTGCGCGACCGAGCGCCACGTCGCGGCGATCGGCGACTCGAGGATCCGGTCGGTGGGACGCGGAGGCGGCGTTCGCGCGTCCGGCATCAGCTCATCGACGACCCCGCGTCGCGGAGCAGGTCGTTGAGACGGATCTTGTCGTCGGTCGCCTCGCTGCGGTCCCCGATCACGAGCCCGCAGGGCAACCCGTACTCCCCCGCCGGGAACGACCGCGGCCGGGTCCCGGGGACGACGATCGCGCCGTCGGGGACGCGCCCACGATGCTCCGCCGGCTCCGGGCCGCGCGGATCGATCACCGGTGTATTGCCGGTGAGCACCACGCCGGCCCCGAGGACCGCTCCACGCCCGACGTGCACGCCCTCGACCACGATGCACCGGGAGCCGATGAACGCGCCGTCCTCGATCACGACCGGCGCCGCCTGAAGCGGTTCGAGGACCCCGCCGATCCCGACGCGTCCGGAGAGGTGAACGTTCGCACCGATCTGCGCGCATGAGCCGACCGTCGCCCACGTGTCCACCATCGTTCCGGCGCCCACGTACGCGCCGATGTTCACGTAGCTCGGCATCAGCACGACCCCGGGTTCCAGGTGCGCCCCGAAACGAACCGTCGCGGGTGGCACGACCCGGACGCCCTGCGAACCGTAGCCATGCTTCAGCGGAAGCTTGTCGTGGTACTCGAACGGCCCGGCCTCGGTCGTCTCGAGCCCGCGGACACGGAAGTAGAGCAAGACCGCCTGCTTCGCCCAGGCGTTCACCCGCCAGGAGCCGTCGCGCCCGGGATCCGGCTCGGCGACGCGGACGGACCCCCGGTCCAGGAGCTCGATCGTCGCCTCGACCGCCGCCGCATCGATCGGAGCGGACGGGTCCGCCGAGAGCTCGGCCCAGCTGCGCTCGATCCGCTCCTCGAGCTCGAGCACGTCCTTCACGTCCGGACCTCGGCGAGGAGATCGTCGAGCGTGGACGCGGCACGATCGCAGGCCTCGATCGTCGGCACCATCGCCATCCGCACGAACCCCTCGCCCTCGGGTCCGAAGAACGACCCCGGCGCGACCACGATGTCACCGCGGTCGAGGAGGTCGAGCGCCCACTCGAACGAGGTCTGGGACGTGGGAACTCGCACCCAGAGGTAGAACGTCGCGACGCTCCCCGCGACGTGGACGCCGTGCCGCGCGAACACATCGAGCAGCAAGTCTCGCTTCCGCCGGTACCGCTCGCGGTTCTCGTCGACGTGGACCTCGTCACGCCACGCCGCCACCGACGCCCGTTGGATGAACTCCTGGGGTGTGACGCCGGTCGAAGGTCGCAGGCGCTTGAGATCCGCGACCAGGCCGGGATCGCCGGCGACGAACCCGCTGCGGTATCCGGTCATCGACGAGCGCTTCGACAACGTGTTGATCGCGAGCACGTTCGTCCGGTCCGACAGCTGGAGCACGCCGGGGGGCGGGCCCTCGCCGAACCACAGTTCGGAATACGCCTCATCCGAGGCGAGGAGCACGTCGTGCGCCCGACACCGCTCGGCGGTTTCCTCGAGGAAGCCTCCGGTCGCGATCGCACCGGTGGGGTTGTTCGGATAGTTGATCCACAGGATCGCCGCGCGGGACCAGACGTCCTCAGGCACCCGGTCGAGATCGGGCAGGAACATCCGGTCCTCTTCGAGCGGCGCCCGCACGACCTCGCCACCCGCGAAGCGCGCGCCTCGCTCGGGGATCGGGTACCCCGGCGCCGTCGTGATCACCACGTCTTTGCTCCCGGGCGGATCGAGGACGAGCTGCGCGAGCGAGAACACGATCTCCTTCGACCCGAGGACCGGCAGGACCTCCGTGTCGGGATCCACCCGAGCCTGGAACCGTCGCTCGATCCATGACGCGATGGCGTCGCGGAGCTCCGCCAGCCCGGCGGCCCGCGGGTAGCTCGACACGGGCTCGAGCGCATCGACGAGGGCGCTGCGGATGAAAACCGGCGTCTCCTCACGAGGGTCACCGGCGCCGAAGTCGATCAGCTCGCGGCCGTCCGCCCTCGCCTGCGCCGCGCGTCGATCGAGCTCCTCGAACGGGTACGGCGCGACGCCCTCCATCCCGGGTGAGCGGTGGATGCCCGTCATCTGCCTCGTTTCGTCGGGTCGGTCGGTTGAGCGTACCGCGAGGTCACTGCCGAACCATCCCACGGTCGCCGGGTCGCGCCGTCACTGAAGCTCGGCGGGGTCGGCCACCGCGTCGTACACGTGGCCCACCGGGCCCGCGAGCAGCACCCGCCCGTCCTCGCATCGCTCGACGTGAAGCGGGCCTCCGCGGAACGAGACGGTGACGGTGGGCGGGGTCAGCCCGGCCTCGTTCGCGGCCACCGCCACCGCGCAGGCTCCGGTCCCGCAGGCGAGCGTCTCGCCGACGCCGCGCTCCCATACGCGCACATGCACGTCGCCGTCGGCGACCCGAGCGAGCTCGACGTTCGTCCGCTCGGGGAACAGCTCGTGATGCTCGAGCGCCGGCCCGATGTGCTCGAGGTGGTACCGATCCGGATCCTCGTCCACGAACACGACCAGGTGTGGGTTGCCCATGCTCAGCGCCGACGCCGGGAACGTGAGCCCGCCCCCGACGTCGAACGGCTGGCCGAGGAACGTCTCCCACGCCGCGCCGAACATCGGGATCCCGGCCTTCGTGAAGTTCGGCGTTCCCATCTCGACGGTCGCGCGTACGACGCGCGAACCGTCGAGATGCACGGTCACGTGACGGAGGCCGGCGGGCGTCTCGACGTCGACCTCGTCGACGTCGAGGCCCCCACCCTCCCGGAGGTAGGCGGCCAGGCATCGCATGCCGTTGCCGGACATCTCCGCCGATGAGCCGTCGGCGTTCGTGAGGTCGAAGCGGAACGGGGCCGTCCCGCCCGGCCGGACGCGGATCACGCCGTCGGCGCCGGCGCCCACCCAGCGGTCGCACAACGCCGGTACATCGACGTCGACCGCCGCGCCATCGAGCTCGTCGATGATGAGGAAGTCGTTCCCCGACGCCTGATACTTGGAGAACCGCAGGGCGGCCGTCACGCCGACCCCAGATAGGCACGGATGTCGTCCGCGACCTCGGGGGCTCCGGCCGCGCCGGCGTCGAACCACCGGATCCGTGGGTCCCGGCGGAACCACGCCATCTGACGGCGGGCGAGATCCTTCGTCCGTTTCACGGTGCGCTCCGCAGCCTCATCGAGCGAGAGCCTACCGTCGAGGTGCTCCGCGAGTTCGGCGTATCCGATCGCCTGCGAGGCGGTGAGCCACGCGCCGAAGCCCCGATCCACGAGGACCTGGACCTCGTCGAGCCAGCCGTTCTCCAGCATGGCGAGCACCCGCTCGGCGATCCGGGTCCGCTGCGCCTCCCGATCCATCCGGATCCCTGCCGGACGGACCCGGTCAGCGTCGTAGCGGTCCCACGACGCGGCGAAGGAGCTGAACGGCGCGCGGCTGATCGCCGTGACCTCGAGTGCGCGGATGATCCGGCGGACGTTCCCGGGCTCGATGCGCGCGGCGGCCACCGGATCCATCTCGGCCAGGCGCCGGTACAACGCCTCCGCCCCGAGGTCGTCGGCCTCGGCCTCGAGCGACGCCCGCACCACAGGATCCTCCGGTGGGAACGCGAGATCGTCGACCACGGCACGCAGATACAAGCCCGAACCCCCCACCAGGAGCGGGCGGGCGACCGATCGGATGACGCCGCGTGCGAGCTCCTGGAACCGAGCGACGGTGAAGCGCTCCGACGGCTCGGCAAGATCAAGCAGGTGGTGCGGAACCGCGGCGCGCTGCTCGGCGGTGGGCTTCCCCGTGCCCACATCCATCCCCCGGTACACGAGCATCGAGTCGACCGAAACGATCTCGGCTCCGAGGTGCGGCGCGATCGCGAGCGCGGCCTCGGTCTTCCCGCTGGCGGTCGGCCCGACGAGGGCGAGCAGCGCCATCGGCCCTCAGACGGCGAGCGGTTCCGGCGCGGAGACGACCTCGGCGGTCAGGTGATGCGCGGACGCGTCCGTCACGCGCGCGTCGACGAAGGTGCCTCGGTCGAGCGGGGTGGCCAGGTGCACGATCCGGTTCGTACGGGTTCGCGCTTGGGTCGAGCCCTCTCGTTTCCCTTCGCCCTCGACGAGGACCTCGAAGATCCCTCCCAGCTGCGCGCGATTGTTCTCGAGGGAGATGCGCTCCTGCAGGGCCAGGAGTCGGTCGAAGCGCTCCTGCACGACTTCCTTCGGGACCTGCCCTTCCATGGTCGCCGCTCGTGTCCCAGGCCGGGGCGAGTACTGGAACATGTACGCGCTGTCGAATCGGGCCCGCGCGACCACGTCCAGCGTGTCCGCGAGATCCCGTTCGGTCTCGCCCGGGAAGCCCACGATGATGTCGGTCGAGACGGCGATACCGGGGATCGCGCTTCGGATCCTCGCCAGCCACTCCAGGTACCGCTCTCGCCGGTACGAGCGCTGCATCGCCCGCAAGACCCGGTCGGATCCCGACTGCAGTGGGAAGTGGATGTGCTCGCAGACGTGCTCGCACTCCGCCATGGCATCGACCACATCGGCCGTGAAGTCGTGCGGGTGGGGCGAGGTGAAGCGGATCCTCCGGATCCCCCCGACACCGTCCACCTCCCGCAGGAGACGAGCGAACAACGGCCGGCGGGCCGAGCCGGGAACCGTGAGGTCCCGGCCGTACGTGTTGACGTTCTGACCGAGCAGCGTGACCTCCACGACACCGCGCGAGGTCAACTCCTGAACCTCCGCGAGGATCTCGCCGATCGACCGTGACCGCTGCGGGCCTCGGACGAGCGGAACGATGCAGAACGTGCACGCGTTGTCGCATCCCACGGCGACGGAGACCCATGCCCGGAGGTCGTCGGCGCGAGCGGCCGGCAACGCGCTCGGGAACGTCTCGGTGTACTCGCGGACGTCCATCTGCGGGCCATCGGTCTCGGCACGGCCGATGAGCTCGAGCAGGTGGGGAAGCGCGTGCGTGCCGACCACGACGTCGACCCAGGGCGCCTTGCGCTGGATCAGGCCCTGATCCTTCTGCGCCAGGCAGCCCGCGACCACGATCTTCAGGTCGGGCCGCCGGTCCTTCAGGGGCTTCAGGTGTCCCAGGTTGCCGTACAGCTTGTTGTCCGCGTTCTCGCGGATCGCGCAGGTGTTGAGCACGATCACCCGTGCCTCCGCCGCATCGTCGGTCGGCGACATCCCATCGGACAGCAGCAGCCCACCGATCCGCTCGGAATCGTGCTCGTTCATCTGGCACCCGAAGGTGCGGATCAGGTACTTCTGCTCCATCGGACCTCAGGCTCCTCCGACTACCTGGCGTACTCGGTCGCGCGGATCTCGCGGACCACCGTGATCTTGATCTGACCCGGGTACTGGAGCTCTTCCTCCACCTGCTTCGCGATGTCCCGCGCGATCACTTGCGCGGCGAGGTCGTCGATCGACTCCGGCTGGACGAGGACCCGGACCTCGCGCCCCGCCTGCATCGCGTACACCTTCTCGACCCCGGGGAACGAGCTGCAGATCTCCTCCAGGCGTTCCAACCGCTTGACGTAGGTCTCCAGCGACTCGCGCCGGGCGCCCGGCCGGCCACCGCTGATGCCGTCGGCGATCTGCGCGAGCACCGCGTGGATCGTGCGCTGCTCCACCTCGCCGTGATGCGACTCGATGCAGTGGACGACCTCGGGATCTTCCTTCATGCGACGGGCGATCTCGGCACCGATGATCGCGTGCGATCCCTCGACCTCGTGGGTGACGGCTTTGCCGATGTCGTGCAGGAACGCGCCACGCTTGGCGATGCCGGGGTCCAGACCGAGCTCCGCGGACAACGCCGACGCGATGTGGGCCGATTCCACGAGGTGCTTCAGAACGTTCTGCCCGTAGCTCGTGCGGTACTGGAGCCGGCCGAGGAGCTTGATCATCTCCGGGTGGATGTCCGTGATCCCGACCTCGGCCACCGCGTCCTCGCCGGCCCGGCGGATACGCTCATCGATCTCCGCGAGGGAGCGCTCGTGCACCTCCTCGATCCGAGCGGGGTGGATCCTCCCGTCCTGCACGAGTTTCTCGAGCGAGAGGCGGGCGGCCTCGCGACGGACGGGATCGAAGCTGCTGAGGACGACGGCTTCGGGGGTGTCGTCGATGATCAGGTTCACGCCGGTCGTCGCCTCGAAGGCGCGGATGTTGCGACCCTCACGGCCGATGATCCGGCCCTTCATGTCTTCGCTCGGAAGCGTGAACACGCTGACGGTTGACTCTGCGGTCTGCTCGGACGCGACGCGCTGGATCGCGATCGTCACGATCTTCCGCGCACGCTCCTCCCCTTCTTCGCGCGCGATCTGTTCGATCTCGCGGACCTGCGCCATGGATGCGCGCTTCGCGTCGTCGATCAGGGCCGCGAGGAGCTGCTCGCGGGCCTCCGACGAGGTCATGCCGGCGACGCGTTCGAGTTGGATCCGTTGCTGTTCGGCGGCCTTCTCGAGCCGGGCGCGGACCTCCTGCAGCTTCTCGTCGCGTTCCGTGAGCTCGAGGACGCGGTCGTCGAGCTTGCGGGTCCGCGCTCGGAGCTCATCCTCCGTTTCTGAGATCCGGCGCTCCAGCCGCGCGATCTCGTCCCGGCGTGCCTTCACGTCCTCCTCCGCATCCCGCCGGATCTGCGAAGCATCAACCTTGGCGTCTTCGATCGCCTTGCGGAGGGTCTGGGCCGCGTCCTCCTGTGACGCGACGAGCTTCTGGTCGGCCTGGACGAGCTTCTGTTGGGCCTCTCTCTCCAACGTGGTCGCGCTCGATCTGGCCATGCTGCTGCGGACCAGGAACCCGGCGGCGGCGCCCACGATCAGGGCGACGACGCCGACGATGACGGCCGTCATGGTTCCTCCCTGGTGTCAGGGAGAGGGCCGTGCGGTTCCGCCGAACCCTGGGCGGCGTGTGCGTGAGCACGCAGAACCGTTGTCTCGGGGCGCTACGGGGCCAGTTGCCCTCCGCGCGTGGGAACGATGTCGGCTCTTGGGGTTCTCGTGGTCACGATGTCGTGCCGTTTCGGTGTACGTCGGGTAGCCGTTCGGTGGCCTCTCGGTGTGGTTATCGGTTCATCACACGATACGGCCGCCCATCGGCGGAGGCAAGGCTCAGTCCTCGAACGTCTCCACCGCAAGCGCTCTTCGGGCGGCCCGACCCGCGAGGTCGGGTGCGTAGCCCCGTCGCGCGAGTATCCCGTAGAGCCGCCGGTACGCGGCGTCGGGTTGGAGCCCCGACAGCCTGGCCGCCTTGGCCGCCGCCAGGGCATCTGCCCGCTCTTCCTCGCCCCCGACCGCCTCATCCAGGACGGCCTCGGCCGTCTCTGAGGCGATCCCAGCGCTCATCAGCCTGCCCGCGACGACCCGACGCCCCTCCTTCTTGCTGGTGAACGAGTGCTCCACCACGGCGCGCGCGAACGCCTCGTCGTCGATCAGACCGACCTGCCGCAACCGATCCAGCTCCGCCCGGACCTCTCCCGGATCGAACCCGGCCCCTTCCAGCCGTCGCTCCAGCTCCCGCCGGCTGCGCTGGCGCACGGCGAGGAGCCCGAGGGCCCGCTCATGCACGTCCTTGCGCTTGCTCGACCGGCCGCGGCCGCGTTCGTGCAGCACGCGCTCACTCCTTGGCCGCGGCAGACTTCGCCTTCGCTTCGGACCCCTCGTCCACCACGAGGTCGGGAACGACCTGGATCGGTTGGTCGTCGTCTTCGGAGAATCCGGTCAGACCGACGGCCTCGCGCACCTTCCGCTCGATCTCATCGCGGAGGTCGATGTGCTCCACGAGGAACGCGCGCGCGTTCTCGCGCCCCTGGCCGAGCTGCTCGCCCTCGTAGGTGAACCACGCACCGGCCTTCTTGACGATCTCGAGATCGACGCCGGTGTCGAGGAGGGAGCCTTCCTTCGAGATCCCCTTGCCGTACATGATGTCGAACTCGCACTGACGGAAGGGAGGCGCGACCTTGTTCTTCACGACCTTGACCCGGGTCCGCGAGCCCACGACGTCGGTCCCGTCCTTGAGGTTCTCGATCTTGCGCACGTCCAGCCGCACCGACGAATAGAACTTGAGCGCTCGTCCCCCGGGAGTGGTCTCGGGTGAGCCGAACATCACCCCGATCTTCTCGCGCAACTGGTTGATGAAGATGGCCGTGGTCTCGAACTTGGAGAGGGACCCGGCGAGCTTCCGCATGGCCTGCGACATGAGGCGTGCCTGCAGTCCGACGTGGGTGTCACCCATCTCTCCTTCGATCTCTGCGCGCGGCACGAGCGCCGCGACCGAGTCGATCACCACGAGATGCATGGCTCCCGACCGCACCAGCATGTCCGCGATCTCCAGCGCCTGCTCGCCGGAATCGGGCTGGCTGACCAGGAGCTCGTCGATATTGACGCCGAGCTCGCGTGCATACGTGGGGTCGAGGGCATGCTCGGCGTCGATGAACGCCGCGATCCCGCCCTGGCGCTGCGCTTCCGCGATGATGTGCAGGCACACGGTCGTCTTGCCCGAACCCTCGGGACCGAAGACCTCGACGACCCTTCCGCGAGGGATGCCACCGACGCCGAGCGCGATGTCGAGCGCCAGCGAGCCGGTCGGGATGGTGGTCATCCCCACGTTCATGGGGTGCTCGCCCAGTTTCATCACGGCGCCTTTGCCGTGCTGCTTCTCTATCTGCTGAAGCGTGACCTCCAGCATCTTCTCGCGGTCCACGCCATCCCCCTTCCGACCCCGGCCCACCCCGGAGGAGGGGCGAGTGAGCGCACCAGACGAACGTTCGAGCACGGTAGCGATCGGGTCTGACATAAGTTACACCCCTGTCATTCGAGCGGCTTGTGGACGGGGCGAGGCTAATCGAACACGTGTTCGAGCGCAAGGACCCAGGGGGTGCTCATCCCGCGAGCGCGAACGTCGCGATCGGCTCGTAGCGGGGCGCGGGCCGCCGCAGGTGGCTCCGGAAGAGCACGATCTCCTCCACGCGGAACCCGACCGGCTCGACGGGCGTCCGCGTGGATCCGCCCTCGAGCTTCAACGGGGGGTCGCTCCGCGCGACCGTCAGGTGGGCCGAGAAGGCCCGGGTCTCGGGGGCGAACGACTCCGTAAGCGCCACGTCGAGCGCTCCGGCGAGCCGCGCGAACGCCTCCTCCGAGTCCTCGATCCCCATCCAGAGGACGCGCGCCCGCGTGGCGGACGGGAACGATCCGAGCCCCGTCAGCCGGGTGGCGACGGGACCATGGCCGGCGGCCACCGTTCCGACCTGCTGACGGACCCACGTCTCGAGGCTCGGCACCGTCCGCCCCAGGAACTTCAACGTGACGTGCATGTTCTCGCGGGGCACCCACCTCGCCCCCGGGAACCGACCGCGCCATGGCTCGATCGCGCGATCCACTTCGTCGAGCGCCGCATCGCTCACGGCGAACGCGACGAACAGCCGGGACGCCTTCGCGTCGAGGGGGGCCCTCGGATCAGGCCGCATGGTCAGACGGTGGTGTCGGACGTCGGCAGCGGCCGGCCTTCGAGGTACCGGCGAACCAGATCGAGGGCGCCTTGCTGCGACCACCGGATCACCCGGTCGCGCTCGCCCTTGATCGTGAACCCGCGCGCGTGGGTGCGCGACCCGGCGTCCAGGGCGATCCACACGGTTCCCGGCTCCTTCCCGCCGTGTGGCTCCGGCCCGGCAACCCCCGTCAGCGAGAGTCCGAGATCCGCCATGAGCACGCGGCGTGCTCCCGCGGCCATCTCCCTCGCGCAGGCCTCGCTCACGACACCCGGGCCGTCGATCGTCGCCTGCGACACGCCGAGCACGTCGAGTTTCGTGCGTTCGGTGTACGCGACGATCGCACCGACGAACGAGGCGGATGCGCCGGGGACCGAGGTGAGGCGCGCGCTCACGCTTCCCCCGGTCAACGACTCGGCGCACGCGAGGGTGAGACCCTGCGCGCGGAGAAGGCCGAGGGTCACCTCCTCGAGGGACCGGTCGTCCACGCTGAACACGACGTCGCCGAGTCGGTCCACGACTTCCCGGGCGAGCGGCTCGAGCAGCTCCTCGGCCGCGAGCGCTGCCCGAGCCTTCGCGGTGAGCCGGACCTTCACCTCCCCCATGGACGCGAGGTACGCGACCGTTGGGTTCGACGATCCTTCGAACAGGTCGGTAAGCGCCTCGCCGACCGCCGACTCCCCCATGCCCGTGATCCGAAGACTCCTGGAGACGATCACCTCACCCGTGTCCGCCTCGAGCTCCGGCACGATCGTGCCCGTCATCATCTCGACCATCTCGTCGGGAACGCCCGGGACGGCATAGATCCTGACCTCCGTCGGGAGCTCGATGATGAGCCCCGGCGCCGTTCCCCGGTCGGGCGCGATCGTGCGAGCCCCATCGGGGACGTCGGCTTGCCGGAGGTTGTTCGACGGCATCGGCCGCGCGGAGAACCCGCGGAACTTGGCCCGGAGCATGTCTTCGAGCTCCGGATGGCGAACCAGCGATCTCCCGGCGAACACGGCGATCGCGTCCCGTGTGAGGTCGTCCTGCGTCGGCCCGAGCCCTCCGGTGACGAGGATCACCTCCGCACGCGACGCTCCCAGCTCGAGCGACTCGACGATCCGCTCGAGGTTGTCTCCAACGGTCTGGCGGTTCAGTACGTCGACCCCGATCGCCGCGAGGTGCTCCGACATCCACCGCGCGTTCGTGTCGGCGATCTGTCCGAGCAACAGCTCGGTCCCGACCGAGATGATCTCCGCTCTCACGGCGATGGCCTCACGGCGATGGCTCGCCCGTCGCGCCGGACGGCAGGAACGTGGCGGACCAGGGATGGCCTGCTTGTCCGGGCACGCCGAGGGTGCGATCGTCCACGACGATCCGGACCGCCCCGCCATCGCTCGCGGAAACGGTCAGCTCCCCCACCGCGCTGTACGAGATCGACTCCCCCGGCCCGAGCGACGTCGTGGGTTGCGCGACGCCGTCGATCGTTGCGGTGACATCGACCCCGGCGGTCGCGCTGACGGTGACGCCGACACCGGGACCGGGTGTCGGCGACACGAACGGCGTCGTTGCGGTGGGGATCGTGGGCGGCGGCGGCGCGCCGCCGCGGGACACGATCCCCACCGCCACCGCCGCGACCAGGATGATCGCGGCGGCGATCAACAGGAACCGCTGGTTGTCCCGGATCCTCGCCGCCGCGAGCGCCTGCTCGACCCGGCCCGTCTTCGCCGGAGGGGACGGAAGCTCCGGCTCCTTGGCGTGCTTCGCGTAGGCGTTCATGACCTTGTCCGGTTTGAGCCCGAGGTACTGCGCGTAGGTCCGCAGCATCGCGCGGACGTAGACCTCCTCACCGAGCAGGTCGAAGTCCTCGCGCTCCAGGTCGCCGATCTGGTCGGGGGTCAGCCTGGTGTCGCGAGCCGCCTCATCGAGGGTGATCCCTGCTATCTCTCGCGCGCGCCGGAGGGCGGGCCCGACCCCGATCGAGGCCGGGCGAACGGAGTGACCGGCCATCGGGCGTGATGGTAGCGCCAGAGCGCGTGGCTACACTTCGGCTTCGTGATGGTGCCGAGCCCGCGGCGGCAGCGGCCGACGCTCCGTCGGCTCGTGCCGGGCGACCGCGCATCCTTCCTCGGGGCCGTCGCGCGGAGCCGTTCGCTGCATCATCCGTGGGCGTATCCGCCGGATACATCCGACGCGTTCGACGCGTACATCGAGGCGCACCCCTCCCGTCGCACGCTCGTCGTGGTGGTCGAGCACGAGGAGCCGCTCGCCGGCGTCTACGCCCTCTCGCAGATCCATCACGGGGCGTTCCGGAACGCCTACCTCGGGTACTACGCGTTCCGGCCACACGCCGGCGAGGGCTACATGCGCGAGGCGATGCCGCTCCTGTTCCGGTACGCCTTCGGGGAGCTCGGGCTCCATCGTCTCCAGGCGAACGTCCAGCCGGGGAACGAGCGCTCGCTGGGCCTGCTCCGCGCGACCGGGTGGCGTGAGGAGGGATATGCGCGTCGATACCTCAAGATCGGCGGCCGCTGGCGCGACCATGTTCTGTTCGCGATCCTCGCCGAGGACGTGCGCGCCTCCGTCCGCGAACGGCGCCCGATCTACGACCGACGGCGCGTCGGATCGAGACCTTCGGACGCTGCCGAGCCGCCGGACGGGTGACTACCATCCGACCAGGGAGGGGCAAGATCGTGCCCCGGGGAGGGGCGAGATCGAGATGGAGCCGGAAGACAGGCGCGTCGGGAACGACGACCTGTTCCCGCTCGCCGCGATGCGGGACCCGGTCACGGCGCCCGATGCGCTCGCCGAGGGCCCCGTCCGGTTCCTGCTCGTGTCCGGCGAGCTCGACGACGGCCGCTGGGGCTTGATCGGGGCGTTCTGGCTCTCGATCGACGGGACGCGGGGTGGGTTCGTGGTGGCTCCCCAGGCGATCTGGCACGGCTCCGAGATGGCACGGAGCTTCCGGGGCGCATCGTCGCGTGGTTGGCACGCCGAAGACGTCTACCGGTACTGGCAGCGACAGGTCGGTGCCGCGGGGATGTTCATGATCGACCCGCAGCAGCACGCCGACACGCTGTTCCAGGTCGCGCGTCGCGTCGGCGCCCTGTAGTCAGGCGGTCCGGCGCTCTTCCCACTCTTCCCAGGTCACCAGCACGTCGCGGGCTTTCGAGCCTTGGGATGGACCGACGATCCCCTGATCCTCCATCAGATCCATCAGGCGGCCGGCGCGTGCGAAGCCGACCTTCAACTTGCGTTGGAGCATGGATGTCGAGCCGAGTTGCGAGCGGATCACCAGCTCGGCAGCTTGCTCAAGGAGGTCGTCGTCCGATCCGAGGGCGTGGTCGCCACCCGCGGTCTCCGCGGGCGGAAGCCCCAGCCCCTCGACCGAGTGCTCGTACACCGCCTCGCGCTGCGCGCGGATGAAGTCGGTCACGTCGCCGATCTCCTGCTCGGTCACCCACGCGCCCTGAAGGCGGACCGGCTTCGAGATGCTGGAGGGAGCGAAGAGCATGTCGCCGTGGCCGACGAGCTTCTCGGCACCGTTCATGTCCAAGATCACCCGGCTGTCCGCCTGCGACGACGTCATCAACGCGATCCGGCTGGGGATGTTCGCCTTGATCAGACCCGTCACGACGTCGACGGAAGGGCGCTGCGTCGCGACGACGAGGTGGATACCGACCGCGCGCGCCATCTGCGCGATCCGACAGATCGCGTCCTCGACGTCGCGCGGCGCCACCATCATCAGGTCGGCCAGCTCGTCGATCACGACCACGATGAACGGCAGGTGGCCGAACCGGTGCTCGAGCCCGAGGGGCACGCGAAGCGTGCCCGCCCGCAACCCCTCCTCGTATCCATCGATGTCGCGCACGGCCGCGGTGGCGAGCAGCTCGTACCGCTGCTCCATCTCCCGCACGATCCATCCGAGCGCCTCGGCGGCTCGCTTGGGATGGACGATCACCGGGGAGAGCAGATGCGGCACGTCGGCGAAGTGACCGAGCTCGACCCGCTTGGGATCGACCAGGACGAGCCGGACGTCCTCCGGGGTCGTGCGGGCGAGCAGCGAGGTGATGAACGAGTTGACGAGGCTCGACTTGCCGGCCCCGGTCGCCCCGGCGATCAACAGGTGCGGCATGGTCGCCAGGTTGACCATGCGGGCCCGCCCGTGGATGTCCTTGCCCAAGGCGACCTCGAGCGGGTGCGTCGCCTCCTTGGCGGCCTTCGACCGGAGGATGTCCCCCAGCATCACGAAGTCCCGATGTTTGTTGGGGACCTCGATCCCGATCGCCGACTTGCCGGGGATCGGCGCCTGGATGCGAACGTCGGGGGTCGCGAGCGCATAGGCGATGTCGCTCGCCAGCTGCAGGACCTTGTTGACCTTGGTCCCCGACGCCACCTCCACCTCGTACATCGTGACCGTCGGCCCGCGGTGAGCGGCGGAGACGCGAGCGTCCACCCCGAAGGTCTGCAGCGTGCGCTCGAGGGCGGTCTGCATGTCCTGCTCGTCGCGAACGTCGGCGTTCGACGGCGGGGCGCTGCGGAGCAGGTCGAGCGGCGGGAGCTGGTAGGGACCCGTCGTGGTTTCGATCGTGCGGGTCGGGCGGGCCGCCGGCGACCCGACCGGCTCGTCCGGATCGTCCTCCAGATCGGGATCCGGAACGACGACGTCGTCGTCCTCGTCCGGGTCGAACTCGACGAGCCCGAACGCCTCCCTGAGCTTGGCGGCGCGGTGGCGCTTTGGTCTCGGCTCTTCGCGAAGGACCGGCGGGTCGGGCTCCGCCTCCTCCTCGATGTCGGCCGCCGTGAAGAAGTCTCGAACGTTCGCCGTTGCGACAGCGATCGGCGTCCCCGTGAAGATGAGGAGCCCCACCGCGCCCATCCCGAGGCACACGATGAAGGCGCCGACCGACGAGATCACGATCGTGAGCGGGTGCGCGACGATCGCGCCCAGCAGGCCGCCGGCGACGGCGACCGCGTCGTAGCCGTCGCGCGGTCCCGGTTTCCCTCCGAGCAGCGAGACGATCCCGAGCGCACCGAGACCGAGCACGGAGAAGCCGATGAACATCCTCACCCGGTCCTCGCGCGCCGTGTCCCGCAGGAGCAGGATCCCCCAGTAGACCGCGACGACGGGGAACGCGACGGCGACGACCCCGAGTGACCCGCGGAGCATCCAGGTGAGGAGGTCCCCGACCGGGCCGGCCGCGTCGAACCACACGCCGAGCACCGCGAGGAGCGCTACGACGACGAGCAGGATCCCGAAGGCATCGCGCGCGTGCGGGGAGAGGATCTGTCGGACGGTCGTCTTCTGCGCCTTGTCCGGCGCCTTCCTCCGGTGCCGCGAGCGGCCCTTGGCCGCGGTCTTCGAGGGTCGCGACGACGAGCGTCGCGACGGGGAAGTCTTCGTTGCCACCTACACCTCCATGATGACCGGCAGGATCACGGGCTTCCGCTGCGTCACGTCGAAGAAGTACCGCTTGAGCACCCTTCGAACGTTCTGTTGCAGCGCAGATGGGTCCGTGACGTGGGCCTCCGCGCTCTCTTCCATGGCAAGCATGACGCGTTTGCGAGCCTCTTCAAGGATGTCGGCCGAGGTCCCGTCGTGGACGAACCCCCGGTTGACGACGTCTGGTCCGCTCACGACCTCTCCGGTCTGCATGTTCACGCCGACCACCACGACGACGACGCCGTCCCCGGCCAGCTTCCTCCGATCGCGAAGGACCTCCCCGCCGACGTCCCCGATCCCGAGGCCGTCCACGAACGTCATGCCCGCTCGGACCCGGTCGACCTTCGTGACCGCTGGCCCGATGTCGATCACGTCGCCGTCCTCGCAGATCAAGATCCGCTCGCGCGGGATGCCGATCTCCTCCGCGAGACGCGCGTGATGCTGCAGGTGTCTGCGCTCGCCGTGCACGGGGATGAACCAGCTGGGTTTGACGAGCGAGAGCAGGAGACGGAGCTCTTCCTGCGCGGCGTGGCCCGATGCGTGCACCGGGTCGGCCGGCATGTGGTACACGTCCGCGCCGCTCCGGTAGAGCGAGTCGACCACGCGGTGGATCGCCGGCTCGTTCCCCGGGATCAGGCTGGACGAGAGCACGACGGTGTCCCCCTCGCTGAGCTTGACCCACTTGTGCTCACGCGCTGCCATCAGGCTGAGCGCGCTGTACGGCTCGCCCTGAGAACCCGTGCACGCGATCACGACCCGACCGGGGTCGAGGCTCTCCACCTCCACGATGTCGATCACGTCCTGATCGTCGACGCGCAGGATCCCGAGCTCCCGTGCCGCTCGGACGGAGTTCTGCATCGAGCGACCGAGGAAGCAGACGACCCGCTGATCGGCGAGCGCCGCATCGACCACCTGCTGGATGCGGTGGATGTGGCTGGAGAAGCAGGCGACGACGACGATCTCCGGGGCGCGAGCGACGATGTCGCGAAGCACCGGACCGACGGTGCGCTCGCTCGCCGTGTGTCCCGGGGTCTCCGCATTCGTCGAATCCGACAGGAGCAGATGAACGCCGCGGCCCGATTCCTCCGCGATGCCGTGCAGATCGGTCGGTTGGCCGTCGATGGGCGTCTGGTCGAGCTTGAAATCGCCGGTATGCAGCACCGAGCCGTGCGGCGTGTCGATCGCGACGGCCATCCCGTCGGGGATCGAATGGGTCACGTGGAAGAAGCGCATCCGGAACGGCCCCGCCTGGGTCCCCCCGCCGGGAACCGCGACGTGCGGCTCCACCAGGTCGGTCACCTCGTGCTCTTCCAGCTTGCCCTTCAGGAGCTCGAGGGTGAACGCGGTCGCGTACACCGGGACCCGTCGGCCGAGGTCTCGCAACAGGTACGGGAGCGCTCCGACGTGATCCTCGTGCCCGTGCGTCAGCACGATCGCCTCGACGTCACCGGCTCGGTCGCGAACGTATTCCATGTCGGGCAGGACGAGGTCGATCCCCGGCATGTCCGCGGACGGGAACGACAGACCGACGTCCACGATCAGGAGCCGGTCGTCGAGCTCGAGCGCGGCCATGTTCCGGCCGACCTCGCCGATACCTCCGAGGAAGACGAGGCGGCAGCTGTCAGGCAAGGAGGCCGGCGTCCTCCAGCGCCTTGCGGACGCGATCCCGTTCGTCGCTCGTCGCAGGGACCAAGGGCAACCGAGGCTCGCCGCAGCCTCGCCCGACCATCTGGAGGGCCGCCTTGAGCGGGATCGGGTTGGACGTCACGAAGAGCGCGTTGAAGAGCGGCGACAGCGTCTCGTGGATCTTCCGGGCGGCCGGCACATCGCCGGTGTCGATGAGCTCGATCATCTGCCGGATCTGCGGTCCGACGAGGTGACTCGCCACGCTCACGACACCGACGGCACCCAGGCAGACGTATCCGAACGTCGCCCAGTCGTCGCCCGAGTAGACCTCGAAGCCGTCGGGTGCTTCCGAGATCAGCCGCGAGATGCCCTGGAAGTCGCCGGTCGAGTCCTTGACGGCGACGATGTTCGGCCGTTCGGCGAGACGGAGCAGCGTGTCATGCTCGATGCGCGTCGCCGTGCGTCCGGGGATGTTGTACGCGATGATCGGGAGCTCCGTGGCATCGGCGACGTGCTCGAAATGTGCGATCAAGCCACGCTGGGGTGGCTTGTTGTAGTACGGGGTCACCACGAGGATGCCGTCCGCGCCCGCGTCTTCGGCCGCCTGCGTGAGCGCGAGGGTCTCCGCCGTGGAGTACGTGCCCGTGCCGCAGATCAGCTTGCCCTTGCCCCTGATCGCTTCGCCGACGGCGCGGAAGAGGTCGGACTTCTCCTTGTGCGTGACCGTCGGTGATTCACCGGTGGAACCGGCGATGACGACGGAATCGGATCCGTTCCCGACGAGCCAGGACGAGAGCTCCTGGGCACGGTCGAGGTCGAGGGCGTGGTCATCGCGGAACGGCGTCACCATCGCGGTGACGACGGAGCCGAACCTGCCGGCCATGGGCGTCGCCTCCTTCATGGCGCCGCGGGGACGGCGCCGGACCGGCCTATGCTAGCCGCCGATGCCGCGCATCTACACGAAGACGGGGGACGACGGCACCACGGGGCTCCTGTACGGAGGCCGCGTTCCCAAATCCGACCTGGTCACGGAGGCGTACGGCACAACGGACGAGGCCGTCGCGGTCCTGGGCTTGGCACGAGCTCTCTCCGACGACGAGGCACTCGCCACCGACCTGCTCACCCTGCAACGGGAGCTCTTCGTGGTCGGCGCCGACCTCGCATGCAATCCGAAGGAGCGGAAGAAGCTCGAGTCCGACGTCTCGCTCGTGTCGGCGAAGATGGTGGCGCGACTGGAGCGGAGGATCGACGATCTGGTGACCGAGCGACCGCTCCCCGAAGCCTTCATCGTGCCCGGTGCGAACCCGACCTCGGCGACGTTGGACGTTGCGCGTGCGGTCGTCCGGCGCGCCGAGCGTCACGTGGTCGAGCTCGAAGGAGCGCAACGGGTGGTGAACCCCGAGATCCGCCGATACCTCAACCGGCTGAGCGATCTGCTATTCGTGCTGGCGCGCTGGGAGGCGGGCGAGAGCGAGCCGAAGAGCCGCCAGATCTAGGGAACGAGGATGATCCCGTCCAGGACGAAGGGCTCGGGGGACGAGGACGTCATCGTTACGATGGTTCCGCTCGTCACTGGGACACCGAGGCAGGTGCGATCCCGAGCGGGCGTCGATCCGCCCTCGACGATCGTGCCACCGATCGGTGTCGGTGCCGACACGCTCATGCTGGAAGCGGGCCCGGTGGTTGGACCTCCGACGACGCAGATGTCCGTGACATCGAGGGGCATCGTGAAGATGACGGTTCCCGCATCGGCGATGCTCGTGGTCGTACCCAAGAACGCGCCGGAGACGGGATCGTTCAGCGTCTGCGATGTGTACAGGAAGAGACCGTTCCGATCATCGAAGGGGACGTTCACCCGCCGCGTCAGGCTCGTGCGTTTGTTGGCTTGGCGGTCGACGGCAACGACCCGCAGGTCATACGACGTCGCTTCCGAGCCGGACACCGGCACCATCGGGTGGAGGGCGGTCCCCGCCTTCACGGTCACCCATGCCGAGGTTCCCACCGCCTTCCGTTGGAGCAGCCAGCTCTTCATTCCTGCCCCGTAGACGTCATCCCTCACGTCGAAGAGGACGGAGAAGCTGACGGTGGCCGACACGTCTGAGGTGTAGGTCGGCACCGCTCCCCACGTGATCGTCGGCGGTGTGTAGTCATGCCGGATCAATGGGTAACGGTTCGGGATGGCGTCGACGCACGGGTTCTTGTTCGTGCACGGCGCCGCGAAGTACGCCGAGAAGATCAGGAAGTCGTAGCTCCCTTTCTGGATGATCCGCGAGTGCGGCAGCTTGTCCTTCACCGCCTTCGGTGAGACACGAGCTGCTTTGAGGTAGTAGGTGATGACCGAGCCGTTCGGCTTGAACAGCACACCGCGGAAGCGCCCAGCCGCGAAGAACACATCGATGAAGTAGTTGGGGTTCCGGTCGGCGTTCGAATCGATCCCTACCTCGAACAGCCCGTTGTTGCCGTTGGCCTCCGCGTTGGTGAACGGCGCGAGGGTGTTGATCTGGAAGACGCTTCCCCCGGGGACGTGCGATACCTTCGCGCCGGCGAGATCGAGCGGACCCTTCGTGTCGTTGCCGTCCGATCGCTTGATGACGTTCGCCGAGCCGGGTGTCCCGATCCTGATGACCAGCGTCGCAACGAGCGCCAAACGAAAACGGTTAGGCGGCCCCTCATGGCCCTCGGACGCTACGCCCCGTCGCTTCGGATAGCAACCCCTCATCGCGCAACAGGGCGGGGAGGCGGCCCAGGGAACGGCGAGATGACGAGGAACGAGGCGGTTCGAGATGCTCCTGCCGTGAGGCAGCTCGAGCTTCGTCGTCATGCACCGCGCGATCCGACGGCTGATCGACTGTCCGACGCCGGCCGAGCCCGAGCGATGGACGTCGGCCGCGCTCAGCAGGACGTCGTCTACGCGGCCGTGTTCGTCTCCCCAGCCGAACGGGCGGCCGAAACCGTCGCGTGGTTCCTCCGAGGAGCGGGGCAACAGCTCCCGCTCGTGCACGTGGTCGTCCCCGGGCTGGCCGGGAAGGACCAGACCGAAGGATCCCCCGAGGGCATGGCGAGCGGGGTCCGCTCCTTGCTCGAGCAGGTGCCCGACGGTGGGCGCGGGCTCGCGATCAGCCACACCCCGTTCGTCGAGCGGGCGGGGCTCGGACTGACCGGGCACGAGACGGAGCCGATGCGCGAGTGCGAGGGGCTGCTCGTCACGTTGCACGACGACGGTCACATCGAGGTCGAGGAGCTGCGGCTGCCGGGGTCCACCCCTCGATGAGCGTCGGTGGGGCCGGTGTCGGGGCGGCGTTCGCCCTCGGGTTCGCGCTGGGCGCTGCGCCCGGCCCCGTGCAGTTGTTGATCCTGTCGGAGACGGCGAAACGCGGGCTGGAGGGAGGGCTGCGCGTGATGCTCGGCGCGAACCTGACCCTCTTGGGCATCCTGGTCATCCTCGCACTGGGCTTCGCGTCCCTGAAGCCCGGGCCCGGCGTGATCAGGACGCTTCAGGCGGTGGGCGGCTCCTTCTTGCTGTGGATCGGGGTGGTCGAGCTCCGGTCGATCCGCGACGAGGCTCGATCCACGGTCGACGCTCCGTCGCAGGGTGCGGTGGCGCGGCTCGGACCAACCACGAAGGGCGTCGCCGCGGTGCTCCTCAATCCCGGCGCGTGGATCTTCTTCGCGACGACCGCGTCGGCGCTCATGGCGGACGCGACCTCCGACGGCGGGACCGGCGCGGCGCTCGCGGCCGCCGTGGCCATGGCGGTCGGCGTCAGCTGTTCGGATCTGACGTTCACGATCCTCGGCAGCGGCGGACGACGGTTGTTCGGCGAGCGGGGCTTGCGGTGGATCCGGATGGGACTCGCCGCGCTCCTGGTGGCGATCGGCGTCGCCTTCGTGACGCAAGCGATCCGCGGTTAGTCCAACAGGGCGTCCAACCCAACGGTCAGCCCCGGCCGATCGGCGACCGATCGGATCGCCAACAACACCCCGGGGATGAAGGCGCTCCGATCGATGGTGTCGTGGCGCACGGTGAGAGTCTGGCCGGCGCTTCCGAAGATCACCTCCTGGTGAGCCAGGAGACCCGGGAGCCGGACGCCGTGCACGCGGATCCCCTCGACGTCTGCGCCGCGTGCGCCGGGATGCGAGCCGTCGCCGCCGGGGGCTTCCCACATCCCGTCGCGCGCGGCGCCGATCCGCTGCGCCGTGGTGATCGCCGTGCCGCTCGGCGCATCGACCTTCCGATCGTGATGGAGCTCGATCACCTCGGCGGCGTCGAAGTACCGCGCGGCCTGCTCCGCGAACCGCATCATCAGCGCGGCGCCGATCGCGAAGTTCGGCGCGACGATCGCGTTGGCGTTGGCCGAGCCGGTGAGCCGGCGGATCTCCTCGAGACCGTCAGCGCCGATCCCGGTGGTGCCGATCACCATGTGCATGCCTCGTCCGAGACACCACCGAGCGTTCTCGATGACCGACCCCGGCGTCGTGAAGTCGACCGCGACGTCGACGCCCTCGAGTGCCTCCGGGGACCCGGCGAGGACGAGGTTCCCGAGCTCCGCGCCTTCGTGATGGGGATCGACCGCCGCGACCAAGCTCAGGTCATCGGCGGCGTCGACGGCCCGACAGACCTCGCGGCCCATCCGGCCGGAGGCGCCGAGCACGCCGACGTTCGTCACACGAGCGCCCCCGCGAACGAGGAGGGTGTCACCGGCCCCAGCACCGTCAGCGTCATGGGTTGCGACAGTACCTGGTGGGCGATCCGACGGGCATCCTCGAGGGTGACCCCTTGTACGCGGCGCAGGATCTCGCCGACCGTGAGGATCTCGCCGTTCGCGATCTCGGACTTCCCGAGCCGCGACATCCTCCCGCCGGGATCCTCGAGGGAGAGGACCGTCGATCCCTTCACGTGGCCCTTGGCGCGTTCGAATTCCTCCGCGCTCAGGTCGCCGTCGCGGACCGCCTCGATCTGCTCGCGCATCAATCGCACGACCTCGCGAGCCTTCCCGGGCGTCGTGCCGGCGTAGGCCGAGAACAGGCCGACCTCCGCGAATTGCGAGTGGTAGCTGTACGCCGTGTACGCGAGCCCGCGCTTCTCGCGGATCTCCTGGAAGAGTCGCGAGGACATCCCGCCGCCGAGCGCCGCGTTCGCGATCAAGAAGGCGAACCGGTCGGGGTCGGTGCGGGCCAAGCCGTTCGTCCCCAGCACGACGTGCGCCTGCTCGGTCTTCTTCCGCTGGATGTGTTGGTCGCCCGAAGCCTTCGGCGGCCGGGGCGCATCTCGGAGGCGCCAGACGGACCGGCCCCGTGCCGAGAGTTCGCGGCCGGCGTCCATCCGTTCGGTCAGCATCCGAACGAGGTCGTCGTGGCGGACGTTGCCGGCCGCCGCGACGACGAGGCGGCCGGGGACGTAGTGGCGGCGATAGAACCCCCGAACGGATCCGGGCGTCGCCGCCCGGATCCGTTCGCGCGTGCCCAAGATGGGCCGGCCCAGCGGGTGCCCCGGCCAGAGCGTCCGGGTGAACAGGTCGTGGACGACGTCCTCGGGCGAGTCGTCGTGCATGTCGATCTCGGACAGGATCACCTGGCCCTCGGCCGTGAGGTCGTCCGCCCGGATCGCGGAATGCTGCAGCATGTCGGCGAGATGGTCGACCGCCAGCTCCAGATCACGGTCGAGCACCCGCGCGTAGTAGCACGTGTACTCCTTGGCCGTGAACGCGTTGACGTCGCCGCCGACGGCATCGAACGCTTCGGCGATGTCGAGCGCCGTCCGGGTCGCGGTTCCCTTGAACAGCAGGTGCTCGAGGAAGTGGCAGTGGCCGCTGATCGCGGGACGCTCGTCCCGCGATCCGGCGAGCACCCAGAAACCGATCGAGACGGAGCGGATGCCGGGCATCCGCTCCGTCACCACGCGCAGACCCGAGCTGAACTCGGTGCGCGAGATCGGCATAACTTCGGGTTCAGCCGTCCTGGCGTGCGCCGCCGCCATCGCGGAACCGACGACCGTGGCGATCACCGCGGTCGCCACGCGGGCCACGATCCCGACCCCGATCGCCGCCGCGGTCTCGCCGCTCTCCCGCGGACTCGACCTGCGTGCCTTCGGGCACTTCCCACTCGGGACCGACCGGTTTCAGACTGATCTTCCCTTGTGGGTCGACGTCTTCGACCAGGACGGTCAGCGTGTCGCCCTCCTTGACCGCCTCCTCGACGCTCGCGAGCCGCTTGCCCCGCCCGAGCTTCGAGATATGGACGAGTCCGTCGCGCCCGGGTACCAGATTGACGAACGCGCCGAAGGTCGTCGTCTTCACCACGGTCCCCTCGTAGGTCTCCCCCACGAGGACCGGCCGCGGATTGGCGATCTCCTCGATCATGCGCGCGGCCTCATCCGTCCCCTCGGCCTCCCGCGAGCCGATGAACACCGTGCCGTCATCCTCGATGTTGATGTCGGCACCCGTCATGGCGATGATCTCGTTGATCTTCTTCCCCTTCGGGCCGATCACCTCGCCGATCTTGTCCACCGGGATCTGGATCGTGATGATCCGAGGTGCCTTCGAGCTGACCTCGTCCCGCGGCGCGGGCAGCGCGGCCAGCATGACCTCGAGGATCTGGAGCCGCGCTTCCTTGGCCTGCTGGAGCGCTCCGGCGAGCACGTCGGCCGGCATGCCCGACACCTTCATATCGAGCTGGATCGCCGTCACGAACTCGCTGGTCCCGGCCACCTTGAAGTCCATGTCCCCCAGCGCGTCCTCGGCCCCGAGGATGTCGGTGAGCGTCACGAACTGCCCGTCGTCGGCGATCATGCCCATCGCGATCCCCGCGACCGGTGCCTTGATCGGGACACCCGCGTCCATCAACGACAGCGTCGACCCGCACACGCTCGCCATCGACGTCGAGCCGTTCGAGGCCAGGACGTCCGAGACCAGGCGAAGCGCGTACGGGAACTCCTCTTCACTCGGCACCACCGGGATCAACGCCCGCTCGGCCAGCGCGCCGTGGCCGATCTCACGACGGCGGGGCGAGCCGACGCGGCCCGTCTCTCCCGTCGAGAACGGCGGGAAGTTGTAGTGGTGCATGTAGCGCTTCGAATCCTCGAGATCGAGCGTGTCGATCTGCTGCGTCATCCGCAACATGCCGAGCGTGGTGATGTTGAGCACCTGGGTCTCGCCCCGCTCGAACAGTGCCGACCCGTGCGCCCGCGGGACGATGCCGACCTCGGCCGAGAGGCGGCGGATGTCCTTCGGGCCGCGACCGTCGAGCCGGACGCCCTGGTCGATCACGCGCCGGCGCATGACCTTCTTCTGGAGGCTCTTCCACGCGGCCGAGAACTCCTGATCGCGCTCTTCGAACGCCTCACCCAGCACCGCCGCGAGATGGAGCTTCGCTTCTTCCTTGACCGCATCGAAGGCGGCATCGCGGGCCTGCTTGTCCGGAACGATCGACGCCTCGAGCTTGCCGGCGAAGTTCGCGTACAGCGTGTCCCAGATGTCCTGCCCGTACAGGGGTGACGGGGTGAACTCGATCGGCGTCACGCCGTGCGCCTTGATGAACTCCTCCTGGAAGGCGATCAGTTGCCCGATCTCCGCCTTCGCGACGTCGAGGCCCCGCGCAACGACCTCCTCGGTCGGCGCGACGGCGCCCTCGCCGGTGGCGAGCAGCGGCCAGGTGTTGTCCGGAGCCTCGCCCTCGATCATGAGGATGTCGACCCCCGCCTGCGCGTTCTTGGCGCCGGCGACGACGATGTCGAAGGTCGCGTCCTCGAGCTCTTGGAACGTCGGGTTGACGACCCAGTCCCCACCGATCATCCCGAGCCGCACCGCGGCGACGGGTCCGTCGAACGGGAGTCCCGCCAGCGCCACGGCGCATGCCGCCGCGTTCATCGCGGGGATGTCGTACGGGTTCGCCATGTCGACGGACAGGATCGTGCAGATGACCTGGACCTCGTCGTGGAAGCCCTCCTTGAACGTCGGGCGCAGGGGCCGGTCGATCAGGCGAGCCGTCAGGATCGCGGTCTCGCCCGGCCGGCCTTCACGCCGGAAGAACGAGCCCGGGATCTTCCCGGCTGCATACATCCGCTCCTCGACATCGATCGTGAGCGGGAAGAAGTCGATCCCCTCTCGGGGCTTCGAGCGGACGCATGTGGCGAGC
>Ga0307287_10000111_pt1 | contig 29511 bp, 26 predicted proteins | sample ER_DNA_141_FD_194485 | JGI IMG/M metagenome (GOLD analysis project Ga0307287, IMG submission 194485) | Bulk soil microbial communities from the East River watershed near Crested Butte, Colorado, United States - ER_DNA_141 | ecosystem: Environmental > Terrestrial > Soil > Floodplain | place...
CGACGGCGATGAAGTACGTGATCGCGCTGATCAACACCGACCGCCCGAACGAGACGGTGCAGTTGTTCGCGATGTCGCTCAAGGAGTTCAGGTGCGCCGCGTCGCAGTGTTGCTTGAACGCGACCTTCGTCAGCAGCGCCATGATGAACGTGAGCGGGATCACGACGATCGCGACGATCTGGATCAGCTTCGCCGCGTTCGCCTTGTAGACCTCGAACGCAACGGACAAGATGTCACCGAGGCCGCGCTGCGGGATCGAGCCGCCACCCCCGGCGCCCGGAGGCGGAGGTGGTGGTGGTGCGCCGAAGCCGCCCGAATCATCCATACGAACCCCCCTATGCCGTTGGCCGAGAACGGCCGGATACTACGCCCCTCCGGAACCGGTTTCCCGCAAGGTCTTGTGATCACCCTGGTGCTCGATCCCAGTTCGGCGGCAGGTGAGCGTCCTTCCAACCCGGGTCGGGCCGCCACGTCGCCCAGTCCCGATCGAACGGCGGCTCCCGCAGCAAGACGTGCTCCGCTCCTCGTTCGCCCCAGAACCGGAACCACGCGGCGTCTTCTTCGGTGAAGATCCCGCGTGCGACGGCCTCCCTGAGCTCGTCCTCGTCCTTCCATGACCATCCGCTGCGATCCGGTGGGATCGTGACGTCGAGGAGGTGGTCCACCGTGTCGAAGCCCGCGGGGGAGCGGGTGAGCGGCTCCTCGAGGTTGATGTAGTACTCGAACAGCTCGTTCCGTTCGTCGAAGCCAAGGATCACCGCGTACGGCGTCTCGGGGAACGCGAACGACAACATGCTGCTCGGCCCTCGCCGGACGTCTTGGAGCGTCCATCGGTCCGTGGGGAGTCGGAGCGCTTGACCGTCGTCGTCGACCGGTTGCCGGCAGCGCGCGTGGGGCGGGACATGCAGCATCTGCAGGTTGGGCTCGTCACGAACCACGATCGCCGGCCACGCGTACCAGACCCGGCCGTCCCAGAGCTCCCGGATCGCGACCACGTCGCCGGGTTCGTGCCGTGGGAGCTCCTCGCGCGCGGGGATGTTCGGGGTCTTCCCCATCGATCCCATCGAGCGAGCGTAGCCGCACCCACGGTCTTGACGGATGCCGGAGCCGGGGCGTACATTCGCTCTCCACCCTCGAACATACGTTCGATTCGGGTACAGACGCGGGGACGGAACGGGCCAGGATCAAGCGATGACCAAGCGCTTCGACGAGGAGGTTCGTGTCGAACGCGACGCGGGGATGCCCTCGGTCTTCGAGTGGCGTGGGAAGCGCTACCAGGTCGTGGACGTGATCGGGAAGTGGCGGATCGAAGGCCGATGGTGGGCGGACGGTCGCGACCGCGAGTACTGGCGGGTCGAGGCTCGGGGAGGCGCCGTGTGGGACCTCTACTTCGATCGCCAGCACGATCGTTGGCACATGGAACGGTTGTGGGATTGAGGAACCGGTGCGCGCACCGTCGCGGTCACGCAGCCCGTCGCAATACCTTCGCGACCTTCCTGAGGTCCGCGATGAACGCCCGCATCGCTTCCTCCCGCGCGTCGTCGGGCGCGCGCAGGATCGATGACGGATGCACGGTCGCCATGACGAACGGAGCGAGCGGCGACTCGACGAACAGGCCACGATCCTGGGTGACGCGGAACGACCGGCCCAGGAGCGCTTGCGCCGCGGTCGCGCCGAGGCACACCAATACCGTCGGTCGCACCTGGTGGAGCTCGGCGTCGAGCCACGGCCGGCACGCCAGCTGCTCGCGCAGGTCGGGTTTCCGGTGGATCCGGCGCTTGCCTCGTGGTGCTGCCTTCCACCGGAAGTGCTTGACCACGTTGGTCACGTAGACGTCGGCACGATCGATCCCCGCTTCCCCTAACGCGCGATCGAGGACCCCGCCGGCCGGCCCGACGAACGGATGACCCTCCACATCCTCGCGGTCACCCGGTTGTTCGCCGATGAGCATCGCGCGGGCGTGCGCCGAGCCCTCACCGAAGACGGCCTGCGTCGCGTTGAGATACAGGTCACAGCCCTGACAGCCCTGGACGGCCTTCGCGAGAGACGCCAGCGAGCGTTCGGGAGGCAGGAACCCCTCTGCGGAGTTGTCGATCATCTGCGAACGGTCCTACCCGATCCGACCGGACCGGGAACACCGTTCGACGGATGTCTTGACGGATGTCGTCGCGAAGCTTCAGACTCGAACATACGTTCGACCTCGGGATGGGCCCAAACCATGTCCTTCGTGCACCTCGACGTCCGTTCCTTCTTCTCGTTGAAAGAAGGAGCGTTCGCGCCGGAGCAGCTGGCCGAGCAGGCCGCGGGTCTCGGGATGCCTGCGGTCGCGATGACCGACCGTGACGGCCTCTACGGAGCCGCCCGATTCGTCTCGGCATGTCAACGCAACAGCGTGAAGCCCATCCTCGGCGCTTCCCTCACCGTGCGGGCACCCGCTCCGCCACCGCGCGATGCCCACGTCGTCCTGGTCGCCGAGGACGCCACCGGGTACGCGAACCTCTGCCGTCTTATCACCGACGCACACCTGTTGGGCGATCGCGGGGATCCGTGGGTCGCGGTCGAGCAGATCTGTGCGCACGCGGCCGGGATGACCGTCCTGCTGGGCCCGGAGTCGCATCCGGGGCGGCTCGCCGTCGCCGGCCGAGCCGACGCCGCCGCCCGGCTGGCTGCGCCGTTCCGCGAAGCCTTCGGCGCCGATCGATGCGTCGTCGCCGTCGAGCATCGGCTCGAAGCCGGTTCGGCCGGCGAGATCCGGAAGATGCTCCGGTTCGCGGAGAAGCTCGACGCCGTCGCCGTCGCGACGAACCCCGTCCGGTACCTCGTGCCCGACGATGCGTTCCTCGCCGACGCGCTCGAGTGCATGCGGGCGATCGTGCCGGTCGCCTCCAGCAACGTGAGCCGGACGAACGCGGAGGGATGGCTGAAGCCATCTGGGGAGATGCGCGCGCTCTTCGCCGACCGCCCCGATCTCTGCGATGCGACGCTCGAGATCGCCGCGCGGTGCACGTTCGATCTGGGTCTGAAGCAGGTCCACTTCCCGGACTTCCCGATCCCCGGTGGACGTTCCGCCGACGCCGTACTCGCCGAACGATGCTGGCGCGGCGTCCATGACCGCGGCATGAAGCAGGACGAACGCCTCCGCGAACGCGTGCATCACGAGCTCTCGATGATCAAACAGATGGGATACGCGGCCTACTTCTTGACCGTCGCGGAGATCGTCGCGGACGTGAAGGCGATGGGGATCATGGCGGCGTGCCGGGGCAGCGCGGCCGGATCGCTCGTCTGTTACCTCACCGGGATCTCCGACGTCGACGCGCTCCAGCACGACCTCGTGTTCGAACGGTTCCTGAACCCCATGCGCGACGAGCTGCCCGATGTCGACATCGACGTGGAGTCGGCTCGTCGCGAGGACGTGTACGACATGATCCTGTCCCGTCACGGCCAGGAGCGTGCCGCGTGCGTCGCCATGATCGACACGTTCCGGGCGCGCGCAGCGATCCGCGAGGTCGGCAAGGCGCTCGGTCTGCCCGAGGTCGAGATCGGCATGGTCGCGAAGGCCTTCCCGCACATCTCGGCGCGGAACATCCGTGATGGCCTGGAGCGCCTGCCCGAGCTACGCGGCATCAACCTGCCGATGCGTCAGCTGGAGCTGCTCTTCCGCGTCGCCGAGCGCCTCGACGGGTTCCCCCGGCACATCGCGCTGCATCCCTGCGGGATCGTCCTGTCCTCACACGACCTCACCGAGCGGGTGCCGCTCGAGCGTTCCGCCAACGGCCATCGGATGGCCCAGGCGGACAAGGACGACGTCGAGGAGCTGGGGTACCTCAAGCTCGACGTCCTCGGGGTGCGGATGCTCTCGTCGATGCGCTACGCGCTCGACGAGATCGCCCGCACCACGGGGGAGAAGGTCGACCTGGACCGGATCGCGCTCGATGACCGTCCCACCTTCGACCTGATCCGCGCGTCCGACACGCTCGGGTGCTTCCAGATCGAATCGCCTGGCCAGCGTGAGCTGTTGCAGAAGTTGCAACCCGATCGGTGGGAGGACCTGATCGTCGACATCTCGCTGTTCCGTCCGGGCCCGGTGAAATCGGACATGATCCGGCCGTACCTCTCTCGCCGGATGACCTTGGAGCAGCCGAGCTACATCCACCCGGAGCTTCGGCCTGCCCTCCAGGAGACGTTCGGGGTGATCGTGTACCACGAACAAGTGATGCGGACCCTCGCCGCGCTCGCCGGATACGACCTGACCCAGGCCGATCACATCCGTCGACATCTTGATCGCGAGGATCTGCTGCCAGGGTTCCAGCGGGACTTCCTCGCGCGGGCGACCGCACGTGGGGTCGCGCGGGAGGCCGCCGAGAAGACGTGGGACGCGGTTGCACAGTTCGCGTCGTTCGGGTTCTGCAAGGCGCATGCGGCCGCGTTCGCGGTGCCGACGTATCGCTCAGCCTGGCTGAAGACCCACTATCCGGCGCACTTCATCGCGGGGATCCTCACGCACGACCCCGGCATGTATCCACGACGGTTGCTCTTGGACGACGCCCGACGCCGCGGCGTCTCGATCCTGCCGCTCGACGTGAACCGCAGCGAACCCGAGTACGTGGTGGAAGAGGTCGGGCCGGTCGGGTCGCGGTCTCGCTGCGCCGTCGGCGCGATTGACACAGCTCCATCGGACGGCTCGGCCGGTACACGCGCCGCGTCGTCGACGCGAGACCCACGACCCTCCTTCATCGATGTCTCATCCGCGCCGACGGCGCAGCGAGGCACGCACCACGACCAACGGGGTTTCGGCATCCGCCTCGCCCTCCAGGACGTCCACGGGATCAGCGACGCCGAGATCCGGTCGATCCTGGCGTCGCGCGCGGAGCATCCGTTCCGTGACGTCGGGGACTTCCTGCGTCGCACCACCGTCTCGCGGCCGGTCGCGGAGGCGCTCGCGCACGCGGGCGGATTCGATGCGCTCACCGGATCGGGGACGAACCGCCGCGGGCACCTGTTCGACGCGATCACCGTGGATGCGCCGCGCGAGGGCGACCAGCTCACGCTCGCCGATGCAGGGGCGCAGGCGCACCGGTTCCCCGAGTACACGGATGCGGAAGTGGTGAAGGCGGAGCTGGAGGTGCTCGGTCTCGACGTCACACGGCACCTCGTGAGCTTCTTCGAACCGCTCCTCACCGATCTCGGGGTGACGCGGGCGAAGGATCTGCACCGTTGCAGACAAGACGCCAGGGTGATGGTCGCCGGGGTCAAGATCGCATCGCAGACGCCGGCGGTTCGAAGCGGTCAACGGATCATCTTCGTGTCGCTCGACGACGCCACCGGGCCGATCGAGGTGACGGTCTTCGAGTCGGTCCAACCGAAGGTCGCGAAGACCGTGTTCCATGCGTACGCGCTCGCGGTGTGGGGCCAGCTGCGGCGCACCGGTCTGAAAGGGATGAGCATCACCGCGGAGGATGTCTGGGATCTCACGGAGCTCCACCGGGCTCGAGGCGACGGGCGGTTGCGCGAGGCGATGACCGGACCGACCGCGGTGCACGCACCAGCCCACCGGCTGTGGCACGCGAGCCCGGGTTCCGCAGGATGATCTGGCCGGCGGTAGCGTGGGCCTCCATGGCCAGACCATCCGAGCCGATCCTGCACGTCGACCTCGACGCCTTCTACGCGAGCGTCGAGGTGTTGAAGGATCCATCGCTCCGCGGGAAGCCCGTGATCGTCGGCGGGACCGGCTCCCGCGGCGTTGTCACGAGCGCGTCGTACGAAGCACGGCGCTCGGGTGTGCATTCGGCGATGCCGTCGGTCCGCGCCCGGAGGTTGTGTCCCGAAGGGATCTTCCTCCCACCGGACTTCGAGGCGTACCGCGTGCATTCCAACCGGTTCCGCGAGGTGATGTTGTCGTTCACCCCGCTCGTGGAGCCCATCTCGCTCGACGAGGCGTTCCTGGACGTCGGGGGAGCGACCCGGCTGTTCGGGGCGCCACCGGAGATCGCCGGGACGATCCGCGCCGCCGTCCTGGAAGGGGTCGGGGTCACCTGCTCGGCGGGCGTCGCATCGACGAAGTTCGTCGCGAAACTCGCCTCGGCCCACTGCAAGCCTGACGGTCTCCTGCACGTGCCTGCGACCCAGACCATCGGCTTCCTCGAGCCCCTGCCGGTCGGTCGGTTGTGGGGGGTCGGGGAGAAGACGGCCGATCTGCTGGGGCGCCTGGCGATCAGGACGATCGGCGACCTGGCGAGGACCCCCGAGCAGGTGCTCCAGCGCCTGGTCGGAGAGGCCGCGGCCAGGCACCTCACCCAGCTCGCGCACGGCCTGGACGAGCGCGAGGTGATCCCGTACGAAGCGCCCAAGTCGATCGGTCACGAGGAGACGTTCGATCGCGATCTGGACGACGATGAGGAGATCCTGCGCGAGCTCCTGCATCTGTCCGGGCGGGTCGCCGCGCGGCTCCGCGAGGACGGCTACCGAGCGCGCACGGTGACGCTCAAAGCGCGGCTCGCCAACTTCACGACGCTCACCCGGTCGCGCACCGTCCGCGACGCGACGGACGTCGGCGCGGATCTGTACCAGGCGGTCGGCGAGCTCTATCGAGCGCTCCCCGGCACGGGACGGCGCATCCGTCTGCTGGGCGTACAGGCGAGCGGACTCGTGCGGGCTGGCGCGGAGCAGCTCGCGCTGCTTCGCGCCGGCCGCTGGGACGACGTGGAACGGACCCTCGACCGGATCGAGCGGCGTTTCGGCAGCGGCTCGGCCACCCACGCGACCTTGCTCGACCGGGATCGCGGGCGGCCGCGGTCTCCCGCGGCCGCCCGCGATCCCAACCCCGATCCAGGGTTCCGCCCTTCGGGACAGCCTCCTTATAATCGGTGATGGCGGTCGGATCCCCCACGGCCGGAGGTCACGGATGCCACTGAACGATCACGAACAACGCATCCTCGACGAGATCGAGCGACGTCTCGCTGAAGACGACCCGAACTTCGTCGAGCAGGTCGGTCGCACCGACCTCTATACGCACCACACCCGCGGGATCCGCCTCGCCGCCGTGGGGTTCTTGCTGGGATGCGCGATGCTGTTCCTGATCTACGTCTCCATCTGGATCGCGCTCATCGGATTCGCCGTGATGGTGTCCTCGGCGCTGTTGATCTACCGCTACCTCGGCCAGCTCGGTCGCGATCAGATCCGCGCGATGCAGGAAGAGGGCGCGTTCTCGATGACCGGGCTGATCGGACGGATCGCCGCTCGCTTCCGACGTTCCTGACGCGTCGTTCCAGGGGACGCGACGATCTAGCCCGAGCGGATGATTTATCACGTATCACTAGCTCGACGGTTGCCACACTCACACGTCGAGGTGTACAACGAGCCCTCTTCCTCGGGCGCTGACCGTCAGGCCGGAAAGCAGATCGCTTCCCCTCCGATCCGACGGCCCGCCCATGTTTCGGTGGTCGGGTCGGAGAGAGGAACCGAAGGGGCGTACGTCTGCATGGAGGGGTTCACGGCTCATCAAGCCTGCAAATTCACCGGATGCTCGTCACGTCAGCTCCGCTATTGGGACCAGATCGGACTGGTCGAGCCGTCCGTTCAAGGGACCGGCGGTCGCCCAGGCGTGCCGCGGCTGTACTCGTTCCGCGACCTCGTGGCGCTCCGCGTCGTCAGGTCGCTCATCGACGGCGGGATGTCGTTGCAGCGGGTGCGACGGTCATGGGAGTTCCTGAACAAGAAGGCCGGCTTGGACAAGCATCTGTCGGAGGTCCAGCTCGTCACCGACGGACAGTCGATCTTCAAGATCTGCCGCCGGGACGGTGAGGTGATGGACGCGCTGAAGGACGGGCAGATGGCGTTCTTCGTCGCGATCGACGACATCGCTACCTCGGTGCACACCAACGTTCGTTCCTTCGAAGAGGATCGGGAGCGATTCGTGCGTGGCCTCCGCGAGGCGGCTGCCCACACGGCGACCGGATCCTGATCGCTCAGTCGCGTCGATAGATCCCGAACAGCCTGCGCCGCAGCGGCGTGGAACGCCGAAGGTCGTGGATGATCTGGTCGGCATCCGCGGCAGCATCCAGCGCGTCATCGTCGCTCGGCGCGCGTGATCCGTACGCCGCCCGGACCACGCTGCCGGTGAGCCGCTCGAGATGCCCGTCGACGAGCACGTGGGCCGCCTCGACGCGCCGGCGGTACTCGAACGGCGTCTCACCTGGTCCGCGGCCGAACCCGAGGTCGGCGGCACGCTCCGAGAACACGTCGTACGTCGCGAGGATCAGCGCCCGAGGTTCGCGAGCGGCGTTGTGAAGCTTGCGGCGCCGACGGAACCAGCGGACGAGCGGGATCCCGGCAAGCACCAGAACGCCCGCGACCACGAGCCAGCCCAGGACTTCGCCCGAGGGGACACGGCGGCCCGGTGCGGAAGACGCTGTCCCGGGACTGATCGGCCTGTTGTTGAAGTTACCCGCCGCTCCCTCTCTCCCTTGCACGGTTGGATTCTTGCCGCTGCCCTTATGGTTCTTGGTCGTTCCCCCCGTCGAACAATTCCCTGTTGACTCTCTACATCCGCCAGACGATGACGAAGAGCTCATGTACGTCGTCATCACTGGGTTCGACTTCCCAGGGGTCGGTTCGAACGGAAGCCAGCCGTATCCCTGGAACGGCACCTCGACCCACGCGTGGAGGTCAGTGGTCATGACGCCCCAGGTGTTGTCTCCGACGAGGGTCCCGGAGCCATATCCCATGGCCACACGAGCCGGGATGCCGAGCGAACGCAACATCACGGCCATCGCGCTCGCGAATTGCTGACAGAAGCCGCTCTGCCGCTTCGTGAGGAAGTCAGCGAGCCCTTGCATCGTCGATGGATATCTGACGGTCTGGTCATAGCTGTAGACGTCCGCGTCGGTCAGGTGCCGCTGGATCGACATCACGCGGTCGAACGCCGTCGGATCGTTCCGGGTCCACCGCTCGGCGAGATCCGTTATTTCGCGCGGGATGGTGCCGGGGAGCTTCGTTTCGTCGGGATACTGCGACGCTGACCCCACGCTGGTCGTCGCGAGTTGAAGCGCAGTGGGTGTCGGGTACACGGACTGGATGGTGTAGGTCGCCCCTTCGTTCGGCGGCTCGGCGACGGTCATGGTCTGCGAACCCGCGAACCAGGTCACTGAGTCGTCTGCCTGCTCCAGCGTGCTCGGTTCGTACGCGGCCGGCAGCCACGTGTACCCGAGGTCGTTGGTGATCGTGAACCGCTCCGTGATCGTTGTCCCCTGCAGGTCGGTGGCGAGCGGCTGTCCCTCTTCGACCGGGGTTCCCTGTTCGAGTGCCGGAGACCATTGGCCTTTGTCGTCCAGCACGTCCAATCCGACCATCCGCCAGTATGCGGCCTGGTCGGACTGGACCTGGAAGACCTCGACGGGGTCGCCTTGATTGAGGATCGCGCCGATCTCCACCAGCGGACTGACGTGGACCCGGGTGTCGGCGTTGATGGATGACAGGTCGAACACGGCCTTCGAGCCGAAGCCGGGCACGAAGATGGGGGCCAGCGCGGCAAGCACGACGGCGCCGGCGCCGATCCTGCGCGCCCCTCGGCCCGCCGACGGCAACAGGCGATTCCTCGCACCCGGGGGACTCCAGACGGGGCCCCACCCATGGATCCGCCGGAGCGAATCGGCGAACACGACGGCGAGCGCGGCGATCAGGAAGAGCACCCCGTAGATCGGCTTGATCAAACCGTCGAGCACGCTGTCGGCGAAGGCGACCAGCGCCACCGGAGGAACGAGGGAGAGGAGCGGGCTCCCCGCCCGGAAGGCGAGCGCGAAGCACGAGAAGACCGCCGCCCAAACGGCCGTGATGGCCGCGAGCATGAGGGAATCGTTGGGGGGCGCCGGCGATATCTGGATGCGCGCTTCCTCGCCGACCTGCGCGGCAGCGTGTCCCATCTGATGGAGGGTCTCGAGGGTCGGCGCCCCGAACCAGGTGGTTGCCGGGAAGACGATGATCCCGATCGCTACGACCAGCAGGACCGCGCTGACAGCCGTGGCGAGCAGGAGGCTCCGGCGTTCGAACATCCACGCCACCAGGGCGGACGCGACGCTCACCGCGAGCAAGCGGTACGTCGCGCCGTGCCCGATGAACACGCGTCCGAACGCGAAGCCAACGGCGATCGCGACCAGCTCGATCGCGACGAGGGCCGTCAGACGCTGGATGCGAGCAGTCGTTCCCGCGGTACGTGCCATCGTTCCCTCAACTTCGTCGACGGGGTCAAGACCAAGCAGTCCCAGCCCGCCCGGGTCAGGGCAAGCCTGGCCTCGGTCGCGCGAGCTTCCAATTGTGTCCGGCGGCTGGCCGGAGCGGTGGCCGGCTCGGCCGGATGGATCAAGATCGCGAGCTTCGGCCCGAACCCCGAGCCCGACCGGATGAGTTGTGGCAGTTCCTGGGGTGCAGGCGGCGCGGCGATGAACACGAGCGAGGCGTCGGCCGACGCCGCACTCCGAAGGTTGGTGAGGGCGCTCGAGAGCGAGGGTCCTTTCCCGTGAACCACGCTTGCGAGGGCGTCGAGGAACCGCTCCTCGGACAGCGCGATCGCGGGCGCGTCGGCGGTTCCGAACCGCAACCCGAACCCGTTCCGAGCGAGGAGCGCCCCGACGCTCGCCGCGCACGACACCGCCCGCTCGAACGCGGCCGCGTGCGACCGGCCGAGGGCCGATTCGCGGTTATCCAGGAACACGAGCCCGTTCGCACGCTTGCTGGTCTCGTTCTGCCTGATCATGAGCTCGCCGGTGCGGGCGACCGACGGCCAGTGGATCCGTCGGAGATCGTCGCCCTCTTGGTAGGAGCGCATCGTGAAGTACTCCTCGCCCGTGCGCAGGAGTTGCCGCGCCCGAGCCGCTCCCGCGTTCGGACTCGTCGCGGCGTCCGGTGGTGTGGAGAGGTCTTCGATCTCCGGGGTGACCAGCAGTTCGTCGCGGTTCTCGACGACCAAGCGCTTCCGACGGAGTCCGAAGGCATCCGTGATGTCGATCGTCAGCGGCCCGATCCGGTAGCGGCCACGCACCTGCGGGAGGATCGAGTAGGAGACCCGCTGCGCCCGGCGACCGGGCACACTCGCCACGACCAGGCGAGCGGAGCGCCCCAGGGTCGGGGGCAGTTGGTCCTCGAGCATGAGGAAGGAGCTCGGCGCGGTCGAGCGATTCTCGACGTCGAGCTGGACCGTCAGCCGCGTTCCCGGCCCGACCCGTACGTCGGAGAGACGCCGGCGGACCGACACGCGTCGCTCGGTCCACCGCAGGAACAGCCCGGCGACCACGGGAAGGAGCACGAAGCCGACACCGACCACCTCGAGGCCCGCCGAACCGATCAACCGCGCGACGAACCACATCGCCACGCCCGCCACGCAGACGGTCACTCCGCGCGGCGTGAACATCTACGAGCGCTCCGCCACCGGGACCTCCACCTGCGCCAGGACCTCCTGGATCACGACCGACGCCGAACGGCCCGTCATCACGGCGTCGGCGGTGACGATGATCCGGTGCGCGAGCCCGGGCACGCACAGCAACTTGACGTCATCCGGGATCACGTAATCGCGTTCATCGGCTGCCGCGTAGGCTCTCGCCGCCCGCAGCAGCATGATCGAGGCTCGCGGGCTGCCGCCCAGATAGACGTCGGGATGGTTCCGGGTCGCATCCACGATCCGCACGATGTAGTCGCGGATCGTGGGCGCGACGTGGACCCGTCGCGCCTGCTGGATCATCTCCGCGATGCCCTGCGAATCCGTCACGCTGCCGATCACGCGGAGGGGCTGGCCCGCGCTATGCGTCTCGAGGATCTCCGCCTCGATCTGGAGGCTCGGGTACCCGATCGACAGTCGCATCATGAAGCGGTCGAGCTGCGCCTCCGGGAGCGGATACGTTCCCTCGTGCTCGACGGGATTCTGCGTCGCGATCACCATGAAGGGCGTCCCGAGGGTGTGCGTCTCGGCGTCGATCGTGACCTGTCGCTCTTCCATGCATTCCAGCAATGCGGACTGGGTCTTCGGCGAGGCACGGTTGATCTCGTCGCCGAGCACGATGTTCGCGAACACCGCTCCCGGGCGGAACTCGAAGTCACCGCGCTCCTGGTTGAACACGTTCACGCCGGTGATGTCTGTGGGAAGCATGTCCGGTGTGAACTGGATCCGGCGGAACGAGCAGTCGATCGACCGCGCGATCGCCTTCGCGAGCATCGTCTTGCCGACGCCGGGAACGTCCTCGATCAGCAGGTGTCCCTCGGCGACCAGCGCCACGAGCGCCAGTCGGATCTCGGCGTTCTTCCCCCGAACGACACGTTCGACGTTCTCTTCGATCTGGCGGAAGCGGGCGGCGAAGCTCTCCCATTCGCGCATCTGCTCACGAAGCTCCAACCCCGCACCTCCGCTCGGAAGAACACTCATCGTACGGCCCCCCAGTGGTTCTGTTCCATAGGCCGACCAGGCCCATCGGCGCTCGGAGCCATGAACCAACGAGACGCTGCAAACGTGTACGAGATCGAAGGGCGACGGGATGGAGGAGCGGGGTGCACCGCTGGACGCCCCGCGCGGCCCCTGTTCGCAACTCCAGGCATCGCGGCCACCCCGCCCCTCGCCGCGCAGATTACAACGTTGTGATTCGCTCGGGAAGCGAGGCGGTCCAACCGGCTGCAGCGCGTACACTCACCGCCATGGGACGCGCCCTCGTCCTCAACGCGACCGAATTGCCGCTCGCGGTCGTCCCCGCGAGGCGGGCCGTCGTGCTCGTGCTCAAGGAGAAGGCCGAGGTCGTGCAGTCGAACGGAGCGATCTTCCATAGTGAGCGGATCGCGCTTGAAGCGCCGTCCGTCGTCCGCCTCCGACACTTCGTCCACGTTCCCTTCCGCGCCCACGCGCCGCTCACGCGGCGGGCGGTGTTCGCGCGCGATGCGTGGGAGTGCCAGTACTGCGGGTCTGCCGCCGAGAACCTGGATCACGTGCTGCCGCGCTCGCGGGGCGGTCTCCACGTGTGGGAGAACGTGGTCGCGGCGTGCCGGCGGTGCAACGCCAAGAAGATGGACCGAACGCCGCAGGAGGCCGGTTTCCATCTGCATCGCCAACCCTTCGCTCCGTCGGACGGCTTCCGCTTGACCCTCGGACAGGTCGAGCCCGGCTGGGAGCCGTACCTGATCTAAACCTCGGGTGCCTGACCGGTTCCCAACCGGCGTGGCATCCCCGTCCGGCTCATCGCTCTGCCCTCTCGATGCGTGACACGCGTCGAACGCTTAGGCGTTCACCTATCGGCGATCTCCCATCGCGCCCGAACAGCAGTTCGGGCGCAACTCTTGTTGACGAAGGTGGAGTGCGAGTGGGATAAACGTGGGCCCAAGTGGAGGAAAGGGGAGAGCGCTTGGCCGAACTCCTCGGCACGCATAGCTACCAACTCGACCCGAAGGGGCGTGTGTCCCTGCCGGCCCGGTTCCGTGAGACGTTCGCCGACGGGGCGTGGCTCACGATCGGCCAGGACGGCTGCCTCTTCGTCTTCCCCAGCGCCGAGTGGCAGCGCCGATCCGAGGAGGTCGCAGCGTTCCCCCTTTCCGACATGGCCGGGCGTGCGTACGGGCGATTGTTCTTCGGCTCGTCGGACGAAGCCAAGCTCGACGGGCAGGGTCGCCTCACGATCCCTCAGCGCCTCCGTGACCGCGTGGGGATCCGCAAGGACGTCGTCGTGCTCGGGGTGCGGGACCGGATGGAGATATGGGACCGCACCAGCTATGAGCGCTACGAGGCCGCCCACGCGGGCGCGTACCAGGCCGGAGCACTGGAGCCGGGCAAGGGGACGGGCTGACCGCCCGACCAGGGAGCACGAGGGCACGAGAGGGAGGGATCGATGGAGCAACCCCGGAGATTGAGTGACGAGGTTCGTCAGAGCCTCACGCTGATCGGGATGACCGCGCTGACGCTACTCGCCTCGATCGCGTTCGGTCTGTTCGTCGGGCACGTCGGGTGACGTGGCGATCGAGGGTGGGCACGAACCGGTCATGACGGCCGAGGTGGTCGAGTTCCTCGGGGGTCGTCGGACCGTCGTCGACATGACGGTGGGTTCGGGCGGCCATGCCGCCGCCCTGTTGGAGGCCGGCGTGTCGCGCCTCGTCGGGGTCGACCGTGATCCCGAGGCGCTGGCGCTGGCAGGCGGGAGACTGAGCGCGTTCGGCGAACGGGTGCGGCTGGTGGCGGCACGCTTCTCCGAGGTCGACGAGGACGTCGTTGGCGGTCGGGCCGACGGCGTGCTCTTCGATCTCGGGATCTCCTCGATGCAGCTGGATCGTCCGGAGCGCGGGTTCGGGTACCGCGTGGACGCACCGCTCGACATGCGGATGGGCGAGGGGAGCGGAGAGGCCGGACCGAGTGCGGCGGACCTCGTCAACGGGCTTCCCGAACGGGATCTCGCCGATCTGATCTACCGGCTCGGTGAGGAGCCGCGATCGCGCCGGATCGCGGCGGCGATCGTCCGCCACCGGCCGGTCCGAACGACGGACCAGCTCACCGGGATCGTCGTGAGCGCCGTGGGGAAGCGCCCGGGGGGCCCCCACCCCGCGCGACGCACGTTCCAGGCGCTCCGCATCGCGGTCAACCGGGAGCTCGAGGAGCTCACCGCGGCCCTGCCTCCCGCGGCAGGGCTCCTCGGGCCCGGTGGCCGCGTGGTCGTCATCTCGTACCACTCGCTCGAGGACCGGATCGTGAAACGTGCGTTCCGCGATGACGATCGTCTCGACGTCCTCACCAAGAAGCCGCTCGTGGCGAGCGCGGCCGAGCGGGCGGGGAATCCCCGCTCCCGGAGCGCCAAGCTGCGTGCGGCCGAGCGCTCCAGCCGGGAAGCAGCATGAGCGCCCCGGCACGCACCCTCGTCTCACCAGCCCCGAAACGTGCGGACCCCTCCCGCACCCCCGCGGCGCGCCCGCGCCCCATCCCTTCCCCGCACCATCGGGGGCGGGCGCGCCGCGGGACCCCCCCGTTCTGGGTCATGACGGCCCTCATCGTGACGGGGATGATCGTCGGGATCGTGTCGCTGTCGGCGCTCGCGGTCCAAGCCAGCTTCCGTTCGGACGACCTGCACCAGCAGCTCGGTTCGCTCACCCAACGCCAGCAGTCGCTCCGCGAGGACGTGGCTGCGGCCTCCGCGCCGTCGCGCGTGATGCGGTGGGCGAGGAGCGAGGGGATGGTCATGCCCGAGCGGGTGGTGATCCTTCGCGTCCCGTCGGATCCGTCGGGGCTCGGGGCGTGAAGCGTCCACCCGTCCAACGTCTTGTCGCCCTGCTCGTTACGGTGATGCTCGCGATGGCCGGCATCGTGATCAGGCTCGCGGTGCTGCAGGTACGCGAATCGGGGACCTACGCGGAGCTCGGTTCGACCCAACGGGTGCACACCGAGCCCCTCCCGGCCGTGCGCGGCGAGATGCTCGATCGAACCGGCGTACCGATGGCGCTCACGCTGGAGGCTCGCGACGTCTATGCGAACCCGAGCCTGGTGGTCGACGCCTCGGCCGAAGCCGAGCAGATCGCGCGCGTCCTGGGGTTGAAAGCCAAGAACGTCCTCGCCGCGCTGACCACGCCGGGGACGTTCGCCTACATCGAACGGCAGGTCGATGCCGACGTCGCGCAGCACGTGGCCGACCTACACCTGTCCGGGATCGGCCTCCTGCCGGTGGCCAAGCGCTACTACCCGGCCGGACCCGTGGCGCCCCAGGTCCTGGGGTTCGTGAACGTCGATGGGGTGGGGATCACCGGTCTCGAGCGCCAGTACGACCCGCTCCTGGCCGGCTCCCCCGGGGAGCGCACCGTCGAGCTCTCCGCCCAAGGCCAGGAGATCGCCGGCGGGCGGCAGGTCGTCCAAGACCCGCAACCGGGGAGCGGCGTCGTCCTGACGATCGACCGAGATCTCCAGTTCCAGGCCCAGGCGTACCTGCGGACGGCCGTGGAGCAGAACCATGCGAAGGGCGGGACGATCGTCGTTTTGGATCCGCACACCGGCGACGTCTACGCGATGGCCTCGTACCCCTGGTTCGATCCCAACGCGTTCGCTTCGTCGGACAGCTCGCGCTTCGTCAACCGGGCGGTCACGGACACCTGGGAGCCGGGCAGCGTCAACAAGACGATCACGGCGGCGGCCGCGTTGGAATCGGGCGCCGTCACCCCCACCCAGCGGTTCGAGGTTCCGGGGACGCGCTGGGTCGAGGGCTACACGATCCATGACGCAGAGCCGCACGGGACGGAGGCGATGACGCTCGGCGACATCATCGCGCACTCGAGCAACGTCGGCGCGTCGCTCGTCGCGGATCGCACCGGGAACCGGACGATGGAACAGACCTTCGCGCGGTTCGGCTACGGCGCCCCGACCGGTATCGGGTTCCCGGGCGAAGCCGCCGGACTGATGCCGACCGAGCCATGGTCCGCTCTCACGCGGGCGACCGTGTCGTTCGGCGCCGGCGTGGCCGTCACACCGCTCCAGATGGCGAGCGTGTACGCGACGATCGCGAACGACGGGACCTGGGTGCAGCCCCGACTGATCGACGCGACGATCGGAGCCGACGGCGTTCGTCACGATGAGCCTCCGTCGGCGACCCGGCGGGTGCTTCGACCCTCCACCACGCGCACCCTCACCCAGATGCTCGCCTACGTGGTGCAGGACGGGACCGGCATCTCCGCGCAGATCCCCGGATACCAGGTGGCGGGGAAGACCGGGACCGCCAAGAAGCTCGATCCCAGCGGACACTACGTCAGTCGGTACGTCGCCTCGTTCATCGGCTTCCTCCCGGCATCTCGGCCGCGAGTCGTGGTGGCCGTGATCATCGATGAGCCCCGAACCGTCTACGGGGGTGTCGCGGCCGCGCCGGTGTTCCAAGAGGTTGCCCGCTACGCGATCCAGCGACTCGGCATCGAGGCCGCCCCCGCCGTGTCGCTCCCGCCGCACGCGATCCCTGTCCCATGACCGCCGCCGGCCGGCGTGTAGGCTCGCCGGCGGTGGAGCTTCCCCTTCCCGGCGTCACGCTCAGCGACACGGCGGCCGCGGTCCGAGCAGAGGTGCGGGGTGACGACGGGCGTCTCCTCACCGAGGCCGCGTACGACTCCCGGGCGGTGGCGCCCGATTCGCTCTTCTTCTGCATCGCCGGCGATCAGGAGGACGGTCATCGGTTCGCTCCGGCGGCGCTCGCGGCGGGCGCCGGCGCGATCGTCGTTGAGCGGTGGCTCGACCTGGACGCCCCGCAGGCCCTGGTCCCGTCGGTCCGCGGGGCGATCGGCCCGATGTCCTCCGTGGTCTTCGGGCGGCCCGCCGAGGCCCTGACGACCATCGGGATCACGGGAACGAACGGCAAGACGACCACCACGTACCTGCTGGAGGCCATCGTCCGCGCCGCGGGCTCACGTGCTGGCGTGATCGGGACGAACGGCGCACGGATCGACGGGGACCCGGTCGAGCTCGCCCGGACGACGCCCGAGGCGCCCGACCTCCATCGTTTGCTCGCGCGGATGCGTTCGGCCGGGGTGCGTGTGGTCGCGATGGAGGTCTCGTCGCACGCGCTGGCTCAGCATCGCGTCGACGGGATCGTGTTCGACCTCGCCGTCTTCACCAACCTCTCCCAGGACCACCTCGACTACCACGGGACGATGGAAAGCTACCTGGAGACGAAGGCCGTCCTTTTCACGCCGGACCATGCCGTCCGGGGTCTCCTGAACGCCGACGATCCCTCCGCGCGCCTGCTCCTGCGGCGCACCGCGATCCCCGTCGTGACGTACGGGGTCGAGCGCGATGCCGACCTCCGGGCATCCGACGTGGCGGTCGATGCCCGGGGCACGTCCTTCCGCGTGGAGGGGGTCGAGGTCCGGTCGGCGCTGCTCGGGCGCTTCAACGTCTGGAACGGCCTCGCGGCGATGGGCGCGGCCCGCGAGGTGGGGATCCCGCTGGAGGTGGCCGCGGGCGCGCTCGGGGAGGTGCGCGATGTCCCCGGCCGGATGGAGACGATCGATGCAGGACAAGACTTCCTGGTGGTGGTGGACTACGCCCACACGCCGGATAGCATCCGGGTCGTGCTCCGGGGCGCACGCTCGCTGGCCGCCGGCCGCGTGATCGTCGTGTTCGGTTGTGGCGGCGACCGCGACCGGGCGAAGCGTGCCCCCATGGGGCAGGCCGCCACGTCGTCCGCTGACCTCAGCGTGATCACCACGGACAACCCTCGATCGGAAGACCCGCTCGTCATCATCGGGGAGATCGTCCCGGGGGCGGTCGCGGGCGGGGGGGACTACGTCGTCGAGCCCGACCGACGTCACGCCATCCGTCTCGCGCTGCGGGAGGCGAAGCCGGGCGACATCGTGGTGATCGCGGGCAAGGGTCACGAGCCGTACCAAGAGGTGGCCGGGAACGTGGTGCCGTTCGACGACCGGTCGATCGCCCGGGACGAGCTCGGCTCGCTCCTGGAGGGGGCGTGAAGCCACGTCCCCTTTCGAGCGTCGCGGCCGCCGTCGGGGGTGAGCGCACCGGGGACGACGTCGACGTCTCCTCCGTGACGACCGACTCGCGGCAGGCGGGTCCGGGAGCCCTGTTCGTCGCGCTCGAGGGAGAACGGACCGACGGGCACCGGTTCGTCCCCGATGCCCTTGCCCGTGGCGCCGCCGCGGTCCTCGTCCGAAACGCCGCGGACGCTCCGGCCCCGAAGATCCAGGTGGCTTCGACCGCGGACGCGCTGTTGCGACTCGCCGCGGACGAGCGGCGGCGGTTCGACGGAACGGTCGTCGCGATCGCGGGAGCGAACGGGAAGACATCGACGAAGGACATGACCGCCGCCGTCGTCTCCACGAGGTTCCGCGCGCACGCGAGCCCGGGGTCGTTCAACAACGAGGTCGGCGTGCCGCTCACGTTCTTGGGAGCTCGGCCGGACACCGAGGTGATCGTCGCGGAGCTCGGTGCCCGGCGCGCCGGGGACGTGACGGTGCTGATGCCGATCGCCCGGCCGGACGTCGTCGTCATCACGAACGTCGGCGTGGCGCACATGGAGATCTTCGGCTCGTGGGATGTGATCGTCGGCGCCGCCGCGGAGCCCGTCGACGCGATCAACCCGGATGGGGTGCTCGTCCTGAACGCCGACGACCCCGTCGTGGCCGGGTTCGCCGGCCGTGCCCGCGCGCGCGTCGTGACGTTCGGGCGGAGCGAGGAGGCGGACGTGCGCGCCGACGAGGTCCGGATCGAGACCGACGGGCGGCCCACCTTCGACCTCGTTGCCGGGGGTGGCCGTGAGCGCGTCATGCTGGCGGTCCCCGGCGAGCACATGGTGAGCAACGCGCTCGCGGCGGCCGCGGTCGGGGTGGAGCTCGGCATCCCGCTGGAGGCGTGCGCCGAGGCGCTCGCGCGGGCCCGGGTGTCGCGTTGGCGGATGGAGACCTTCGAAACGCCCGAGGGCATCCTGGTCATCAACGACGCGTACAACGCGAACCCGGAGTCGATGGCGGCCGCGTTGAAGGCCGCGACCCTGATGGCGGGCGATGGGCGCGTGGTCGCGGTGCTCGGGCACATGGCCGAGCTCGGCGATATCGCACCGGAGGAGCACGAGCGGGTGGGGGAGCTCGCCGCCCGACTGGGCGTCGACCGGCTGATCACGGTGGGGACCGAGGCGAAGTCGATCGCGGTCGCGGGACTGCGAGAAGGGTTCGAGCCCGACGCCGTCGCAAGCTACGACGACGTCGACGCCGCGCTCGAGGACGTTCGGACCCATGCCCGGGGCGGGGATCTGGTGCTGGTGAAAGCCTCGCGGGTGGTCGGGCTCGAGACGCTGGCGGAGGCGCTACGGTGATCTCGATCCTCGTGGCCGCCGCGGTGGGTTTGGCCGTGACGCTGCTCGGCACGCCCGTCGCGATCCGCGCGTTCCGGGTGTGGGGGTGGGGACAGCGGATCCGCGAGGACGGTCCGCACACCCACCTGGAGAAGATGGGGACCCCGACGATGGGCGGGATCGTGATCATCGCTGGTCTGTGTTTGGGCTACCTCGCGTCACGGGTTACGGCGCAGCGGTTCACCGTCACGGGGATCGCGCTGGTGTTCGCGACCGTCGGGTTCGGGGTCGTCGGGTTCCTCGACGACTTCATGAAGGTGCGCCGGCAGCGTTCGCTCGGTCTCACGAAGGCGCAGAAGTTCGGTGGCACCGCGCTCGTGTCCCTCGCATTCGCCCTCCTCGTCACGCACGTCGACAACCCCGGGATCAGCACGCACCTCTCGTTCATCCGCCCTTCGTCGATCGCGCTCGGCGTCTTGTTCTATCTCTGGGCGTTCCTCGTGCTCAGCGGTTCGTCGAACGCCGTGAACCTCACCGATGGGCTGGACGGCCTCGCAGCAGGCTCGTCCATCATGGTGTGCAGCGCCTACGTGTTCATCTCCTTCTGGCAGTTCCGCCACACCTGCGTGCTCGTGCAGGGCGCGCAGGGGTGTTATTCCGTGAATGGCGTCGATCTGCAAGACGCGGCGATCGTCGCCGCCGCGATGACGGGTGCCGCCACCGGGTTCCTCTGGTGGAACGCCGCGCCCGCCCGCATCTTCATGGGAGACACGGGCTCGCTCGCGCTCGGCGGGCTCTTCGGGGCGCTGGCGCTCGTGACGAACACCGCGATCCTCCTCGTCATCATCGGAGGGCTCTTCGTGTTGGAGACCCTCTCGGTGATCGCACAGGTCATCTCGTTCCGCGGGTTCGGCCGCCGGATCTTCCGGATGTCTCCGATCCATCATCATTTCGAGCTGGCCGGCTGGCCAGAGTTCACGGTGATCGTTCGGTTCTGGATCGTCGCGGGTCTCTGCTCGGCGGTCGGGATCGGTCTGTTCTACGCAGACTTCATCGCGCGCGGGGGCCTGGGATGAGGACGAGGGGCACCCCGCGCCAGCGGGAGACGCGATGAGCGGAGCCTTCTCCGACGATCGGGTGGTGGTGATCGGCGCCGGCGTCGCGGGGGTCGCGGCGGCCCGCGCGCTCGCGCAGGAGGGAGCCGTCGTGTCGGTCACCGAGGCGCGCCCGCGTGAGCTGCTCGGCGATCTCCACGCGCTCGAGGCGCTGGGCGTGGAGATCGCCGCCGGCGGTCACGAGCGCTCCCACTTCGACGGCGCGACGCTCGTCGTCACCAGCCCGGGGATCCCGCCCTCGGCCGAGGTGCGGACGTGGGCCCGCGAGCGTGGCATCCCGGTATGGGGCGAGCTGGAGCTGGGGGCCAAGCTCGTCCGTGTTCCGTACCTCGCGGTCACCGGAACGAACGGGAAGACGACGACCTCGGGGATGATCGCGGCGTGTCTGCGCGCCGGTGGCCTGGACGCAGTCGTTTGCGGGAACATCGGCAGACCGTTCCCGACCGCGGCCCTCGAGGACCATGAGGTGCTCGTCGTCGAGGCCTCGTCCTTCCAGCTCGCGGACCAGGAGTCGCTGCACCCCCGCGTCTCGGTGCTGCTCAATCTCGCGCCGGATCATCTCGACTGGCATGGATCGTTCGAGGCGTACGTCGAAGCGAAGCGGCGCATCTACGCGCGGCAGACGACCGCCGGTGACGTCCACGTCGGCGCTCGCGACGACGTCGTTGCGGCGGGCATCTCGTCCGAAGCGCCCTGCCCGGTGGTCTGGTTCCGATCGGACCGTCCGGGGCCCGGCGAGGTCGGCTACCGCGACGGCAGCCTCGTTTCGATGTTGAACGGGCCCGAGGAGCTCGGTGCGATCGATGCAGAGCGGGCGGGGTACCGCGCCGATGCCGCGGCCGCCGCCACGGCCTCGCTCGTCTACGGCGTGGGGGCCCCGGCGGTCCGCGACGGGTTGGCGAGCTTCGCTCCGGAGCGTCACCGCGGCGATCAGGTCGCTGAAACCGACGGCGTGCGGTTCCTGGATAACTCCAAGGCGACCAACGTCCATGCCGCGATCGCCGCGATCGACGGCGTCGACGACGCCGTCCTGATCGCGGGCGGTCGAGCGAAGGGCCAGGATCTCTCGGCGCTCGCGACGCGTGCGGACCGGCTCGCCGCCGTGGTCGTCCTGGGCGAGAGCGCGGACGTGCTCGCCACCGTGTTCGAAGGTCTCGTGGCGGTGCGCCACGCGGGCTCGATCGAAGAGGCGACCGAGACCGCGTTCGAGCTCGCCCCGCGACCGGGCGTCGTCCTGCTCGCGCCCGCCTGCGCGAGCTGGGATCAGTTCCACGACTACCGAGAACGCGGCGACCGGTTCGCCGCCGCCGCCCGCTCGATCGCCCGGGGGGTGCGGCTCGATGGCTGAACGTCGATCCGGGGCCATCCGGAAGCCGCGACGGGCTTCGCGTGAGGACCCGCCGGCCCGGCCCTCGCTGCGTCTCGTCCCGAGCGATCGCCGCCCCAGCGCGAAGGAAGGTGCGCGGCTCGCGCGGGTCGACCTGGCGCTCCTGTTCTCCTCGGCGGGATTCCTCACCGCCATCGGACTGGTGATGGTCCTCTCCGCGGGGTCCGTGTCGGCAGCGCAAGGCTACGGGGGGAACAGCTTCTGGTATTTCGAGCGCCAGGTGCTCTACGCGGCGGTCGGCGTGGTCGTTGCCGTGTTGCTCGCTCGGCTGCCGCCGCGATGCTGGAAGGTGCTCGGGTTCCCCGTCCTCGGTGTGGCCGCCATCTTGATGACGATCGCCGCGCATCCGACCTCAGGCACGGCGCTCTACGGAGCGTCGCGGTGGATCGATCTGGGGCCCGTGACGCTGCAACCGTCGGAGATCGCGAAGCTCGGTCTCGTCGCCACGACGGCGACGATCCTCTCGAACAAATGGGGCAAGCTCCACGACCTGGGCCAGCTGTTGATCCCGCTCGGTCCGATCGTGCTCGTGGTCGCCGCTCTCGGGTTGATGCAGCGCGACCTGGGGACCACGATGATCTTCTGCGCCACCGTGTTCGTGTTGCTGTTCGTCGCCGGCGTTCGCCTGCGGTACCTCTTCATCGGCGGTGCGATCGGCGCGGTCGGCGTCGCCTACCTGATCTTCGGCGAGGCGTATCGCCGCACACGGTTCTTCGAATCGTGGCTCGACCCGTGGGCCGACCCCAAGAAGTCGGGATACCAGTTGATCCAGGGGTTGATCGCGATCGGGTCGGGAGGCTGGTTCGGCACCGGGCTCGGAACGAGTCGCGCGAAATGGGACTTCCTTCCGAACGCGCACTCGGACTTCATCTTCGCGGTGATCGGTGAGGAGCTCGGACTGCTCGGGGCGCTCGTCGTCCTGATCGCGTTCGGGGTGCTCGTATGGGCCGGTGTGCGGATCGCGATCCATTCGCACGAAACGTTCGAGCGGCTCCTCGCGGCGGGCGTGATCGCATGGATCAGCGTGCAAGCGGTGATCAACCTCGGCGCGGTGACGGGCTTGCTCCCGATCACGGGCGTTCCGCTGCCACTGGTGTCCTTCGGCGGCTCGGCCCTCGTCGTGACGCTCGCCGGGATCGGTGTCCTGGCGAGCGTCGCGCGGTCGAACGGGGGCGGCGTGCGCCGCCGTCGCTCGGGGAAGGCAGCTCGGTGAACATCGTGGTGGCGGGAGGCGGGACCGCCGGTCACGTCTACCCGGCCCTCGCGATGGCCGATGCGCTCCGCGAACGGCACGGCGCGATGGTGACCTTCGTCGGTTCGTACGACGGACCCGAATCGGAGCTCGTGCCGGCGGCGGGATACCCCTTCACGGCGCTCCGGGTCGTCTCGGCGCAGAAACGCGTGTCGATGCGGTCGGTCGGCGCGCTCCGGAAGACGCTGCTGTCGTCCCGCGTCTGCCGTCCCCTGGTGGCCCGGGCCGATGCCGTCGTCGGCATCGGCGGCTACGCCAGCGCGCCCGCGGCGCTCGCGGCGCGCCGGGCGCGCCGCCCGCTCGTCTTGGTGGAGCCGAACAGCGTCCCCGGCGCGGTCAACCGGATCGCGGCCCGGTGGGCCGCGGCGATCGCGGTGACGTTCGACGCGACACGCGCGTGGTTGCCCGCCGGCGTGCGGATCGAGCGCACCGGGAACCCGATCCGCCCGGCGATCGCGTCGGTCCCCGACCGTCGCGCCGAGCTGGCGAAGGAAGCGCGTGTCGTGTTCGGGCTCGACGAAGGACGCCGGACGGTCGTCGTGCTGGGCGGGAGCCAGGGCGCGCTCCGCCTGAACGAGCTGACGCGCGAGGTCGCCGCGACCCTCACGGGTCGCGGCGACCTCCAGATCCTCCTCGCGAGCGGCCCGGCGCACGAGGCGATCTTCACCGGCATGGCCGGCGACGAGTTGCTCGTGCGCGTCGTCGGCACGATCGACCGGATGGAGCTTGCGCTCGCGCTCGCGGACGTGGCCGTCTCGCGGGCGGGCGCCGGACACATCGCGGAGCTCACCGCGTGCGGGATCCCGATGATCCTCGTCCCGTACCCGCACGCGACCGAGCATCATCAGGAGGCGAACGCGCGGGAGCTGGAGGGGGCGGGAGCCGCGGAGGTTGCGACCGAGCCGGGGCTCACCGCGGACGTCCTCGCTCGCCGCATCGTCGCGCTCGTGGACGACGGACCGAGACGCGCGCGGATGGCCGAGGCCGCGAAGCGGTGGGCGCGGCCGGACGCGGATGCACGGCTCGCCGACCTCGTCGCCCAGACGGCGGGTGGCGACGGAAGGTGAGCGGCTCGACGGGCCGGTGGCGTTTCTGGGCCCCGCCCCAAGGGTCGATCCCCACGTTGCCGATCCCCTCGATCCAAGGGGTGCGCTCCGTCCACCTCCTCGGGATCGGGGGGGCGGGGATGCGGAACCTCGCGCGGTTGTTCGTCGCGCGCGGTCTCGCGGTCTCCGGGTCGGACGTGAAGGATTCGGTGTACCTGACGGAGCTCGGTTCCCTCGGTGTGCGCATCCACGTCGGTCACGACCCGGCGCTCCTCGGATCCCCGGACGTCGTCGTGGTATCCAGCGCGATCCGCGATGACAACCCCGAGGTGACCGCCGCCGCTCGATCCGGGGTCCCCATCTGGAAGCGCCAGCAGGCGATCGGCGCACTCGCCGCGGGTCACCGAACGATCGCGATCTCGGGCGCCCACGGCAAGACCACCACGACCTCCCTCATCGCGGCGACGCTCGAGGCGGCCGGTCTCGATCCGACGAAGCTGATCGGTGGTGATCTGAACGAGAGCGGAAGTGGGGCGCGGCACGGCACCGGGGATCTGTTCGTGTTCGAGGCGGACGAGAGCGACGGGTCCTTCCTGATGATCCCGCCCTGGATCGGGGTGATCACCAACCTCGACGCCGATCATCTCGACTTCTACCCGCGCGGTCTCGAGGAGATCGAGGACGCGTTCGCCGAGTTCGCGGTCCGGTGCGATCACGTCGTCGCGTGGGGGGACGACCCTCCGCTCGCGCGAGCGCTCGCGCGCGCCGGTGTCCGCGCCACGACGTATGGCTCCTCGCCCGGATGCGATCTGCAGCTGCGGGTGGACTCCCTCGGCCCGGAGGGAGCTCGAGGCGCCGTGCTCGTCGACGAGGCCGAGGTTCCGCTTCGACTCCGGGTCGACGGGGTGCACAACCTCTTGAACGCCACCGCCGCGATCGCCGTCGCCCGGCTCGCCGCTGTCCCCGCGGCCGCAGCGGCGAAGGCGATGGCCGGGTTCGAAGGTGTCCACCGACGGTTCGAACATCGAGGGGATGCCGGCGGCGCCGAGTTCTTCGACGACTACGGGCAGACGCCGACGGAGATGGAGGTGACGGTCGAAACGGCGCGGCGCCGACAGCCCCGGCGATTGATCGCGCTCGTGCAACCGCACCGCTACTGGAGGGTCCGCTCGCTCTGGCGAGAGCTCGGCGCCAGCGTTGCCCGGGCGGATCTCGTCGTCGTCACGGATGTCTACGGCGCGGCGCAGGACCCCATCCCGGGGGTGACCGGGAAACTGGTCGTCGACGGTGTGCAACTCGCGTCACCCGGGCTGCGGACCGTCTACCTTCCACACCGATCCGACGTCGTGACGTTCCTCGATCGAGAGGTGCGCGAAGGTGATCTGGTCGTGACGATGGGGTGTGGGGACGTCTGGATGCTTGGCGATGCCGTCCGTGCACGGATCGCCGATCGCGGGTCGCGAGCGGGGAGCGCCGCGTGAGCGCCGGCCTCGACGAGGCGCTGCGGATCCTCCGCGAAGGGTGTGGCGATCGCGTGCGGACGCGCGTCCCGCTCGCGCCGCTCACGACGTTCCGGGTCGGCGGTCCCGCGGCGGTGTACCTGGAGGCCGAGAGCGAGGACGATCTCGAGACCGTGAGCCGGGCGATCGGCGAGACGACGATCCCCTTCACCGTCATCGGCAAGGGATCGAACGTCCTCGTGTCCGACGAGGGGTTCCCCGGCCTCGTGCTTCGGCTCGGGAAAGGGTATCGATGGGCGGCTCGCGATCGGGACCGGATCCGGGCGGGCGGCGCGATGCCACTCCCGGCGCTCGCGGGGGTCGCGCTCCGCCACGGGCTCAGCGGGCTCGAGTTCGGCGTCGCCATCCCGGCGACGCTGGGGGGCGCCGTCAGGATGAACGCAGGCGCGCACGACGGTCAGATCGGCGACATCGTTCACCACGTCGAGACATACCAGCTCCGTGATGGGCAAGCGGTGTCGGTCTCCGCGGAGGCGGCCGCGTTCTCGTATCGGAGGTCGGCCTTCCCGGCGGATGCGATCGTGACCGCCGCGACGCTCGCGCTCAGGCCCGGAGATGCCGATGCGATCCGCGCCTCGATGGACCGTGCCCGGGCATGGCGCAGGCGCACCCAACCGCTCGCCGAACCCAACTGCGGGAGCGTGTTCAAGAATCCGCCCGGCGGGCACGCGGCGGCGATGATCGAGACGGCGAAGCTCAAGGGGACGCGCGTCGGGGGCGCCGCGGTCTCGACGAAGCACGCCAACTTCATCGTCGCGGATCCCGATGCCACCGCCAGCGACGTCCTGGCGCTCATCCGTCTGGTCCAGGAGCGGGTCCGGCGCTCGGCCGGCGTCGAGCTCGAGCCCGAGGTGCACCTCGTTGGGAGGTTCGACGGCGATGCCGCGTGATCACGCGGCCCGGTGGGCCAAGACCGTCGCACTCGTCGCATTGCCGGTGATGTTGCTCGCGGCATTCGCGGCCGCCACGTACACGCCGCTGTTCCGGCTGCGGAACATCCGCGTGGAAGGGACGAAGATCCTCCGGCCGCACGAGGTCATCGTCCGCGCGGGCATCGGACCCGACACGAACGTCTTCCATCTGGATAGGGGCTCCATCGTGACGACGCTCGAAGCCGACCCGTGGATCCTCTCCGCGACGGTCGAACGGCACCTTCCGGGGTCGGTCGTGATCACGGTGCAGGAGCGAGCGCCCGTCGCGAATGCCCTCGTCGGAACGAGCCCGGCCGTCGTCGCCGGCGACGGCATCGTGTTGCCGGGAGCGGCGACGGCGGGCCTCCCCGAGATCCGGTCGTCGATCGGCGAGCTCACGGATGAAGACCGCACGGCCGCCGCCGCGGCGCTCGATGCGATGCCCGAGGTCCTGCGCGCTCACGTCTCGGCAGTGATCGCCGAGCCGACCGGAACGCTCGTGATGGATCTGGGCGGGGGTCTCACCGTGCGCTACGGGGGAGCGGACGACCAGCTGATGAAGGCGGCAGCGCTCCGTTCCGTGCTGGCCTGGGCCGCGCGTGAGCGTGTCGCGCTCGCGGAGATCGACCTGACCGTTCCCGAGGCTCCGAGCGCGACCCTCCAGAGCGGCCAAGTCATCAGCCCGTAGGACGCGATCCCACGAGCTCCTTGGGTCCATCTGAGCGAGAGTCCTACGCTTGACGGCACCTGCCCTTTTCAGTACTGTCGCGACGTTGACTGTAGGTGGATATAACAATCACCTTCAACTAGATAGTTAGGTCGGCTGCATGACGAACGGCGTTTCCCCAGGTAGGAGAGTGCTCGCTCACTCGGAGGGATGAGACAGATGGACGCTCCCCAGAACTACCTCGCCGTCATCAAGGTGGTAGGGATCGGCGGCGGCGGCGTGAACGCGGTGAACCGGATGATCGAGGCAGGCCTCCGGGGCGTCGAGTTCATCGCCGTCAACACGGATGCCCAGACCCTCCTGATGTCCGACGCAGAGGTGAAGCTCGACATCGGCCGCGAGACGACGCGCGGCCTCGGCGCGGGTTCTGACCCGGACGTCGGACAGCGAGCATCCAACGAACACGCGGACGAGATCGAGGAGATCCTCAAAGGCGCGGACATGGTCTTCATCACCGCCGGCGAAGGTGGCGGGACCGGCACCGGTGGCGCGCCGATCGTCGCCGACATCGCCAGGAACCTCGGCGCCCTCACGATCGGCGTCGTGACGCGCCCGTTCGGGTTCGAAGGACGGAAGCGCGCGACGCAGGCGGACCTCGGGATCACGGAGCTCAAGAAAACCGTCGACACCTTGATCGTCGTTCCGAACGATCGACTACTTCAGGTGGCGGACCCGAACATGCCGATGATCGAAGCCTTCCGGATGGCCGACCAGGTGCTGTATCAAGGCGTCGACGGGATCACGTCGTTGATCACGACCCCCGGGCTCATCAACCTCGACTTCGCCGACGTCAAGTCCGTGATGTCCGGTGCCGGATCCGCGCTCATGGGGATCGGGATCGGATCCGGCGCCGATCGAGCCACGGAGGCCGCGAAGTCCGCGATCTCAAGCCCGCTGCTCGAGTCCTCGATCGACGGCGCCAAGGGCGTCCTGCTCTCGATCGCCGGTCCCACGGACCTCACCCTGCACGAGGTCAACGCGGCGGCCGACGCCATCACCCGGGTCGCGCACCCGGACGCCAACATCATCTTCGGCGCGGTCGTCGACGATGCGCTGGGCGAAGAGGTACGCGTGACCGTCGTCGCGGCCGGCTTCGACAAGATCAGTCCGGCCGCCGACAACCGGTTCGAGAGCCGGCTGTCGCGGCTCCTCGAGGAGCCGGTGAGGACGGGGGCGCGCGAGGAACCTGCGCTCCCGTCGCTCCTGCAGGACGACGATGCGGACGTGTTCACGGCCGAGGACGCACCCGCGTCGGTCTCGTTCGACGCGGAGGAGGATCTGGACATCCCGGACTTCCTCAAGAGTTAGCGGCGATCCGCCGCCCCGCGCGGTCCCGCGCGCGAGTGGGGCGGGAGACCCGAGCGAAGAGGCGCCCTTCCCCCGCCTCTTGGCCCCGGGCCCTTCCCGCCCCCTCTCTATGCTCCGGCACATGCCGGCGTCCCGCGACGAGATCGAGGCGAACCTCCGGGAGATCAAGCAGGCGATCCGGAGCGCCGCCGGGCGCGCTGGGCGCGATCCCGCCGGCGTCGAGCTCGTCGCCGCGGCCAAGACGGTCCCGCCCGAGCCGATCCGGTGGGTCGTTGAGGCCGGCGTGCGCTCGATCGGGCACAACTACGTCCGCGAGCTTCGGGCCTCGCAAGACGCCCTTCCGGACCTCGACGCCCGGTGGCACTACATCGGGGCGCTCCAGGGAGGAACGGCACATCAGGTGGCCGACGCGGCCGACGTCGTGCAGACCGTGGGCGGGGAGCGGGCCGCGCGCCGGCTCGCCG
>Ga0307287_10000113_pt1 | contig 29422 bp, 29 predicted proteins | sample ER_DNA_141_FD_194485 | JGI IMG/M metagenome (GOLD analysis project Ga0307287, IMG submission 194485) | Bulk soil microbial communities from the East River watershed near Crested Butte, Colorado, United States - ER_DNA_141 | ecosystem: Environmental > Terrestrial > Soil > Floodplain | place...
CGGTGATCTACCTCGTCGTTGTTGGCGCAGCGTACGGCGTGACCTGGTACCAGCAGACCGAGCTCGAGGCCGACGCGACCCGGGACGCGCGCAGGCTCTCGCTCGATGTGCTCCAGCCACTGCTCGTCAGCGCGGACGCCCATGGTCCCGTGCGGGGCGCTCGCTACGACGAGCTTCTCGACGCCGTCGAGAAGCGGGTGCTCGCCGGTCCGATCAACGGCGTGCTGCTGCTGGCCCAGGACGGCACGGTCCTGTTCGCCGATCAGCCGGCGCTCGTCGGCGACCAGCAGCCGGCCCTACGCGACGACATCCATGCGGCGGTCTCCGGTGCGTCGCAGAGCTCGGTCGACGACGGCCGGTTCCGCACGCTCACGGTGCTCGAGATCGGATCGCCGCCGACGCTCGTGGCCGCCGAGCTCGTGAGGTCCCACGCGGCGATCGTCGAGGAGTCCAGGGAGCAGTGGTACCCGTGGGTCTGGCGAGCGATCCCCGCCGCCATCGTGTCCTTCGGCCTCGCCCTCGTAACGGCGATCGTCTTCTTCGCGATAGGGGCGCTCCGGCGCCGCTCGGCGCGGCAGCGATCGGCGGTCGCGGCGCCGCCCGTGCGGCGGAAGAAGGCGGAGCGCGTCGCGAACGAGAACCTCCCCGCATACACGCAGCCCACCTTCAAGGACGAGGTCGCGGCCCGGCGCTGGGCCGAGGAAGAGCTGAACACCGTCCAGCACGAGCGCGACGCGCTCGCCTCGCGCGTCCAGCGTCTGGAGGCCGAGCTCGACCGTCTCAAGGTGCGCGTGTAGGTCTGACCGAGGCTCCCCCCCGCAACCCGGTCGTAGGACGTTGAGGGGCGAGCGCCCTCAGCCCAGGTACCCCTCCACCTCACGAGCGTCTCGAACCTGCGCGTCCTCCGGATCCATCCCCGCGCTGCGCCGCGCCCGGCGCTGGTGGAGGAGGTCCCAGCACTGGTCGAGGGTGACCTGGAGCTCCGTCAGGCGCTCGCGATCGGTCTCGCTCGCCTCGCCGCGCGATTCGGCCTCCCAGAGCTGGTGCTCCTGGTGCGCCAGCTCGTTGATCCGCTCGACGATCTGCTGGTCGTCCATGTCGTCTCCCGTCCGAGGTCAGGCCCCAACGATACGACCCGACCTGCCGGTACGGTCGGCCCCGTCGTCGCCGCCCCACCCCGTGCGCGATGATGGGCCGATGTCGAACCTCAGGGAGTTGCTGACGAGCACCGCCGACCGGGTCGTGGACTATCGAGAGTCCCTCGCCGAACGCCGCGTGGCTCCCGTGGCGGACCTGGAACGCCTCCGCGCGGAGCTCGGCGGCCTGCTGCCGGCCGAGGGAGCCGACGCGGGGACCGTGCTCGACGAGCTCGCCGTCGCGGTCGAACCCGCGCTGATGTCCTCGGCCGGCTCGCGCTTCTTCGGCTTCGTCGTCGGGGGATCGCTCGACGCCGCGCTCGGCGCGGACGTCCTCACGAGCGGCTGGGACCAGATGGCGTTCAACGGTGCGTCGTCGCCGGCCGCGGCGTTGGTCGAGGAGATCGCGGGCGCGTGGCTGAAGGAGTCGCTGGGTCTGCCGGCAGACGCGTCGTTCGGGATCGTGACCGGGACGCAGGCGGGGAGCACGGTGGGGCTCGCGGCGGCGCGCCACCGCGTGCTCGAGCGCGCGGGCTGGGACGTGGAGCGACGCGGCCTGCACGGCGCGCCCAGGATCCGCGTCGTCGCCGGGGAGGAACGCCACGCGACGATCGACCGCTCGCTCCGCCTGCTCGGCATCGGGGCGGACGCGCTCGAGAGCGTCCCGACCGGTCCGAACGGAGCCGTCGATCCCGACGCCCTCATCACGGCGATCGAGGCGGGCTCGGGCGAACCGACCATCGTCATCGTGCAGGCCGGCAACGTGAATACCGGCGCTTTCGACGATCTCGTGGTCGCGTGCGAGGCCGCGCACCGGCGCGGAGTCTGGGTCCACGTGGACGGGGCGTTCGGCCTGTGGGCCGCGGCGAGCCCGGCGTTCGAGCATCTGGTCGCCGGTCGTGAGGCTGCCGACTCCTGGGTGGTCGACGGCCACAAGTGGCTGAACCTTCCCTACGACGCGGGGTTCGTGTTCTGCGCGGATCCGGACGCGCACGCCGCGTCGATGTCGCACACCGCCGCGGCGTACCTCGTCGGCCAGGGCGAGGGATCGATCCGGGCACCCTCGGACTTCGTCCCCGAGGCTTCCCGTCGCGCGCGGGGGTTCGTGACGTGGGCCGCGTTGCGCGAGCTCGGCCGCGAGGGCCTCGCCGCCCTCGTCGAGCGCTGCTGCGCGCTCGCGCGGCGTTTCGCGGAGCAGTTGGAGGCCATCGACGGCGTCACGATCGCGAACGACGTCGTGCTCAACCAGGTCCTGGTGGGGTTCGGCGACGACGAGCGCACCGAATCGGTGATCGAGCGCATCCAGCGCGAGGGCACCTGCTGGATGGGCGCCACGACCTGGCACGGCCGGCGGCTGATGCGGATCTCGGTCTCCAACTGGACGACGACGGATGCCGACGTCGACCGCTCCGTCGAGGCGATCCGGCGCGTGCTCGCCTCCCGTTCGTAGCGAGTCAAGCGTCCTTCGTACCAACGATCGCGTGCAGCCCGGCCTGCAGTTGCACTCCACCGCCGAACGAGGTCTCGACCGTCGCCCGGACCCCGTGCTCGGCGAGGAGCGCCGGCACGAGGCTCGTGTCGATCAGCACGTTCTCGTGGCGTTCGTCATCGCGGCGCCAGGAGGCATCCTCGTTCCGGAGGAACACGGCCATCTGGCGGACGAACGTGTCTGGGTTGGGCGTCGAGCGCTCGGTGATGATGGCCCACTCGTCGGCCACCCGGGCCCTGATGGGGAGGTCCGGTTGGGCTTCGGCGTAGCTGAAGTCGCAGAGATCCAGCGCTGTCAGGCCGCCCGGCCGCAGTGCCTCCGCGATGGCGACGAGGGCTCGGTCGATCGCGGCGGCCTGGGAAAGGTAGCTCAGCACGTGCCCGACCGAGACGATCGCGTCCGCCTCTCGGGATCGGATCGTCCGGAAGCACCAGTTCCCGGATCTCTCGTGCGTCCCCGGCGTACGTCCTCGCCAGGTCGAGCATCGCGGGCGAGGCATCGGTCGCGATCACCCGGTGACCGGCGTCGACCAGGTATCGAGTGAGGAGCCCGCTCCCGCAGCCAAGCTCGACGACTAGCCCGTCGCGCTCGCGCACGGGTTGCAGCAGCTCGAGGATCCCGGGCGCGCAGTCGTCGGCGTGGAAGCCGAACCCGAGGTGGTGGACCAACGCGAGGTCGCGGCGGTAGTAAGGGGTGTCGGGCTCGGCCACCCCGTCATCCTCGCGCCTGACCTCACGACTGTCGATCGCGGGTCGGCCTCGCACGATACCGGGTGCATCCGTGTTCCGCCGTGATCGGACGGTCGGCCAATTCGGCGTGATGCGGTCGGCGGAGGTCGGTGCTAGATTCACGAGGACCGAGTTCGCGCCCTGGGAGGAGGAACAGCATGGCTGATCAGCCGGTACTGGACCTACTCGCGAGGATGACTGCAGACTCCGTCGAGGTATCCAGCCTCGACCCGCAGTCCCTCATGCTCGTGCGGATCGCCGCCCTGATATCGGTGGATGCCCCTCCGGCCTCCTACCTTTTGAACCTGGGCGTGGGCTCCGACGTCGACATCGATGGAGAGCAGGTCCGAGGAATCCTCGCCGCGGTCGCCCCGATCGTGGGGACGGCACGCGTGGCATCAGCTACGGGCAATATCGCCCGTGCACTCGGAGTGGCGATCGAGGTCGCTGAGCTCGAGGAGGAAGCGGAAGCCGACCTCTGAGGTACGAGCCTCTCCGCCTACCTGTCGACGTCACGCAGCGTCGCGACGAGCACCGCTCGGAAGCGTCCGGTCCTGCCGACGAGGGTGGCGCGGTCTTGCAGGCGCTCATCACGCGGACCCGGCTCGAGTTCCTCGGCTAGAGCGAGGGCTCACCGGGCGGCGCGAGCTCCCGGGTGTGTCCAGTGCCCGGCGTCACGCCGAGACCACTGACCCACCACACGGCCGCCTGCTCGGCCAACGTCCGGACGGTCTGCTCGAGGATCTCGCGTTCGCGGCGTGCCATAAGGCGTGCCATAACAGGATGTGGTGACCTTAGTCCGACGCCGCCGGAGCGTTTGACAGCCGACACCCGAGAGGTGACCATGCCGCGTACCTGGGGAACGGGGAGGACATGGGCTGTCTCTTTGTGTTGCTATCGGCGTTCGCGCCGCGCCTGATCGTGGTGTTCGCGTGGATCGCGAGGCCCACCTACTTCGACGCGGTGTTTGACACCTGGATCTTTCCGTTGCTCGGGTTGATCTTCCTGCCGTTCACGACTCTGATCTGGTTACTCGTCGGCGCGCCGCCTCAAGGTGTCGAGGGGTTGGACTGGCTCTGGGTCGTGCTCGCCGTCCTTCTCGATCTGAGCCACTACGCCAACACCTACGAGCAACGGGGCACGGTCTCTGCAGGCATGGGAAGGGACACGGGTAGGCCACCCCCGCCGCCGCAGGTCTAGTAGCTCGCGTCGTTCGAGCTCGACGCGGACTGCCCGCCCGAGCCCGCCGAGATCCTCCAATCGCTTGTACGCCGGCCACGGGGACCTCGTGGAGTTCCTCGGCTGAGTGGCAGCAAGAGTGGCAGCAAGCCGGGTCGAAGCACGGATGTCGTCGAGGTCGCCGCGGAAACTGCCCGGTCAGGGGTGCGAGAGGGGAGAGTCGAACTCCCACGCCCTTTCGGGCACCGGATCCTAAGGTTGCTGCGACCAGTCACGGATCCGGGCTCTACGTGTCGTCCTCTGTCATTAGGTGTCGCCTTGTACCCGCGGGTGTCGTCCTGTCGTGAGCAAACCGTGAGCAGGCGACCCACTTACCAGCACCGCTCGCTGCAAGGCAGGAAACGTTAGCGAGGGCGGCGGGCGTCCGGGACCTAGACTGGCGCGGTGGCAGATGGTGGGCTCCGAGCCGAGCGCAAGACCGTCACCGTGCTCTTCGCCGACCTGGTCGGTTTCACCTCGCGGGCCGATGCCCTCGACCCTGAGGATGTCGAGGCGATCCTCGCTCCGTATCACGCTCGCCTGCGCGCGGAGCTCGAGCGGCGCGGCGGTACGGTCGAGAAGTTCATCGGTGATGCCGTCATGGCCCTGTTTGGCGCCCCGGTTACCCACGAGGACGACGCCGAACGAGCCGTGCGCGCCGCGATCGCGATCCGCGACTGGGCGCAAGATGAAGCCGGACCGCAGGTCCGCGTCGCCCTCGCGACGGGGGAGGCGCTCATCAAGCTCGATGCCCGGCCCGAGCACGGGGAGGGGATGGCGGCCGGCGACGTCGTCAACACGGCCGCCCGGCTCCAGGCGGCCGCGCCCGTGAACGGTGTCCTCGTCGACGAGGGCACGCGCCGGGCAACCGAGCGGGCGATCGAGTACCGAACGGTCCAGCCGGTGGTCGCCAAGGGCAAGCACGATCCGATCCAGGTGTGGGAGGCCGTGGAGACCCGCTCACGGCTCGGGGTCGACGTGCTCCAGTCGGAGGTGCCGTTGGTTGGCCGGGATCGCGAGGTCGATCTGCTCCGCGGCACGCTGGATCGCGTCCGGGCGCAGCGGGAGCCACAGCTCGTGACGTTGGTGGGGGTCCCGGGGATCGGCAAGAGCCGGCTGGTCTACGAGCTGCTCCGGATGGTCGACGAACAGCCCGAACTCGTCACGTGGCGGCAGGGACGGTCGCTTCCCTACGGCAACGGTGTCACGTTCTGGGCGCTGTCGGAGATGGTGAAGGCGCAGGCGGGGATCCTCGACAACGACACCACCGACCAGGCCGGCGAGCGGCTGTCCAAGGCGGTGTCCGTCCTTATCGTCGATCCGTCGGAAGCCAGCCGGATCGAGTCGCATCTGCGTCCGCTCGTGGGACTGGCGTCCGGAGCGGAGGTCGGGGGCGAGCGGCGGGATGAGAGGTTCGCGGCCTGGACACGGTTCTTCGAGGCCGTCGCCGAACAGGGAACGACCGTCCTGGTCTTCGAAGACCTCCATTGGGGCGATGAGGAGCTCCTGGACTTCGTCGATCATCTCGCCGAGTGGACTACGGATGTTCCCCTGCTGATGGTCGGCACCGCCCGGCCCGAGCTCCTCGACCGCCGACCGGACTGGGGTGGGGGCAAGCGCAACGCCACCACGCTGTCGCTCTCGCCGCTCTCCGACCCGGAGATCCGCATGCTGATCGACAGCGTCCTGCGCGATTCGGATATCTCGACCGAGACGCCAGGCGCGCTCCTCGCGCGGGCCGGTGGCAACCCCCTCTACGCCGAGCAGTTCGCGCGCATGCTCCTCGAGGGCGGGGGGGTCGACGACCTGCCGCTACCCGGGACCGTTCACGGGCTCATCGCCGCCCGGCTGGATGCCCTGGCGGCCGAGGAGAAACGGTTGTTGCAGGACGCATCGGTGCTGGGGAAGGTGTTCTGGGTCGAACCGCTCGTCTCGCTCGGAGGGAACGACCGGTCGTCGATCGAGGGGCATCTCCACGGACTGGTCCGCAAGGAGTTCGTCCGCAGGACGCGTCGGTCCTCGGTCGCCGACGAGGTGGAGTTCGCGTTCGCCCACGCGCTGGTCCGGGATGTCGCGTACGGGCAGGTTCCCCGGCTCGACCGGGCGAACAAGCACCTCGCGGTCGCCCGTTGGCTCGAGGAGCTGTCGCCCGACCGTGTCGAGGACCGGGCCGAGATGCTGGCGCACCACTACGTGAGCGCGCTGGAGCTGTCCGCGGCGTCGGGCGAGGACACCTCCGAACTGCGAGAGCGCGCCCGTCATTGGCTGACGCAGGCGGGGGACCGAGCGTTGTCGCTCAACGCGCTCCCGGCGGCCGCGCGGTTCTACGAGGGGGCACTCCGGCTGAGCAACCAGCACGACGTCGACCGGCCGGACCTGCTGCTTCGCTACGGCAGGAGCCGACCCGACGACTCGGCGATGGATGACGCGCTGCTGGTGGAAGCGGCGGAGTCGCTCGCCGACCGCGGTGACCGCGAGGGAGCGGCCGAGGCCGAGGTGATGCTGGCGTTCATCTGGTGGGTGCGGGGGTCGCGCGACCGGATGGCCCAGCATCTCGATCGCGCCCGATCGCTGGTCGAGGAGGAGCCCGCATCTCCGGCGAAGGCCCGCGTGCTGTCGGACCTGGCCCGGTCCCGGATGCTGGCCGGCGAGTATCACGCGTCGGTCGAGATCGGACGCGAGGCGATGGCCATGGCCGAGGCGATGGGCCTGAAGCTGCTGGCGGCCAGGATCCTCTGCACGATCGGTACGTCGAGGGGTTCGCTGGGAGAGCCGGAAGGCATCGACGATCTGAAACGGAGCATCGAGCTGGCGACCGAGATGCGATCGCTGCATCTCCTGTGGAACGCCACCGTCAACCTGGGCACCATCTTCTTCGAATGGGGCGAGCTGGATCGGATCCCGGTCCTGTACGACGATCCGGCCATCACGGAGGCGGGCAGCGAGTCCGACCGCCGATGGATGTTGTGTGAGCTCGCCACCCTCGCGTATCACGTCGGTGACTGGGACGAAACGGAGCGGCTGCTCGAGGCGTTCGAGGAGGGAGCGGGGACACCGCACTACATGGACTTCAGCGCGTACGACCTGCGAGCCCGACTCACGCTGGCTCGCGGCGCGCAGGAGGACGCCATCGGCGCATCGGCTCGCGAGGTGGAGCTGGCGCGCGAGATCGCAGACCCTCAGGCGCTGCTGGTGGCGCTCGGAACGCGCGTGACGTGCCTCCGCGAGTCGGGACGAGCCGAGGAAGCAGGGCCGCTCGTCGACGAGGTCCTCGCGTGGTGGCGCACGTCGGATGTCTTGTCCGGGAGCTCGACCGCCCTGGACGTCGCATGGACGCTCCGGCACCTGGGGCACGAGCAGGACATGCTGGGGATCCTCGTCGCTAGGACGTGGCGCCCCCACTGGTTCGACGCCGCGGAGCGGATCTTGCAAGGCGATGCCGCCGGGGCAGCCGACATCTGCCGGTTGATCGGATCGCTCCCGTATGAGGCCGAGGCGCTCCTTCGCGCGGCGGAGGTCCTCCCGCAGGACGAGTCGGAGCGGTCAGAGTACGCCGGGCGAGCGCTCGACTTCTATCGCCGCGTGCACGCGACCGCTCTGATCCGTAAAAGCGAGGAGTTGTTGTCGACCCGCATTTGACTCCGACTGGCCGTGGGCGTCGCACGCTGGCAGACCGATTTGGCGGGGCGTCTTGTAGAGCAAGGAGGGCGTCCTCTTCGCCCAGCTCGGAACTTCAGAACGAAGATCCGCAGGTCAGAAGTAGTGCGAGAGGGGAGAGTCGAACTCCCACGCCCTTTCGGGCACCGGATCCTAAGTCCGGCGCGTCTGCCGTTCCGCCACTCTCGCGGTGGTTGAAGCTTTGACCAGCGTAGACGGTGGGGGAGGAGCCTGGAAACAGCTGACGCACCGGACCAGCGTGAGGCGCACCGGACCCAGCCGCTTGAAGAGAAGCCATCCTGCATAAGGTTGGTCGCTTCCTTGCCGATACCTTCCGAAAGGATCGCACAGAAGGTGGTGGGGAAGGATGGTTGTTGCGGGCGGGGCCAAGCGCCTTGAGATTCTCGCCGCTGCGGGGTTGCGCGATTGCATCAACTGCCATCGCAGCACGATGCATTTCGTGGTGGGCGATGGAGAGCAGCTCCAATTCGTTGACACTTCAAGACTCGGGCGAACCAGGCAACTCGTTTGTGACATATGTCGTCACACCTCGCCACTGAAGGACCAAGAGGCCGATGGTGCCCCTTAGTCCGACGCGTTAGGCCGACCATCAACGACAGACGCTCGATGCCGAAGAGCGAATGCATTCGGATGGCCGTCGCAGTGGGCTTGCAGCCGAAGCCTGGCGCCTTGCCGGACGCCTTGCCGGACACCGAGTTGGTACCCCTAGGCTCGGTGCTCGGGACGGTTCCAGAGCGACGCTGCTCCCTCCACCGGGAATCGCCTGGCGTAGAGTCGGGCTTAGACGGCGACTCACCAAAGGGGGAATGGTTATGCGCGAGGGTCCCAGCAACAGCGGCTCTCAGGCCCAAGCACGTGGCCTCGGGGCTGGCGCCATCGCCTCGCTTACCGGAGTGGGCCTGCTGCTCATCTTCATGTTCCAGAACACCGAGAACGTCCGTCTCGACTTCCTGTTCTGGGGCTTCACCTGGCCGCTCTGGTTGCTGACGCTAGCCTCCGCGTTCCTCGGGGCGTTGGTCTGGTTCGGGATAGGTGTCATGCGCCGTCACCGACGCCGCAAGGAGCGCCGCCAGGACAGACGGGGCTGACACGCGCTGTCGCGCTCGGCGCTCATCCGCCGTGGTGGAAAGCGGTCCCTTCATCGAACGGGAAGAAGTCCGTTCGTCAGTACCGCATGAACGTGCGCTTCGCTAGGTTCGGATGATGCGGGCGGTGCCACCACTTGGGGAGATGATGGACTCGTGCCCGTCTCCCCACCTCACCTGGTACCGAACGCTGAAGGCACCCACCGTGACCTTCAGGACCTCCCCCTCACGAGATGGGGAGCCAACCTGAGCCGAGTCGATGACGATGATGTCGCCGGGTCGGGCTGGCTCGCCCGAGGAAGGACGTCGGGACGGCGCTCTCGAACGACCGGAAGTCCTCTTAGGGATCTTCTCCGTTGCCTGTTTGCGCGTGACCTTCTTCGACGTGCCCGTCTTGGCCGTCGCCTTGCTCGAAGCGGTTCTCTTGACCGTGGTCTTCTTCGCAGTGGCCTTCTTGGCCTTGGCGCTCTTGGCGGTGGTCTTGTTCGTCGGCATCCTTTGGCCTCCTCTACTGCGGTGACTTCCCGCAGCCTACTTCTTCGACATGACGGGAGGCGGACCCGGCCCGGTCGTCATCGTCCTCAAGGGGCCGTCCCGGTGGGCCGACCTGAGGGAAGATGGCGATGCGCATGAAGTGGGGAAGATGGGCCGTCGACAACCAGCACGGTTGTCACGGCTGGGAAGCTCGACGCGTGCTCCGCAGAGGCCTGCTTGCCGTGGCCGCGTGCCTCGCCTTGGCCGCCTGCACCTCGAGCCCGGCCGACGTCGCCGTCACCGACGAGCCGATCTCGATCGCGAGCGGGCCGACGGGCGTCAAGGTTGCCGAACCAAGGCCGCCGCTCCTTCCCAAGGGCGTCGACGTCATGGCGGTGCCGGCGGAGCGCATGATCCCGATGTGGCAGCACCCGAAGAGCGCCAAGGCGTCCTTCACGCTCGACACCCGGAATCCCTCCGGCTCGTTCTCCCCGATGTTGATCGAGGCCGCGAAGCGGAGGGCGGGGGTGGCCTGGTACCGGGTCCTCCTCCCGCTGCGACCGAACGGCTCCGCGGCGTGGGTGCGCGAGGCCGACGTCTCACTCCGCCGGATCGACCGGCGTATCGAGGTCGATCTGTCGGACCGGACGCTGCGCTACTTCATCCACGACGATCTGAAGAAGCATTTCCGGGTCGGCGTCGGCACCGACGCCACCCCCACCGGCACCGGCACCTTCTACGTGTGGGTCAAGGTCCGCTACGCGAGCCCGTACCAGCCATACGGGATCGCGGCGCTCGGCCTGTCGGGCTTCTCGCCGGTGCTCTCGGAATGGCCGGGCGGCGGCCGGATGGCGATCCATGGGACGTCGAGCCCGAGCGACCTCGGCAACGCCGTGTCGCACGGTTGTGTCCGCGTCTTCAACGACGATCTGAGGTCGCTGCTCGACGTGCCGCTCGGGACGCCCGTCGAGATCACCGCTTAGCCCTCGTTTCCCGCTCATGTCCGTAAGGTGGAGGAGCGCTCGACCGAGGAGACCCCGTGGCATCGGCGAACCCGACGACGAACCTGACCCGCACGGCCTGGTCGTGGGTCGCACGCATCGACCGGGTCGTGATCCCGTTCCTTCGGCGCGTCGCGGTCCCGATGCTCCGGGTCTCGCTCGGCGTCGTGTTCGTGTGGTTCGGGCTGCTGAAGATCTTCGAGGTCTCCCCGGTCTCCGAGCTGGTCGCCAGGACCGTCTACTGGGTCGACCCCGATGTCATCGTGCCGGTGCTCGGGGTGTTCGAGGTCACCGTGGGGGTGCTCCTGCTGCTCGGCCGGGCGCTCCGACTCACGCTGTTCCTGTTCCTGCTGCAGATGCTCGGGACGTTCCTCACCTTCATCGTGCTGCCGGACGTCACGTTCCGAGACGGGAACCCGTTCCTGCTCACGGTGGAGGGCGAGTTCGTCGTCAAGAACCTCGTGCTGATCGCGGCCGCACTCGTCGTCGGGACGACCGTCCGCCGGGACAAGGCCGCCCGCCGAGCCGCCCGGTAGCCGCCCGCCCTTAGGCGCGGCCGCGCACGGACAGGTAGTGGTGCCACAGGATCCTCGCCGCGGTCGCTCGGTGCGGCCGCCAGGACCGAGCCCGCAGCTCGAGCGCATCGAAGGTCGGCCGCGCCGGCAGCTCGAGGAGCTCGAGCGCGGCAGTCGCCAGCGCCTGGTCGCCGTGCGGCCAGACGTCGGGGCGCCGCAGGCACATGATCAGGTAGATGTCGGCCGTCCAACGACCGATGCCGCGGAGGCGCATCAGGCTCGAGCGGACCTCCTCGTCCGGCAGGTCGGCCAACCCCTGGAGGTCGAACCCGTCGGCGAGCGCGGCCGCGAGGTCGCTCGCGTACCCCGCCTTCTGCCGGCTGAACCCGATCGCTCGGAGTTCGGCGTCCGACAGCTCGAGGAACGCCTTCGGCTCGATGGTGCTTGCCAGCGCCACCTCGAGCCGGTCGAACGCGGCCCGCGCCGAGGCCAGCGACACCTGCTGTTCCAAGATCAGGTGGACGAGGGTGGCGTACGTGGGCTCGCGCGCCCAGAGCGGCGGAGGGCCGAAGCGCTCGACCGACGCGGCGAGCGCGGGGTCGGCGTTCGCCAGCCCTCGGACCGCGCTCAGAAGCGTTCGCCGCGTCAGGGTTCGGATCACGGGGATCGCGCGCTCCCGCGGCATCCCGCTTACGGTCTCACGCCGATCGCGGCGTCCAGTCCAGGCCCAGGTCGAGGGCGCGCAGGACGACCGTGCGCGCCTCGGCCGTTTCGATCCCGTGCCGTTCGAGGAGCGGGTCCGCCAGGACGCGATACAGGTCGATCTCCTCGCGGAGCGCGGCCAAGACCGTCGCGGGGTCCAGCGACCTCGGGATCGTCCGCGCGAACGCAGCACGGTGATCGCCGACGACGGCCTCCGCTCGCCGTCCACCCGCCGGCCGGCGTTCACCGTGGAACGCCAGCAGACGGAACAGCACCTGGTCGCGCACGTACTGCAGGCCGTCCAGGGCCTCGTAGAGCTCGCCACGCAGGACCTTCGACTGGATGTACCAGGACCAGGTCCAGATCCGCGCCTCCATCCATCGAACCCCGGCCGCGACCTCCGGGGCATAGGTTCCGGGCAGGGCGTCGGAGATCGGCTCGCGCTCCCACAGCACGACGGCCGGCAGCCCGTCGTTGTGCTCGGCCGCCCGGTCCGCCGCGACGACATCGAAGTCCACGTGCACGAGGTCGTCGTAGAGCACGATCGTGAGGGTGGGGATGGCGAGGTGCTCGGCGACGAAGAGCGCCACCACGCTTCCTGCGGCGGCGGCGAGGTCTGGGATGCGAGCGACGACGCGCTCCACGGCATCGGGTCGGACGTACACGCGAAGGTCGACGTCGGAGAGCTCGTCGGCGATCCCGGTGGCGAACGACCCGGTCACGACCATCGCAACCACATCGGGATCGGCGAGCGCGGCTCGACACGCGGACTCGGCCTTGGCTCGGTGGCGGGGGAGCCGCTCGAACGGAGCGGGGAGGGCGACGTCCATCCGGGAACGCTACAGGGCCCGGCGTGCCCCGGCCATCCGGGAGGGGTCGGCGGATGCGATCCTCAGGGATGCCGGCCGTCGTACTCGGCGGCCACCTTCTTGGGGACGCACATCCGCCAGGCGTCGAGGACGAGCTCGCGCATCTCGGTCGCGTCGAGCGCCGCCAGCCGGCACTCGACCCAGTGGTACCGAAGGTCGCCCGCGCCCGGCATCATGAACTTGTTCGGCTCGGAGCGGACCAACGCCTCGCGCTCCTCTTTGGGGAACCCGAAGCCCATCTCGGTCTCGTCGCGCGAGAAGGCCACGAAGACGATCCGGCCGACGCGGAACTTCACCCTGTCCCGCACGAGCGCCTCGGTCGTACGGGGCAGGGTCATCGCGAACGCCCGAACGTCCTCGATCGTCGCCATCGGCCGCTCCTCGGTCGCGTCCCCGCAGACGCGAGCCACGATACGGGAGGGCACCGACGGCTGGATTCAGGCCGTTCGAGCTACGGCGCAACCTCGCTGGGTTGCTTCGCGTAGTTGGTCGCGCCGAACCAGTCGATCACGACCGCCGGCTCATCCCCGACGACCCAGGCGTCGTGCCCGCTGGGGAGCGAGGTGACGTCCCCCGGCTGGGCCACGAACTCCGTGCCGTCGTCCATCCGGATCGCGAGCCGCCCGCTCACGTGATACTGGAAATGCGGCGCCTCGCAGCTCTCTGTCTTCGCGATCGGCTTGACGTCGTTCGACCAACGCCAGCCGGGCTCGAACACGAGCCGTCCCACCTCGTCGCCACCGATCAGGAGGATGTCCGCGTGGCCGTTCGGGAACGGGCGGACCTCGTCCGCTGACGCGAACCCCTTGTGTGCTGTCTCCTGCATCGTTGCTCCCCCTTCCGTGTCGCCGGCAACCGTCGCGGTATCCTTATCTACTAGTAGGTCAGGAGTCAAGGCCCTTCCGCGCCGTTCGAGGCGCCGGATGAGGGAGGATATCGGGGTGGCGACCGAAGCTCGAAAGACCGAGGGCGGGACCGCGTCCAAGATCCTCGACGTGGCCGAACGGCTGGTGCAGCTCCGCGGGTTCAACGGGTTCAGCTACGCCGACGTGGCCGAGGAGCTCGGAATCTCGAAGGCGAGCCTGCATTACCACTTCGCAGGCAAGGCCGAGCTCGGGGAGGCGCTGATCGAACGCTACGCGTCCCGCTTCACCGAATCGCTCGACGAGATTGGCACCCGGCCCGTCGATGCCCGCGCCAAGCTCGCCGCCTACGCGAAGCTCTACGGCGACGTCCTGCAGCGCAAGCGGATGTGCCTGTGCGGGATGCTCGCCGCCGAGTACCAGACGCTCCCCGAGCCGATGCGTTCGGCCGTCGTGAGCTTCTTCGACGACCAGGAGGCGTGGCTGGTCCGGGTGCTCGAGCAGGGACGCGACGAAGGCATCCTGCGGTTCTCGGGACCCGCGAGCGAGGCCGCGCAGATGATCGTCGGCGGGCTCGAAGGCGCGATGCTCGTCACGAGGCCGTACGGAGACCCCGCCCGTTTCCGGGCCGTCGCCGATCATCTCCTCGCCAGCTTCGCGGCCGGTGCGCCCGCGTCGACCTCATGAGACGACGCGGCGGGTCCCGGGTCAGTTCTGGCGGTTGAACCACACCCCGCCGGGACCGCTCCAGCTCAGTCCCTCGCCCCAGGTGGCGATCGTCTTCCCCTCGCTCGTGATGGCGATCTCGCCGTAGTCTCCGTAGACCTCGTCGAACCCGTCGGCGTGCTTGTACGCGGCGCCGGACGTGACATCCGAGATCACGACCGGCGCACTCCACGAGGCGCCTCCGTTGGCCGAGCTCCGATAGAAGACGTTCCAGGCATCGGGGTCGTCGCCGTTACTCGTCTGCATGTACCAGGCACGGACGTCCCCGCTCCCGCGGGACTCGACAGCCGGCGAGGTAGCGTTCTCAGCCGCGACCGACAGGGCGACCCGCCCGCTCCACGTGCGGCCGCCGTCGGCGGACCGTCGGGCGAAGATCCGCTGCGGGCCGAGATTGGCCGCGGCGCCGTCGTAGAGCACGACGAGGCCCCCGGCGTCGTCGGCCGAGATGGCGTCGTGCCCGATGTAGAAGTCCGGCCCGCAGCCCTCGGCGATGCAGGGCTCGCCAACGGCCACCGTGTCGACGACGTGGTCCTCCCACGTAGCACCGGTGTCTCGCGAGACGAACACGTGGTGGTTCACGACGCCGACGGGGGCCCCGCCCGGGCCGGAGTAGTCGATATCGCTCTGGGCGAAGACGACGGTGCCGTCGTGCAGCACGTCGGCGTCGTACGCGAAGAAGTAGCGGTTTGAGTCGACGAGCTTGGTCTGGGTCCACGTCTGCCCGAAGTCGTGTGACTGGGCCATCCAGGGATCGCCGCCGGTCGGGCCGTTCCAGGAGATGTAGACATCCTTGCCGTCATCGCTCGTGGCGAGCGCCGGCTTGTCGTTCCACGAGACGTTGCCGTAGGTCTTGACGGGCGCCGACCACGTGGCGCCGTGGTCGACCGAGCTCGTGAACAGCACGTTGAAGCCGTTGAGGTAGGCGGCGTAGACCGCGCCGGTGTTCGGGACGACCTCGACGACGGGGTCGTACTGCCACGAACCCTTGCAGGCGCAGAGCGGTCGTTGCGGCGCCCACGTCCTCCCGCCATCCGAGGAGACGTGGACGGAGATGTGCGGCACCGGGCAATTGCCCGGACAGGGCTTGTCGCCGAAGTGGGTCGTCATCAGGTACACGAACGGGGCGGCGGGATCCGCCGCGATCGCGGGCTCCCAATCATCCGCGACCGGATCGGCGACGCGCTCGCCGGCCCAGCCCGGCGCCGGTGCGGCCGACGCCGCGGCCACCTTCGTTCGGACCTGCCATCGGACGCCCTGCTCGTTCGCTTCCTCGAGCGCCTCCAGTCGCTCCTCCGTCTGTTCAGACAGCTCCTCCTCGACCTCCGAGCCGCCGCCCCGCGCCTGCGGCTCGCCGCCGCCGGACGGAGCCGGGTCGAGGATCCGAACGAGTACCCAGGCGAGCAGGAGCACGGCAACCACCGATGCCGCGAACGCGGTCCGTCGAGCAGCTCGAGCCGACATCGTCCCCCCTCCGATCAGGTCGGCTCCTTCCTATCACGACGCCGAAGACCGCCGCAGGCGACCGCCGAGCCCCTCTCGGCGAGTCCCTCCAGCCTTGCCTGCGCGTGCGATCTAGTCCACGAAGGGACCGTTGAACACGGGGGTCTCTCCGTACGGTCGCCCGGCCATGAGCAGGAACCGGGTCCCGGGAACGGCATCGGTCACCGTGAGCTCCTCACCGGGACCGAGCAGGACGAGCTGCGGAGGCCTCGCGGGTCGCCCATTGGCGCCGAACACGGCCGCGCCGTCCAGTACGTACGCGAAGCCCTGGTATTCGGACGGGACGCGCGTCGTGACCTCGCCGCCATCGGGGAGCTCGACGTCGAGCACGGTGGCGGGCGTTCCCAGCTCCACCGGGGAACCCTCGCCGACCAGCACCCGGACCGTCGCGTCTCCCTCCTTCCGAACCGTCATCTGCTCCGGCAACAGCACGCGCGCGCTCGGCTCCGCCTGCTTGTCCTTGCGGGCGAGGTTCACCCAGAACAGCACGCTCCGCCACTCGGTGTCGCCCAGGCCCTCCTCGCGCTGCTCGGCGCCGATCGCCTCCGCGTGCCAGGCGCCGCGCCCGGTCCTGAGCGCCAGGAGCGCGCCCTCGGGCAGTTTGGCCCGCTCGATCGCTCCTCCCGGTCCCGTGCTGTGGCCGGTGCTGGCCGAGCCCTGGAGGATGTACCAGAGGTTGTCGAACCCCCGGTGGGGGTGCTTGGTGTCGACATCCTGCAGCTCCGAGAGCCGGAAGCGAGCCTCGTGGACGAGGATGAACGGATCGACCCGTTCGTACGGCACGCTCCGCGCCGGAAGGGGCTCCAGGATCTCGAAGCCCATCATCGGCCGGACGTGCGCGTCCTCCACGAGGATCGCGTCTCGCGATGTCTCCTTGACGGTTTGCCGCATCGTCCCCATCTCCCTTCGAGTGGTCGGAGGTAACTTGTATCCCGCTAGCAACTAGGAGTCTGCTAGTCTTATTCCCATGAGCCGATCGACCCGGCAGCTTCCGCGTCTGGACGCCGAGGCGTGCGGGCGCGCCGACGGGGCGCTGATGCGCGCGTTCGATCTGCTCGGCAAGCGCTGGACGGGCGTGGTGCTGGGGACGTTGAGCGGCGGGCCGACCGGGTTCCGCGCGCTCACGCGCGCCGTCGAGGGGATCAGCGACTCGGTGCTCTCCGATCGACTTGCCGAGCTCACCGACGCGGGCCTCGTCACCCGCACCGTTTCGGATGGGCCGCCGCTCTCGGTCACCTACGCCCTCACCGACTCGGGCCGAGCTCTCCTGCCCGCCCTCGCACAGATCAGCCGCTGGGCCGAAGATCACCTTCCACCCTAGGGATCGGGGTCGATCGGTCGGGGACCAGGTGCGACCGCGACCCCATGAGATACCAGGTCTCCATCTCGCCCTTGCCCTTGACCGGAATCGTTCCCCGTGGCCGGCAGACGAACTCGTCCTTGAGCAGCTCGTACGTGGCGCGGGTGATCTGGATCTCGCCGGGCGTGCCCTGGGACTCCATCCGGCTCGCCGTGTTCACGGCGTCGCTCCACAGGTCGTAGATGAAGCGCTTCTTGCCGATCACGCCCGCGACGACCGGTCCCGAGTTGATCCCGATCCGCAGCTCGAGCCCGTCCGGCCCGGCCACCGCCGAGGTCGCGACCGCTTCTCGCATGTCCAGCGCCAGGAGCGCGGCCCGGCGCGCATGATCTGCATGCGGATCCGGCACCCCGGCGGCCGCCATGTAGCAATCGCCGACGGTCTTGATCTTCTCGAGCCCGTGCCGCTCTACCAGCCCGTCGAAGTGGGAGAACAGCCGATCGAGGATGTCGACCGTCTCGGCCGGCGGGAGCCGCTGCGAGAGCGGCGTGAAGTCCACGACGTCGGCGAACAGGATCGAGGTCGCGTCGAAGTAGTCGGCGATCCGGTCGGTGGCCTTCAGTCGGGCGGCGATCGAGCTGGGCAGGACGTTCACGAGGAGCGCCTCGGACTTCTCCTGCTCGACCCGGAGCGCCGAGAGGGCCTCGTTTCGCTGGTGAGCGAACATGGCCAGGAGCATGAAGGCGATGGAAGCGGCGCCGACGACGTTCAACGCCAGCATCGTGCTCGTGAACCACGAAGGCAGATCCGCGACCGGGAAGAACAGCTCGCCCAGGATGCCGGTGAACAGGAAGACGTACAGGAACGCGATGAACCACCGGACGGCCTGACGCACCTCGAGGAAGACCAGGGCTCCCAGGGGAGCCAGGATGCCCCAGAGTCCGACCGCGCCGGAGGGAAGGAACCCGCCCACGAGCATCTGACCGCCGGCCGTCGGCATGAGGAGGATGTCCAGGAGCTGCACGAGGAGGAGGAACTGGAAGTTCCTCGTTCGCGCGAACACCACCAAGGACGCAACCGAGATCGCACAGTAGACGAGCGGAGCGATGCCCACCCACGAGCCGAGGGCGAGGTACAGGATGCCCCAGACAACGGACACGGGCGCGATGAGGACCGCGAGCAGGACCAGCAGCGCCTTCTTCTGGCGCAGGTCGTCGTCGTCCCGGGGATCCGCGCCGATCCGAGCGAGCCACGCGGTCGCCCCGGCGATCCGGCCGGTCTTCGAAGAGGGTGGCTGCGAAGACGAGGCCGGCGTTTGCGGGTGTGGTGTGTGGGTCTCCGGAGCCTCCACGGGGCGCATCTTCACCGTTCTCGGCGGGCGCGACAACCGCCGGGCTCCGGGCTGACACTCCCGGCCTCGAGCGGGCATCATGGCTGGCCCGGGAAGCGGTCGGCGAGGGACGTGATTGGACGAGATCGAGACATCGATGAGAGCTGAAGAACGGTCGCGATGGTCGGTCATGCTGGATCGGTTGCGGCTGCGCTTCCGCGATCCGGCTCTCGAGTCGGCGTATCGCGCCGACCGTTACCGTCACGATCTCGGCAACATCCGCTTCGGCTTCCTGGCCGGGATCGCCATCTGGGTCGCGTGGGGCCTGCTCCTGCGTCCCTACATGCTGGCTCTGTCCGACCAGCGACTCGACGTGATCATGCGGTTCGGCGTGTTCATCCCCTTGTTGCTTGTCGGCCTCGTGCTCACCTTCACCCGATCCTTCGGGCGCGTCTGGGAATGGGTGGCGGTCGCCATCGCGGCGGCGACGCTCCTGTTCTGGGTCTTCTACGTCTCGCGCATCTCGACGTTGCCCGCGGAGTACGGCTACATCGGCGTCATCCTGATCACGGCGTTCACCTACGCGCTCCTGCGCCTGCGGTTCGTCTTGGTCGCGCTGATCACGGTGATCGGTATCGGCGCCTACCTTCCGTACGCGCTCACGGCGAAGTACATCGTCGACGTGAGTCTGGTGCTGGCGATGCTCTACCTGGTCTCGTTCGGGCTGCTGGGCGGGCTGGCCGCCTACCGGACGGAACGGTTCACGCGAGACCTGTTCCTCCGCGAACGCCAGCTCGAGCAGGAACGGACGCGGTCCGACGGGCTCTTGCTCAACATGCTGCCCGGGGCCATCGTGGAGCAGCTCAAGGCCTCGTCCGGCGGACGGATCGCGCAGAACTTCGATCGTGTGAGCGTGTTCTTCGCGGACGCGGTCGGATCCACGGCACAGGCCGCACGGTCTTCCCCGGAGGCCTTCGCCGATGCCCTGGATGAGCTCTTCAGCCACTTCGACGAGATCGCCGCGCGGCACGGCCTCGAGAAGATCAAGACGATCGGGGACGCGTACATGGCCGTCGCCGGCGCGCCGACGCCCATGGCCGATCACACGGACGCAGCCGTCGGGATGGCGGTCGACATCCTCACCGAGGCCGGGAACATCCGATGGCCGTCGGGCGACCCGATCGTGGTGCGCGGCGGGATCGCCACAGGACCGGCCGTCGCCGGGGTGATCGGGGTCCAGAGGTTCGCCTACGACCTGTGGGGCGACACCGTGAATCTCGCGAGCAGGCTCGAGACGAACGCGGAGCCAGGCCGCTTCCTGGTCTCCGAGTCCACGATCGAGGAGCTGGGGGATCGATACGACTTCGGGCCATCCGAGATCCTCGAGGTGAAGGGCAAGGGGCCTACGACCGTCCGCGTCCTCCTCAGCCGCCACTCGAGCGTCCCCATGATGGCGCCGCTTGCCTCCGAGGCCGAATGACCGCAACGAGGAAGATCGCCCCACGGTTCCGAGACGGCCTCATGCGCGCGGCGGCGCTCGTCGTGGTGGGCACGCTGGTGGCCGCGTGCACCGACTCCGACGCGGGCGGGATGCGGCGTCCGTCCTCCGTGGGCGCCGACGTGATCGTGGTCGGCGTGTCCGGCGCCTTCGCGGAGAACCAGATCGTCGCGGAGATGTATGCGCAGGTCCTGGAGCACGCCGGCTTCGCGGTCGAGCGAGAGCTGGATCTGCGGGCTCGAGAGGTCTCGCAGAACGCTCTCGAGTCGGGGTTCATCGACGTGAAGCCCGAGTACCTGTCTTCGTTACTGCTGTTCCTCGACCCGAACGCGGAGGCGTCCGCAGACGCATCCGACGTCGTCCGGCGGACGGCCGAGCTGGTTCGGTCCGACGGGCTCACGTTGCTCACCCCGTCGGCGGCCCAGGACACCAATCAGTTCGTGGCGAACGCCGAGACGGCCCAGCGGTTCGACCTGGCCACGATGAGCTCCCTCGCCCCCGTCGCCGACCAGCTGACGTTCGGCGGGCCACCCGAATGCCCCCAACGGCCCTTCTGCCTCCCGGGACTGCACGAGGTCTACGGGGTCCTGTTCGACGACTTCACGCCGCTGGACGCGGGAGGCCCGCTGACCGTCGACGCGCTCAAGGCCGATGAGGTCCAGATCGGCCTGTTGTTCTCGACCGACCCGAGCATCGGCCGGAACGGGTTCGTCCCGCTGGAAGACGACCGGCAGCTCCAGAACGCCGAGAACATCACACCACTGATCCGGTCCGAGAAGCTGAACGGCGAGGTCCGTGCCTTGCTCGATGCGGTGAGCGCCCGACTCTCGACCGAGAGGGTCACCGAGCTCGTGGGCGAGGTCGTGATCGATGGGCAGGACATATCCACCGTGGCCCGCGGATTCCTGATGGCGAACGGCCTGCTCTAACCATCCGAAGGCCCTCCGGTCGCGCCCGCCGAGTCGCCGCGCCTGGTTCGGACGCAGGGCCGTGCCTGCGCGTTCATCGGCGGGCCCGACCGGCCGATAAGTCCTAGGTGCCCAGACCCGCCGAGTTCCTGAGGTTCCAGCTGCGCCAGCGGATGGCCGTCTTCGCGGCCACGGCCGCGGCCGCGGCCGTGCTCGCGATGATGGGCGTGTGGTGGTGGCCGGCGACCTTCCTGGCGCTCGGGCTCCTCGTCGTCCTGCAACGCCTGGCGGGGAAGGGCCGCGTGCTCGATCCCGAGCGCCTCCGGAGGGGGATCCGCGGTGAGGAGGCGGTCGCGAACGCCCTGGCCGGCCTGCCGTCCTCCTACCTGGTCCTGCACGGCCTCTCCACGGGGCACGGGGACGTCGACCATGTCGTCATCGGGCCCACCGGTGTGTTCGCGATCGAGACGAAGGCCTGGGAGGGCACCTTCTATCGTCGCCGGGGACAGCTTTACAGCAACGGCAAGCCGGCCGATCACGTCCTGCGACAGGCTCGGGGCGCCGCGGGGCAGGTCCGAAACCTCCTCCTTGCGGCCGGCGTCGACGAGTGGGTCGAGGCGGTCGTCGTCGCCTCGGCGGCCTCCGTCTCGCGCTCTCCCGTACGCTTCCAGAAGGTCTACGTCCTCTCGATCAAGGACGTGGTGGAGTTCATCACCAGCCAGAGTCGCTCGCTCGGAAGCTCGACGGTTCGGCGGGCGGCGACGACGTTGATGCCGCCGGGAGAGGAGGACCTCTTGGCCGAGGGAGGCGGGAACCCCACGGATCCTTTGGGCGAGTCGGCTCCGCCGTGATGGCCTGATCTCAGAGTTGGCTTGTGCCTAACTCGGTGGTGCGGGCATGTCCGTCAGGCCGAGCTGCGCCATGGTTCCCATCATGTCGTAGACGCCGTAGTGCTCGGTGTTCTGACCGGCATCGTTGAACGTGAACACGTCGATCGCGTCCAATCTGAACGGCTTCCCGGTCGCGGGCATCCCCGGCATGAACCCCAGCGTGTCGGTACCGGTCATCGTGCTGTGGACCGCCACCTTGTTGCCGGAGGCGATGATCTCCTCGACCTCGATCTGCATGTCGGGGGTCTGCGAGCGCATCATGTTGAACATCGCGATCGCGCCCGCCTTGTCGGCCGTGCCTCCGGGCATCGGCGAGCGCTCGACGTAGTCCTCCGAAAGCGTCTTCTCAGCGAACCCGATGTCACCCTCGTTCATGACCCGCTGGATCAACTCGCGGACCGTCTCGGTGTTCTCTTCCGGTGTCGTCATGGCCCCCTCCTCTCGGTTCGTGGGTTCACGCTACGCGCCAGGGGAGGGTCCTCGCAAGATGCGCCTGATGTCGCGCGATCGGCCGATACCTTCGGTCATGAGAACGGGCTAGCGTCGGAGCCTCGGTCGTCGCACGATCGCCGGGGAAGGGGGGAGGCAGATGACCGAGGACATCCGTCATTTCCAGGTCGACGTGCCACAGGAGGACCTCGACGACCTGCGCCGGCGTGTCGCCGCCATGCGCTGGCCTGACCGGGAGCTCGTGGACGACCGGAGCCAGGGCGTGCAGCTCGCCACGATCCAGGCGCTCGCCGATCACTGGGCGACCCACGACTGGCGCAGGGTCGAGGCGAAGCTCCAGGCGCTGCCGCAGTTCGTCACCGAGATCGACGGCGTGGACATCCATTTCATCCACGTCCGCTCCGATGACGATGGCGCCCTGCCGGTGGTCGTGACCCACGGCTGGCCCGGCTCGATCATCGAGCAGCTCAAGATCATCGGCCCGCTCACCGATCCGGCCGCGCACGGCGCGAGCGCCGCGGACGCGTTCGACGTGGTGATCCCGTCGCTCCCGGGTCACGGCTTCTCGGGCAAGCCGACGGAACGAGGCTGGGATCCGATCCGGATCGCCAGGGCGTGGGTCGTGCTGATGGAGCGCCTCGGCTACACGCGGTACGTCGCGCAGGGTGGCGACTGGGGCAACGCAGTCACCGAGCAGATGGCGCTGTTGCGGCCGAAAGGGCTGATCGGGATCCATACCAACATGCCGGCCGCGATCCCGTCCGAGATCGCCGCGGCGCTCGCGAGCGGGGACACGCCGGAGGGGCTCTCGGGCGACGAGAAGTACGCGTGGGACCAGCTCGACCTCTTCTACAAGCACGGGCTCGCGTACGCGCAGGAGATGGGGAACCGTCCGCAGACGCTTTACGCGATCGAGGACTCCCCGATCGGGCTGGCCGCCTGGATGCTCGACCACGACGCCGCGAGCCTCGACCTGATCACACGCGTGTTCGAGGGCGCGTCCGAAGGTCTGACGAGAGACGATATCCTCGACAACGTCACGCTCTACTGGCTGACGCGCACGGGTGTGTCTTCGGCGCGCCTGTACTGGGAGAGCAAGCTGGCGTTCTTCGCTCCGAAGGGCGTCGACCTCCCGGCAGGGGTGAGCGCCTTCCCCGACGAGATCTACACCGCCCCGCGGAGCTGGGCCGAGAAGGCCTATCCGAACCTCATCCACTACAACCGCCTGCCCACGGGCGGCCACTTCGCGGCGTGGGAGCAGCCTCAGGCACTCTCGGAGGAGGTGAGGACCGCGTTCAGGACGCTCCGCTGAGAAGAGGGGAGGAGAGGACGATGGCGAAAGAGACGGCCTCGGACGAGGTCACCATCATCCACGACACGAACGTTCGTCCGTTCCGGATCGACGTCCCTCTAGAAGCACTCGACGAACTGCGCCGCCGCATCCAGGCGACACGGTGGCCCAGCAAGGAGCTCGTCCCGGATCGATCGCAAGGGGTCCAGCTGGCGACGATGCAGGAGCTCGCGCGCTTCTGGACGAGCGAGTACGAGTGGCGCAGGGCCGAGGCGAAGCTCAATGCGCTTCCGCAGTTCAAGACCGAGATCGATGGGCTGGACATCCACTTCATCCACGTGAGGTCGAAGCACGAGGACGCGCTGCCGCTGATCATGACGCACGGCTGGCCCGGCTCGGTGATCGAGCTCCTCGAGACCGTTGGTCCGCTCACCGACCCCACGGCGCATGGGGGTGCCGTCGATGATGCGTTCCACCTCGTCCTTCCGTCCGTTCCCGGGTACGGTTTCTCCTCCGAGCCGACCGAGCTCGGCTGGTGGGCCGGCCGGGTCGCGAAGGCGTGGCCGGAGCTGATGCGTCGCCTCGGCTACGCCCGCTACGTCGCCCAGGGTGGCGACGTGGGCGCCGCCGTTACCGACGCGATGGGCCGCCTGTCGCCCGAGGGGTTGATCGGCATCCACACGAACCTGTTTGTCCCGGCGCTCGGCGGCACCATGCCGACGGACAGCGAGCAAGAGCGCGCGGCGGCCGAGCAGATCGCCGTCTTCAGGGCGACCGGATTCGGCTACTTCGTCGAGCAGGCCACGCGACCGCAGACGATCGGCTACGCCCTGCTGGACTCACCCGTCGCTCTCGCGGCCTGGATGCTCGACCACGACACGGACAGCTATTACAAGATCGCCGGGGCATTCGTCGATGGCGAGCCCTCGGGCAATCTCACCCGAGACCACATCCTCGACAACGTCACGCTGTACTGGCTGACCGCCACCGGGGCCTCGGCGGCCCGCTCGTACTGGGAGAGCGGCCAGGCACAAGCGAAGGCTGCTGGCCAGGCGCCGCCGCCGATGACGCTCCCGTTCGGGTTCACCACCTTCCCCGGCGAGATCTGGCGGACACCGCGCAGCTGGGCGGAGAAGGCGTACCCGAACGTCTCCTACTTCAACGAGGCCGAAAGAGGCGGCCACTTTGCCGCGTGGGAAGAGCCGCAGCTGTTCTCCGCGGAGGTGCGAGCGGCCTTCCGATCGCTGCGATGAACACGGGACCTTTGCATCCATCGGGCTCGTCGACGGCGAGTCGCGCTACGACGATCTCGAGGCGCGGCTCGCGTCGGCGCCGGAGATCACCGTGGCGACGATCACGATGGAGGGCGACGCCAACGGCGCGCCGCACCCAGAGCCGGAGGCGTACGCGACGAAGTTCACGGGCAAATACGAGCACCGGACCGTCGGCGGTGGTGTTGGGCACGACCTCCCCCAGGAGGCGCCCGAGGAGTTCGCCAGGGCCGTGATCGACGTCGACCACTTCTGACCGTTAGGGGGCGAGAGATGGGACGGATCTTCGGACTCGGCTCGCGGCTGTCGCTCGAGGGACGCTTCCCACCGATGGACGGGGCGACCGGATGGCTCAACTCGCCGCCGCTCACCCCCGACGCCCTTCGCGGCAAGGTCGTCGCCGTCGACTTCTGCACCTACACCTGCATCAACTGGCTCCGGACGCTCCCGTACGTGCGAGCGTGGTCGGAGAAATACGCCGATCAGGGTCTCGTGGTGGTCGGCGTCCACACGCCGGAGTTCTCGTTCGAGCACGACGCCGAGAACGCGCGCCGCGCGCTTGCCGAGATGCATGTGGAGTTCCCGATCGCGCTCGACAGCGACTACGCGGTGTGGAACGCGTTCACGAACCACTACTGGCCGGCGCTGTACCTCATCGACGCGGGCGGCAAGATCCGGCACCACCGATTCGGCGAGGGCGACTACGAGCGTTCGGAGAAGATGATCCAACAGCTCCTCGCGGATGCGGGAGCCGAGCACGCCGATCACGAGATCGTCGACGTGGTGGGGACCGGACCGGAGGCCCCTGCCGATTGGGAGCACCTCGAGTCGCCCGAGACCTACCTCGGGTTCCAACAGGCGCAGAGTCTCGCGTCGCCGGGCGGCATCGCGGCAGAGCAGAGCCGCGTCTACCAGGTGCCGGACCGCCTCGCCCTCAATGAGTGGGCCTTGTCGGGGGAGTGGACGATCGGGCCGGAGTCGGCTGTGTCGAAGACCCCGAACGCACGGATCGCCTTTCGGTTCCACGCGCGCGACGTCCACCTCGTGATGGGGCCGGCCGACCCCGGATCCGCCATCGGGTTCCGCGTGTTCGTCGACGGCCGCCCTGCGACCGACGCCCACGGCAGCGACGTCGGCGCCGACGGAACCGGCAAAGTCGACTTCCCGCGCATGTACCAGCTGGTTCGTCAGCGCGGGTCGATCGAATCGCGGCTGTTCGAGATCGAGTTCGAGGCGCCCGGCGGCGAGGCGTTCTGCTTCACGTTCGGTTAGCGACGGAGTGGTCTTCCTTGAGGGGCGCCATGTGCACAGTCCGAAGTCGGACGACAGAGATCGATGCAGCGCCTCGCGATCGCCGAGCACGTGTGGGCGTCGCGCGCAGCCCCCCGGGTCCCACATGCGCCAGAGTCCGGCTCGGACGCCAAGGCGCCCTCGAAGCATCTTGGCGGAACGTTGCAGCGACAGGGCGTACCGCTGCCCCGATCGGCCATCACGCGAATGGGCGGCGGGAGGGGAGGCACGATGGGGAAGCGCATAGCTGAGTTCGGTGGGATCATCGCCGTCGTGGCGCTGGTGGTCGGAGTCGTCACTCCGGCCGTGGGATCGTCGTCCCGGCATCGGACGTTCAGCGTAACTGCGGTGTTCACGGAGTTTGATCCGAACATCGACGTCGGTGCTCCGGGCTTCAGCCTTGGCGATGAGGTCGTGTTCTCTGGCGATCTGTACCGACAGGATGAGAAGGTGGGTCGCGTCGGTCTGGTTTGCACGTTTGTCTCCACGCAGAACCCCAACAGGGTGGAGGCGCAGTGTCCCGGGACCGCAATCCTGCCGGAGGGACAGATCGCCGTGTCGGGTGTGATCGTCAACGAGTCGCTTGACTTCACGCTCCCGATCACCGGTGGTTCGGGTCAATTTGACGACGCAGACGGACAGATGGTTTCCCATGACGTGTCGACACCGACGCAGCCCAAAGTCGAGCTGACATTCGAGCTGGGGTGACTGCTCGGTTGGAGGTTCGCGCTGCGGTTAGGTCTGGGACGCACCCGGCACTCATGTACTGCTGTGAGCAAGGGCCCCCACGGCCTGTACAGGCCGTGGGGGCCCTTCTTGACGACCTCCTCGTTCGTGTTCATGTTGGTCTTCTGCCGCTAAACGGAGACGCCATGTCGACAGCCGTATCCGAGTGGTGGGGGTTCTCCGGCCGGCCGGCAGCTCCAGCGGGGAGGGGAGGCTTGGGTTGACCGAGCACGCGAAACCCGGACGCGACCTCGACCGCGCGCGGCCGCAGGCTCCGCCACCGCCGCCTCGATGGAGCCGATGGCTGCCGTTCGTCGGCCTCATCATCACCGCACTGATCCTGCTCTGGCCGATGGGAAGCTCCAACGCGCCCAGGGAGCTGAGCTACACCCAGTTCCTCTCGCAGGTCGAGGAGGGCAACGTCGCGACGGCCGAGATCGATCCGTCCGGTTCCGTCACCGGAACGATTTCGAGTGGGGACGAATACACGACGCAGATTCCGACCGCCCTGCAGGACACGGGACTCGCCGAAGAGCTGAAGTCGAAGGACGTGCAGATCACCGGCAAGCCGCAGCCCGGGACCACGCTGGTCGACATCCTCCTCAGCCTCCTGCCGTTCGCGCTGCTGATCGGCGTGTACGTGTGGTTCGCTCGACGTGCCCAGCGGCAGGTGGCGGGGGGCATCGGCGGGATCCTCGGATCGCGGGCGAAGGTCTATGACGCCGAGCGCCCCACGACCAGGTTCTCCGACGTTGCCGGGTACGACGGCGCCAAGCAGGAGATCAGCGAGGTCATCGACTTCCTGAAGGAGCCGCAACGGTATGCGCGCGCCGGAGCGATGGGCCCCCGCGGCGTGCTGATGGTCGGTCCGCCGGGCACGGGCAAGACGCTGATGGCGAGGGCGGTCGCCGGCGAGGCGCAGGTCCCGTTCTTCGCGATCACCGGCTCGGGCTTCGTCGAGCTATTCGTCGGCGTCGGCGCCGCGCGGATGCGTGATCTGTTCGCGGAGGCCAAGAAGCGCGCACCGGCCATCATCTTCATGGACGAGATCGACGCGATCGGCCAGCGTCGCGGCGTTGGGTTCGTCGCGAACGACGAGCGAGAGCAGACGCTCAATCAGTTGCTCGCCGAGATGGATGGCTTCGACCGCACGACCGGCGTCGTCGTGCTCGCGGCCACGAACCGGCCCGAGATCCTCGACCCAGCGCTGCTGCGGCCGGGGAGGTTCGACCGCGAGGTCGAGATCGGGCTCCCGAACCTGCGTGACCGGGCCGCGATCCTCCGTGTGCACGTTCAGGGGAAGCCGGTCGAGCCGGACGTCGATCTCGACGCCGTTGCGCGCGCAACGCCGGGGTTCTCGGGTGCGGATCTGGCGAACCTCGTGAACGAGGCCGCCATCTTCGCGGTGCGTGCGGCACGCTCGTCGATCACGATGGGGGACTTCTCCGAGGCGCGCGACCGCATCCTGCTCGGCCGGCGCGATGCATCGAATGCCCTGACCGGCGACGAGAAACACGCCGTCGCGGTCCATGAGGCCGGCCACGCCGTCGTCGCGGCGCTGTCGCCGCATGCCGATCCCGTCGAGAAAGTCACGATCCTTCCCGTCGGCCGCGCGCTCGGCGTGACCTCGCAGCTGCCCGAGGGCGAGCGGCACCTCTATCCCGAGAGCTACCTCCTGGACTCCCTCACGGTGAGCCTCGGAGGTCGGGCGGCCGAACGCCTCGTGCTCGGCGAGGTGTCGACGGGCGCCTCGAACGACCTGGCGCGTGCCACGCAGCTCGCGACGCGGATGGTGCGCGAGTTCGGCATGAGCGACCGGCTCGGGCCGGTTGGCTTCTCAGACGAGTCCCCCCAGTACCTGGGTGGGCAACAGATGACGTCCCGGCCCTACGCGGAGGAGACGCAGCGTGTGATCGATGAGGAGGTTCAGCGGTTGCTGCAGGAGGCCGAAGAGCATGCGACCGCGCTGCTGAAGTCGCACCTCGACCAGCTCGAGCGGGTGGTGGAGCTGCTCGTCGAACGGGAGACGATCGATGGTGCGGAGGTGCTCGCCGCGGTCGGGGCAACCGATCGCGCCGAACCGGTCGTGATCGACGACGTCAGTCCCAGGGCCTGATCAGTGGCGTGAAACCCCGATCCGTATGGAATCAGGTCCGGCTACGCCATGCGGTTCTCCAACAGGCTGACCGCGGGCCGTCGGATGCTCGGCTTGGCAAGCTGTCCGGCTCGGCCGACCCGAACGATGAACTGGATGGGTTGCCGGCTCCGCAGAGCGGAGTCGATCTCCTGGCGCCAACGGCCCCCGTCGTGTCCAACGCATGAAGGCGGCCGGGCCCATCCGCCGGACGGCGCCCCCTAGGGGATGAGCCGAAGCTCCCGCGGACAACGGCCTCCGTGCGCTTGGCCGTGCTGAGCTTTTCGAAGATGTGGCTCATGTCACGCTTGACCGTGTCAAGTGTGACCACCAGATCCTTGCAAAGGACC
>Ga0307287_10000115_pt1 | contig 29291 bp, 29 predicted proteins | sample ER_DNA_141_FD_194485 | JGI IMG/M metagenome (GOLD analysis project Ga0307287, IMG submission 194485) | Bulk soil microbial communities from the East River watershed near Crested Butte, Colorado, United States - ER_DNA_141 | ecosystem: Environmental > Terrestrial > Soil > Floodplain | place...
CCGTTCAAGCACTAGGGACGCTCGCATGCGGTCCTTCGGGGGGCGGGGTGGTCGCGGATCGACCGCCCCGCCCCCCTTTCGTGACGGTAGCCTCGCGGGGTGAGGTTCGACGTGTTCACGATCTTCCCCGCCGTCGTGGAAGCCCCGCTCCCCGGGAGCCTCCTGGGTCGTGCGATCGGCGCAGGCGTCCTGGACGTCCGCGTCCACGACCTCCGGCAGTGGTCCGTGGACCGGCATCGAACCGTCGACGACGCTCCGTTCGGCGGTGGTCCGGGGATGGTCATGAAGCCGGAGCCGTTCTTCGCTGCGGTCGAGTCGCTCGATCCCGATCGCGGGCGGGTTCTCCTGATGTCGCCCGCGGGCCGCCGGCTCGACCAGGAGCTCGTCCGGGCACTGTCGTCCGAACCGCACCTCACGATCCTCTGTGGCCGGTACGAGGGCGTTGACGAGCGGGTGGCCGACGGGTTGCCGGCCGAAGAGATCTCGATCGGCGACTACGTGCTCTCGGGCGGCGAGCTCCCGGCGCTCGTCCTGATCGAAGCCGTCACCCGCCTCGTTCCGGGGGTCATCGGGAAAGAGGCGTCTCATGAGCAGGACTCTTTCAGCGCCGGTGGTCTCCTCGACCATCCCCACTACACGCGCCCACAGGAGTTCCGCGGGATGTCTGTTCCGGAGGTGCTCGTCTCGGGGAACCACGGCGAGGTCGACCGATGGCGACGCGACGCCGCGATCGAGAAGACCCGGCGGAACCGCCCCGATCTGACGAACGATCGATCCGCGTAGGGGTTGGAGCCGCACGACGCACGCCGGGCGGCCGGAAGGCCGCTGGTACACTCGGTGGCCGCCCATGAACAAGACCGATCTGATCGAGCAGCCCTTCCTGCGCAACGATATCCCCGATTTCCGTCCCGGCGACTCCGTCAAGGTTCACGTCCGCGTGGTCGAGGGCAATCGCGAGCGGGTTCAGGTCTTCCAGGGCGTCGTGTTGCGTCGTTCTGGCGGAGGGATCCGCGAGACGTTCACGGTTCGGAAGATCTCGTTCGGGGTCGGGGTTGAGCGGACGTTCCCGCTGCACTCGCCCTCGATCGCTCGTCTCGAGCTGCTTCAGCGCGGCCGGGTGCGTCGCGCCAAGCTGTATTACCTGCGAGATCTCCGGGGGAAGAAGGCGCGCATCAAGGAGCGACGGATCGACGATGCGAAGCTCGCCGCCATGGAGGCCGCCTCGGCCGCGGACCGCGAAGCCGCCGCGATCGACGATCTCGCCGAGGAGACGGCTGACGCCGAGATCGCCGGCCCGGAGGTGCTGGACGAGGCCGAGCTCGACGCTGGGTCCCTCGATGCAGCCGGCACGCCGGCGGTGCCGGCCGATCAGGAGGCGACGCCCGACGGCGACGCCGAGGAGCGGGCCGAGGCCTAGCCCGTGGCCGACCGGCCGCACGACCCTGACGAGCCACCCATCCCGGTGGCGGACGACGACCCACCGGCCGGTGCATCGCATCGCAAGGCTCCCAACGAGGACTCTGGGTTCTGGCGTGAGCTCCCCGTCCTCGTGCTCGTCGCACTCATCGTCGCGATCCTCATCAAGACCTTCCTCGTCCAGGCGTTCTACATCCCTTCGGAGTCGATGGAGCCCACGTTGCAGCGGGGCGACCGGGTGCTCGTGTGCCGGATCTGTACGCACTTCTCCTCCGTCCATCGAGGCGACGTCATCGTCTTCTCCGACCCACACCCTCGGCCTGATCAGGGCCGCGGGGCGATCGGCGGGTTCCTCCACTGGCTGGCGGAAGGCATCGGAGTCGCCCAGCCGGAGAACCCCGACTTCATCAAACGGGTGATCGGACTGCCCGGCGACACCGTCGAGATCCATCGGGGTGTCGTCTTCGTCGATGGGGAGCGCCTCGACGAGCCGTACCTGGATCCGGAAACGGATACACGTTCGTTCCCGAAACGGACCATCCCGGATGGGATGCTGTACGTGCTGGGCGACAACCGGCTCCACTCCGGCGATTCCCGCTTCGAGCCACCGTCGGGCGTCGGGCTGGTGCCGATCGACAAGGTGATCGGAAAGGCGTTCGTCAAGGTATGGCCGCCGGATCGATGGGGATGGCTGTAGCCGAGGATCTGGACCGGTACGAGTCGACCCTGCGCGCACAGGGTTTCGTCAGGATCGCCGGCGTCGACGAGGTCGGACGGGGAGCTCTCGCCGGCCCCCTCGTTGCCGCTGCCGTGGTGCTCCCCGACGACTTCGACCGGATGGGGATCCGTGACTCGAAGCTCCTCACCGCCAAGCAACGTGAGGTCCAGTGCGAGCGGATCATGAACGCGAGCGTGTACACGATCCGGAAGATCGAGCCCAACGTGATCGACGCACGTGGACTCCATCGGAGTAACCTCGCGCTCCTGCGGCGATGCGTCCGCGCGCTCGACCCCGTTCCCGACTACGTGCTGACGGACGGGTTCCCCGTGGCGAAGATGCCGTGTCCCGCGCTCGGCGTGAAGAAGGGCGACATGGTGGCGGCGAGCATCGCGGCGGCGTCGATCGTCGCGAAGGTCACCCGGGACCGGATCATGCGGCGTATGCATCGCCACTATCCCGAGTTCGATCTGGCACACAACAAGGGCTATGGCACCCCCGCACACCGGGATGCGCTGCAACGATTCGGCCCCACCCCGATCCACCGGCTCAGCTTCGCCGGGGTAGGCCAACCCTCCTTGCCGGGGTTCGTGTGAGCGGATCCCGAGCGAGCGTGAGAGCATGGATCGCTGATGGAAGACGACATCGAGCGGTTCGAGGAGGAGCGCGAGCTCGAGCTTTATCGGGAGTACCGAGACGTGCTTCCGATGTTCACGTACGTCATCGAGACGGAGCGTCGCTTCTATCTCGCCAACAAGGTGGACCTCGAGCAGCTCGAAGGCGGATGGGTCAAGGTTGAGCTCATCGATGCGTGGGTCTGGGACATGTTCCGGCCCGCGCGATTCGTCTCCACCGTGCGTGTGATGACGCAACGCGACGTCAACGTCGAGGAGTTGCGACGCGAGGACGCCGCAAGCCTCCTCGACGCCCCGGAGGACTGACCGGAACCAGGATCGGTGTCGGTGCTCGCGGATATCGTCCGCGCGTGGATGCACGGCCAGGAACGGGGCGTACCGGCGAAGCGGCAGCCGAAACGCTCTACGTTCGGCGCGGGTTCCGGGTCGTTGCGCGCAACTGGCGCTGCCGCATCGGGGAGCTGGATCTCGTCGTGCAGCGTGGCGGTCTGCTCGTGATCTGCGAGGTCAAGACCCGGCGAGGGACCCGATTCGGTGCGGGGTTCGACGCCGTCGATGCGAGGAAGCGACGCAAGGTACGCGCCGTCGGCGAGGTCTTCTTGCAACAGACGCGGGTACGTCCAGTGGCGGTGCGATTCGACGTCGCGAGCGTGCGGCTGCGGCCGGATGGCTCAGCGGTGGTCGACGTCTTCGAGGACGCTTTCTGACAAGCGGCGCAGAGCCGACACCAGCCCGTCGATCTCGGCAGGGGTCGACAGGTAGTTGACGACGCCGGCCCGCAGGAAGGTGGACCCGCGCAACGTCGTCACGCTGACCCAGGCCGCGCCGTCCAGCTCTAACGAGCGTTGCAGGTCGTTCTGGTGAGCGTCGAGCCGGCCCGGCGGCCACCGGTCCCATCCCTCCGGGAGATGACGGAAGCAAACGATCGAGAGCTCGGGCTCGACGGCGAGCTCGAAGTCCGGCGCGTCACGCAAGCGCGCAGCGAGGTACGCCGCCAGGTCGTCGTTGTCCTCTATGAGCGCGGCCAATCCGCGCGTGCCCAGGTGCTTCCAGCTCATCCAAAGCTTCAAGGCGCGGAACCGGCGCGTGCCCTCGATCGTGTACTCGTACCAATTCAGTGGCTCGTCCTCCGGCCGGCTCGAGGCGTAGTACTCGGGCGACCGGTGGAACGTTTCCTGGAGATCCTCTCGCCGGCGGACGACGAGCGCGCCGATGTCGTACGCCTGGAAGAACCACTTGTGCGGGTCGACCGTCACGGAGTCCGCCAGCTCCAGACCGGGCACGCGGGCGGCGTCGCGCGGCGAGAGCCGCGCGGCGCCGCCGTAGGCCGCGTCCACGTGCAACCACAGCCCCTCGCTCTTCGCGAGTGCCGCTAGGTCGACCACGAGATCGACCGAGCCGGTGTTCGTGGATCCGGCGACCGCGCTGATCGCGAGAGGCGTCAGGCCCGCCGCTCGGTCCTCGGCGATCGCGTCCGCGACCGGTCCGGCTTGCAGCCGGAACCGGTCGTCGGACGCGACCACGTGGAGCGTGCCGCTGGGAAACCCGAGGATGTCCAGGCCGCGCTCGACCGAGAAATGCGTCTGGTCGCTCGCGTAGACGCGCACCCCCTCGAGCGCCGAACCCCGCGGCGGACGCTCGTCGCCTCGGATCTCGGCGAGGTGGATGTCGCGAGCCACCGCGAGCGCCATCAGGTTCGCCATCGCCCCACCGGAGGTGAGGACACCCCATGAGCCCGCTCCCGATCCGACGACGGTCCGGAGCCAGCCGACCACCTCCTCCTCGACGAAGGCACCGATCGGTCCCGCGTGCCACACATCGACCCCCTGATGCAGCCATTGCGCCAGGACTTCGCCGCCGATCGACATCGCCAGGGGGGGTGGCGTGAAGTAGCTGAACGCGCCAGGGAATTGCGCGTTGAACGTCATGGGAGCGACCCGCTCGCGGAACTCCGCCAGGACCGCATCCGCCGGGCTGCCCACGTCCGGCGCGGGGGCTGGTTCGTTCGAGGGGCCGAAGAATCTCCGGCGCGAATCCGGATAGCTCTCGCGCTGGATCGGGCGCACCATCGCCTCGCCGTAGAGCCAGTCGAGGGCCTCGGTCCAGACCGCAGCTCCGAATCGTTCGAGGCTCGTCCGAGAGATGCTGGCGTCGCGGATGTCGAGGAGCTCGGGATCGGGGACCGGGAGATGGGCGTCTGAGGTCATGGCGGCGATGCTACCGGTGTGTGACGGTCGTCACGGTTGGAGCCCACGCTCGGTCGTAGCGTCGTCACATGTACGGACGGGTGATCGGCGTGACCGTGCTCGGGGTCGGCGGCCATCCGGTCACGGTCGAGGCGTTCGTCGGGCGAGGCCTCCCGTCGTTGACCGTGACGGGGCTCCCCGGCGCCGCCGTGCAAGATGCGCGGGATCGGATCAGGCCGGCGGTCGAACATGCGGAACTCGAATGGCCGCTGCGCCGCGTGGTGGTCAACCTCGCCCCCGGCAACCTCCGGAAGGAAGGTGCCGGGCTCGACCTCCCGATCGCCGTGAGCGTCTTGGTGGCGACGCGGCAGGTACCGCCCGAGGCCGCCGCCGGTCACGTTTTCTTCGGTGAGGTTTCGCTCAAGGGCGAGGTCCTTCCGACCCCGGGTGTGATCTCGGTCGCGATCGCTGCGGCGCGTCGCGGGCTCCGCGGGGTCATCGTCCCGGCAGTCAACGCCGTCGAGGCTGCGCAAGTCGACGGGCTCGCCGTGATCGGCGCGGCAACCATCCAAGACGTCGTCGGATTCCTCCGGGGAACCTGGCGGCCACCGGCGATCGGACCGTCAGAGACGGGGTCAGAGCCCGCGACCTCCGCAGACCTGTCGGAGGTGCGTGGTCAAGACGAGGCGCGACGTGCGCTGGAGGTTGCGGCCGCCGGCGGCCACAACCTCCTGATGGTCGGTTCGCCGGGGGCCGGCAAGACCATGCTCGCCCGGCGGCTGCCGACGATCCTGCCGGATCTCACGCCGGAGGAGGCCCTCGAGGCCACCCAGCTGCACTCCGTGGCGGGGCTGCTGGCCGGGCGCGGATTGCTCCGCGAGCGTCCTTTCCGCGCGCCGCATCACTCCGTCTCCACCGCGGGTCTTCTGGGCGGGGGCTCGACCGTCCTTCGGCCGGGTGAAGCGAGCCTCGCGCATCGGGGAGTCCTGTTCTTGGACGAGCTGACGGAGTTCCGGCGCGACGCCATCGAAGCGCTCCGCCAACCGCTCGAGGATGGCCGGATCGTCGTGACACGCTCCGGTGGATCGGTGTCGTTCCCCGCTCGTTTCACGCTCGTCGCGGCGGCCAACCCGTGCCCGTGCGGGTTCTCGGGCGACCCGCAACGGTCGTGTCGGTGTCGCCCAGATCAGGAGGACCGCTATCGGCAGAAGCTCTCCGGACCGCTGCTCGACCGCATCGACCTGCGACTCACGATCCCGCGTCTCACCAAGGACGAACTGCTCGGCGCCTCTGCGGGGGAGCCCTCGGCGGTGGTCCGCGATCGCGTGATCGCGGCGCGCGATCGGCAGCGGCGGCGCTATTCGACGCTCGGGATCACCTGTAATGCTCACCTGCCTGGGCCGATCGCGCGCCGCGAAGCCCAGCTGTGCCCGGATGCCGAACGGCTGCTCGGCAGAGCCGTCGATCACATGGCGCTCACGGGTCGTGGCTTCGATCGGGTGATCAAGGTCGCACGGACGGTTGCCGATCTCGCGGGAGCGGCTCGCGTTTCCGAACAGCACGTCGCCGAGGCGCTTTCCTACCGGACCGCGTTCGAGCAGGACGAAGGTCTGGCGCGTGCCGGCTGAGGTCGTATCACCTTCCGGATTTCCGGACGGATTCGGCCGCGGTCCCGGAGAGGATGACGCTTTGCTCCTCCTCCGCTGTCTGCTGGGGCCCACGCCACGTTCTCTCCACGCGCTCATCTGGAGAACGGGAAGCGCCTCTCGCGCCCTCGCCCGTATCCGCGCCGGCGACGCGGGATCGGAGAACGACCGAGCTTTCCTGGCGAGCACCGACGTCAGCCAGATCCGACGGAACCTCGATCGCGTGGGCGCACGCTTCGCCGCGCCCGGAGACCCCGACTATTGCCCCGCGTTCCTCCGGCTCGCGGATCCGCCGGTCGGCGTCTTCGCGCGGGGCCGCCCCCTCGTCCGAGGCGACCACCGGGTCGCAGTCGTCGGTTCCCGACGTCCGACCGCAACGGGGATGGAGGTCGCCGCCGACCTTGCCCGAGGACTCGCTGTGGCGGGAGTCCTCACCGTGAGCGGAGGCGCGGTTGGGATCGACGCCGCCGCCCATCGTGGGGCGCTCGACGCCGGCGGCGTCACGGTCGCGGTCCTCGGGTCCGGGATCGACGTGGCTCACCCCGCGCGCAACCGGGGTTTGTTCGAGCGGATCGAAGCGTTGGGAACCGTCATCAGCGAGTATCCGCCGGGCACCCCGGCCGAGCCGTTCCGGTTCCCCGCCCGGAACCGCCTGATCGCAGCGCTCAGCCGAGGTGTGGTCGTCGTCGAGGGCGCGGCGAAAAGCGGCACGCGGATCACGGCCGAACACGCCGTCGACCTCGGCCTCGATGTCTTCGCGGTTCCCGGGCCGGTGACGAGCCCACTCGCCGAGACGCCGCTCGGCCTGATCCGTGACGGCGCCATCTTGATCCGGGGGACGGCCGACCTCCTGGAGGACCTCGGGCTCGATGGAGACGCCTCGGGGGAACGGGGAGTCCCCCGGGGGCTGTCGGCCGACGAGCGCAGGGTCCTTGCGGCGCTGGGCACTTCGATGCTGCCGACCGCCGTCGCGGGGGTCGCGGGGATGCCGGTCGCCGAGGCCCTCACCGTCTTGATCGGGCTCGAGCTTCGGGGGCTCGTTCGCGGCGTCGGCGGCCGGTTCGAGCGGACCTTCAGGGCAGCCGGTTCCTGATCGGGGGCTGGATGGCCTCGGAACCGGACGACGGCGGACACCCGTCTGGGTGATTGCGCGTGGTCTGAGGCGCTGGGACGATATGCCTTACCTGCGCCGACCATTCCCCCGGCGCGCCCGGAGAGAGACCTCGTGGAACAAGACGCCCTTCCCTCGTCCCAACTCCATCTCGTGCGCGCGTTCGCCGACCACCTCCGGCTGGAGCGCCACCTCTCGACGAACACGGTGGTTGCGTATCAGCGGGATCTGCTGGAGCTGGTGGGCTTCCTCCAGCGCGCCGGGTCGTCGCTCGAGGAGGCGGATCGCGCAACGCTCCGCCGGTTCCTCGCCCAGCAGCACACCCTCGGCTACGCACGAGCCTCGATCGCGCGCCGAGTCGGGGCGATCCACGCCTTCTATCGATGGGCGCTTGCCGAGGATCGGGTCCCGCTCGACCCCTCGTCTTCGCTGGGCAGCCCGAAGGTCGTCAATCGGCTTCCGACCGTCCTCCGGCCGAGCGAGGCAGAGGCTCTGGTCGAGGCGCCCCCCATCGACGAAGTCGACGGCGGATCCGATGACGAGGACGCCGGAACCCGCGCGGTCGGGCTCCGCGACCGAGCCGTGCTCGAGCTCCTGTATGGCTCCGGCTTGCGCGTGAGCGAGGTCGCGGGGCTCACCATCGACCGGGTCGACTTGACGCGAGGGCGTGTCCTCGTGCTGGGCAAGGGCTCGAAGGAGCGGGAGGTGCCCATGTCCGACCCGGCGGTCGAAGCCGTGCGGCGGTGGGTGTCTGAGGGCAGGGACGCGATGGGAACGGGTTCCGGGTCGCTGTTCTTCAATCGGAAGGGGCGGCCCATCGGACAACGCGATATCCGGGCGCTTGTGGAAGGATATTCGGGACGCCTGCTGCCGGGGCGCCAGGTCACGCCACACACGTTGCGGCATTCGTACGCGACGCACCTGCTGGAAGGAGGAGCCGACATCCGCGCCGTGCAGGAGCTGCTGGGGCATGCGACCGTTGCGACCACCCAGCGGTACACGCATGTGTCGCGGGCGAGGCTCTTCGAGGCGTACGAGCGATCCCACCCGAGGGCATGATCGTGGCGACGACGAAGAAAGCTCCCGCGAAGGTTGCGACGAAGGTCGCGGCGAAGACGTCGACCAAGACCGCCACCAAGACGAAGGTCCGAACGAAGGCTGGACCGGCGCCGATCACGATCCCGCCGCACGTTGACGATGAGCTCGCGGAGGTGTGGCACGCCTTCAAGGGGAGCGCCGCGGTTTCAGCGCGTGAGAAGCTGATCCTGCATTACGCCCCGCTCGTGAAGTACGTCGCCAGCCGCGTGGCGACGGGTCTTCCCGCGAGCGTCGAACAGGCAGACCTCGTGTCCTACGGGATGTTCGGCTTGATCGATGCGTTGGAGAAGTTCGAGCCCGGGCGCGGGAACAAGTTCGAGACGTACGCGATCCCGCGGATCAAGGGCGCCATCATCGATGAGCTCCGCGCGATGGACTGGGTGCCGCGTTCGGTCCGCTTCAAGCAGCGCGAGATCGAGAAGGCGCTCGCGGATCTCGAGTCGATGCTCAAGCGTCAACCGACGGAGAGCGAGCTCGCCGGTCGTCTGGGGATCTCGCGGACCGAGCTGCACCAGGTCGTCACGCAGATCTCGTTCGTTTCCGTGCTTGCCCTCGACGAGACCGTCAACGTGGGTCAGGACCGTGGGGAGGCTGTCTCGCTGATCGACACGCTCGCCGACAAGGCGTTCGACCCCAGCACAGGCATGGAATCACAAGAGACCCGGGGACTCCTCGCCGCGGCGATCAACTCGCTGTCCGAACGCGAGAAGATCGTCGTGACCTTGTACTACTTCGAAGGCCTCACGCTCGCCGAGATCGGCGAGATCCTCGGCGTGACGGAGTCACGTGTCTGTCAGATCCACACGAAGGCCGTGGGGGTCCTCCGCGGTCAGCTGTCTGAGGTGGATTAACCCGAGTCGGCGCCGTGCTGTGACCTCGGTCACGGTGAGTTCTCCCCACCGCGGATAGCGTGGCGCTCACATGCGTCGCGGTCCGTGGATCATCGTGGCTCTGGCCTTCCTGATGCTGGCGATCGGAACCGGCAGCGGTTCCGCTGCGACGTCCTCCGGGGCCGGCGGCTGGACGTGGCCGGTGGTCGGCCCGGTCATCCAGGCGTTCGATCCACCTGACACCCCGTACGGAAGCGGGCACCGAGGGATCGACATCGCGGCGGAGGTCGGCACGACCATCGTCGCTCCCGCGGATGGGACCGTGTCGTTCGCCGGTCCCATCGGTGGGTACCTGTTCGTGACGATCGACCACGGGGGCGGTCTCTCCTCCACGTACTCCTGGCTCTCGGCGAAACTGGTCAGGAAGGGCGACCGTGTGCTGCACGACCAGCCGATCGCGCTCACGGGATGGGGCCATCCCGGTGCCCCCATCCCGCACCTGCATCTCGGTGTGAAGCTCGACGGTACCTATGTGGATCCCCTGTCCTACCTCGGCCCTGTGTCGCTGGCATCGTTCGTGCGATTGGCGCCCTTCCCCTGAGATCAGGCCATCGCAGAGCGACGAGCGCCGAGGTTGGCCCCCTGTAGGATGACGGACCTTGCGCTTCCGTCGGGTCATCCGGTTGATCCCAGCCGCCGTCTTGGTGGTTGGGATCGCTTCCGCTGCAGGAGCATCTGTACGAACCGCGGCCGGGTGGACGCAATATCAAGGAGGGGCGCAGCACACGGGGTTCGATCCGGCCGCTCCGGCACCTCCGTTGGCTTCCCGGTGGCAGATCGCGACAGGGATCGGCGACGAGACCCACCTCGCCGGTCTTCCCGCCCCCGTGATCGACGGCTCCGACGCGATCATCGTCGACCGCGAGGATGTGACCGCGATCGACATCGCCACCGGAACCACGTCGTGGACGTTGCCACGTGAGCTCGGGCCGAGCGCCCCGGCCGCCGTCGCCGACGGCGACGGGGGCCGCACCGTCGTGCTCTACACCGAAGGTGGCGGGGACCGCTCCCCGTCGGCGAGCGGCTCGCCGACCGCGGTTCCCACCCCCTCGGGAGGCGGCACAACGGGGACGGCCGACGCCCATTCGACGCTGGTTGCGATCGACGTGTCGTCTCGGCACGAGCTCTGGCGTCGGGCCCTCACCGGCGTGAGCACGACGGGGCCCACGGTCGACAGCGGTCTCGCCGTGGTCGGAGCCGACGACGGCACGGTCACGGCGGTCGAGGTTTCATCGGGCAACGTCAGGTGGCATCAAGACCTCGGTGATGTCGTCGACACACCGATCGCCGCCGACGCGGGTGTTGTCTACGTTTCCGTGCGCTCGAACAGCAGGCAGCCGCCATCGGTCGTCGCCTTGACGGAGGCCGATGGTGTGGAGGCCTGGCGCTATACGCCCAACACATCCGGGCTCGTGGCGGGAGCGCCGACCGCTGTGCGCGGAACCGTGTACCTCGCCTTGTCGGACGGAACCGTGCGCGCCGTCGCGGCCGACTCCGGTGTCGAGCGATGGGCCACGCGGCTCCGCCAGGTGGCCGCCGGTGGGGCGCCTGCCGTCTCCGGCGATGCGGTCGTCGTGGTGGACACCCGTGGTGAGGTGTATCGCCTCGACCCCGCGACCGGTGCGCGCAGATGGGACTTCGCGCTGAACACCCCCGTCTACGGTCCCGCCGTCATCACGGGCTCCGCAGTGCTGATCGCCGACGGCTCGGGCGAGATGAGCGCGCTCGATCCCGCGACGGGGGGTCGGATCTGGCGACAGGGCCTGGGCGTGGGGCCGCTCCTCACGATCGCCGTCGCGCCGGACGCCGTGGTGGTCGCGAGGACCGGGACCTCCGCGGGATTGATCGGTCTGGCCGCCGACCCGAACGGCGTTCTGATCGATGAGCAGAGCCCGACGACCCTGAAGCCCGGGTCGTTGGCACTCGATTGGGCCATCGCCGCGATCCCGCTGGTCGTGATCCTCACGCTCGCGGGTCGGTTCCTGATCGCGCGCCTCGGTCCGCCGGACCTCGAGCACGAGGCTATCTCCGCCGCCGCCGGGCCTGATACCTGGGAAGACGACGAGGACCCGACCTGATGGGCGACGTGCCGTGAGCAACCGCCGGAAGAAGCAGCAGCGTCGACCGACCTCGTCGTACCGCGCGCCGGCGACCCCGGAACCCGCGCCCCGCAAGGGGCTCCTCGACTCGATCTTTGCCCCTCGGGGCCCGAGCGCGGTCGCGATGCCCAAGATCCCCACGTCGATCACCCGCGGGCTCGCCACGATCCTCGCGACGCCCGCGCTCGTCGTGGCCGTTCCCATCGTGATCATGATCGAGTGGCTCGTCCTGCTCGCGTTCGGCTTCCAGGGTCCGTTCACGATCCTGGGAGCAACGTTCGCCGTCCCACCGATCTCGACGTTCTCCGCCTGGTGGCTCGCCTCGAACCTCTTCTCTTCCGTCGGCGCCACCGGTCCGGGGGCGGCGCTCGCGCCGATCGCCGGCATCACGGCGTTCCTGGTGGTCCATGCAGCGCTCCAGACGCTCGTGACCACAGCCGCCGTTGAGCGGATGCGAACCGGATCCGTCTCCATCTGGAGCATCCGTCGGGGGATCCACGTTTGGCCGGTCGCGATCGCGGTCGCCATGGTCAACCTCGGGGTGCTGATCCTCGCCTTCTTTGGCCAGCTCCTCGGCGGTGGGATCGGGTTCATCCTCGCCGTGGGCCTGCTGGTCGCCGGGGTCTACCTCTTCGCCTTCGCGCCTGCGATCGCCGCCGACGAGGAGCTCTCTTTGCCGCTCACGCTGTCCAAGGCGGTCCGGGCGGCGCGGCTACCCAGCTCGAACAACCTCACGCTCGCGGTGCTCTACGCGGTTCCGTCGTTCGCCCTGTTGCTCGCGCCGCTCCCGGGCAGCCTGATCGGGGTCAACCCCTCGGTCGGCGCGTGGACCATCTCGATCGTGATCAACGTGCTCCAGATGGCCGCCGTCGCGATGTTCGCGTTCCGCTACCTGGCGATCGGCGCGGACGTGCCCGACGTACCGGCACCGCGTAACGCGCGTCGCGGCTGAACGCGACATCGTCGCTGGTAGACTCCGCTCGCCGGCGCATCTCGCGCCGAGCACACACGCTCGGGGACCGCATGCCGGGGGTCCCGCAGGCTCTGCGGGCCGTCATCGGGCCGATCCGAGCGGAGGACACAACCGAAAGGAGCACACCATGCCGGTCGTCACCCGGCGGGAGCTCCTCGAGGCGGGCGTGCACTTCGGCCACCAGACGCGACGGTGGAACCCGAAGATGCAGCGGTACCTCTTCGGGGAGCGTTCCGGGATCTACATCATCGACCTCGAGCAATCCTTGTCCGGGCTCGAGGAGGCGCACGCCTTCGTTCAAGGGCTCGGCCGTCGCCGCGGGATCGTCCTGTTCATCGGGACGAAGAAGCAGGCCCAGGAGGTCGTCTCCGGGTACGCGAGCAGGATCAACATGCCCTTCGTCAACAACCGCTGGTTGGGCGGCATGCTCACCAACTTCAGCACGATCCGCGGCCGTCTGCTCCGTCTGCGGGAGCTCGGCGAGATGGAGGAGACCGGGGCCATGGAACGCCTCCCCAAGAAGGAGGCGATCCGCCTGCGGCACGAGCGGGAGAAGCTCGAGCGGAACCTCGGAGGGATCCAGAACCTAGAGCGGCTGCCGGACGCGATCTTCGTGATCGACACGAAGAAGGAGCACATCGCCGTCACCGAGGCACGGAAGCTCAACATCCCCGTGATCGCGATCGTGGACACGAACTGTGACCCGGACGAGGTCGACTACGTCATCCCGGGGAACGACGATGCGATCCGCGCGGTGAGTTTGGTGACCCGCGTGCTGGCGGATGCCCTGGCAGAGGGGTACGGCATGGCCAAGGACGACGTCATCGAGCGCTCCACCGCGCAGGCCCCGCCGGTCCCCTCCGGACCACGGCCCCAGGCCGCGCCGGCCGCCGTCGACGAGACGCCGTCGGCGGAAGAAGCCGCGGCGATCGCGGCGACGACCGTCTTCGAGCCCGACGTGCCGGAGCCCGAGATCGTTGCCGAGCCCCTCGAGGAACAGGAGACGGCGAGCGACGAGAGCGCGCCGGCGCCGGTGGGAAGCACCGGGGAGGAAGGCTGAGATGCCGGACATCACGGCGGCCATGGTGAAGGCGCTTCGCGAAGCGACCGGCGCGGGCATGATGGATTGCAAACGCGCGCTGATCGAGGCCGACGGCGATGCCGAGCGCGCCACGCAGCTCCTTCGCGAGAAGGGCTTGGCGAGCCAAGCGAAGCGCGCCGGTCGCAGCGCGAATCAAGGCTTGATCGACGCGTACATCCATTTCAACAACACGGTCGGCGTGCTGGTCGAGGTGAACTGCGAAACGGACTTCGTCGCGAACACCGATGAGTTCCGTTCGCTCGTGAAGGACCTGGCGTTGCACATCGCCAGTCCCTCGGCCCCGCGCTGGCTCAGCCGCGACGATGTTCCCTCTGCGACCCTGGAGCACGAGCGGAAGATCTTCGAGAAGCAAGCGCTCGACTCGGGGAAGGCCGAGAACGTGATCCCTAGGATCGTCGAAGGGAAACTCGAGGCGTTCCTCAAGGACAACGTTCTGTTGGACCAGCCGTTCGTCAAGGACGAGTCGAAGACGATCCAGAGCCTGCTGGACGAGGTCGGTGCCAAGACCGGCGAGAAGATCGCCATGAGGCGCTTCACCCGGTACCGGCTGGGCGAGGACCTGGAGTAGGCGGGTAAGCTGACCGCCGACCGAGTGCCGCCGACCGAGTGAGTGGAGGAGACGACCGGGCGCATGAGTGACGGCGGAGAGGCACGGCCCACCTATCACCGGGTCCTGCTCAAGCTCTCCGGCGAAGCATTCGCCCACGACTCGGGTTCCGGGATCTCCGACGGTGCGACGGCGCTCGTCGCGCGGCAGCTCGCCGAGGTCGTCGATCTCGGCATCCAGACGGCGGTGGTCGTCGGCGGCGGCAACATCTGGCGTGGTCGTCAGGCACCCGGGATCGATCGGAACCGCGCGGACTACATGGGCATGCTTGCGACGGTGATGAACGCGCTCGCGCTGCAGGACGCGCTCGAGAAGATCCACGTCGCGACGCGCGTGCAGACGGCGATCACCATGAGCCAGGTGGCGGAGCCGTTCGTTCCGCTCCGCGCGATCCGCCATCTCGAGAAGGGGCGAGTCGTGATCTTCGCGGCTGGCTTGGGCGTTCCGTATTTCTCCACCGACACCTGCGCCGCCCAGCGCGCGCTCGAGATCCATGCGGACGCGTTGCTCAAGGGAACGAAGGTCGACGGTGTCTACACGGCCGACCCGCAACTCGATCCGTCGGCCGAGCGGCTCGACCTGCTCGCGTACGGCGATTTCCTCCGCGAGGGGTACGGGGTCATGGACGCGACCGCCGTTTCGCTCTCGATGGAGAACAAGCTCCCGATCATCGTGTTCGATCTCCGCGAGGAGGGGAACATCAGGCGGGTCGTAACCGGCGAACCGATCGGCACCCTCGTGCACTGAGCATCCATGACGATCGAAACCGCAGCCAAGGACGCCACCCACAAGATGGAACAGGCGGTCGCTCACCTCAAAGACGACCTCGCCGGGATCCGGACCGGGCGGGCGGCACCGGCCGTCATCAACCGTGTGACGGTCGAGTACTACGGGACGCCGGTCCCCCTGAATCAGCTCGCCGGCGTGTCCGTCCCGGAGCCGCGCCTCCTCCAGATCCAGCCGTTCGACAAGAGCGCGATCTCCGCGATCGAGCGGGCGATCATGCAGAGCGACCTCGGCATCACGCCCAGCAACGACGGCAACGTGATCCGCCTCGCGTTCCCGCCACTCACGGAGGAACGCAGGAAGGAGCTCGTCAAACAGGTCCACCATCGGGCCGAGGAGGCGAGGGTTGCCGTCCGCAACGTCCGGCGACATGCCAAGGAGGAGATGGAGAAGCTTGAGCATGACGGTGCTATCTCCCAAGATGACTTGATCAGGGCCGAGAAGGAGCTGCAGAAGCTCACCGACCGCTTCGTGACCGAGGTCGACGAGATCCAGGGTCACAAGGAGCAGGAGCTGATGGAGGTCTAGATGGCCAACGACAAGGGCGACGGCGAGGATCTCTTCGAAGACCTGGACAAGTTCTTCGCGCCGATCCGCGACGTCGACTGGGACGAACCCGAAGAGTCAACCGAACGCGCACCGCAGGAGTCCCACGTGGAGGTGCGTTCGGAGGAGGCCCCTGAGGCGACCCAGGAGCTCCCCCCGACGGAGATGCCTCCGGGACGTTCCGAGGAGGATGCGGCCGGAGTCGAGCCAGAGGATGCGTGGTACGACTCCGGTGCGCTGGAGCCGATCGACGACATCCTGGGCGAGGCCCCGGACGACGCGGGCGAGCCCGACGTCGTCGTGGTCGACGTGAGCGCGTATGGCGAGGGAACGAGCGAGCCGGAAGGCGAGATGTTCGAGCCGGCTGAGGCCTCGGCTCTCGAGGCCGAGCCATCCGAAGAAGACCTCGAGGCCGCCGCGGCGCATTTCTCCGGTTCGACCGGCGACACCTCGTACGCGACCGAGCCGGTCGACGCCCTCGGCGGAAGCGAGGTCGGTGACCTCCTCTCCGATCTCGGCGCTCCCCCGGCCGCCTCGTCCGACGACGTCGAAGCGGACCTGCTCTCGGACCTCCAGGACCCCGACGCGCCCCCGAGGACCGTGGTCGTCGGCGGCGAGGGCATCAGCGGTCCCAGCTGGCAGGAGCCTGCGGCCGTCGAGGTCGGGGCTGACCTGGACCGTCGCGGCCCGCAGATCGGCGAACGGGATGTCCCGGCTGCGTTCATGACCGGCGTGCTCCTGGCCGGCGTCGCGCTCGCCGCACTGTGGGCGGGTCCCGCGGCCTTCGCCGTCGTGGCCGGCATCGCGGTGCTCGTCGCGCAGGGCGAGCTGTTCGGGGTCATGGTGAAGGCCCACAACCAGCCCGCCACCCTCGTCGGGTTGGTCGCCGGTGTGCTGATGATGGCGGGGGCCTATTTCCGTGGCGAAGCGGCGACCCCCGCGATGTTCGCGCTGGGCGTGATGGCGACCTTCCTTTGGTTCATGACCGTTCCTGCGGAACATCGCACGAACGTCACGCGGAACATCGGCCTGACGGTGTTGAACATGGCGTGGATCCCGCTCCTCGGCGGATACCTGATCGCCACCCTGAAACTGGACGACGGCAAGGCCCTCGTCTTCGCGATCATCCTGCTCACGTTCCTGTTCGACACCGCCGCATTCCTGATCGGGTCGGTGTCGGGCGGCGGCTGGTTCCAACGTCCCCTCGCCCCCAACGTGAGCCCGAAGAAGTCGTGGGAGGGGTTGCTGGGAGGCACGTTCGCCACCGTGGTTGCGTCGGGCGCCTTCGTCACGTCCTTCGTCGGCCCGTTCGAAGACCGGCGGGTCGATGCGCTGCTGCTCGGTCTGGTGGTGGCGATCGCCGCCACGCTGGGCGATCTCGCCGAGTCCGTCGTGAAGCGGGATGTCGGGGTGAAAGACATGGGCACGGTCCTGCCGGGCCACGGCGGGGTCCTCGACAGGATCGATTCGCTCCTGTTCGTGGCTCCGGCCACCTTCTTGCTCTTCCGCGTGATCTTCACGTAACGTCCAGTTCACAGCGTTCGGACGGCCTCGGGGTAAGCTCCACGCCATGCGGTCGATCACCATCCTCGGCTCGACCGGGTCGATCGGGACCCAGGCACTCGACGTCGTGCGCCGGCACCCGGAGCGGTTCAAGATCGTCGGCTTGTCGGCCGCGGGGATGAACCAGGAGCTGCTGGTCGGCCAAACCCGGGAATTCCTGCCTCCGTTCATCGCCATCGCGGACGAGAACGCCGCCGCCGACGTCAAGGCCAAGCTCGGACAGGTGAAGGGGGTCGAGCTGATCGTCGGCCCCGATGCCGCAGAGGTCATCGCGGCGAAGACCGACGCCGACTTCGTTCTCAACGGGCTGGTCGGATCGGCCGGCCTCGCTCCAACGCTGGCCGCGCTGCAGGCCGGGAAGACGGTCGCGCTCGCCAACAAGGAATCGCTCGTCGTGGGTGGCGAGCTCGTGATGGACCTGGTGAAGGGGGAGCCCGAGCGCCTCCTTCCGGTCGACTCGGAACACGCGGCGCTCGCCATGGCGCTCCGCCACGAGCGCCGCGAAGACCTCAAGCGGGTGGTGATCACCGGGTCCGGCGGGCCCTTCCGCGGTTGGACCAGGAGCGAGCTCGGCCGGGCGTCGGTCAAGGAAGCGCTCCAGCACCCGGTCTGGTCGATGGGTCCGAAGATCACGATCGACTCCGCCACCCTGATGAACAAGGGCCTCGAGGTGATCGAGGCGCATCACCTGTTCGATCTGGAGTACTCGCAGATCCACGTCCTGATCCACCCCGAGGGGCAGGTGCACGCTCTCGCGGAGTTCCGCGACGGCAGCCTCCGCGCCGAGATGGCGACCGCCGACATGCGGCTGCCGATCCAGCTCGCTCTCGCGTGGCCGGAACGGCTGTCGGACGGAGTGGGGCCGGTCCCGCTCACGGATCGACCGCTCACCTTCGAGCCGGTCGACCGCGAAGCGTTCCCTGCGGTGGACCTCGCCTACCGGGTCGGCGGGCTCGGGCTGACGTTTCCTGCGGTCATGAACGCAGCGAACGAGGTCGCCGTCATGGCCTTCCTGGAAGGGAAGATCCCGTTGACTCGGATCGTCGAGATCGTGCAGTCGGTGGTCGACGAGCACGACCCCGCCTCGGTCGTGTCGATCGTGAACATCGAACGCGCGGACCATTGGGGCCGCAGGCGCGCGGTCGAGATCATCGAGGAGCGGTAGCTCCCGTGAGCGCGCTCGCCATCGTCGCTTTCTTCGTCGCCCTGCTCGCGATCATCCTGATCCACGAGTTCGGTCACTACCTGCTGGCCCGCAGGTTCGGGTTCCGTGTCTTGGAATACTTCGTGGGGTTCGGCCCGAAACTGTGGTCGTTCCGTCGAGGCGAGATCGAGTACGGGTTGAAAGCGATCCCGGCCGGGGGGTACGTGAAGATCGCCGGGATGAACCCGTTCGAGAACGACGTGCCCCCCGGCGATGAGGATCGAGCCTACGGAGCGAAGCCGGTCCGGCAGCGAGCGCTCGTCATCCTGGCGGGTCCGCTCTCGCACTTCTTGGTGGCGGCGATCATCTTCTCCGCGCTGCTCATGACGACCGGCGAGACCGATCGGACCCGCGTGTCCGTGATCTCGGATGTGCCGGCGGAGCTGGAACCCGGCCGGCCTTCGCCCGCGGCGGCCGCCGGGCTCCGGCCGGGTGACGTCATCACCCGCGTGGGAGATCTCGTGACACCCACCCCCGCCGAGATAGGGCCCTATGTCGCGCAGCACGCGCACGAGGCGATCCCGGTGCAGGTCCAGCGCGGAAACCAGATCGTGAACCTGACCGTCACCCCGGTCGTGCTCCAAGCGGGTACCGATCAACAGACCGTGAGGCTCGGGATCGAGCTCGGCCCGCAACCCCTCGGCTTCTTCCCCGCGGTCGCCGGCGGCGTCGCCGACGTGGCGAAGTACACGAGGGTGTCGATCGTGCAGATCGGCCATGCCTTCGGCCCGCAGGGTGTCGTCCGGGTGTTCCACCTGCTGTTCGAGGGCGCTCCACGGAACCAGGGCGACGTCGCGTCGGTCGTCGGCGTCAGCCAACAGGTCGGCGCGATCGGCGCGACCGGGAACTGGGCCGCGTTCTTCTGGGTCTTCGCGTACGTGACGCTTTTCATCGGCATCATCAACCTGGTCCCGCTTCCACCGTTCGATGGTGGGCACCTCGCGATCCTGCTCATCGAGAAGGCACGGGGGAGGAAGATCGACATGCGGAAGATCGTGCCCGTGTCCGCCGCCGTTTTGCTGTTCCTCGGATTCTTCGTGATCTCGACGATGGTGCTCGACATCTGGAAGCCCGTTCCGATCGGTCCCTGACCAGCAGGAACGACCGGCGCTCCATCACGATTTCTCCATCACCCGGCCTCCCGTCCTCCACAGCACCCGCGTACGATTGGCCCGTGAGCGAGCAGACCGTGCTGGTCGTCGACGACGAGGCGGCGATCGCGGAGGCGGTGCGCGCCCGACTCGAGAGCGAGGGCTACCGGGTCGTCGTCGCGCTCGACGGCCCGGAGGCGATCGAGGCGCACCTCGAGCATCAGCCCGATCTCGTCGTGCTCGACCTCATGCTCCCGGGCATGGACGGCCTGGAGGTCTGCAAACGGATCCAGCGGGACCGGTGGACCCCGGTCCTGATGCTGACGGCGAAGACCGAGGAGGCCGACAAGGTGGCGGGCTTCGCGGTCGGCGCCGATGACTACCTCACGAAGCCGTTCAGCCTGCGCGAGCTGACCGTCCGGGTCCGTGCGATCCTGCGGAGGGTTGAACGGATCAAAGGCGTGCAGGACCAGGAGACGGGTCCGATCGAGTTGCACGGCCTGATCCTCGACGCCGCTCGGCGACGGGTGGAGGTCGACGAAGAGGAGATCGGCCTCACGCCACTCGAGTTCGAGATCTTGCTCGCGCTCGCGCGCGAGCCGGGTGTGGTCCTGAGCCGTGATCAGTTGATGGATCGCGTCTGGGGCTATCGCGATTACGCCGGTGGCCGCGTGGTCGATTCGCACGTCGCACGGATCCGTCGGAAGCTCGGCGAGGACGGTAACGATCCACGCTTCATCCGAACGGTCCACGGCGTCGGGTACGCCTTCAAGGAGTGACGCGCGGTGGCGATGCGTCCCCTGGAGAAGCTCCCGACGATCCGCGCCAAGCTCGGTTCGGTGATCGTCTTCGCGGTCGCCGTCACCCTGATCGTCAGTTACGTGCTCATCGCCTTTTACCTTAGGAACTCACCGCGGGACACAGAGGAGATCGCGGCGCTCGGGCTCGCCGGCCGGGCCGCTCTGGGACCGCTCGATCACATCCCCGGCAACACCATGATCGTCACGCGTGATCCGGATGGGAACGTCACGGTCCAGGGGGCCGACCTGCACCTGCAGGTCCCCACGTTCGACGACGGCGTCCCGCATTGGGGCGTCACCGGGCGCATCACGTATGCCGCCGTGCCAACGAGCGACGGCGGGTGGGTGACCGTGCTGCGGCCGTCGCCGTCCCGCGGATCGCTCGGCCGGATCTCGGCGACCTTCGGGTTCCTCCAGAGCTCCTGGTGGCAGTTCCTCCTCGCGGGAGCGGTGGCGGGGTTCATCTCCCTCCTCCTGGCGAGGTGGCTCGCGCGCGGGATGACGCAGCCGCTCCGAGACATGGCTGCCGCAGCGCGCCGGATGGAGGTGGGGGACTACTCCGTGCGCGTGCGGGCGCGCAGCCGTGATGAGGTCGGTCAGCTGGCCGCCGCCTTCAACCGGATGACGGCCGAGCTGGAGGATCTCGAGCGTAGCCGGCGCGATCTGGTAGCCAACGTCTCGCACGAGTTGAAGACCCCGATCACAGCGATCCGTGCCCACCTGGAGAACCTCGCTGACGGTGTTGAAGTGGCGGACCCGAGGACGCTGCAGCTCATGCTGTCGCAGACGGAACGGCTCGGGCGGCTCGTTGACCAATTGCTCGACCTTTCTCGATTGGAGTCGGGCGAGGTTCCGTTCCAGGTGGAGGTCGTCCCGCTCGCGCCGCTCGTCTCCCGTGTGATCTCCGAGATCTCCATGGGTCGCTCGATCTCGGACGTCGGGATCGAGCACGACGTCCCGGCTCACCTCGCTGCGAAGGCCGACGCTGAGCGGATCCACCAGGTGCTCTTCAATCTCGTGGATAACGCCGTGCGCTTCACGCCGCCGGGGGGCGAGATCCGCGTGACCGCCCGTCCGGATGGCGACCGGGTGCTGGTCGGCGTCACCGACACCGGGGTCGGGATCCAACCGGAACATCTCCCTCGCGTCTTCGAACGCTTCTATCGCGTCGATCCCGCCCGGTCACGAGACGACGGAGGGACCGGGATCGGTCTCGCGATCGCTCGGTCCATCGTCGAGGCGCATGGGGGTCGGATCGTGGCGAAGAGCGACCCGGGCCACGGCAGCGCGTTCACGTTCGATCTGCCGGCGGTGGAAGCCGCCGTTGCGGCCGATGACAGGAGGGTTAGGTGAAGTCCGCGACCTCGAGCGTCACCGTGTCCACCGCCAACCGGTACGACTACATCGACCTGACGGACGACCTTCGGCGCGCGATCAAGGATGCGGGTGTCACCGACGGTGCCGTGGTGGCGTTCTGTGCGCATACCACCTGCGCCCTCTTGATCAACGAGTGGGAGGACGGGGCGCTCGAGGATTTCCGGCAGCACGTCACGCGGATCGTCCCCCATGACGGGGTCTACTACGCCCACGACGACTTCGAGGTGCGGACCCAGAACATGCACGAAGACGAGCGCAAGAACGGCCATGCGCACGTCAAGGCGATGCTCCTCTCGGCGACGTCGCACGCGATCCCAGTGATCGCCGGGGAGCCGGGCTTCGGCCGCTGGCAGCGGCTGATCTTCTTCGAGATGGACGAGCCGAAGGACCGGACCGTCACGTTCCACGTGTTCGGTTCCTGAGCGGACTGAGAGACTGGCGGTCGGCATGGTCGAGCGGAGGAAGTCGCGGCAGATCCAGCTCGGCGGCGTCGCGATCGGCGGCGATGCGCCCGTCAGCGTCCAGTCCATGACGACGACGAAGACCGCCGACATCGACGCGACGCTGCAACAGATCGCGTCGCTCGTCGCCGCCGGGGTCGACATCGTCCGCGTCGCCGTGCCGCATTGGGAGGACGCGGAAGCACTCGCGGCGATCGCGGCGAAGTCGACGGTCCCGGTCGTCGCGGATATCCACTTCCAATGGAAGTACGCGATGGCCGCTCTGGAGGCCGGCGTGCAGGGTCTTCGCATCAACCCGGGCAACATCAAGTACCAAGACAAGGTTCGGCTGATCGCGCGGGAGGCGAAAGCGCGGGGAGTGCCGATCCGCATCGGCGTGAACGCAGGCTCGCTCCAGAAGGATCTCCTGGCGACGTACGGGCGGCCGACGCCCGAGGCCCTCGTCGACTCAGCGTTGCAGGAGGCACACATCCTGGAAGACGAGGACTTCTTCGACATCAAGATCAGCGTGAAGCACTCCAGCCCGAAGGTGATGATCGAGGCGTTCCGGCTGCTGGCGGAGTCGTGCGACTACCCCCTGCACCTCGGTGTGACCGAGGCCGGCCCCATGCCGATGGGAGGGGTGAAGAGTGCGGTCGGGATCGGGACCCTCCTCGCGGACGGGATCGGGGACACGATCAGGGTCTCGCTCACCGATGACCCCGTCGAGGAGGTGAAGGTCGGCAACGCGATCCTCCAGTCGCTGGGGCTCCGCACGCGAGGGCTCGACCTGGTCGCATGCCCCTCCTGCGGCCGAGCGGAGGTCGATGTGCTGGCCTTGACGAAGCGCGTAGAGGCGGCCATCGAGAACGAGAAGTTCGGCGTCCCGATCCGCGTCGCCGTGATGGGTTGTGTCGTGAACGGGCCCGGTGAGGCACGCGAAGCCGATGTCGGCATCGCGAGCGGCAACGGGCTTGGCTTCGTCATCCGGCAGGGAGAGGTCGTGGCGAAGGTGGATGAGGACGCCCTCGTGGACGCGCTGTTGATCGAGGCCAGGAAGGTGGCGGCCGGGAAGGCTGCATCGGGGACCGAGGGATGAGTCTCAGACGGACACCGGCGCGCCGGCCGCCTGCCCTGGCGCGCGCGTCCGCGCGGCTGCGAACCAGCTGATCAACACGCCGACGGCTGCTGCGTTCCGGGCCAGGACGAGCAGCTGCACCCAGCCGCTCGGTACGACGATCTGGTCGGGCCACACGAGCGCGATCAGTCCCGTGAGCGCCACCGCCACCGCCGCGATCGTTGCCGTGCGCTCCTCACCGTCGCCCCCTTCGAACGCGAGCGCCGTCCACGGCAGGAACCACGCGGCGTACTGCAACGAGGATTGCGGCGAGAAGACGGTGAGCGCGACCACGGCCGCGAGTGCCGCGCCGCCGGACGGATCGCGATCCGTCCCGGCGGCGCGGCGCCAGATCGCGACCTCGCAGACGAGCAACCCCAGGAACAGCAGGCCCTTCATCCACGGGGCGGCGAAGCCGACCCGGAGCGCGTCTGCCTCGAGTACCGGGATACCGCGACCGGCGATCCACAGCACGGAGCCGACGGTGCCCTGCACGTGCCATCCGCGAACACCGGCGGACGTCAGGACCTGGAACGGACCCTTGGGGCCACCCGTCAGGTACCACCACGCGCCGAGCACGACGACGATCACCGCGAAGCCGGCGATGGCGGGACGCCAGGCTCGGCGGATCAACAGGATGGGCGCGAGCGCCAGCGGCCAGAGCTTGGCCATCACAGCGAGGCCCAGGGCGGCTCCTCCCAGGGCCTCGCCCCGATGCTTCGTCCAGGCGATCGCCCAGGCCGCCAGCGCCACCGAGATCAGGTCGAACCGCAGGTAGATGAACGACAGGAGCGGGAGCCCGAGCAACAGGTACGCGATCGCGGGGCGCCGCCCCCAACCCCACGCGAGCGCGGACGCCGCGGCGAGATCCGCGATGAAGGCGAGCAGGGCGATCCGAGCGACCGTCGCCGACGCCCCGTCGCCCCCGATCGTCCGATCGGTGGCGGTCTCCAACGGCATCGACGCGACGGGGAAGTTCCGGTAGGGGGTTGCCGGCGACGTGGCGATCCGCTCGGCCTGCTGGATCTGGACGTCGGTCACGGGACGCCGCTCGGCACCCAGGATGACGAGCGCGAGGACGAGGACCCGGACCGCCACCAGCGCCATCGGCAATGCGCGGCCGGGAGAGATGTCGCGCGGCTGCGGGGCCCCGTCGGACATGGTCCTCAACCGTAGCGGTCACCGGAGCCGATGACGAGAAGGATGCGTGGCGGCAGGGCGGTATCCATGGGGCTCGCGAGCGTGCTCCTATCGCTCTTGGTGGTTCCCGGCCCGGCGGGCGCCACCTCCGTACCGGGAACGACGTGCGCGGTCTTCCCCCGGAACAACGTGTGGCACATGAACGTGTCGGCGCTGCGGGTGAACGCGAGGTCAGCCGCGTGGAAACGGGCGACGCACGCCGGTAGGACGTTCCTCCATCCCGACTTCGGACCGCCCTCCTACGGCATCCCGTACGCCGTCGTGGGCGCGGGACACGCCAAGGTGTCGGTGAGCTTCACATACGCGAACGAGAGCGATCCCGGCCCCTACCCGTTCGGGCCCGACATCCCGATCGAGGGTGGCTCGGACCGCCACGCGCTCGTCATCGATCGGAGCGACTGCACGCTCTACGAGCTGTTCGCGGCTCGGTGGGACGGCGGGGATCCGAAGGCTGGGAGCGGCGCGATCTTCCATCTGAAGGGTCCGAAGGCGAACCGGCTTCGACCAGCGGGATGGACGAGCGCCGATGCGGCGGGACTACCGATCTTCGCCGGCTTGTTGCGCTACGACGAGGTAAAGGCGGGGTTGGTCGATCACGCGATCCGGATGACCGTCGGGTGCACGCACGACGCCTACATCTGGCCGGCTCGACATGCAGCCGGAACGAGCGATCGCCGATGCCCGCCGATGGGGGCTCGGTTCCGGCTGCGTGCCTCCTTCGCTATCGGTCGGTTCGCGCCGAACGTCCGTGTGGTCCTCCGAGCGATGAAACGGTACGGGCTCATCGTCGCCGACAACGGGAGCGACTGGTACTTCCAAGGAGCGGTCGACTCCCGCTGGACCTACCGCTTCGTCGATCAGCTGAAGCGGATCCCGGCGAGCGCCTTCGTCGCCGTCGACGAACGCGCGTGCAAGCTCGGGGATCGATCGGCGGCGTTCGCTTACGGGCCGGGATGCCCGGCACCGTCGTCAGGACCGTAGACCGAGGAAGTTCTCGACGATCCTCGGTCCTTCGGGGGTGAGGATCGATTCCGGATGGAACTGCACGCCGTACCGGGGCAGCTCGCGGTGCTGGGCGCCCATGACCAGCCCATCCTCGGTCCACGCGGTCAGCTCGAGGGCCGCCGGAAGCGCCGGCTCGACGACGAGCGAGTGATACCGACCCGCCTCGAACGGCACCGGGAGGCCCGCGAGGATGCCCCGCCCCTCATGGAACACGAGCGAAGCCTTGCCGTGGACGGGTTCGGTGCGATCCACGGTCCCCCCCGATCCGATCCCGAGTGCCTGGTGGCCGAGGCACACGCCGAGGACCGGCATCTCGGCGGGGAGCTGGGTCAGCAGCTCGGTGAAGACCCCCGCGTCGCGCGGGTGCCCCGGCCCCGGTGAGAGGACGACGGCTTCGGGATGCATCGCGAGCAGCTCCGCGGCCGGCCGCTCGTCGGACTTCACGACCCGTGTTTCTCGGCCGAGGCTCTCGATCAATTGGACCAGGTTGAAGGTGAAACTGTCGTAGTGATCCACCACGAGGATCATGCGGCGGACGGTATCATGCGGCCTGACCGAACTAGCCCCGAGGAAGCCGCCCCAGGAAGCTGGTGGGTTGCGGCGAGAGGATACCGCCAGCGTGACCGGAGCCACCGAGCGCATGATGCTCTCCATCGTGGTGCCGGTCTGGGGCACCCGCCACGACCTGCCCCAGCTGCTTCCCGCCCTGCAGCGGGCGCTGGACGGGGTCGAGCCTCGCTCGGAGATCCTCGTCTGCGCGACCGACCCATCACTGCACAACGTCGTCGAAACGGCTTCGGCCACCTTCGTCGAGTCCAAGTCGTCCGGCTACGGCGACATCCTGAGGACCGGCATCGATGCCGCACAAGGCGAGCTGGTGATGACGATGGACGCCGACTTCGCGTACGCGGCCGACTTCGTGCCCATCATCTGGGCGCACCGCGACGACGCCGAGGTCGTGATCGGATCGAGGTACGTTCGCGGTGCGGTCGCGGAGATGGGCTTCAGCCGGCGGACCGCAAGCAGGTTGCTCAACTGGGTCTATCGCTTCGGGCTCTCCGTTCCGTTCCGGGACCTCTCGAGCGGCTTCCGCCTCTACCGTCGTCGCGTGCTGCTCGACATCCAGCCGCTCGAGGCCCACGGGCTGGACGTCCTCCCCGAGATCATGGTGAAGGCACAGTGCCAGGGCTGGCGCGTGATCGAGGTGCCGTTCTGGTACCGGGGCGCCGAGCCGTGGAACCGGATGCGCATGGTGCAGTTCGGGCTCGCCTACCTCGAGACGCTGGGGCGACTCTTGAGCCTCAGGAACTCGGTCCGGGCGGCGGATTACGACAACCGTGCTTTCGATTCCTGGATCCCGCTTCAACGCAGTTGGCAGCGCCGGCGCTTCGAGGTCGTGCACTCGTTCATGGGACCGCAGGCGAGTCGCGCGACCCTCGACATCGGGTGCGGATCGAGCCGGATCGTGCAGACGCTCCCCGGGGTGGTGGGCATGGATCTGGGGATGCACAAGCTTCGTTGGCTCCGGGCTCCCGGCCGTCACCTCATCCAAGGATCGCTGACCCGTCTCCCGTTCGTCGATAGTGCCTTCGACACCGTCATCTGCTCCGAGGTGATCGAGCACATCCCGAGGGATCAGGTCCACCTGGAGGAGCTCGTCCGCGTGATCGCCCCGGGCGGATTGCTGATCCTGGGAACGCCCGATTACAGCCGGCGGCGATGGCTCTTCCTGGAGTGGCTCTACGGCAAGGTGTTCCCGAACGGTTACGTGAAGGAGCACATCAACCGGTACACGCGTCGCGGACTCCAGCGGGACCTCGAGGAGCTCGGTCTTTCGATCGAGAACGTCCGCTACGTCGGCGGGTCCGAGATGATCTTCGCGGCCCGCGTCGCGGGGCCGACGTCAAGCGCCGCTGCTGCCCGCTGAGGGAGCGGGCGCGACGGCCGGGATCAACGCCGAGGCTTTCGCCTTCGTCTCGCGGAGCTCGGTCTCCGGATCGGAGTCGGACACGACGCCTGCGCCCGTCTGGACGCTGGCGGATCCTTCCGTGACGACGACGGTCCTGATCGTGATGCAGAAGTCGAGGTCTCCCGCGAACGTCAGGTACCCAACGGCGCCGGCGTAGGCGCCGCGAGCGCCGGGCTCGTGTTCGGCGATCAGTTCCATCGCCCGGCGTTTCGGCGCACCGGTCACGGTCCCGGCGGGGAACGTGACCGCGAGCGCGTCGAAGGGCTCCATGTCCTGGCGCAGATCGCCCTCGACGGTCGAAACGATATGCATCACGCGGGAGAACCGCTCCACCTGCATCAGCTCGGTGGGGCGGACGGTCCCCGGTTCGCACACGCGCCCGAGGTCGTTGCGTGCCAGGTCGACCAGCATCGCGTGCTCGGCGCGCTCCTTGGGATCGGCGAGCAGCTCGTGTTCGAGCAGGCGGTCGCGCTCGTCGGAGAGGCCGCGCGGGCGGGTCCCCGCGATCGGTCGTGCGGTGACGCGCCGCCCCTCCACCCGCACGAGGGGTTCGGGTGATGATCCGGCGAGCTCCATCCCCAGCATGCGCAGGTAGAACATGTACGGCGCAGGGTTGGAGACGCGGAGACGCCGGTAGATCGGCAGCCCACCGTCGGGTGCGGCGAAGGTGACCCGACGCGAGGGGACCGCCTGGTAGATGTCGCCCGCGCGGATGTGCTCCTTGAAGGTCGACACGATCCGGCGGTACCGATCGTCATCCATATTGGCCTCGCCGTCGCTCCCGCCCGCGCCGCCGGCGCTCATCAGCGAGAGCCCGGAGGTGCCGGCGAGCTTCTCGGCCAGCTCCTCGAGCGCTTGGATCCCGTCGTCGTAGCGACCCGCGGGGACGTGTGCGACGAGCACGAGCCGTTGCCGCCAATGGTCGAAGACGACGGCTCGGTCGATCAAGAGGAACCCGATCGGTGGACAGGGCGCCTCATCGGGGTGTGGCACCGGATGACCATCGAGGAGGGTCGCGGCTTCGTACGACGCGTAGCCCATCAGCCCCCCGGTGATCGGGGGCAGGCCGTCGATCCGTGGCGCGCGAAGCCGGTGGACCGCGGCGCGAAGGGCTTCGCGCGGCGTCAGGCGGCGCGACGGTTCCCCGGTGGGGAGCTCCCGTGCGACCTCCTGCAGGTGGAGACCGCCGCCGTCGACCACCATGATCGCGGCAGGATCGCCAGCCACGAAGGAGTACCGACCCCATCGCTCAGAACGCTCGACCGACTCGAGCAAGATCCCCGGCCCGTGCCCGGCCATGGCGGGGAACACCGAGACGGGGGTCGCGACGTCCGCGAGCAGCTCGGCCCACACCGGCACGAGCGGCCAGTCCGTTGCCAGCCGGTCGAAGGTGTCCCGATCGGGCCGTACCACCAACGGGTGGTCCATCGATGCTCCTCCGGGAGATGCGGAACCCCGGACCGCGCATCGGTCCGGGGCGCGCGATGGTCGCACGGGCGCGGCGCGAGCGTCAACGCGCACCTCCTCCGTGCGATCCATGGACGAGGCGACGGCTATACTCGGTGTGTCGAGGGGTCGTTGCACGAGCCGGAGGTGGGCGCCCGCCCACCTTTCGTTTGTAGGGGGATGGTCAGGTGGACGCGGAGCCGCTGGTGCGCCCAGTCGTGGAAGGGGCTGGGCTGGAGCTGGTCGACGTGTCGTATCACGGCGCT
>Ga0307287_10000119_pt1 | contig 28961 bp, 28 predicted proteins | sample ER_DNA_141_FD_194485 | JGI IMG/M metagenome (GOLD analysis project Ga0307287, IMG submission 194485) | Bulk soil microbial communities from the East River watershed near Crested Butte, Colorado, United States - ER_DNA_141 | ecosystem: Environmental > Terrestrial > Soil > Floodplain | place...
CTGCCTAGGAGTGCTCGCGAGAGGACAACCGCCGGCGCAACAGGAAGCGCCGAGAGCACGGCAGGGGAGAGCCATCGTGGCCCGCCCTGCGCGCGAAGGTGATCGAGCGGGACGGCTTTCGCTGCGTCGACTGCGGCGACTATGCCGACCTGACAGCGGACTTTCTGCCGGGCGGCCCGCACTCGCAGAACCTCGCGGACTATCAGACACGGTGCCGGCGATGCCACGGCCGCGTCCATGCGACTAGGCAGGGGCGAGCGAGTCGCCGGCGGAAGCTCGGGCTCGAGCCTCCCCGACTGCCCGATTCCGACGATGTCTACCCTCGGCCCGCTCCCGAGCCTATGCGCGAGCTCGAACCTAAGCCCGCGCGATCAGCGTTCGAGATCGTGCCTCGTCGCGAGCACTACTAGGAGGGGTTTGGCGAAATAACCGGGCTAGGAGTCGGAGGCTCGACTCCAAGCCGCCCGGAGCGGTTCTGGGTAGAAGACCCAAAGCAGCAGACCCACGATGAGTAGTACGGCCTCGTCCACTGGCCCAGGGATGGGTAGAAGGCCGAAGGCCGCAAGCCACCGGAGAGGCTTGGGGATTCGACCGTCGCGGGCGAGGATCTTGACTGCCCGGATCATGCGACGGATGGCCGCGAGCACCGCCCGCATCGCAGCCAGTTTACGCCGCGAGCGGAACGGCCCGCGCACGACTGAGCGCCTGCGCGAGTCGCGCGAGCATCGTCAGGTCGGTGTGAAGCGCGACCTTCTCCAATCCCCGGACGCGAAGTGGGGCGAGGCCGTAGTCGTGCTTCAGCCTCCCAAACTCGCGCTCGATAGCAGCGCGGCCCCGGTACAGATCCTTGAACCGCTGAGTGTGGCGCGGGATGCGGGGGAAGAGTCGAGGGCATGAGAGCCCTTCTGAGCGCGCGGGGCGTTGGCGCAGTTCCCATCCGAGTCGCGTCTCGCGGGCGCTCTAAGAGGGGTTGTATTCGCATACAACCGCGCGCTCGACCCCCATACCGACGTGGGCGGCGGGCGCCTGGCCTCCCTCAGCCAGACTATTTTTGGCGCCGGCATTCGTGAACGCTCGGGACGTGCAATCCGCTGCAACGCGATCAGGCGGGCTGGCGCCGTGCTCGGCGGCATAGTTAGTACGATGCGGGCGAGCGATGAGGCTCGCTCTAACCGCCCTTCGGGGCTGATGGCCTCTACCGACCGTAGTCCGCACCTGCTGGAGGTAGAGCCGTGGAGCCCATCCAACTTGCCGCAGTCCTTGCCGCCGTAGTCGTCGTCGCCTCGATCGTCTCGGTCGAGCTCGGCGTGACCGTCGCGCTGGTCGAACTGACGCTCGGTGTCGTCGTCGGGAACGTCTTCGACCTGGGCAGCGCCGAATGGCTCGACTTCGTGGCTACGTTCGCGTCGATCGTGCTCACGTTCCTCGCCGGAATGGAGGTCGATCCGGCCTATATGCGCCGGCGCCTACCCGCCTCGCTCGGGATCGGGTTTTCGTCCTTTGCTGGGCCCTTCGTCGTCGCCTCGCTCGTCTCCTATTTTCTGCTCGACTGGTCGGTGAAGGCATCGCTGATTGCCGGCACGGCCCTTTCGACCACGTCTCTCGCGGTCGTCTACGCCGTCCTTGTGGAGCGGGACCTAAACGCGACCCAGGTCGGGAAACTCCTGATGAGCGCAACCTTCGTCACCGACATCTGCACCGCGATCGCCCTTTCGGCGATCTTCATCAAGCCGAACCTGTGGTTTCCGGTCTTCCTGCTCGTCTCGCTCGCGCTCATCCTCGCCTTGCCGCGAGTCGCACCCTGGTTCTTTCGCCGCTACGGCGACCGCGTAATCGAGCCAGAGATCAAGCTCGTCTTCGTCTGCCTCTTCGTGCTCATGGTGCTCGCCGACCTCGCGAACGGGCACGCCGTCCTCCCCGCGTTCGTGCTCGGACTCGTCATGAGCCAGCACTACGCGGAACACCGCGAGGAGCAACAGCGCCTCCGCGTCGTCGCCTTCGCGTTCCTGACGCCCTTCTTCTTCCTGAAGGGCGGCCTGAACGTCTCTCTCGGCGCCGTGATCGCGAACCTGGGCCTACTGGGCGCGCTCCTCCTCGCGAAAATGGTGCCAAAGGTTGCCTTCATCTTCCCGCTCGCCCGGCGGGCCATCCCGAAGCACGCCACGTTCACCACGCTCCTCATGAGCACCGGCCTGACCTTCGGGACGATCTCCTCGCTCTACGGGCTGAACGCCGGGATCATCGACCAAACGCAGTTTTCGTTGCTCGTGACGGTCGTCGTGCTCTCCGCCGTCGTTCCGACCGTGATCGCGGAGCGTTGGTTCCTCCCTGACGCCGACGAGGAACGCGAAGCCGACGCCCGCACGCCGATCCCGGCGGAGGAATACGTCTAGCGGCTTGTGGCCAAGGTTCTTCCGATCTCGGGTGCGCTCACGCGACTAGAACTCGAGCGCCTCGACGCGCAGTTACTGCGGCGAGCTCGGGTCGTCTGCTCGGACATCGCCGATCATCGCCTCGGCTGCCTCGCGCTCGAGGAAGAACTCGACGACTTTCTCGGTCTGGGCGCTCACAACGTCGTAGAACAGCACGTCCGTAAGCAGAGGCCCGCCAAGTCAGGACGCCTCTCGCTCGCGCATTCCCCAGAACGCTTGGCGGGATTTGAGGAGACGGGCTCGTCGCTTCGGCGGCCGTGGCAAAGCGCCGTTGGCGTCACGGCGGCGATGCGGCGATGCGGCGGCAGGCTACGGGTCGCGGCGGCAAAAAAGGGCGGCGCGCCGGGGTCTTGCGGCTCGCGACGCGACGTCGCTGCGCGCTCGAGAAGGCTGGCCCTGGTCGCCTGATCGACGCCTACATCAGCTCCGCGCTCGCGCAAGAGGCAAGCGTCGTCGCCGGCCCGGGGGCTTTCGTGCTCGTCTGATCCGAACTCATTGATCGAGGGCAAACACCCTATGCCCCAAGGCTGACTAGAAGCTGACTGGCAGCGTCGTGACCCCGGTCCAGGCGCCCTTGCGGCCAACGAGAAAACCCGCCATTTCCAGCGGGTCTTCGAGGAGCGGATGAAGGGACTCGAACCCTCGACCTTCTGCATGGCAAGCAGACGCTCTAGCCAACTGAGCTACATCCGCGAGTCGGGCCATCATAGCCGCTCGCCGGCGCTATCCAGGGCCTCGTTCACGAGCCGGTCAGCAAGCTCGTTCTGCTCGCGGCGGACAGCCAGATAGCGGACAGATGGGATCTGGCGGGCCAGTCGGGCGGCTTCGAGCGAGAGCTCGATGAGGGCTTTGTTCTTGACCCGGTACTCGCCTCTCATCTGCTTCACCAGGAGCTCGGAGTCCGAGACGACCTCAAGGTCGTCGACTTGGAGCTCGACCGCCTTGCGAAGACCGTCGACGAGGGCGCGGTACTCGGCCACGTTGTTCGTTGCAACGCCGATCGTCTCGCCGTGCGCGTCGAGGACCGTGCCGTCCTCGGTCTCAAGGACGTACGCCGCTGCCGCGGGGCCAGGATTCCCTCGCGAGCCGCCGTCGGTCGAGAGACGGGCCTTCACGGTGGCGGCACGAGCGAGTAAAGGTCGTAGGCGGGCTCCTCGTACGGGTGAGCTTCCCGAAGAGCTGCTACCACTTCACCCTCGCGCGCGACCGGATAGACCGTCTCGAGCCTGAGCTCGGGAACACGCTCCTCCTGCCCAAGTTCGCCGATTGCCGGCGATGCCCCCTCGCCGGCTCGGAAGGTACCCGTGCCCGGCGTGTACCACGAGCAGCGCTCGTACTTTCCGATCCGGCCGGCGCCCGCGCCGAAAAGGGCGTCGCGAACAGCATCCAGAGCCTCCGTCGGCACGAACACGACGAGCTTCCGCTGCTGCGCCGTCACGGTATCGGCACATCCCGTGCGCCACACACGCGCTCCTCAGCGCTACCGTCACCACAGGGGGTAAACAACGGGGGGTCCCCCGGGGGTAGCTCGACGGGAGCCTGGGTCACGCGCTCCGACCCGGCGCCGTTATGGCATCGGCGAGTCCATCGCGTCGATCTGCGCGCGTTGGAGCTTGCCGGAGTAGTCGACGTAGATCGACTTCCATTCGGTGTAGAAGTCGAGCGCGGCTTGCCCTGCCTCCCGGTGGCCGTTGCCGGTTCCCTTCGTGCCGCCGAAGGGCAGATGCACCTCCGCACCCGTCGTTCCTGCGTTGATGTAGGTGATTCCCGCATTCAGATCCCTCATCGCGCGGAACGCCTTGTTGACGTCCCGGGTGAAGATCGAGGAAGAAAGGCCGAACGGGATCCCGTTCGCGATTCTGATCGCCTCGTCGATGTCGGTAGCGCGGATGAGCGCAGTCGTCGGCCCGAAGATCTCTTCCTGGGCGATCCGCATGCCCGGCTCGACGTCGGCGAACACGGTCGGCCGGTAGAAGAATCCCTTGTCCAGACCGTTCTCGGTCGCGACCTCTCCCCCGGTCTCGAGCGTCGCCCCCTCGCTCTTCCCGATCTCCGTGTAGGAGTGGATCTTGTCCAACGCGGCCTGGTTGATGACAGGGCCGACGTCAGTGTCCTCGTCCAGGCCGTTGCCGAGTTGCATCTTCTCAGCGCGGACGACGAGTTTCGACCGGAGCTCGTCGTAGACCTGTCGGTGTGCGATGACGCGGCTCGCAGCCGTGCAACGCTGCCCGGAGGTTCCGAAAGCAGACCAGAGGATGCCCTCGACCGTCAGGTCGATGTCGGCGTCGTCCATGACGATGATCGCGTTCTTGCCGCCGAGCTCCAGGTGGACGTGCTTCAGGAGCGGTGCCGCGTTTTGCGTCACCTGGACCCCGACCTCGTGTGAGCCCGTGAACGTGATCAGGGGGACGTCGGGATGCCGCACGAGCTGGGCGCCTACGGTCTTCCCCGCTCCGTGGACGATGTTCAGGACACCCGGCGGCAGCCCGGCCTCCTCGAAGATCTCCACGAAGCGCTCGGCCAGGAGCGGCGTTTCCGCGGCGGGCTTCAGAACGACGGTGTTACCGCAGACCAGCGCCGGCGCGATCTTCCAGCTCGGGATCGCGATCGGGAAGTTCCAGGGGGTGATCGCGCCGACGACACCGACTGGATTCCGGGTCGACATCATGAACTTGTCGCGCAGCTCGGAGGGAGTCGTGTGCCCGAAGAGACGCCTGCCTTCGCCGGCCATGTAGTACGTCATATCGATCGCTTCCTGGACGTCTCCGGCAGCCTCGGGTCGGACCTTGCCCATCTCCTGCGTCATCTCGCCGGCCAGCTCGTCCTTGCGCTCCGCGAAAAGCTGCGCCACGCGGAAGAGGATCTCCCCACGCTTGGGAGCAGGCACCAGCCGCCAGTGCTCGTAGGCGCCCTTGGCAGCAGCGACCGCCCTGTCCATGTCCTCAACGCCCGAGCTCGGAAAGACACCGAGCGCCTCACCGGTAGCGGGGTTCTTCGTCTCGAACGTCTCACCGTCGGCGGCCTCCACCCACTCGCCCCCGATGTAGTTCCGGTACGTCTTCGTGCCGAGCAGCGCCATCTGGCTCCCCTGGTCGATTTCAGCCCCATCCTATCCAGGGGGTTCACGCCGCCGGACGCGGGTATGAGGCCTTCGGGGAAACCAATCGATGGAAGGAATGTCATGGAAACCTGGCTGATCATCGTGATCGTCGTCGCGGTCGTCGTCGTCCTTGCCCTCCTCTTCCTCGCCGGGACAAAGGCACGCGAGAAGCGGCTCGAGGGCCGACGTTCGGAAGCCGGAGAGCTTCGGGGAGAAGCCGAGACGCGTGCTCGGCGCGCGGAGGAACGCGAAGCGGTGGCGGAGGAGCAAGCTGAGCGTGCGAGAGAGGAACGTGAAGCCGCCCAGTCTCACGCCCGTCGCGCAGACGAGATCGACCCGGACGTCGAAACCTAGGCGGGCCCTACTCGAAGGCGAGGCCGAGCCGCGAGAGCTCTGCGAAGTCGAAGCGCCCCTCGATGGTCGCCTCCACCTCGAACTCCTCCCCGATGTCGGGGTCCTTGCCGATCAGCTCGCGGGCGCGGCTTGGCAGGGCCTGGTCGGCCGCCTCCCGCGACTCCCAGAAGTACACCGCGCCCCAGCGCTCGGTGACCTCGTCTGAGATCCACGCCTTGAAACGGAGTCCCGGCACGTCTTCGAACTGATCGACGGACTCATCACGGAGGTAGCGCCGGAGTTCCCCGATCGTCGTCTTCGAGTCCGCCAGGCTCCAGAGGACGAGCCGGACGATCAATCGTCCGGCGCGTCGGTGGCCGGGAACGTCCCGGGGATTCGGGAGCGCCTCCGGTCGCGGACTTGTCGCTTCCCGCCGGGGGCGTTCGCGCCCGCCGTCCGCCGGTCCGGGCCCGAACGTCGGTCAACGATCACGGTCACGTTCCCGTTGTCCTTGTAGTGCTCGACCAGCTTCGCGTACAGCTGATCCTCGAGTTCGGAGGGGACGACGCAATAGATCATCTGAACGCATCCTAGTTAGGAGGGATTGGTGGAACAACGCACAGCGCTTGCGTTTCGCCACCTCTCCTAGTTCGCGCCGGGCAGTCGGTCAGAGCTTCGGGATGTCAGGCGTGACTCGCCCGTCCTGAGCCAGGTGGCCGTTCCAGCCCCTAAAACGGTCGTCCACCTCGTCCAGCTCGTAGCCCCGCTCCGCCAGACGAACTGGTTGCTGCGAGTCGAAGACGACTCGGTACTGGTACCACGAGATGTCCCACGCAATCGTGAGGACGACCTCGGTGTTGGTGCCAGAGAGTGGCAGAAAGCTCACCCTGGCCTGGCCCAGGCTCTTGGCGATTCCGGCGATCGTCCGCCGGTAGGCACTCTCGTTGAAGAGATCGGCGGCCTCGACCATTGCCTGCTCCGGCTCCGAAAGGCGTCGGAGCACCGGCTCCGAGAAGGTCGGCTGAGGCTCATGCCGACGCGTGTCGGGGGCGCCGCCGAGCCCGAACCCCCGAAAGCGGCGGCGGCGACGCGGAGCCTCGGGGACAAGGGGAGTCGTCGGCGTCCCTTCTTTCAGCCAGCCGTACTCGTTCGCAACGTCCGTGCAGAGCGCGCAGACGTCGACCCATTGGTCGTTTCCGTGCGGGCTGAAGCGCGCCGCCCGCTCACCCATGAGAAGCGTGCGGTTGCACACCGCACAGGTCCGGAAGGTGTCCTGCTTCCTGATGACGGCGGTCATGGCTACGACGCCTTCGCCTCCTCGCGCTCGCGCCTGACCTGTTCGACGATCCGTTCGGCAACGTGAGCAGGCACCTCTTCGTACCGGAGGAAGGAGACCGAGTAGTCGCCACGACCGCCGGTCATCGACGTGAGCGACTGCGAGTACGTGAGGACCTCGGACATCGGCACCTCGGCGCGGATCAGTGTCATGCCGCCTCGGGCGTCCATCCCCTGAAGCCTTCCTCGCCGGGAGTTCAAGTCACCGTTCACGGTCCCGACGCTCTCGTCGGGAACGGTCGCCTCGAGCTGCATGATGGGCTCGAGAAGAACAGGATCTGCCTTCTCGTACGCGGCCTTGAACGCCATCGAGCCCGCGATCTTGAACGCCATCTCGGAGGAGTCGACGGTGTGGTACGAGCCGTCCACGAGTGTCACGCGCACACCCTGGACCGGGGCGCCCGCGAGCTCACCGTGCACCATTGCCTCCTGGATCCCCTTGTCGACCGCGGGCCGGAAGCTCTGCGGGACGACGCCACCGACGATCTTGTCGACGAACTCGTAGCCGACACGGCCCTCGAGGGGCTCGAGGACGATGTGGCAATCGCCGAACTGGCCCCGACCGCCGGTCTGCTTCTTGTAGCGCCCTTGCGCCCGCGACTCCTTGCGAATCGTCTCGAGGTATGGAACGCGCGGCGGCTGCAGTTCGACGTCGACGCCGAAGCGCCGCTTCATACGCTCCACGGCGACCTCGACGTGCATCTGGCTCATGCCCGCGAGGAGCTGTTCTCCCGTCTGTTCGTCGCGGCGCAGGACGAGCGTCTGGTCCTCCTCGGCGAGCCGCCGGAGGGCCTGGCCCATCTTCTCCTCGTCCCCCTTTGCCTTGGGCGTAATCGCGAAGCTCATAACGGGCTGCGGGAGGTCGAGGCTCGGGAGCTCGACCGGCTGGTCCTCCGAAAGGAGTAGATCGCCGGTTGCAGTCTCCTTCAGCTTCGCGACGGCCCCGATGTCGCCGGCTTCGAACGCCTCCGTCGACGTGTGATCCTTGCCCTGGAGCTCCAGGAGCTGGCCGACTCTCTCCTTACTTCGAGTGCGGGCGTTCAGTAGCGTCGAGTCGCCCTTCAGCTGGCCGGAGAGGACCCGGAACAGCGTGATGCGCCCGGCGAAGGGGTCCGCGAGGGTCTTGAAGACGAAAGCAGACGTGCCGCCATTCGACTGCGCGATCTCCAGCGGCTTCTTGGCCGGTGACGGGACGCCTTCGACAAGGAGGTCGAGGAGAGCGGCCGCGCCGAGATTCTTCGTGGCGGCGCCGCATGCCACCGGGAACAGCTCTCCACGGGCGACGGCGTTCTTCAGCGCTCCGGCGAGCTCGTCACCGGTGATCTCCTCCCCCTCGAGGTAGCGCTCCATCACCTTCTCGTCTGTCTCGACGACCGCGTCGACCAGCTCCTCGCGATACTCGGCCGCCTGCGCGGCAAGCTCGTTGGGAATTTCTTTCGGCTCGCCTTCCTTCTCGCCCTCGGGCGAGTCGTAGGCCCGCATGTGGAGCAGGTCGACGACGCCCGAGAGCTCGTGTTCCTGACCGATCGGAATCTCGATTGCAATGCACCGCTCGGAGAGCTGCGCGCGCAGCTGCTCATACGTCCCGAAGAAGTCGGCCCGCTCGCGGTCGAGCATGTTGACCAGGATGAGCCTGGAGATCCCGAGCTCGTTGCAACGCTCCCAGGACCGGGTGGTCTGCACCTCCACCCCAGCGACCGCGCTGACGACGACGATCGCGCCCTCGACCACGTGCAGCGCGGCGATTGTGTCAGCCTGGAATCCAGGGTCGCCGGGCGTGTCGAGGATGTTGATCTTCCGCCCCTGCCACTCGAGATGGCAGAGGGAGGCGGCAAGCGACATCTGGCGCTTGTGCTCCTCCTCTTCCCAGTCGGACACCGTCGTCTGTTGCTCGACCGTCCCGAGCCGGTTGACCGCGCCCCCCTGGAAGAGCAACGCCTCGACGAGCGAGGTCTTGCCGGTGCCTCGGTGACCGATGATCGCGACGTTGCGGATCTTGCTCGGCTCGTATGAGGTCATGGAGGGGCGAGTCTAGCGACTGCCCGGCCTAGCGTTGACGCTAGACGTCGACCGCGGCACGCTGAGCCCCGCCGCCCAGGCGAGCTTTGAGCCTCAGGATCGCCTTCGTGTGGAGCTGGGAGACGCGAGACTCCGTCACCCCGAGCACCTCCCCGATCTCACGCAAGGTGAGCTCTTCGTAGTAGTACAGCGTCACCACGAGCTTCTCCCGCTCCGGCAGTCGTGCGATCGCCTCTCCAAGGGCCTCGCGGAGCTCCGTCTGGGACATGGCCGCCTGGGGCTCGGGTGCGTCCGGATCCTCGAGCGTGTCGATCAAGGCGACCGGGTCGCCGCTCACCGAGCTCGTCCAGAGCTCGTCGAGGGCGGCGATCGAGGAGCGGGAGATCTCGAGCAGCGATTCCTGGAACTCCTCCTCGGTGATGCCCAGCTTCCCGGCGATCTCCTCGTCGTTTGGCGCCCGCATCATCTTCCGTTCGAGCTCGGCGATCGCGCGCTCGATATCGCGCGCCCGTGCGCGAACCGAGCGCGGCACCCAGTCCATCGAACGGAGCTCGTCGATGATCGAGCCCTTGATGCGCGAGATCGCGTAGGTCTCGAACTTGATGTCTCGCTCCGGGTCGAACCGCTCGATGGCGCCGATCAGGCCGAGCAGCCCGTACGAGACGAGGTCACCCTCCTCGACATGCGCCGGCAGCCCGCTCCCCAACCGGCCTGCGACGTACTTGACGAGCGGCGCGTAGGTGAGGATGAGCCTGTCGCGCAGCGCCCGGTCGCCGTTCCGCTTGAACTGCCGCCAGAGCGCCTGCGTGTCCTCCTGACGTTCGACCACGTGCAGAGCATACGGCGCGCAGATGCTTGACCCTCTAGCGCAGTGCTCGAAAGGCCTGCTCGCCCAGCCAGAGTGCTAGGAGACCTGCGGCGGCCGCGATGATCCAGGCTCCTCCCCCGGCACGGGCCGCCCAGACCGCCATGCCCGCGAAGCACGCCGCAAGGAGCAGGAAAAGCGCTCCCAGAGAGGGTCTGCGAGCTCGTGCCACGAGCCGGAGTCTAGAGAGGCCGTCGAAGTACCGGGCTACACTGTTCGAGCCGAGGGCCGTAGCTCAATTGGCAGAGCACCGGTCTCCAAAACCGGGGGTTGAGAGTTCGAGTCTCTCCGGCCCTGTAAGAGAAAGCCCCGCTCAAACGGGGCTTTTGTTCTCGTTTCGGCAGCTCACGTGGTCGGCGAGTCGTTCAGCCACTCGGTGATCATGCGACCAGCGGCGTGGATGCAGACGATTTCGAGGCGCTCTGGGCCGAGGTTCCGGAAGCAATGCGGAGTATTGGGCTCGACGACGACGACGTCGCCGGGCCCGGCCTCGATCTCTACCTCATCGGCGGTAACGAGTGCTCGGCCGGCGCGAACAACCCAGGTCTCCGCATAGGGGTGCAGGTGCAAGCCCGGGCCTTGGCCGGGCTCGTTGTCGACGAGCAAGAACGAGATCCCGGCGCCGTGCGCCTCGCCCTGAAACTCGATTGTCCGGTTGGGGCTAGGCGGGAGATCCTTTTGCCTGATGACGTGGAACATGGCTCTAGCATGCCTCCGCGGCCGCCGGGGTGCCGACCGCTTGTTCGCTTTCGTGTGCCGGGGCGGAGACCGCGGTGCGGAGAAACACGGCGCTCACCACGGCCGCCGCAACGGCGAAGACAGCGGCGACGAGGAAGGCGACGTGGTAGCCGCCGTTCAGCGCGACGAGCGCGTTGTCGCCGGAGGCGAGCAGGCTGTCCGAGCGGGAGGCGGCGAGGCTGGCGAGGACTGCGAGCCCGAGCGCCCCGCCCATCATGAATGCGGTGTTGACGATCCCCGAGGCGAGCCCGGCTTCGCTCTGCTCGACCCCGCTCATCGCTGCAAGCAGCATTGGGTTGAACGCCATGCCGGCTCCGAAGCCGAGCAGGATCATGCTTGGGAGAACATCGACGGCGAAGCTCCCATCGACCGGAGCCCGCGCGAAGAGGACGAGCCCGACTGCAGACAGCAGCAGGCCCGTTGCCAACGGCATCCTGAAGCCGAACCGCATTACGAGCTTGGCGGAGAGGCCGAGTGAGAACGCCGCCATGATCAGGTTGGCCGGTAGAAAACCGAGGCCGACCTGCAGCGGGCTGTACCCGAGCACCAGCTGGAGATAGAGAGCGGAGAGGAAGAACCAGGCGAACATGGCCGCTGCCCACAGGACGCCGACCACGTTGGCAGTCGCGACATTGCGAAGGCGGAAGAGCCCGAGCGGCATGAGCGGGGAGCGAGCCCGAGTCTCGATCCCGAGAAAGAGCGCCAGCAGCACAGCCGCCGCGCCGAGCAGGCCGAGGGTCTGAACCGAGGTCCAGCCTGCCTGGTTGCCGTTCACGATCGCGTAGACCGCGAGCATCAACGACGTCGTCACGGTCACGGCGCCGGCTACGTCGAGACGCCCCGCGGCTGCCTGGCGGCCGCCCCCGGGAAGCAGGGCGAGGCAAAGCGCGAAGACGACGACACCGACCGGCAGGTTGACGAGGAAGATCCAGTGCCAGCTGAGCACATCAGTGAGAACGCCTCCGAGCAGCACGCCAATGCTCCCGCCGCCGGCGGCGACGAAGCCGATCACCCCCATCGCCTTCGCCCGCTCGGCCGGCTCGGTGAACAGGGTCATGATCAGCGAGAGGGCGACCACCGCCACGACAGCGCCACCGAGGCCCTGCACAGCCCGTGCCCCGACGAGGAACGCCTGCGAGCTCGCCAGGCCGCAGGCGAGAGAGGCCGCCGTGAAGAGCCCGATCCCGATCAGGAACAGCCGGCGGTGGCCGAAGAGGTCGCCCAGTCGCCCACCGAGCAAGAGGAAGCCGCCGAAGGTGAGCAGGTAAGCGTTCACGACCCAGGCGAGCGAAGTCTCGGAGAAACCGAGATCGGCTCGGATCGACGGCAGCGCGACGTTCACGATCGTCGTGTCGAGGACGATCATCAGGTCGCCGAGGCAGAGGACGATGAGCGCGAGCCAGCGGGTGCGATTGTCGGTGATGGTCATCGGACTGTTCCTTTCGGTGCGTTCGTGATCGGTTTCAGTGGTTTAGACCGCACCGGGTGCCCGAATTCATCGTGGGCGAGCCGATGAGTTTTCGTCCTCCCCACGGTCTGTCTCTAGATGGCCGCCGCCCGTGCGCCGCAGACGATCGCCTTCGCCGTGTACGGCCCCATCGCCCGCGCCGACCTGCCTGGACTATGCGAGCGGGTCTGCGGGTTGCTGGACAGGAGCCGCCCCGACGTCGCTCTCTGCGATGCAACCGGAGTGGAGGCCGACGCAGTGACGGTGGACGCACTCGCGCGGCTTCAGCTCGCCGCCCAGCGCTACGGCTGCCAGGTTCGGCTACGTCATGCGTCGAGCGAGCTCCGAGATCTAATCGGCTTCATGGGGCTTCGCGACGTAGTGCCGGAGTCTCCAAGTGGAGTCCAGGAGCCTAGTAGTCTGGAACCCGGGAATCGATCGGCGGACAGATGAGTTTTTGTACTTCAGCCGGTCTGTATTGAAACTTGAAGCGACCTAAAGGGGCAACCCAATGACAGAGCACGACGGAACTGACAGGAATCGAAACCCCGGCGACGGGCGCTCAACGGCGCGCCCTGGCTTCCAGCGGCAGGCCGCCCACGAGCGTCTCTCCACGGGCGCGCTGGCGCGCTGGACGCGAGCCTGCGCCACGCATCCCTGGCGCGTTGTCTTCGGCTGGATCGGTCTCGTCGTCATTCTGGTCGGGCTGGTCGCGACGGTCGGTGGTTCGCTGCGGGACGAGTTCGAGATTCCGGGGTCGGAGACGCAGAAGGCGACCGACCTGATCAAGTCCGAGTTCGCGTCCGAGCAGGGCGCCGTGCTGAACATCGTTTTCGCGGCGCCGGAGGGCGAACAGCTCGACACGCCCGAGCGCAAAGCGGCGATCGAGAAGGCGATCGCGCTCCTCAAGTCGCCGGAGTTCAAGCCCAAGGCCGACAAGGCGGGCGTGGAGAGCGTCGGGGATCCGTTCAGCGAGGACACCGTCTCCGACGACGGCCGCATCGCGTACACCGAGGCGCAGTTCGATCAGACGATCGAGACAGAGGACCGTGACGAGGTTGTCGCCGTGGAGGATGCCGTCCGCAAGACCGTCGAGCCGGCCGGGGTGACGGTGGAGTTCAACGGAGAAGCCGAATTTCCGCCGGTCGAGCAGGGTACGTCGGAGGCACTCGGTCTGCTCGCGGCGATCATCGTCCTGCTGCTCGTGTTCCGCACTTTCGTGGCGATGATCATCCCGATCATGCTGGCGCTCACGGCGCTGGCGACAGCGTTCCTGCTGTTGTTCATCCTCGCCGGCTTGACCGACATCAACACGATCACGCCCATCCTGGTCTCGATGATCGGGCTGGGTGTCGGTATCGACTACTCGCTGTTCATCGTCACCCGCTTCAGACAGCTGCTCCACGAGGGGCTCTCCCCGCAGGATGCGGCTTCCGAGGCCGGCGCTTCCGCCGGGCGTGCCGTGCTCTTCGCCGGCCTGACGGTGGCCATCTCGGTGAGTGGCCTGGCCTTCATCGGCCTGGACTTCGTGACCAAACTCGGAATCGGCAGCGCCCTCGGCGTGCTGACCACGGTGCTGATCGCGAACTCGCTGCTGCTGGCAGTGCTGGCGCTCCTCGGCCACAAGATCGACCGGCTGAAAGTGCCGTTCCTCCGCCGGGTGGACGAGTCGGATGTGGGCCGAGAGAACACTCTTATCGCCCGCTGGGGTCGGTTCGTGACGGCGAACGCGAAGATCGTGTTCCCGGTCGTGCTGCTGGTGATCGTGGCCCTGGCATCAACCACGACGCTGGTGCGACTCGGCGCTGCCGACCAGGGCACGCAGCCCAAGGAGCAGACGAGCCGCAGGGCTTATGACCTGCTGGCTGAGGGCTTCGGGCCCGGCTTCAACGGTCCCATTCCCATCGTCGTGGACGTGAACGGGGACAAACAGGCGCCGCAGAAGATCCGCGACCGCGTGCAGGGCCTTCCAGACGTGGCGTCCGTGGGCAAGCCGCAGTTCAACGACGAGCGTACCGTTGCGATCGTCTTCGTGACCCCGGAGTCCGCGCCGCAGGACGAGGAGACCGACAAGCTCGTCGACCGGTTGCGAAACGACGTCGTGCCGGCGGCTACGGCAGGAGGCGATGCTGTCGCCTACGTCTCGGGTCAGACCGCGGCGTTCAAGGACATCGCCGATCAGATCATCCAGCGGATGCCTTACTTCCTGCTCTACATCATCGGGGTCACGTTGATCGTGCTCGCGATGGCATTCAGATCGATCGTGGTCTCCGCGACGGCGGCGGTCACGACGCTGCTCTCCGCCTTCGTCGGCTTCGGCGTCCTCGGGCTGGTCGTGCAGGAGGGGCATCTGCTCGGCTTAACCGGCTTGGATCAGACGGGCCCGATCGAGACCTTCGTCCCACCGATTGCCTTCGCAATCCTGTTCGGGCTTTCGATGGACTACATGGTCTTCCTGATGAGCCGCATCAGGGAAGAGCACGTCCACGGCCTGCCGACGCGGGCTGCCGTCGAGCACGGTATCTCGGCGATCGGCCGGGTGGTCGTCGCCGCGGCGCTGATCATGGGCACCGTCTTCGCAGCCTTCATCCTCAGCGCCGATCGCATCCCGAAGGAATTCGGGCTGCTGCTCGCGGTAGCGATTCTCACCGACGCGCTGATCGTGCGGATGACGCTCGTGCCCGCGTTCCTCACCCTCCTGGGCGAGAGGTCGTGGTACATCCCGCGCTGGCTCGACCGACTGCTCCCGAACATCACGATCGAGTCGCCGCACGAGCGCGAGAGTCCGATCACGATCGACGTCGAGCGCTCCACCGAGCCCGTCGGCCGACACTGACGAATCGCCCCAGGCGGCGGAGCTTTACGGTTCCGCCGCCTGGGCGCCGGTGCTACGACTCGAGCCGGGCAGGCAGGCCGAAGAGCGGGAATACCCGCTCCGTGTCGAGGAAGAATGTGAGCTCGACGATCTGGCCGTCGGCGATCTCGAGCACCTGTAGCGCCCACGGGTCGTAGCCGCTGCCCGAGTCGCTCGGCTTGTATTGCCCGAACGCAGGCGATCCGTTCGCGGTCACCGTCGGGATGACGCGCGAGCCGCGACAGCCGGCACCGGGACCGACCCACCAGCGGAGGATGTTCTCGCGCCCGCTCAGCCACAATTCGTACGGAGGCATCGACTGCGTCGCGTCCTCCTGGATGAGCGAGGTGAGCGCGTCCATGTCGTAGCGCTCGAACGCCTCGACGTAGCGCATGAGGAGCTCCCGCTGGGATTCGTCCATCGCGGGCGCCGGATCGGTCGAGCTGACGTCGCTCGCCTCGAGCGTGGCGCGTGCGCGCTGGAGCGCGCTGTTCACGGACGCCACCGTCGTGTCGAGGAGCTCGGCGACCTCCGTCGCCTTCCAGCGTAGGACCTCGCAGAGGATCAGGACGGCGCGCTGCCTTGGCGGGAGGTGCTGGAGGGCGGCGACGAACGCGAGGCGGATCGTCTCGCGGGAGACGGCCACCTCTGCCGGATCGCCTTCCGCCGGCACGACGAGACCGTCCGGCACGGGCTCGATCCACGTCACCTCCGGGAGCGTGCGGCCGATCGGACCGTCGGGATTCCACGCGGGCCCGAGATCCATCGGACGTGCGCGACGCTCCCTCCCGTTCAGCATGTCGAAGCAGACGTTGGTCGCGATGCGGTAGAGCCACGAGCGGATCGCCGCGCGGCCCTCGAAGCGGTCGAAGCTCCGCCAGGCGCGGACGAGCGTGTCCTGCACCGCGTCCTCGGCCTCGAACGGCGAGCCGAGCATCCGGTAGCAGAAGGCGGTGAGCTCAGCGCGATGCTGCTCGAGCCGCTGCTCAAGCTCCCCGGGCTTGACGGTGAGCGACGAGTCCTGCATTGCCGACCATCGTACGCGGTCAGCCCGAGCGCGCCGAAGGTGCGGCGTCTCCCCTCAGGCCCCGGCCCGGCGACGGTGCGAAAACGCCTGCTATGGCGAAGTTTCCCCCTACACTTCGGGTGTGTTGGAACGAACGACCATCCGCGCGCTTCCGCTATTGAACCGGGCGGTGGAACACGCGCCGATGGCGACGACGTGCTGCAACGTGTGCCGAACCTGCACCACGTCGAACATCGTTGGGCTCCTCTTCGCGGGCGCGGGCGGCATGGCTCTTGGCCTGCGCCGCCTCGCGCACCGTTTCTTCTAGCCCGAACCCCCCGAGACTGGCGGCTAGTCGTTGTCGACGATCGTTCCCTTACCTCTGGCGTCGGCGATTGTCGCGTTCACAGCCCTCGAGAGCCTCAGGAAGAAGGTCTCGTTCGCCTCGTTTCGCCGGTCACCCTTGACGATGACGGAGACCTTCTTCAGCACCTGACCAGGACGGAAGGTGAGCATGCCGCTCTTGGCCGCGTAGTCTGACGGCGCCCGCGCAGTGCCGTTCGCCGTCGCGAAGCGAACCGTGATCCTCTTGCCGCTCGCACGGTTGAGCCTTACCTTGAAGACAGCGAGCTTCGAGCCGGAGTTGCCCTCGGTAACGGCTACATTGCTTACACGGAGCGCAGGCCGGAGCCTGAACATGGCTGTGACGAACGTGTCGGCGCTCATCGTCACGACACACGAGCCAGTTCCGCTGCATGCTCCCGACCAACCCGCGAAGGTCGAGTTGGCGGCGCGTGTTGCCGTCAGGGCCACGGTCGTGCCGTCGGCGTACCCTTCGCTGCAGTCGGCGCCGCAGGAGATTCCGGGCCCCGTCACCGTTCCTGAGCCGGACCCGGCCTTGGCGACGGTGAGGGTCCGGGTCGTGGGGGCAAGGTGTGCCTCAACGAAGGCGTAGGCCTCTCCGTCTCCCGGGTCACGCTTGTCCGACCAGACGGGGATCGCAACACCTTGCGTGGCGTCGATTCCCGTGTAGTCGCCGTAGTCGTTGCCGAAGGTGCAACACGTGTTGTTGCTGTAGTCGGACGGCTGGCTCGACACCTTGTTCAGGGCGCCGAGCGTGTGGCCGCTCACGGCGGGAGTGACCGTGCGCACGTAGAAGTTCGTCTTGTCGCGAGTCGCATCGTCACGGGTGGAGTAGAAGTCCGCCCATGCCTGTCCGGTCGTCTGATCCACGGCGAGCCAGGCGAACCAGTCGTCGGAGTTGGCCTGTCCGCCGCCCTCGCCGTCGGTCAACAGTCGCGTCCCGACGTTCGGCGACGGGTTCGCGCTCCCGGGAAGCGCACTCGCCGCAGAGGCGACGAAGCTGTCCCACGTCAGGTGCGTGCTCGCAGGTGCAGTCGAGCCCGCGCAACGGGTCGCTCCGCTTCCAGTCCGCAGATCGCTCCAGGTCACGTAGACGCGCCCATTTTGGGGGCCGAGGGAGCGGTCGACGTCGACCTGTGGCGAGGTGGAGGCGCGTCCACCGGGCTGCGCAAGGATGGGGCAGGCGAACGGGACCGCGACGGCCCCGGTGGCATCCAGCGTGGCGATGGTCTGGGGTGTCCCCCAGCCCAACGTGGTCGCGCAGTTCTGGGTGGCGGGCGCGCACACGTCGCCGCGAATCGCGTTTGCGGCCGAGTAGTCCCACCAAACCGCGTAAACCCTTCCGTCGGGACCGACGGCGACATCCGCGTAGATGTAGCTGCCCGTGGACGGAGTTACGGACACCGGTGTCGTCCAGCTGTCAGCGTTGTCGCAATTCGCCGCGTTGAGAACGCCGCCCGGGCGAGTGTCGCATTGCGAGATCACGATGTTGATGCCGCCGCCGGACGGCTCGTCCCAGATGACGTAGAGGCGGCCGAAGGTCGCGCTCCCCGGCGCGTTGTCGATCGTCATCATCGGCTTGTCCTGCGTTCCCGCCGTGCGCTGCCGCAGCCCGACGGTCTGCGGCTGGAACGTCGTCAGCCCCGGCGCGACGCGGTTGACCACGATCCGGCTTGGGTTCCCCGCCCCGTTCGAAGTCGAGAGCCCCCCGTACCAGATGTTTCCCGCGGTGTCCGCGACGGACATCGGGTCGCAGCACAGAGCGGCCGCCTCTGGCGAGGCCTCGCCCGGAGCGTCGAGCGCCGTGGGCATCGAAGCCTTGGTGAAGGACTGGCCACCGTTGTTCGTGACCCAGGCGTTGAAGCCGGCGCCGTTGGCGCCGACGAGGAAGCGGTTTTTGTCGCCCGGGACCATGCTGACGAACGTCTCCGACTCGGTGGCGGCGTCGTTGGTGACGTTGAACTCGAGCCCGGGAGCGGCCAGCCTGGATAAAGCCGAGACGGGCTCGCCGGCTTCTCGGACCGGGGCATAGAAGATCACCTTGGCGATGCCTTTCTCCTTGGCGGTCCCGTCCTCTCGCCAGCCGTAGGGCAGCTCGTACGTGCCCGCGGGGAGGCCGATGTCGCGGATCGCGAAGCTCGCCGAATCGCCCGCGCTGGCGTTCGAGAACGACAACTTGACGCTCCTGTCCTGCCGACTCGCGGTCGCGCGCCCCGGAGTGCCGCGACCGGTATCGGCCACGTGTGCGAAGCGCAGCCCGCTGATCTTCGATCGTTCAATCCACCGTTCGGGGAGCGTGATCGTGAGGGTCGCGCGGCGCACATCGCGGCTGAGCGTCACGGAGAGCGCAAGCCGCTCCAGCCTGGCCGCCACGAGCTCGGAGGCGGACAGCCGGAGCTCGCCGCCCGAGACTTCGAAGCGAGTAGGCGGACGATCCTCCTCCGCCCCAGCTTCCTCCCGTGCCTGCTCGAGGGGCGTCTCGTGCGCCTCTTCCTCACCGCGCTCCTTGACAGGGCTTTCTTCTGTCTGCGCGCCGGCCGTCGTCGCAAGGAGGAAAGCGATGCCCGCGAGACCACCGAAAACGATGAGGCACAGGCCGCGGATGCGCATCTTCGGACCAAGCTTCCTTCTCGGACTCAACGGCCCCTCCTGATCTCGACGGACTGGCAGCTTCGAGTGTGACCCCGAAGCTCAGCACGCCTGCGAGGAGTCAAGCACGCATATCGGACTGCTGCAATAGGCCGGACGACCTCTGCGAGAAGCGTCTCAGACGCGGTCCGCCACGCGAGTGGCTACCGTAGCTCCCGGCCGGAGCGGCGCGGTCGCGCGCGCCGGATCCGTCGGCTAGTCGACCTCGGACAGAAGCGTGCCCAGCACTGCTCCGAAGATGGCGTGCACGAAAACCTCGTAGGCGAACACGCGGCCGTTGAAGAGCAGGGGCGGCCACTCACCGCTCCGCCGGTCGGGATGGAGCCGGTCGATCACGGCCATGCCGGGCCAGAGGAGGGCGCTCTCGGCTTCCGCGGCGAGCATGCCCTGCTTCCAACCCCGCCCTCCCAGCCTTGCGAAGACGGCTCCGAACGAGGCGCCGTTCGCCAGGTGGACGGCGATCCCGAGCTGGCGCCAGAGCGGCCCTACCGTGAGCGTCCGGCCGAGGAGCCTCGCATCGGAATACCAGGCAACGCCAAGGGCGCGCCCGACGAGCGGCTCGGCGGCGGCCCAGACAGCGGCCGCAGCGATGCCCGGAATCATCCCTCGTCGCATCGCACCACACTATGCTCGACGGGTGGCCACGCTAAGCCTCGAAACGCGGCGGCGCCTGACCCTCGTGGCGACGATCCTCGGGTCATCGCTAGCGTTCATCGACGCGAGCGTCGTCATCGTGGCGCTGCCCACGATCGAACGGGATCTCGATCTCGGTCTGACCGGGGAGCAGTGGATCTTCCTCTCCTACTCCCTCGCCCTCGCCGCGCTCTATCTCGTCGGCGGCGCCCTGGGCGACCGCTTCGGACGCCGGCGAGTCTTCTTCTGGGGTGTCATTGGCTTTGCGGCCGCCTCAGTGCTTGCCGGGGCCGCACCCAACGGGGCGACACTGATCGTGGCTCGCGTCCTCCAGGGTGTCGCGGGCGCCTTCCTGACCACGAACTCCTTGGCCCTCCTGCGCGCCGTCTACGCCGAGAACGCAGGACGGGCGATCGGCCTCTGGACGTCATTCACGAGCGTGGCCGTGCTGCTCGGTCCGCCGGCGGGCGGCGCACTCGTCGAGTGGGTGTCGTGGCGCTGGATCTTCTTCCTGAACCTGCCCGTGGCGGCACTGACGCTCGCGGCGGCGGTGGCGGGCCGCTGCGATGAGCGAAGCATGCGGCGCGAGGGGCGGCTCGACCTTCCGGGCGCCGCCCTGTCCGCAGTCGGGTTCGGGGCGCTCACGTATGCACTGGTAGAGGGGGCGGACAAGGGGTTCGCCAACGTCTGGTGGGCAGGTGTGTTCGCGGTGGCGGCGCTCGCCGCCTTCGTCTGGGTGGAGCGCCGGGTCGCGGAGCCGATGCTGGACTTCAAGCTCTTCCGCCGGCGGAACTTCGCGGCAGCCAACCTGGAGACGTTTCTCGTCTACGGCGCCCTCTACGGGCAGCTCGTCTACGTCCAGCTCTACCTGCAGTTCCTGGGTTTCAGCCCCTTCGAAGCGTCGCTCCTCGGGATTCCGGCCAGCGTGATCATGATCGTGCTCGCCTCCCGCTTCGGCGCGCTGGCCGACCGGCAGGGGCCGCGCCTCTACCTGACCGCCGGGCCGGCGCTGATCGGCTGCTCCCTCCTCCTCCTGCTGCTCGTCCGGACCAGGGAGGACTTCTGGTACTTCGGCGTGCCCTCGCTGCTTCTGTTCGCCCTGGGGCTCTCGATGCTGGTCGCGCCGATCACGGCGACGGCGCTCAAGTCTGCTCCGCAGGAGGCCGCGGGGATCGCCTCGGGCATCAACTCGACCGTCTCACGGCTCGGCAGCCTCATCACCGTGGCGGTCATCGGGGCGGTCATCTCCGTCGTCTTCGAGCACCGGGTGGGAGACACCGGCGCGGTGCCCCTGGCGCGTGGTCAGACCGACGAGGCGCTTCGCGACGCGTCCATTGTCGCGTTCCACACAGGCATCCTGCTCGCGGCCTTGCTCGCTTTCGCGGGCGCAGGCGCCGCGGCGCTCTGGATCTCGGATCGGGAGGCGCGCGGCGAGCTCAGCGAACAGGCACCGGCGCCAGCCGGAAGTTGAGCGCCGCAGCACGCTGCCGGCAGCGCTCGACGGCTTCCTCGCGGGTCTCCCCGAACCCGTGGAGAATCGCCAGACGATAGCTCTGGGCGTCGTTGACGCCCTGCTCCGAGAGGAAGAGCCCTGGTCGAACGAGGAGCTCCACGTCCTCTTCCGGGTCCGGGACGCCCTCGACGAACGCGTCGGTGAAGACTCGCACGCACCAGCTGACGCCGACTCCATCGGGAATGCCGGTCTGCCACTGTGGATCCGCCCCGACCGCGAGCTCGAAGAGGGCGTCGTACGTCGACCGCCCGTGAAGCCCAGCGACCAGAGGAGCGAACTGCGAGGCGAGGCGGCCGTTCACCTCGATGATCTGCGCCGGCCCCGACTCCGGAACGAAGAACTCCACGTTGAAGAAGGCCGTGTCGAACCCGAGCGCCGGTAACACTCGCTCCGCGATGTCGGACAGCTCGGTCTGCCGCTCCGGCGAAAGGATGCTCGGATATTCGAAGCGCTCAAACGAGAGGGTGCCCGGATACTTGACCGAGTCAGTGACACCGATTGTGACAACACGCCCGTTGTGGACGTAGCCTTCGAGCGTCACCTCCGCCCCGGTCAGGAGCTCCTCGACGAGGAACCCGTGTGCCGACTCCCTGGGTGCGCCCGCGAGCGCGGCGATCTCCGCATACCGGTTGGTGTAGCGGTCGGCTTCATGAAGCTGCAGGAGGTCCTCCGGCTCGTCGATCCGGTACGCGTTCTGCGAGAGTCGCCCGACGACGGGCTTCACGAACACCGGCAGCGGGAACGGGAGCCGGCCGTCGAGAATGGCGAAACGAGGAGTCGACTCCGGCGCCGCACGCTCCTGAATGGCGCGGGAAATCGGCTTGTGCTGACAGGCGATGAGCGCAGCTGAGCTGGGTCCGGCGAGCCCTCGACGCTCGGCCAGGAGGGCCGCCAGGAGGGCGGACTGGTCCTTGGTCGCGACGATTCCGTCCGCGGGCACCTGTGCGTACTCGGCGAGAAACGCTTCCGGGTCGAAAGTCTCGAGTTGATCAAGGTCCGATCCCACGTAGCGCACGCGGAAGCGCTGCTCGAGCTCGGCAGCTTCGATGTTCCTGATGTCCCGCTCCTGCGGGCAGACGACAAGAATGTCTTTCATGAGGTCCGTCCCCGCTCGGCGGAGCGCAAATCGTACCGGAAGGGTCCTGCGCCGCTGCTCGGGCCAAGAACGTAGATTGCGCCCGTGATCGAGGCGCGCGCGGACGTCGTCGGCAGCCTCCTGCGCCCGCCCGAGTTGCTCGAAGCTCGCGAGCGCATGGAGAGCGGCGAGCTGCCGGTACCGGAGTTCAAGGCGGTTGAGGACGCCGCTGTCGACCACGTGCTCGCGCTCCAGGAAGAAGCGGGGATGGACGTCGTTACGGACGGCGAGGTTCGCCGGCTCTCCTTCCAGAGCCAGCTCACGGCGGCCGTCGACGGATTCGCCGAGTGGGGCCTCGACGCCTTCCTCTGGGGAAACTGGCAGAGCGACGAGCTCGGCCCGATGAACGTCGAGCGGCCGCCGATCGCGGTGGTCGAAAAGCTACGCCGCCGCCGCTCGCTCTCGGGCGAGGAGCTCGTTTATGCACGGCGGCGGACGACGAAGACACTCAAGGTCACGCTCCCCAGCCCTAGCCTCTTCGCAAACTTCTGGGACCCCGAGCGCTCCACGTCGGCCTACGCGACGCTCGAGGAGTTCCTCGGCGACGTGGCCGAGATCCTGCGCGAGGAGGCAGACGAGCTCACCGCGCTCGGCGCTACGTATCTGCAGCTCGACGCGCCGCAGTACCCCCTACTCGTGGACGAGGGCTACAAGGCCTTCTACGAAAGCCGGGGCTGGCCCGCGAAGCGATGGCTCGAGCTCGGCCTCGAGCTCGACAACCACGTGATCGCCGACCGGCCCGGCGTCACCTTCGGATTCCACCTTTGCCGCGGCAACCAGGCAAGCCGCTGGCTCGTCTCAGGCGGATACGACTGGCTCGCCGAGCGCATCTTCCCCGCCGTGCATGCAGGGCGGCTCCTGCTCGAGTACGACGACGAGCGCTCCGGAGGCTTCGAACCGCTCGCCGCGGTTCCCGAGGACAAGATCGTGGTGCTCGGGCTCGTGACGACGAAGACGCCGAGGCGCGAGAGTGTCGACGAGCTTGCGAAGCGGATCGAGGAGGCGTCGCGCTTCGTCCCACTCGAGCGCCTGGCCCTCTCACCGCAGTGCGGCTTCGCCACGTCGGTGGTCGGGAACGCGATCTCCGAGGACGACGAGCGCGGGAAGCTCCGCACGATCGCCGAGACAGCCAGGGTGGTCTGGGGATGACCGACATCCTCGACGGATCAAGCCTGACCGCCGACGAGCTCGTTCGGGTTGCACGCGAGCGGGAGCCGGCCGAGCTCGCCCCTGAAGCGGTGGCGGGCATGCGCTCCGCGCGCGAGCTCGTCGAGCGCGTGATCGAGCGCGGGGACACGGTCTACGGCCTCACGACGGGCGTCGGCGTCCGAAAGCGAGTTTTGGTGAACGCTGAGGACCTCGACGAGTTCAACCGCAAGCTGATCCTGAACCACCTGGTCGCCTCCGGCCCCAACGCCCCAGATGAGGTTGTCCGCGGGGCCATGCTTCATCTTGCGAACGGCTTCGCGCGCGGGTCCGCCGGAGTCCGACCCGAGCTCGCCGAACGTGTCCTCGCGAGGCTGAACGAGGACACGATTCCCCCAGTCCGCATGCTCGGCTCGATCGGGCAGGCCGATCTCGCCTCCATGGCCGACCTCGCGCACGGGCTTCTCGACGGGTTCCAACCCGCGGCGAAGGAAGGCCTCGCGCTCCTGAACAGCAACTCCTTCTCGACGGCGATCGCGACGCTCGCCGTCTCTGACACACGCAGGCTCCTGGACACGCTCGACGTCGCAGGGGCGCTCGATCTCGAGGCGTTTGCCGCCAACCTGACCATCCTCAACCCGAGAATCGGCGAGGTGCGGCCGTACCCGGGCCTCCGGGAGACGATCGAGCGGTTGCGTACGCTGCTCACGGACAGCTACCTCTGGGACGAGGGCGCGGCGCGCAACCTCCAGGACCCGCTCACGTTCCGATGCGTCCCGCAGGTCCACGGGGCCGGGCGCGACGCGCTCCATTTCGTAGAGAGGCAGATCGCGATCGAGCTGAACGCCTCGCAGGAGAACCCGCTGATCATCCCCGACGAGGACCGGATCGTCTCCGTCGGGAACTTCGACGTCCTGCCGCTCGCCGCCGCGATCGACTTCCTGCGACTCACGCTCGCCTCCGTTCTGACGGCCGCGAACGAGCGCCTCGTGAAGCTGCTCGAATATCCGCTCTCGGGGCTTCCCGAAGGACTCGCAACCGAACGTGGTCTTGCCGAAGACTCGTTGGCGGAGTTCGGCGTGTCGAGCCAGGCGCTCACCGCGGAGGCGCGGCTCCTGGCGCTGCCGGTGTCGTTCGAGGTGGCGAGCACGTCACACGCCGAGGGAATCGAGGACCGGATGACGATGGCCCCGCTCGGCGCACGCCGGCTCCGCGAGATGGTCGAGTTGGGTGAGCGGATCGCGACGATCGAGCTCGTTGTGGCCGCCCAGGCAGTCGACCTCCGTGGAGGCGGGCTTGGTCAGGGTACGCGCCGCGCGCGGGAGATCATCCGGGAGGGGATCGCCTTTTCCGGCCGCGGCGACCCCGTCCCGCCTGACCTCGGCGCCGTGAGTGATGCGATCCGGTCGGGCCGCTTTGCCGAGCTGGCTCGGTGAGCGACCCGAGCACGCCAGAGCCCACCGAGCTCTGGCGGATGCGTCGGACGCTGGAGAACGATGTGCCGAGACCGGCATGGCCCGAAGGGATTAGCGTCCGGAGCTTTCGTCCCGAGGACGCGCCAGCCGTCCACGCCCTGCTCGAGCACGCGTACCGCAGCGGAGGCGGCTCGGTCGACCAGTTCGAGACGTGGCTGCCGGCGATGACGTCGGATGCGGAGTTCGATCCGGAGCTCTGGTTCCTGGCCGAGGCCGACGGCGGCTCGCTCGCCGGTGCGGCCCTTTGCTGGACCAGTGCGTTTCTCAAGGATCTCGTGGTTCACGAGTCGTGGCGCGGGCGGGGGCTGGGAGCGGCGCTCGTCCATCACGTTCTGGGCGAGTTCCGGCGGCGCGATGCGGTGGCGGTCGACCTGAAGGTCGAGTCAGAAAACCCCTCCGGCGCGCAGCGACTCTACGAGCGGCTCGGCTTCGTCGTCGTGGAGCGATTGCGGCCCGGCTAGGGATCGCTCACGGCTCAGCCTCCCGGCGCCGGTCGTTATCGTAGTCCCATGGCCGCAGATCGCCGTGCAGCTGGACTCGGTCTCCTCGAGCGACTCGAGCAGGGCCCGGTCATCTGCGCCGAGGGGTACCTCTTCGAGTTCGAACGGCGTGGCTATCTCCAGGCTGGGGCATTCGTGCCGGAGGTCGTCCTCGAGCATCCGGAGCTGGTCTCTCAGCTCCACCGCGAGTTCGTCCATGCCGGCTCGGACGTCGTCGAGGCGTTTACGTACTACGGCCACCGCGAGAAGTTACGGATCATCGGCAAGGAGGAGCTGCTCGAGCCCCTGAACCGGCAGGCGCTCATGCTCGCGAAGGAGGTCGCGGACGAAACGGGAACCCTCGTCGCCGGCGACATTTGCAACACCAACGTTTTCGAGCCGGATGACGACGACTCCATTCGCGCCGTGCGGATGATGTTCGAAGAGCAGGTCGGGTGGGCCGCTGAGGCCGGCGTCGACTTCGTGATCGCCGAGACGATCTCGCATGTCGGAGAAGCCTTGCTTGCGCTCGAGACGATCAAGGCCGCTCGACTGCCGGCCGTCGTCACGATGGCGGTGCATCGTGACCCGATCACCCGTGACGGCTGGACGATTGCAGAAGCGTGCAAGCGCCTCGAGGACGCGGGCGCCGACGTCGTCGGCGTGAACTGCATCCGGGGCCCGAGGACCATGCTGTCGCTGCTCGGGCCGATCCGGGACGCCGTCGACGGGCACATCGCGGCACTACCCGTCCCGTACCGGACACACGAGGAGGAGCCGACGTTCCAGGCTCTCCGGGATCCTGGCGCGCAGGACCTACCCGACGGCCGGCCGTTCCCGACGGCACTCGACCCGCTCGCGTGCAACCGCTACGAAATCGCCGAGTTCGGGCGGGCGGCCTTCGAGCTCGGGGTCCGCTACCTCGGCGTCTGCTGCGGGAACGCCCCGCACTACACCCGCAGTCTCGCCGAGGCGCTCGGCCGCACCCCGCCGGCCAGCCGGTACAGCCCGGACATGTCCAAGCATGCGTACTTCGGGAGCGACGAGCGACTGAAGGAGTCGAACCGGGAGTTCGCCCGCGAGCTCTGACGCGCGTAAGTCGAGCACGATGCCGTGCCCGGCAGCGGCCGGGCGGAGCGGGATACGGTGGGACTGTGAAGGTCGTCGTGATCGGCTCGGGCATAGTCGGGCTCTGCTGCGCGTACGAGCTCAGCCGGGGCGGGGCCGATGTCTGTGTGCTCGAGCGCGGACGCCTGGGTCAAGGCGCCTCGCGTGGCAACACGGGCTGGGTCTGCCCGAGCTTCACCTACCCACTCCCGGCGCCCGGGATCATCGGCGAGGGGCTGCGAGGAATGCTCCGAGGTGGGGGGCCACTGGTCATTCACCCGAGCCTGGACCCGACGTTCCTGCGTTGGCTCCTCGGGTTCCGCCGGAGCGCGACACGCGAGCGGTGGGAGCACGGAGTGCGGGCACTTCTCGCCCTCAATGCTCGCACGCTAGAGCTCTTCGACATCTATGCGGACGACGGCGTCCGGTTCGAGATGCATCGCTCGGGGCTCCTGCTCGTCGCGACGACCTCAGCCGGGCTCACCTCGTATACCGACCTCTTTCGCCGGCTCCGGTCGATCGGCTTCACGGGCGAGATCGTCGAGCTCGGGCCGGAGGAGGCGCGCGCACTTGAGCCAGAGCTGGCCGCCGAAGGGCTTGTGGGCGGCGTGCGCGCGGTCATCGACCGGTACGTACGGCCTGAAAGCCTCACCCACGGGCTCTCCAGGTATCTGGCAGAGCACGGCGTCGACATGCGGGAGGAGATCGAGGTCCTCGACCTCGCGGCCGCCAATGGGGGCATCCGAATCACGACGGCCGCTGAGCCGGTGAAAGCCGACCGTGTCGTCGTCGCTGCCGGAGCCACTTCGAGCCCGCTTTTAGCGCGACTCGGCGTCCGCATGCCGCTTGTCGGTGCGCGGGGCTACAGCGTAACGTTGGCAGGCGGTGACACCCGCCCGAACCATGCCCTCTACCTCGCCGAGGCGAAGGTCGGCATCAGTTCCTACGACGATTCGGTCCGGATCGCCGGCGTCTTCGAGCTCGGCTCCTCGAGCGACCGGGTCGACGGGCGACGGCTTGCGGCGATGCTCTCGACGGTCGACCCATACTTCGAAGACTGGCGTCCAGGCTCGGAGCCGGCGCTGCTCGAGTGGGCAGGTCTCCGGCCGATGACAGCCGACGGGCTACCACTCATCGGTCGCGCACCGGCGCTCGACAACGCCTATGTCGCAACCGGTCACGGCATGCTCGGCGTCACGCTCGCCCCCGCGTCGGCCGCGGCGCTCGCACCCCTCGTCCTGGAAGGGCGCAGTGCGCCGGAGCTCCTACCCTTCGACCCCGCGCGCGCGGCCTGACATGGTCAAGTCGGTGGCGCGGCCATCTCCTGGCGTCGGCGGCTAAACCGTGGACGGGATACCCGTGCTCATCGATTGCGACCCCGGTCAGGACGACGCGATCGCGCTCCTGCTCGCGCTCGCGAGCCCGGAGCTCGAGCTTCTCGGCGTCACGACGGTGGCCGGGAACCAGACGCTGGACAAGACGACGCTCAACGCGCTCAAGGTGCTCGAGCTTGCCGGACGAAGCGACGTGCCGGTGGCCGCGGGGGCGGATCGCCCCCTCGTCGCCAAGCTCGTGACCGCCGGCGACGCGCACGGTGAGACCGGCCTTGACGGACCGGCACTGCCGATGCCCAGCAGCCAACCGCTCGAGCAGCACGCAGTCGACTTCGTCGCCGAGCGGGTGCTGGCGTCGGAACGTCCGGTGACGCTCGTGCCGCTCGGTCCGCTCACCAACGTCGCCCTCTTTCTCGCCCAGCGGCCGGAAGCGGCGGCGAAGCTTGATCGGATCGTGCTCATGGGCGGCGCGATCGCTGAGGGGAACATGACGCCTTCGGCCGAGTTCAACATCTGGGTCGACCCCGAGGCGGCTGCCCGCGTCTTCGAGAGCGGCCACGACATCACCATGGTCGGCCTCGACGTCACCGACCGGGCAGTGCTGACCGCCGAGCATGCCGACGGCCTTCGGAGCGCCGGCGGGGTCGGTACCGCCGTCGCCGAGATGCTCGACTTCTACGGGAGCTTCTATCGCGAGGTGTACGACCACGGCGGCTGTCCCGTCCACGACGCTGTCGCCGTCGCCCACGTGATTCGCCCGGGGCTCGTGGAGACAGTCGCACGCCACGTCGCCGTCGAGCTCGGGTCAGGGCTGTGCCGGGGCCGCACCGTCGTCGACATGCGGCGCCGCCTCGCCGCCCCGGAGCCGACCGCCCGCGTCGCGGTCGACATCGACGTGGGCGGATTCCGAGAGCTTCTACTCGGCCGGCTGCGCTCCCTCGCCGGCGCTGCGGCGTGAGATAGACCGCTCCCTGCGCAAGCGCCCTCGTCCACCAGAC
>Ga0307287_10000122_pt1 | contig 28354 bp, 24 predicted proteins | sample ER_DNA_141_FD_194485 | JGI IMG/M metagenome (GOLD analysis project Ga0307287, IMG submission 194485) | Bulk soil microbial communities from the East River watershed near Crested Butte, Colorado, United States - ER_DNA_141 | ecosystem: Environmental > Terrestrial > Soil > Floodplain | place...
GCCTCGCCTTCCCAGGCCTCGCGGCGCTCGGCGATCGGGCCACGGTCCGCGGTCTCGGTTCCGTCGAACGGGATGCGTTCGTGCGTCTTGTCGCAGAACGGCTTGGTCGAGGACCGGCCGCAGCGGCAGAGCTCGTAGACCTCGCCCGGGGTCTCGAACTCGGGGCCCTCGTCCCAGGCGATCGGCTCGCCGCGCTCGGTCTGCACGATCGCCGTGCGCAGCAGGGGGACCCCGCCCTCGACCCGGTAGGGGCCGTCCTTGGTGACGATGATCCTGCGCTCGTCCATCCGTGGAGTCTAAACGGCCGTACGAGACCGCTCGCCTCGTGGGAGCCGACGGCTCAGGGGGGGAGGAAGGAGCGTGCGAACCCCAACGCCCGCCAGGGGCGGCGCCCCGTCGCGATGAACCTGCCCCTCGCGACCCCTCGCCATCGAGTGCTGCGCCCGTACAACAGCAGGACCAGCGACGTGGGCTCGGCGTGGATCGTGCAGTCCGCGTCGCCCTCGAGGGGTTCGATCGAGGCCGCGCCGTCGTCGACCCGAACCCGGAACGCCGGTCCCCCGCGGACCACGACCCGGTACGTCGTCCGGTCGCCGCGCGTCGCGTCGGGGTCGACGTACCAGGGCGCAAGCGTCGCGACGGCGCGGAACACCGTTCGGGCGTCGTTGCCCGCGATCGGCCAGGGACGTCCGAGGGTCGCCGTCGCGTCGTAGCCGTGCACGATCAGCTCGCCGAGCAGGAGCCCGGAGACGGTCGCGACGTCCAGCGTGACCCCCGAGTACCAGGGCACGGGGTCCGCGCCGAGCTTGCCGTGGGTCGTGGCGACGAAGCTCGAGACGTTCGACCGCAGCTCCTCGGCCAGGTCGGCGAGCGGGCGCTGGCGTCGTTCGCGGACATCCCGCCGGTTCTCCTCGGTGATCCCGGCGATCTCGCCCTCGGGGACGGCCGCCCCCGACAGGTACATCGCGAACCGACCGGACCGAGCCGCGACGTGGCCGGCGAGCTCGCCGAGGGTCCACTCCAGGCCGCGAACGCGGCGATCGGGCTCGTCGACCACGGCGAGCAGGTCGGCGAGCCTGCGGCCCGTCCGCTGGATCGCCTCGGCGGCGGGCCCGAGCTCGATCCGAAGCTCCGGGATCGCCGTGACGCTCATGGGGTGACCCTCCTCTGGGCGGACTCCGGCCATGCCCCGATCCTCGCTCGTGGATGCCCCGATCGGCAACCCGGGTCGACCTGTTAGCGTGCTCGGGTGGCCGGGCTCGCACGTCCACGTCCGCGGTTCCGCGTGCTCGCGATCATGCTGCTGGTCGCCTGCGAGGCCTGCACCTCGACGCCGGCACCGAGGGCAGACCGACCGACCTCCGAACCCGCGACCGCGCCGTCGGGCCCCACCTCGTCCCCGACACCCACGTCGGAGGCGCCCACGTCCGCCGTCATAAGGTCGCGCGGCGGCTCGCTCCTGGTTCGCGGCGCCTACCCGCGCGTCGCATCTCGATGCGTTCGGTACCGGCGGCCCCGGCTCCTGGCCCGCTACCCGGGGACGCTCTCGGTCAAGCGTTCGGACGACGGCACGCTCGCGCTCACGGTGACGCTGCCGTTCGAGGACTACCTCAGGGGCATCGCCGAGGTCCCTCCGTCGTGGCCGCGCGCGGCGCTCGAGGCGCAGGCGATCGCGGCCCGCAGCTACGCGCTCGCGACCACCGGGTGGGAGGGCGCGGACGGCGAGCCGCTCAAGACGCCGATCTGCGCGACGACCTCGTGCCAGGTGTACCGCGGGATACCGGTCCCGTTCGACCCGAGCGTCCGGCGCTGGTTCGCCGCCGTCCGGGGTACCTCGAGCGAGGTGCTCCTCTACGGGGACCGCCCCGCCGACACCGTCTACTTCTCCACCTCGAACGGCCAGACGTACGGGAACGACGAGGTGTTCGGCAGCGCGCCCCTGCCCTACCTGCGTCCGGTGGTCGAACGCGACGACGGCGCGTCGCCGGTATCGCACTGGAACGTCCGAGTGCCGTTCGACGACCTGGCCTCGTTCCTGCACGAGGCCGGCGAGTGGCCGCCCAACCGAACGATCTCGAGCGTGGGCCTGGCGGGCTCGACCGTCACGGTTCGGGGCGAGGGCGGGTCGCGCTCGATGGACCTGACCACGTTCCGAGACGCCGTCAACGTCTGGGGACCATGCCTGAAGCCCGGTCGCTACCCGCCGTCCCCGCTCCCGGTGACGCTCCCGTCGAGGTGGATGACGCTCTCCTCGAACGGGGGCGCCGCGGTCGCCGTCGGACGCGGCTGGGGGCACGGTGCCGGGATGGTGCAGTGGGGTGCGTACGGCAAGGCGCTCCGTGGGCTCTCGGCCTCGGACATCCTCGCCTACTACTACGGGGGGCTGCGGCCGCAGACCTATCCCGAACCCGGCCTGATCCACGTCCGGGTCGTGAGCGGCCTCGCCTCGATCCGCGTCGTGCCGTCCCGACCCCGCGCCACGCTGGACGGGGAGGCGCTCGGCTCCCATCGCGTGAAGATCACCGGCGGCGACGAGCTCATCGTGACCACCCGGCCGTGACCCGGCGGGCGCTGCTCGTCGCGGCGGTCGCGGTGGCCGTCGCGGTCGCGTTCGCCGACTCGTCGATCGTCGTGCTCGCGCTGCCCGAGCTGTACGCGCGGTTCGACACCACGATCGAGGGCGTGGCCTGGGTGATCACCTCCTACAACCTCGTGCTGGCGATCTGTGCGCTCGCGCTCGTCCTCGTCGTGCATCACGCACGGGCCAACCTGCTCCTCGCCGCCGGCACCGTCCTGTTCCTCGCGGCGTCGATCGCCTGCGCCCTCGCGGACTCGATCGGGCTCCTGATCGCCGCGCGCTCGGTCCAGGGTCTCGGCGGGGCGCTGCTGCTCGCGGGCTCCCTTCCGGTCCTGGGCGCGCTCGCCGGCTCGACCGCGCGCGGCGTCGCGATCTGGACGCTGGCGGGGACGTTCGGCGCCGCGGTGGGGCCGGCGCTGGGCGGCGTGCTCACCCAGCTGTTCGACTGGAGAGCGATCTTCGTCTTCCAGGCCCCCGTCGCCGGGGCGGCGCTGCTCGCGACGTTCGGTGCGCACGTCGCCGCGATCCTGCGGGAGGGGTGGCGGCCGAGCCTGTGGCGAACCGTGCCCGGGAACGTCGCCCTGGCGCTGCTCTCCGGTGCCCTCGTGGGGACGCTGTTCCTCGGCGTCCTGCTCGTGATCGACGTGTTCGGCCTCACGCCGATCCAGGGCGCCGCGGTCGTGAGCGCGATCCCGGTCGCGACCCTTCTCGCGCGGCCCCTGGCGGCCGAGCTCCCAGCCGCGGTCGCGATCGCCTCGGGCGCCGTGTTGCTCGCGGCCGGGTTGGTCGGGCTCGGGTTCCTGCCGTCCAGCGATCTGGGATACACGCTCGCGTCGTTCGCGCTGTGCGGGTTCGGGCTCGGGCTGGCCGTGCCGGGTCTCACGCACACGGTGCTCGGCGGCGAGGGCCGGATCGCGCCGAACGCGACGCTCACCGTCGGCATCCGGCATCTTGGGCTGGTGCTCGCGCTCGCGATCGGGGCCCCGTTGCTCGCCGGCGACTTCGTGGCGGGCGCCGACGTCGCGAAGCTGAACGCCACGGCCGTGATCATCGGCGGCGAGATCCCTGCGACGACGAAGATCCCCCTGGCTCTCGACATCCGCGACGAGCTCGAGCGCGCGCCGAAGGGCGAGATCCCGGACTTCGCCGCCGCGTTCGAGGAGGCCGGTGCCAGAACCGACGATGCCGTGCAGCAGGTGCACGACGACTTGGTCGAGACGATCGAACGGGCCGTCACCAGGAGCTTCAGACCATCGTTCCTGTTCTGCGCGCTGCTCGCGGCGCTCGCGCTCGTGCCGATCCTCGCGTTCCGGAGGCGGTGGGAAACGTGAATCGCCGGATCGCGGTCGGAGTGCTGGTCGCGCTGTTCGTCGGGGCAGCGGGCTTGATCGCGTTCGAGTTCGCGAACGGCGCCGCGGACGCCGGGGCGCTCGCGATCCGCGACCCGTGCGAGCCTCGCCCTGCGTTCCCGGGCGAGGGCATCGACGCGACGTTGCAGCGCATCGTGTCCGACGGGCTCGACGGGGCGGCCTGCGAGCTCGAGACGAGTCGCGAGGAGCTGGTGCTGTCCCTCGCGCCCGGCTCCAGCGTCGAGCCGATCCCGTGGGACGACGAGACGATCGAGCGCGCCGTCCGGGCCGGCCTCCTCGAGTCGATCGACGACGCCGAGCACCGAGGGTCGATCAACGGTCTCCTGGCCGTAGCCCTGCGTCAGGTCGTCGAGCACGCGCCGGTCCAGTGGCTGATCGACGGCGGCCAGGGGATCGCGGGTCTGTTCGACTAGGGTTGGCCCGCAACGGGTACGCGACGAAGGAGTGAAGGGAGGAGCTCGTGGCGGTGGATCGATCGTACGTGGACGTGAACGCGGCGGCGCTCGACCGGCTGCGAGCCTTCGTCGAGAAGGCGAGCGACGACGATCTGGAGCATCCGATGAACGACGGGTGGACGGTCGCCACGGTCCTGGCCCATGTCGCATTCTGGGACCTGCGGATCGTCGCCTGCATCGAGGCCTGGAGGCCCGACGGAACCGGGCCCGTCCCGACCTATTACGACGACGCGGTGGACTGGATCAACGACTCCGTCAAACCGCTGATCTCAGCGCTCGAACCGCGGGTGGCCGCACGCGTGACGGTCGAGTCCGCCGAGGCGGCCGACCGCGCGGTGGCAGGGCTCTCGGACGAGCTCTACACCAGGAACGAGACGCTCGGGTGGCTCGTCAACCCCGACCGCGCGGATCACCGGCTCGAGCACCTGGACGAGATCGAGCAGGTCCTGTCCCGCGACTAGGGCATCCGAGCCGCCGACACGAGGGTCAGCCGACGAAGGTCCTCGCCTCCTCGACGAGCCCTCTCCATCGGCGGGAGGCGCTCGCCGGGACCGACGCCCACTCCTTCATCGGACGCCCCTTCCCCGCGTCGAAGCGCCGAGCCGCGCCCGCGTAGACGAGCTCGTCGACGCGATCCCTCGGGAGCTTCACCACGAGCTCGCCTCGGACGAGCATCGCGAAGATCTTCCCGGAGACCCGCAGGCCCTCGTTGGTCCCGAACCCCGTGCCGCTGGTCACGCCGCGTTTCGCGAGTTGATCCTTCGCGATCGGCTCCCAGAGCTGTTCGGGGGTCCGAGCCATCAGCGTGCACCCTACGGCCGGACGCGCGTCCGCTGGTCGGGCCGGCGCTCCGGGTCCAGCACCCAGTGATCGGCGACGCGCGCCCGGTAGAGGCGCAACGCCGCTGGCGGCTGGACATCCTCGACCGTCCACCGCCTCGCGCCGTGCGAGACCGAGACGCGGGAGAACACCTCGATGCCTCGCCCGAGATCGGCGCCCGTCAGCTGCTCGGCGACGGCCGACATGTACACGCCCTGCCCCTCGCCGACCGGTGCCTGCGAGTCGAAGACCACGATGCTCAGGTCCGGACGGGCCGCGAGGTTGCGCGAGTGCTGCGCCTCCGGCGAGGAGACCCAGTGGAGCTCCGAATATCCCGACGGCGCGTAGTACACGGGCGACACCCATGGTCGTCCGCCTCCGTCGGCGGTCCCGAGCACCATGTACCGGTTGCCGTCGATGATGGCCCGCGCGACGTCGTCGAGATCCATCGTCCCCCTCCGGAACGCGGCTCAGCTCGTGAAGGACTCCGTGGCCGGCGGGATGTTCTGGTTGCGCCGGAACAGGTTCGTCGGGTCGTAGCGCGCCTTGATCTTTCTGAGCCGGTCCCACGTCGGCCCGGGGTAAGCGTCGCGGATCCGCGCCTCGCCATCGAAACCCAGGAAGTTGACGTAGGCGCCGTCGTCGTCCTGCTTGAGCGCGGTGGCGAGGCTCTCGATCCAGGGGCCGTGCACCTCGATCTCGTCTGGGCGTTCGTAGACGGCGGCGCAGTTCACCATGATCCTGCTCCTGCGGTGCGCGAATGATGTCGCCTCGACCGGCACGCGCGCCATGGCACCGCCGAGCGTCCGCAGCTGCGCCACGCCCATCATCGCCGTCGAGGTCGCGAGGTGCTCCAGGATCGTCTCGGCCTCGGGGCGGCCGATCGTGTCGACGAACATCGTGTGCGCCGTGGCGACCGGGTGGTAGTCCTCCTCCTCCGGCGGGTAGACCTCGGGGTACGGCATCGGCCGGAGCATGTCGGCGAGCGGCTCGGCGAGCGCTCGGAACGGTGCGAGGGCTCGCTGACCGGCCTCGACGTCGCCGGCGTACGTCATGAGCGCCATGATCGAGAGCTTGCCGTGCAGCTCCTCGGGCACGAACGGCATCGGCGGCGCCCGCATCACGTTGGCGATCGACGAGAGCTCCTCGGGCGCGGCCTCCGCCTCGGCCATGAAGCCCTCGATCGTGTCGACCGTCGCGGGGAGCATGAGCATGCCGCCGACCACGGTGTCGATCGGATGCAAGGCGAACCTGAACCGGGTCGCGACGCCGAAGTTCCCCCCGCCGCCGCGGATCGCCCAGAACAGGTCGGGTTCGTCATCGGGGTCTACGTGGTGGAGCTCGCCGTCCGCCGTCACGATCTCCGCGGCCAGCAGGCTGTCGATCGTGAGGCCGTGCTTGCGGACGAGGTAGCCCACGCCGCCCCCGAGCGTGATCCCCCCGATCCCCACCGAACCCGTGTCGCCGAACCCGACCCCCAGGCCGTGAGCGTGCGTCGCGGCGGTGAACTCGAGCGCGGTCTGGCCCGTCTGCGCCCACGCCGTGCGGCCCTCGACGTCGACGTCGATCGCGCGCAAGCCGCCGAGGTCGATCACAATCCCGCCGTCGGACACTCCCTGCCCGATCACACTGTGGCCGCCGCTCCGCACGGCGAGCTCGAGCCCTGTCTCGCGCGCGAGCGCGATCACGCGGGCGATGTCCACCTCGTCGGCGACCCGGACGATCACCGCGGGATACAGGTCGAACCCGCCGTAGAAGACGGCGCGGGCCCGGTCGTACTCCGCGTCGTCGGGTCCGATCACCGGCCCGCTCACGTCGGCTCGGAGCTTGGAGATCGAGATGCTCGTCGGAGTGCTCACGATGTCCTCCTCACTGGGTGCTATCTGTCTCGACCTCGGTTGGGCCCCGAACTCATCGGTCCGGGCACGCCTCGATCGGTCTCAAGTACCCGCCCTGACCGCTCGGGTGTGGTTTCCCATCTTCCCGACGGCGTACGCCTAGCGGGGTTTGACATCGACTAGTCGTCGGCGAAGTCCCAGATGCGCAGGTGGCCGGGTTCGAGCCGGGCGATCACGGAGTCGTAGCCGGCGCCCACCACGTACTCGGCGCCCTTCTCGGGACCCACGTAGCGTGTCGCGATGCGGATCGCGTCGGCGAGATCGTCCGCGGGCAGGAGCCGGGCCTCCGTGCGGAGCTCCACGCCTCGCAGGGGGGCGGCGGATTCGGCCACGACGATCGTGGCTCGAGGATCGCGCCGCAGGTGACGGCTCTTGACGTCATCCGCCGGGAGCCAGAGGTTGAACCCGCCGTCTCGCCACTCGTGCCAGACCGGCGAGAGCTGGACCGAACCGTCGGGACGGAGCGTCGCCAGGACCGCGACGAGCGGCTCGTCGAGCAGCCCGCCGATGTCGTCGAGGGTCAGGTTCGTGCGCACAGCTCACCATAAGCCAGCGAGCCGATCCGGGGGGCATGACCTCGAGCAGAGTACGCCCGTTGGTGACAAGTTCGACGGCGTACAACGACGCACACACCTACGCCGCGTGCGGGTTGCCCGGGCCGACGGGAGTCTGCTAGGACTGAACCTGTCCCCTACCCCCAAGGAGGAACCATGCGACGACGGATGGCGTTCGCTTGCGCCGTGCTGGCGATGGCCACGGTCATCTCTGGGATGTCGGCACAGGCAGCCAACGGAGGGTTCAAGACCTCGCGGCCCACGATGCTGACGAAGGTGAAGGACGGGGTCGCGATCACGCCGATCCTGAGCGTTGGCGACGTATTCGGGGACAGCGGCTTCCGGTTCGAGGCTATCCCGGATGGGATCTCGCTGAAGACCCGCGGCAGGGGTCGCGTCGACCTCTATGTGAACCACGAGACGAGCAAGGTGCCGTTCCCGTTCGGGTACGGGCTCACCCCCCCGCAGGACCCCACGGCAAGCAACGGGGAGAGCGACTTCGACAATTCCCAGGTAAGCCAGATCGCCCTGAATCAGAATTCTGCCGGCGCGCTGGACGGCTCGTTCGTGATCCCCAGCAGCGGCGGCTTCCAGCGGTTCTGCTCGAACTATCTGGCCACCAGCAAGGAGGGGTTCGACCGCGAGATCCTCTTCACGAACGAGGAGTCACCGGACTACGTGTTCCGGCAGGAGGAATCGTGGCCGCCTCCCCTCAGCAACGAGGGCGCCGAGGAGAACGGCGTCGTCCTCGCACTCGACATCAAGAGCAAGCAGTACCACGTGATCTACGGGATGGGCCGGCACAACCACGAGAATGATGTTGCGATCCCCGGGTTCGACGACCTGGTGGTGCTCTCGGGCGACGACACGTTCACGAGCGGCCCGCTCACAGACCCGACGAGCGTCACCACACCACCGGCGCAGCTGGGAGCGTCCCAGTCCCAACTCTACTCGTACATCGCGCCGGACACTGACTCGCTGCTCAACGACGACGGTGAGCTCTGGGCGTTCGTCTCCGACAACACCAGCTTCGACGACTACTACGACTTCGTCCCCGGCTCGACCCAGACGGTGAGCGGACACTTCATCCCGGTGCCGAAGAACATCGCCACAGGGAAGAACGCCGACGGCTCGGAGATCACGTCCTCCGACGTCGGGTACCCGGCTCCACCGACGAACGGGAGCTGGCAGAAGGACCTCCGTACGCCTGTCGCGACCGGTATCGACGGCCCCCAGTGGGTCCTCGAGTACTGGAGCCAGCTGTACAACGTCTTCGACTTCGTCCGCGTCGAGGACATTGCGTACGACAAGCGCCCAGGTATGGGGAACGTCGTCTATGTGGTGGACTCGGGAAGGGGCACCGCCCCCGCGGCGGCGCCGTTCTTCGGACCGGGTCTGTCGACGAACGGCCGCGTCTGGAAGATGGTGTTCGACCCGAACGACCCCACGAAGGTGACCTCGCTCTCGATCGCGGTCGAGGGTGACGACAACCCCGTGAAGACCCTGAACGAGGTGCACCAGCCGGACAACATCGAAACGACTCAAACCGGACTCCTCCTGACGGAAGACCCGGGTTCGAGCCAGCAATTCGGAACGGCCACTCAAGGCCTCCCGAACGCGACCACGGCGCGGCTGTGGTACGTCCCCTTCTCGGGTTCTCCTGAGGTCGTCGTGAAGGTCGACCAGTCGAGCGACGGCGACGCGGGCTACGACGTCGATGGACGCACTGACGGCGCCTGGGGAGCGTGGGAGACGACCGGCATCGTGGACGCATCGGCGGCGTTCGGGGCCGGCGCGTTCCTGATCAACGTCCAGGCCCACACGCTTTGGGTCCAGAAGGGGCCGGGTACGGACAACTTCCCACCCGAGGGAGTCGATTTCACGTTCAAGCGCGAAGGCGGGCAGCTTCTGCTGCTCCGCATCCCCGGGATCTAGCGGCAAAGCACGGATCAGGGGGCGCCCCTCCGGGGGCGCCCCCTCGTTCACCTCCTGCCGATCGATCCGGTTCGTGAGCACCGTCTGACGGCCTAGACTCCGGGCGTGGCGGCCTGTCCGAACTGCGGGTCGGAGAACGCCGAGGGGGCAAACTTCTGCTCGGTCTGCGGGGAGCGCCTGGGCGCTGCCGAGGCACCGGCCGAGGTCCGCAAGATCGTCACGATCCTGTTCTGCGACGTGACCGGCTCGACGGAGCTCGGCGAGCGGCTCGACCCCGAGTCCATGCGCAAGGTCATGGCCCGCTACTTCGACGCGATGCGCGCGGCGCTCGAGCGCCATGGCGGGTCCGTCGAGAAGTTCATCGGCGACGCCGTGATGGCCGTGTTCGGGATCCCGCAGCTCCACGAGGACGACGCCCTTCGAGCGGTTCGGGCCGCCGCCGACATGCGCGCCGCGCTCGAGGACCTCAACCTCGAGCTCGATCGCGACCACGGCGTCCGACTAGCCTGCCGGATCGGCGTGAACACGGGCGAGGTGCTCGTCGGCGCCGATTCGACCGACTTCGGCCGCGTCACCGGCGACGCCGTGAACACGGCCGCCCGGTTCGAGGCCGCCGCAGATCCCGGCGAGATCCTGATCGGCGACGAGACACTTCGCCTCGTGCGCGACGCGGTCGGAGCGGAACCGGTCGAGCCGCTCTCGCTCAAGGGGAAGGCCGAACCCGTCCCCGCCCACCGGCTGCTCGAGGTCGTCTCGGGGTTCGGACAGCCTCGGCGCGGTCTCCTTTCCCGGATGGTCGGCCGAGAGCGCGAGCTCGAGGACCTCACGCGCGCGTTCGCCCGCGCCGCCGAGGATCGGAGCTGTCTCCTGTTCACCGTGCTCGGCACCGCGGGCGAGGGCAAGTCGCGGCTGGTCGAGGAGTTCCTCTCCACGACGGGCGAGAGCGCGAAGGTCATGACCGGCCGATGCCTCCCGTACGGCGAGGGGATCACGTACTGGCCCGTGGCCGAGGCGATCCGTTCGGCACTCGGCGTGCAGGGGTTCGATGCTCCCGACGAAGTCGCGGCCCGACTGGATCGCGTGGTCACCGGTGACGAGCATGCCGCAGCGATCGCCCATCGCCTCGGCGAGATCCTGGGCATCGGCGAGGGCGTCGGCGGCGCCGAGGAAGCGCCGTGGGCGATCCGGCGGTTCCTCGAGATCCTCGCCGCCGAACGGCCATTGGTCGCGATCTGGGAGGACATCCACTGGGCTGAGCCGGCGTTCCTCGACGTCGTGGATCACATCGTCGACTGGTCGCGCGACGCCCCGATCATGCTCGTGTGCACCGCTCGCCCGGAGTTCCTCGACGCTCGGACGGACTGGGGCGGCGGCAAGCTGAACGCCACGACGCTGCTGCTCCAACCCCTCGACCCGAAGGCGTCGGCGGAGCTGATCGCGAACCTGCTCGGCGGCGCCGGTCTGCCGGCCGAGACGTCGGACCGGCTGACCGAGGCGGCCGGCGGCAACCCGCTCTTCGTCGAGCAGATGCTCTCGATGCTGATCGACGACGGGATGCTGGTCAGGCAAGACGGCGCGTGGATCCCGGCGAGCGATCTCAGCTCGGTCGCGGTCCCGCCCTCGGTCGCCGCGCTCCTCGCCGCCCGTCTCGAACGCCTGACCGACGACGAGCGCCGCGCGATCGAATGCGCCGCCGTGATCGGCAAGGAGTTCTACGCCGGCGCGGTTCGGGAGCTTCTCCCCGAGAACCTTCGCGGGGAGGCATCCGGCCTGCTCGGTTCGCTGATCCGCAAGGAGCTCGTCCGGACGGACCGCTCGATGGTCCCCGGCGAGGAGGCGTTCCGCTTCCACCACATCCTGATCCGCGATGCCGCGTACCAGGCGATCCCCAAGGAGCGGCGAGCGGACCTGCACGAGGGGTTCGCCGCGTGGATCGATCGCGTCGGCGGCGACCGCGCCGAGGAGCAGGACGAGATCGTCGGCTACCACCTCGAGCAGGCGTTCCGGTACCGACAGGAGCTCGGGCCGCTCGACGACCGGGCGCGAAGGCTCGCCCGTCAGGCATCGGACCGGCTCGCCGCGGCGGGTTCCCGCGCGCTCGCCCGCCACGACATGCGGGCGGTCGCCAACCTCCTGGGGCGCGCCGAGGCACTGCTCGACCCGTCCGATCCTGCTCGGCTCGCGCTCCTCCCGGACCTGTCGGAGGCGCTCTGGGAGGGTGGACTCACCGAAGAGGCGACCGCTCTCACGTCGGAGTTCCGCACCCTGGCCGAGGACCTCGGCGACGCCGAGCTCATCGCCTACGCCACTCTTTCCGACTGGTGGCTGCTGGGCGAGATGGAGCGACCGCTCGACCTGGCGAGGTCTGATGCCCAAGACGCGATCAGGGTCTTCGAGGCGTCGGGAGACGAGCGCGGCCTGGCCCGCGCGTGGCACGTGATCGCGTCGGTCGAGTGGGACCTCGGGCATGCGGGCAAGCAGCTCGACGCGCTGGAGCATGCGCTCGATCACGCGGGGCGCGCTCGCGCCTCGTTCGAGATCGAGGAGGCGTACCACAGCGTCACCGCGGCGATCGTCCGCGGTCCGATCCCCGTCCCCGAGGCCATCGCTCGGGCGGAGGGGATCATCGGCGAGTTCCCGAACAACCGCGGCCTGGAGGCGTACATGAGTCATGCCCTCGCACACCTGCGAGCTCGGCTCGGCGCGTTCGAGGCGGCCCGAGAGACGGTGGAACGCTACCGCGGGTTCCTGCTCGACACCGGGCAGCTGATGGCCTACTGGCGCTCGGCCGAGGTGCGGTTCGACGTCGAGATGCTCGCCGGCGACGTCCAAGCCGCGGCAGACATCGCGGAGGACGCCCACGCGAAGCTGGGCGAACGGGGCGATCGATGGCCGTACCTGTGCGCGTTCCTCGCGCAAGCGAGGCTCGCACTCGGCAAGTACGCCGAGGCCTCCGAGGTCGCCGAGATCGCCGCGTCGAGCACCAACTCCATCGAGCGCGCGCTGGGCCTGGGCGTGCTCGCGCGGATCCGGGCGACCGAGGGCGACACGGCCGCAGCGCAGGAGATGATCGAGGAGGCCGTCGGAATCGTCGAGCGGACGGATTTCTTGTTCGACCACGGGACCGTTCAGCTCGACCACGCGGAGGTCATGCTGCTCCTGGGCCGTGACGAGGAGGCGCGCGCCGCTCGCGAGCGCGCACTCGAGCTGTTCGAGGAGAAGGGTGATCTCGTGTCGGCGGCCCGAACCCGCTTGTTGCTGGAGCGCGGGTGATACGCCGATCGCGGCGCAACCCAGACCGACCGGTCAGCCGCCTTCGTCGAGCAAGCGCAGGTGCTTGTCGAACCAGGCCTGCGTCCGCCGGATCGCGTCGAGCGCGTGCGCGCGCTCCATCGGGACATGGCCCTCGCGCGGATACACGACGAGCTCGACCTCGGTGCCGCTGGCGGCGATCGCGTTGGCGAGCTCCCACCCCTGACCGACCGGCGTGCACCGATCCTCGGCGCCCTGGATCACGAGGGTCGGCGTTCGGCACCGGTAGGCGTGGGTCACGGGCGACCGCTCGACGTACTGGCTGGTTGGGTCGTTCCACTCGCCCCGCAGGATCATCTCGTCGTACATCCAGACCTCCGACGTCAGGTGGAACGAGACGTAGTTCGAGACCACCGACATCGCGACGGCCGCCTTGAACCGGTCGGTGTGCGTCACCGCCCACCCGGCCATGTAGCCGCCGTAGGACAGGCCCGAGATGCCCAGGCGCTCGGGGTCGGCCACGCCCATGGCGATGCACGCGTCGACGCCGGCCATCACGTCCTGGAAGTCCATCCCGCCCGAGTCGCCGATCACCGCCTGCGCGAACGCGTGACCGCGGCCGATGCTCCCCCGTGGGTTCGGCAGCAGGCAGGCGTAGCCGGCGCTCGCGAGCAGGACCGCGTTCGGCTCCGAGTCCGAGAAGAACGCCCCCCAGTTCCAGGTGGGCCCACCGTGCACGAGCGTCAGCAGCGGCAGCGGGCCGTCGGCGGCTAGGGGCGTCATCAGCAGCCCCTCGATCTCGAACCCGTCCGCTGCCGTCCATCGGATCGTGCGCACGTCGGGGAACATCGTGTCGGCGATCACGTCGTCGTTGAACGAGGTGAACCGGGTCCACTCCCGTCGGCTGTGATCGAACCGCGCGAGCTCGGGCGGTTGGCCGTGCGCCTGGTGCGTGGTCAACACGACGGAGCCGCCGTCGGCGATGGCGCACTTCGGCTTGGTCACCTCGTCGCCGATGAACGCCTCCCCGCGCCACCGCTCGTCGACGGCGCCGTCGAGCGAGATCCGCCCGCGCGCCGTCCCGGTCCCGTCGCAGCGCGCATACCAGAGCGAGTCGTCGTCGAGCCACTCGACGAGCCCGACGGTCTGCAAGCCCGGCCAGGGATCCGTCGTCGTCCCGTCGGCGAGGTCGACGATCATCACGCTCCCGCTCAGCAGCCCTGGGTCGCTCGAGTAGCCCTCGACCACGGCCGCGCGCCGCCCGTCCGGCGAGACCGCGAGGCCCTCGAGCGACCAGGTCGGCCGGTAGAGGGTCTGCGCGGTGCGTTCGGCGAGGTCGAGCCGGGCGACGAGCGAGCGGTACCACCCCGCCGTGCTCGGATCCTCCGAGACGAGGGCCACCACGACGCCATCGGGATCCCCGTCGAACTCCCACACGCTCATGCCGGGCGGCCCGACCTCGGTGACGTCGCCGGATGCGAGATCGATCTCGAACAGCCGGCGGCGCGCCTCCCTCGCCCGAATCACGTGCGGGTCTGGCGCGGGGTCCGCGCCCCGCACGGCTCGGGCACTCCAGTCCAGGCCGTAGCAGCCGGGGTCGGCCGCGAGCACCACGAGTCGATCGCCGGCGCCGGACCACGAGACGGCTTCGGCCGAGCCGTGGAGGTTCGCCGCGAGGACAGCCTCCGTACCGATGGCCATCGTGTACGGGAGCTGGTGGCCCGGGGTGATCCGATCGGATAGGAACGCAATCCGAGAGCCGTCCGGTGACCACGTCGGGCTTCGGTCGCTCCACACACCGTCGGTGATCCGAACGGACGTGTTGGAGTCCAGGTCGACGAGATACAGATCGCTTGGTGGGTACGACCCCACGTTCGCGACCGTCGCGTGCAGCGCGAAGGCGACCCTCGACCCGTTCGGAGAAAACGCGAGCTCCGCCGGCGTTCGAACGTCGAGCAGACGCTCGTCGATCGGGCTGCGGGGCTCGCGTGCCTCACTCACGGAGCAGGAGCGTAGCCTCTCGAATGCCGAGTCCAACCTGATGATGGAAGGGCAATCCATTCGCCCGTTTGTTTAGGCGACAACCCCTCTGGCTATTGGCTAGAGAAGGGAGGAGGCTCAGTCCGTACAACATGAAGGCGATCGTCCAAGACGAGTACGGCTCGGCTGACGTCCTACGGTTGGAGGACGTCGAGACGCCGGTCGCGGGTCGCGGAGAGGTCCTGATCCGCGTCATCGCAGCGAGCGCGTTCATCGGCGACTGGCACGTGATAACCGGCACGCCGTACGCGATCCGCCTCGTCTCCGGACTGGGGAAACCCAAGCAGCGGGTCCGAGGGCAGGACGTTGCGGGTGTGATCGAGGCCGTCGGCGGCGAGGTCACCGCGTTCCGCCCGGGCGACGAGGTGTTCGGCGTCGGCAACGGGACGTTCGCGGAGTACGCGACGGCGCGGACCGACAAGATCGCGCCGAAGCCCGCGAACGTCGGTTTCGAGGAGGCGGCGACGGTGCCGACGACCGGGTGCACGGCGCTCCAGGGCATCCGCGACGTCGGGAAGGTGCGGTCGGGGCAGAGGGTCCTGGTCATCGGGGCGGCAGGAGGCGTGGGGTCGTTCGCCGTGCAGATCGCCAAGGTCTTCGGCGCACACGTCACCGGCGTGTGCAGCACATCGAAGGTCGAGCTCGTGAGGTCGATCGGGGCGGACGAGGTCATCGACTACACGCGCGAGGACATCGCCGATGGGACCCGCCGCTACGACCTGATCCTCGACACAGCGGGGAACCGCGAAGCGTCCTATCTGCGGCAGGCTATGACCCCGAAGGGGACGCTCGTCCTCGCCGGTGGCGAAGGAGCCGGACGGTGGCTCGGGATGGGTCGCGTCGTGCGCGCGAAGGCGATGTCGCTGTTCGTCGGACAGAAGATGACGAACTTCCTCGCGCGGCCGAAGACAGCAGACCTCACCACGCTCAAGGAACTCATCGAGGCGGACAAAATCAAGCCGGTGATCGGGTCCAGGTACCCGCTCGGCGAGGTGCCGGCGGCGATCGCCCAGATCGGAGCTGGCCGCGGTCGCGGAAAGGTCGTCATCACTGTCTGACTGACCGATGCTAGGCGGTCTTCCGTTGCCACGGCTGGCGGGCGCTTCCCGCCGAAAGCGACATCCATGACGGCGCAGGCCCACCCTCTCGATCCGCGGACAAGGTTTCTCATCCGTACACCTCACGCCCCACCTCGTCGCCGAACGTCTCGGCGCAGGGGTCGCGGATGGGTGTCGATCGCCGTGAGATCGGTTCCTGACCAATCCACCTGATGACGACGTACCCTCTCATCAGGCTGCACCACGACCAAGGCGAAGGAGGCGATGGGTATGCCGAAAGTCTCAAGGGACGGCGCGCCACAACGCCAAGAAGCTGGCCCGGTGGTGGACCTGCGCGACGATCTCGACGGCTACACCGTGGTCTTCACGTCGCTCCTCGAGGACATCGACACGACGCCCTTCATGAGGGGGCTTCCCGACGACCGCTGCCAGTGCCCGCATTGGGGCTACGTCATCAAGGGCAAGATGACCGCTCGGTACGCCGACCGTGATGAGGTTTTCGAGGCCGGCGACGCCTTCTACACCCCGCCCGGCCACATCCCGGTGCAGAACGAGCCCGGCACCGAGTTCGTGTCGTTCAGCCCCAGCGAAGAGCTGCGCACGGCCGAAGCGGTCATGATGAAGAATATGCAGGCGATGCAGGATCGGCCAACGACGTAGGTGAAAGGCGCTCGGCGGCGCATGTTCAAACCTTGAAGTCGGTCTGCTGCTCGGAGCCGTAGTAGCGCGTATGAACGTAGTCGTGGTTGGCGAGAACTCGCAGAGCTTTCGAGACGTCCTCTTCGTCTGGGATGCGTACCCACATCGCACAACGACCCTGACGGGCGTAATCCAGGTAGAGCTCTCGGCCCTCGGAGTCGTCCACGACTGAGCCGACCACCTTGTCCGTGACATTCCGCCGAGCCGCATACACCTCGTAGTTCTCCAAGATCTGTTTGCCCGTGTAGAGCTTGACGTCTCGAGGAGCGAACCCGTGGGTGACGAGATCCGCCTCTGCCCGTTGCCCCTCGTCATCGTCGGCAAGGATCACAACCAGGTAGCCTTCGGGCTTGAACTTCCACGGACGGGGCGAGGAGTCTTGGACATAGAAGTCCATCGGGAAGGTGTTCTAACCCTTCGTCCATGGAAGCCTTCCTCCATCCCTACGGTAAAGCCCCGCAGCGGTCCTCGGTGGTCGTTGCCTCCGATTCGATCGTCATCCACCCGCTTCACGTCGGTACCAGCCGACCGTCTCTGCGATCGCGGTGCTCAGTGGTGTAGTAGCGGTTCCGAACGTAGACCGGTACTTCGTCGTATCCAGGACGAACGGCTCTTCGAACTCGTAGGCCATCTCTGCCAGACCTCGCATCATGGGACTGAAAAGACCCATCGCGCGCACGGCCAGCGTGGGCATGACGCGGACGCCCACGGTCCGGCCGATCTCGCCGGCGACGAGATCGATGATCGCTCGCGTCGTGACGGTCTCGGGACCTGGCAGGTGCCACGTACCGCCGATGGCTCGCTCGTCGCTACCCAGTGTGGCGAGGCCGTTCGCAACGTCGGGAACATAGCTGTAGGTATGCGGTAGATCGAGTTTGCCGATGAAGTCGGCGCGCTTCCCGGTGAGGGCGTTGGCGAACACACGACTGCCAAGCGCGGTTTCGGTGGCACCCGCTCCGAACAGGTCCGACGCACGGCCGATGGCGATGCGGACCCTGCCGGCCTGGGCGGCGGCGAGCAGCTCCCGCGTCATCGCAGCCCGGGTACGTCCCTTGACACTCGTGGCCGCGAGCGGATGGTCCTCCGTCATGGGTTCGCCCCCGCTCGAACCGTAGCTGTAGATGTTCTCGAGGGTCACGAGCAGCGCGTCGGCGCGCTCTGCGGCGGCCAACACCCCAGTTTGTAAGGGGGGGAACAGCTCAGGCCACTTCGTGTAGGGGGCGTTGAGACATTGGTAGACGACCGACGCGCCTTTCGATGCGTCGGCGGCGGCCTCAGGATCGGTGGCGTCGGCAGCCCGCCAGTCAACCCCTTCAGGCAATGCCTTCGGGTGGTGCAGTGACACGGCCCGTACGTCCTTCCCTGATTCAGCGAGCTGCTCGATCAGAGCGTGCCCAACCTGGCCGGTCCCGAAGACGACGTGCTTCTCACTCATCGGTCCTCCCTGTGGCCGGCGAAGTTCGCGATGAACTGGAGCGACGCGACTACGGGCACCGCTCCGGCGGCGATCTCGACGCTCACGCAGTCATGCCGTCGCGCCGACCCGATCGGGCGAGGACCCACAGGACCGCTCCCAAGAGCAGAGTGCACGTCGCGGAGCCGGAGAGACCGAAGACAGCCCAACGGTCATCTGGGTCCACACCAATCGCCGTCGTCACGGTCCACCCGAGCGCCCAAGCGGCAGCGGTCGCCGGGATCCACGCGACGCTGCCCTTGACGAGACCGTGGAGCAATGGCCACTGCGCGATCCCGATCCCCAGACCGCTCACCGCGCCGACGATCCACATGTCACTGACCGTGTGGCCGTAACCGAAGATCGCGAAGGCGAGACCGAGGCCGACTGCGAGACCTCCTCCGGTCGCCAGGATCCACCGAGCATCGATGCCGACCCGACGGAGAGCCAGCCACTGCGCAACTCCGAGCACCAAGCCCGCGACGGCGCCAGCAAGGACGGCCGTCCACGTCGCGTCGACGGGTCCGGCGATCGCTCGTCCTGCGAGTCCGGCCAGCGGGAAGGCGAGGAGGGTCGCGACCCACAGCAGAAGGTCCCTCCCGCTCAGCGAGCGACGCTCGCCTACGTCGTGCAGCTTGGTGACCTCGTCGGTTCCAGCTTGACCGATTTCCATGACTGTCCCTTTCTTCCCGAACCGATCGCGCTTTGCCGACAGACTTCCGCTCGCTCAATAAGCGTGCTCGGCTCGTGTTCGGTGGTGTCCGGCTGTGCCTGGGAGCTTCGCCGCCTCACCCTAGGCAGCGGCATCGTGCAACAGGCGATCTGTGCGCTGGCTCGGGGGCTGAGAGCCTGGTCTGGGCCGGCCGTTGGGCTCGGGCCGACGGAAATTCAACCATATGCCCCTTTCCCGAAAACACAACCCGCCGTCTGGCCGACGGCACGCCTCGAGGTCTCCACTATCACTCTCGGAGGGGTCCGACGCGACCACTCCGCTGGCCGCTCGCTCACCCCTGCCCGCGTTACGGGTTCGCCCACCCCTAACTAACCGCTCAATCGTTGGACCGTCCTTGCGCGCCCTCAAACAGACGGGCTCCACGAAACGGTCACGGCGGCGTGGGCGCCCCACCCAGCCCCACAAGTGCAGGACCGCGTTCCGGCCGCCGAACAGACCTTCCAAGGAGACATGGAACCTGAACGCCGATTCCGGAGGCCTCTGTTCTCGGATTGCTGTTCGTGATCTCGGCCACCCGCCGGGTCACCGCGCAACGCGAGACCGTTCCGGAGAGCGCCGACGAAGGGGCTCGAAGCGCCCGGACCAGGACGAGCTGCCTAGTCCTCGTCGTGGCCGTTGGCTTCGCCATACGGCGGTGACCCGTGCTTGTCCTCCTTGCCACCGCTCTCATCCGTCGGACCGGTGGGCGCCTCAGTGGGTACGACTTCCCCGAGCGCGTCCTCGTTCTGCAGGGCGGCCGCCAGGTCGGCGATCGCCGCCTCGACCGCGTTGGCGGCCGCAGGTGAGATCTCCCCGTCCTCGACGGCCTTGGCCAGGTGCTCATCGAGGTGCTGGAGCGACTCCCCGACCTTTTCGGAGTCGCCCTCCCGATACGCGCCGAGCAGCTCGTCCGCGTCCTTACCGAGCTCTTCGGCGGCGTGATCGGAGATGTTCTCCTTCGCCTGGGCCGACCCGATCGCTGCGATGAGACCGGACCACGCGTTCGCGAACGTGGGCGGCGTCTCGGGGGGAAGCGCGTTCTGGGCCGCCTCGCGTGCGGCGTCGCGTGCCGCCGCCCTCGTCGGCAACGTGTCGCCTGTGATGGCCACCAGAACCCCAGCGAGCGCGACGAGCAGCGCAACGACCAGCGCCGCGATCAGCCACGGGCGACGCCCACGAGCGATCCGGCGGGGGGGAGCGTGTGAGGGCGCGATCCGCCGCGAACCCAGCCCACCGCCATCGGCGGCGGCCGCCGCAACCGGCTCGGTCTCCGCATCGTCCGCGGCAACCGCGCCGGCAGCACCGGCCGCGATCGCACCGCCGGCGACCGCGTCCCCGGGGCCGACCGGTTGGGTCTCGGCGGCGTCCACGGGGCCGACCGGTTGGGTCTCGGCCGCGCCGACGTTCTCGAGTCGCATCGTGTCGCCCCCTCGCGCGAGCGGGACGGCGAGCAGGGCGGCCTCGAGCTCGGCGGCGGAAGCGAACCGGCGCTTCGGGTCCTTCTCGAGGCATCGCAGGACGACGTCCTCGAGCTCGGGCTGGACGGGCGCGATCGTGGATGGCGGTGGGGCGTCCTCGTTGACGTGCCGGTACATCGTCGCGATCGGCGTGTCGGCGCGGAACGGGACGCGGCCGGTTAGCATCTCGTACAACACGCACCCGAGCGAGTAGAGGTCGGCGCGCTCGTCGACGGGCTGGCCGCCCGCCTGCTCGGGCGAGAGGTACGCCGTGCTCCCGAGCACCACGCCGGTGTGCGTGAGCGTGTCCGAACCCGCCGCGCGCGCGATCCCGAAGTCCACGACCTTGACGCGGCCGTCCGGTAGCAGCATCACGTTCCCCGGCTTGATGTCGCGATGGATCAGACCGAGTGCATGCGCGGCGGCGAGCGCGCGTGCGATGTCGACGGCGACCGCCACGGCGTCGGCCGGCGGCATCGGGCCATCGCGGAGCCGGTCGGCCAGCGTCTCACCCTCGACGAGCTCGGTCACGATGAAGTGGGTACCGTCGTCCGACCCGCTGTCGAACACGGCGACGATGTTCGGGTGACTCAGACCTGCGGCGGCGCGCGCCTCGCGCCGGAACCGCTCGACGAACTCGTCGTCCCGGTCGAACGGTGGCGCCAGGACCTTGATCGCCACCCGGCGATCGAGCTGCCGATCGACCCCCTGGTGGACCCGTGCCATCCCGCCTTGGCCGAGCACCGGCCCGAGCTCGTACCGGTCCACGAGGACGTGCGTCGCCCGAGTCTGCGGCATGGACCTGGGTTTACCCACGGGGCCCCGCCTGTACGCTTGGCGCCTCACGGGTCATCCGGGCGCCCCCGCCCGTGCCCCCGAAGAACCGGAAGAGAGCCACTTCCTACCCGTCGACATCGGCGGAGCCTACGTTCGGGGCGCGAGGGCCGCTCGCGCGGACAGGCGCCGGAGCGCATCGAGCATACTGTCGATATCGGCCTCGCTCGACAGGTAGTTGACGATCCCGGCCCGAAGGTATGTGGCGCCCCGGATCCTCGTCGTGGAGACCCAGGCCTCGCCGCTCGCCTCGAGCGCGAGCTGGAGCCGGTCCTGGTACGCATCGAGCGCCTCGCCGTCGAGCCCCTCGGGGAGGTGGCGGAAGCACACGACCGAGAGCTCGGGCTCGTCCGGGACGACCTCGAAGTCCGGCGCCTCCCGGCACCGCGCGACGAGATACGCGGCGAGGTCGACGTTGTGCTCGATCAGCCGGGCGAACCCCGAGGTCCCTAGGTGCTTCCACGAGAGCCAGAGCTTCAGCGCCCGGAACCGTCGCGTCCCCTCGATCGAGTACTCGAACCAGTTGAGCGGCGCATCCTCGGGGCTCGGGTGGCGGTAGTACTCGGGCGTCCGGTGGAACGTCTGGCGCAGGTCCTCGCGGCGCTTCACGACGAGCGCGCCGATGTCGTACGCCTGGAAGAACCACTTGTGCGGGTCGATCGTCACGCTGTCGGCGCGCTCGAGATCGGGCACCCGCGGCGCCACCCGCGGCGAGAACGCGGCCCCGCCGCCGTACGCGGCGTCGACGTGGAGCCACAGGCGTTCGCGTTCCGCGAGGTCGGCGAGCTCCCCAGTGAGGTCCACGCTTCCGGTGTTCGTGGAGCCCGCCACCGCCGCGATCGCGAACGGCACGAGGCCGACGGCGCGGTCCTGCGCCACGGCGTCGGCGACCGGCGCGGCGTGCAACCGGAACCGCTCATCCGAGGGCACGATGCGCAGCGTCTCCGGCGGGAACCCCAGCACGTCGAGCGCGCGGGCGATCGAGAAATGCGCCTGGTCGCTCGCGTAGACGCGCGCGCGCTCGAGCGCGCCCGCGCGCGGCGGCTCGTCCAGGCCGAGCAGACCGGCGAGGTGAATGTCCCTCGCGACGGTGAGCGCCATGATGTTCGCCATCACGCCGCCCGACGTGAGCACCGCCCACGAGCCCTCGCCGAACCCGATCAGCGCCCGAAGCCACGTCGTGACCTCCTCCTCGACCAAGGCGCTCACGGGACCGGCGACCCAGACGTCGACGCCCTGGTTCACCCACTGGCCCAGGACCTCGCCGGCGATCGACATCGCGAGCGGCGGCGGCGTGAAGTAGCTGTAGGAGCCCGGGTGCTGGGTGTTGAACACGTACGGCGCGACGCGCTCGCGGAACTCCCCGAGCACCTCCTCGGCCTTCGCCGCCGCATCGGGCGCCGGAGCCGGCCCGCCCGAGGGGCCGTAGAAGGCGCGGCGCATCTCGGGATAGGGCATCGAGCGGAGCGGCCGCTCCATCGCGTCCTCGTAGAGGTATCGGAGGGCCTCGTCCCAGATCGCGGTGCCGAGGCGTTCGAGCGCGGGACGGGAGACCGCCTCGTCCCGGAGGTCGACGAGCTCGGGTTCGGGATGGTCGGCGAAGGGGTCCGGCACGGCGGCGAGGCTAGCACTCCCCGCGGCCGCGACACCTACGCCTGGAGGGCGGTCAGGACCGCGACCCCGACCGCGATCACGGCCACGCCGGCAAGTTGAACGCGGCCCAGCCGCTCTCGGAAGAGGAAGAACGCCGCCACGGTCGCGATCGCCGCGAACTGCGATCCGAGGACGGCCGCGACCGCGATCCCGTGCCGGGCGCCGATCGTGTAGGCGACGAGGCCGGCGACCTCCAGCACGCCCGAGGCAAGCACCAGCGGCGCGGCCTCGCGCGTCATGCGCATGCGCCCGGTGAACGCGAGCGGGACCGTGACGAGGAGCACGGCGATGGTCCTCGACGGGAAGATGATCCAGGCGATCGGGATGTCCTCGGACAGGCGGCCCATCGCGAACAGACCCAGTCCGAAGAACAGGGCGGCACCGATCGCGAGCGCCACCGCGAGGCCCTCTCGCCGATCGGATCCGACCTCGCTCGTTCGGGACATGCTCGACAGGACGACCCCCACGACGATCGCCCCGAGCGCGACGCCCGCGCCGGCCGCGATCTGCTCGCCCGCCGCCACCGCGATGAGGGCGGCCGCGGCCCCCTGCGCCGACGTGATCGGCGCGACCACCCCCACCTTCCCGAACCGCAGCGAGCTGTAGACCAGCAGGAGCCCGGTCGTGTTGCCGATCGCCGTGACGACGATGAGCACCACCTGCTCCCGCCCCAGGTCGTCGGGCACCCCCTGCGCGAGCGCGAATGGCGCCGAGATCACCGACCCGATCAGGAGCACCCACCCGAGCACCGCGACGGGAGGGATCATCCGCGTCGACCGGCTGATGCACAGCGCCGAGGCCGCCCACATCCCGGCCGCTACCAGGCCGCCGAGGATCGCGATCACGGCGAGAGGTTACGCGGGCACCCGGCGCCGGGCGTGGTGGCGGGCGACGCGGGCGCGGTTCCCGCACGCGTTCGAGCACCACAGACGATCCGAACGCGTCGCCTCGAAATAGCTCCCGCACGCGCCGCACCGCCGCGAGGACCGATCCGGGTTGCCCAGGAGCTCGATCGCCGACCATGCGATGCGGGCGAGGAGCAAGCGGGTCGGGCCGGCCGAGAGTGGAGTCTCGGTCGTTCCGTCCGGCGCCAGACGCAGGACGCGCGGCACCCGGGCACTCGCCTCGTTGATGCGCTCGACGGCGGCGGCGGGGAAGGGACCGCCGACGATCGAGGCGTCGAGGAGCTCGCGGATCGAGGCCCGCAGGGTCACGAACTCCGCCAGCCGAAGCGAGACCTCGTCGCGCTCCTCGGGTTCGAGCGGGCCATCCGCCTCGAGCCAGGCCCCGAGATCGCCGGGCGAGCCCAGCCGGGCGTTCGCGAGCGACAGGGCCGCGGCTGAGGACATGGGTTGAGTTTGACGTCTCCATTAGCTGAGAGCAAGTCTGGAAATGCCGTTTACATCAAGAACTCATTAGCGCGAACGGGGTTGGGGGAGGTCGTTTACCTGATCAGGCGCGAGAGACGCCGGTCGGCCAGGACCTTGCCGCCGGTCTGACACGTCGGGCAGTACGTGACCTCGTGCGACTCGTAGGAGACCCGTCGGAGGTCGTCCCCGCATACCGGACAGGGTTCGCCGTAGCGACCGTGGATCGTGAAGTGATCCCCGATCTTGGTCTGGAGGCCCCCCGTTCGGCGCCGCTCGGACGCGAGGGCCTCGTCGAGCACGCTCGCGACGGCGGCGAGGAGCTGCTTCCGCTGCCCAGGCTCGAGGGACGCGAGGGACGCGTACGGCGAGAGCTTCGCGCGGTGCAGGATGTCGTCCGAGTACCCACGGCCGATCCCGGCCACGGTCCGCTGGTCGCGCAGGATCGTGTGAACGCGCCGGCCGTCCTCCCCTTCCAGGACCAGTCGCGCGAACTCGGGCGAATCGGGCTCGGGCCCGAGCTTGGCGAGCGGTCCCTCGTCGCCCTCGGCCAGCACCCACCAGCCAGCCTTGCGCTCCCGCCCGAACTCCTTCACCAGCACCGACGGGCGATCCTCGAACCGGAACCGCACCACCGAGCCCCGCGGCTTCGTCGACTTCGGCGGATCCTCGACATCGACGCGTCCGCCCTGCGATAGGTGCACGAGGACGCGGGGCCCGCCGAGCTCCCAGACCAGGTACTTCCCGCGGCGACCCACCCGTTGGAGGGTCCGGCCGGCCAGCTCGGAAGCGCGAGGGGTCACCGTCTTGAGTGAGGAGAACTGCAGCAGGTCGGCCGCCGCGAACACGGAGCCGCCGACCGCCTCCGTCAGTCGTTCGGCGAGCGCCTGCACCTCGGGGAGCTCGGGCATCGCTCAGACCTCGTGCGCCGGGGGGCGACGGACCGGGGTCATCGCCCGGTCACGTCGGCCACGGCTCGGCGGACGATCTGCGCGCACTCCTCGATGCGGTCCCGGTGCGTGCGATGCGACAGGATGCAGGCCCGGATCGTGAACCGGTCCTCGACGACCGTGCTCGAGAGCACGACGCGCTTGGAGGCGTTGATCAGGTCGAGCAGGCGGCGGTCGGCCTCGTCCGAGCCGTCGCGGAGCCGGAAGGGGACGACGGTGAGCTCCGGCTCCCACGGCAGCTCGAGCTCGGGGATCGTCGAGAGCTCCTCGTACAGGTACCGGGCCAGGTCGAGCTTCTCGTCGAGCGCCTCACGGAACGCGTCCACGCCGTGCAGCACGAGGGGGAACCACACGCGGAGGCCGCGGAAGTCGCGCGACAGCTCCGGCGAGTACTCGGTGAAGTTCGGCAGCTCGTCCTCGGGCGGGAAGTCCTGCAGGTAGGCGGCGCCGACGAAGTGCGCCTCGCGCAGCCGCGCGCCGTCGCGCACCACCAGCGAGCCCGTCCCGTACGGAAGGAACATCCCTTTGTGCGGATCCAGCGTGATCGAGTCCGCTCGTTCGATCCCGGCGAAAGCCCCCCGTCCCCGCTCGGTGAGCTCGAAGAAGCCCCCGTAGGCCGCGTCGACGTGGAGCCACAGGTCCTGCTCGGCGGCCACGTCGGCGATCGCCGCGATCGGGTCGATCGCGCCGGTGTTGGTCGTCCCCGCCGACGCGACCACGAAGAACGGCATGCGGCCGGCGGCGCGATCGGACTCGAGCAGCTCGCGGAGCGCGTCGACGTCCATCCGGAGCTCGGGCGTGCACGGGACCGAGCGGACGTTCGCGCTCGGGAACCCGGCGATCGCCGCCGCCTTCGCGTTGGAGGCGTGGACCTGTTCGGAGACGTAGAGGGTGCCCGAGAGGAAGTCGTCGGGCAGCTTGGCCTTGCGCGCCGCGACCAACGCCGACAGGTTCGCCATCGAGCCGCCGGAGGTGAGGATGCCTCGGGCGTCGTCGCCGTACCCGAACAGCTCGCAGAGCCATCGAACGACGTTCTGCTCGATCTGCGCCCCGACCGGCGCCTGCCCCCACATGTTCACGAACCGGTTGATCCCGGTCGCGAGGAAGTCGCCGACCGCCGAGGCGTACAGCCCGCCTCCCGGGATGAACGGGAGGAACCCCGGTCCGGTGGTGTTGTAGGAGTTGGCCGCGATCAGGTCTACGGTGTCCATGAGCTGGTCGAAGCTCCCCGGCCCGTCCGGCGGGGCGCCTCGCACCGAGCGGGCGGCCTCGATCGCGCCCTCGACGTCGGAGGCGGCGGCCTCGTCCTGGGACTGCACGAACTCGACCAGGTACCCGAGCGCGGCCTCGCCCATCGCGCGCATCTGCTCCGGGCCGGGTTCGAGAGGGTACGGCATCGGGCCCATGCTACGGAACGCGAGCGCGGATACCCGTTCTGCTACGCGGAGCGCGTGACGGCATCGAGCAGCCGCCGGGAGGCGTCGGCCACCTCGTCGACGGCGCCGTTGAAGGCCTCCTCGTTCCGTTTCGATGGCGCCCGGTAGCCGCTGACCTTGCGGACGAACTGCAGGGCCGCCTCCCGGATCTCGGTCTCGGTGGCCGGCATGTCACCCTCGCGGAGCCGTTTGATGCTTCTGCACATGCAGCCGATGGTACCGGCTGCCGGACCGAGCCCCGAACCCGACCGAGGTCCTTGCCCGCGTCCGACCGCGCCCCTATCCTGCTCGAACGCATGTTCGACGCGATGGAACGCCTCAACCCCGAACAGCGAGCGGCCGTCGAGCACCTCGGCGGTCCCCTGCTGGTGGTCGCGGGCGCCGGCTCGGGCAAGACGTGGACGCTCGCCTGCCGGGTCGCGAACCTGGTGGATCGCGGCGTCCCGCCCGAGCGGATCCTGTTGCTGACGTTCACCCGCCGCGCGGCCCGAGAGATGCTGTCGCGCGCCGAACAGCTCACCGGCGACCGTGCGCTCGGCCGGGTCTGGGGCGGCACGTTCCACGCGACCGCCAACCGGCTGCTGAGGCTGCACGGTGGGGCGCTCGGCCTGTCCCCCGGCTTCACGGTCCTCGATCGAACGGATACCGCCGACCTGATGGACCTGATACGGGGCGAGCTGGGGTTCGGCCAGGGCGAGCGGCGGTTCCCGCGCAAGGACACGCTCGCCGACGTCTACTCGCGCACGGTGAACGCCCGCACCAGGCTCGCCCAGGTGCTCGAGCGCGAGTACCCGTGGTGCGTGGAGGAGGTCGAGTCCATCCGCACGATCTTCGAGCGCTACACCGAGCGCAAGCGCGCGCAGAGCTCGCTCGACTACGACGACCTGCTCCTGTTCTGGGACGCGCTCTGCCGCCACCCCGCGGCCGGACCCGCGATCTCGGGCCTGTTCGACCACATCCTGGTCGACGAGTACCAGGACACCAACCCGCTCCAGGCCGACATCCTCGCGTCGCTCCGTCCCGACGGTGACGGCCTGATGGTCGTGGGGGACGACGCCCAGGCGATCTACGCGTTCCGGAGCGCGACCGTCGCCAACATCCTCGAGTTCCCGTCGCGGTTCCCCGGGACTACGATCGTCAAGCTCGAACGCAACTACCGGTCGACGCGCCCGATCCTCGAGGCGACGAACGCGGTGATCGCGCTCAGCCCGCAGCGTCACGAGAAGGCCCTGTGGACCGAGCGCTCGGGCGGCCCCCTCCCCTCGCTGCTCACGTGCATCGACGAACGCGACCAGGCCGACGCGGTGTGCAGGTCGATCCTCGAGCACCGCGAGCGGGGCGCGTCGCTCCACGAACAAGCCGTGCTATTCCGAGCCGGCCACCACAGCGATGTGCTCGAGGTCGAGCTGACGCGGCGCAACATCCCCTTCGTGAAGTACGGCGGCCTCAAGTTCCTCGAGTCGGCGCACGTCAAGGACGCGCTCGCCGTGCTCCGGATCGCGGACAACCCACGCGACGAGGTGTCGTGGTTTCGGGTACTCCAGCTGCTCGACCACGTCGGCCCGGCCGGCGCCCGTCGGGTGATGGCGGCGATCGGCGTGTCCGCGCCGGGCGACCCGATGACGCGGTTCCTCGAGCAGGCGATCGCGGTGCCGGCGCCGGCGCGCTCGCAGCTCGACGGCCTGCGGGAGGCGTTCGGCGACCTGGCCGTCGAGGGCACCCGCCCGGCGGCGCAGGTCGAACGCGTACGGCGGTTCCTCGAGCCGCTCCTGCGACGGCGCTACGACCAGCCCGAGCCCCGCCTGCGCGATCTCGAGCAGCTGAGCAGCTCGCG
>Ga0307287_10000131_pt1 | contig 27414 bp, 24 predicted proteins | sample ER_DNA_141_FD_194485 | JGI IMG/M metagenome (GOLD analysis project Ga0307287, IMG submission 194485) | Bulk soil microbial communities from the East River watershed near Crested Butte, Colorado, United States - ER_DNA_141 | ecosystem: Environmental > Terrestrial > Soil > Floodplain | place...
GACCCTGTTCTCGATCAAGCTCAACATCCGGCGCACCGACATGGAGTCGCTCGTGAACAGGGTCGTCGAAGAGGCGATGGCCGATTCCGACCATGACATCCGCGTCGTCGCGGAGCCCGTCAAGGTGCGGATCGACCAGGTCCGCACGGAACAGATCCTGAACGGCTTGCTCCGCGCGTCGAGCGAGCGCACCCAGAGCGGCAAGACGATCGTCGTACGGCTCCAGCGGGCGGAGGGAGGAGCGTTGCTCTCCGTCGAGGATCCCGAGCCGTCCTCGGACGCCTCCATCTCTCCGGTCGTGCGACGGCTCGCCGAGGCGCACGGCGGCACGGTGAAGGCCGAGAGCCGCGACGGCGGGGGCTCGGCGTTCCGCGTCTTCCTCCCGGATCCCGAGGTCCAGACGGACGGCGCGGCCTCGCCCGACGTGAAGATCCTCGTCGACGAGGCGGGCGGACAGCCGCAGGACGAGCCGTGGGAGGCGGAAGCGGCCCATCAGCAACTCGCGGCCGAGCTCCGTCGGCACGCCGAGCTTCAGACCGACAGCTAGCCGACCGGCGAGGCGATCACGCCCGGCGGAGGATCAGGGCGTCGCCCTGTCCGCCGCCTCCGCAGATCGCGGCGCCGCCGAAGGAGAGCCCCCGCCGGCGCATCTCGAGCGCGAGCGTCAACGCGATCCGCGCGCCACTCGCACCGATCGGATGGCCGAGCGCGACCGCTCCCCCGTTCACATTGACGATCGCCTCGTCGAGCTCGAGCAGACGGGCCGCATGGGACGCGACGCCGGCGAACGCCTCGTTGATCTCGACGAGCTCGAGGTCGGCGGTGGATCGGCCCGCCTTCTTGAGCGCCTTCTCCATCGCCAGGGCCGGCACCGTGTGCAGCGACGCGTACCGGTCCGCCGACATCCCGTAGGCGACGATCTCGGCGAGCGGCTCGGAACCGAGCCGCTCGACCGCGGCTTCCGAAGCGACCACGACGGCGCAGGCGCCGTCGCTGATCTGCGACGCGTTGCCCGCGGTCACGGTCCCGTCCGGCGAGAACGCCGGCCGGAGCCCGGCGAGCGCCTCCGGTGAGGTGTCCCGCCGGATGCCCTCATCGCGCGCAACCTCAACCGTGTCGCCGCCCCGCTGCGGGACGGACACGGCCACGACCTCCTCCGCCATCCGGCCCTCGTCCCAGGCAGCCGACGCGCGCGCATGCGAACGAGCGGCCCACGCGTCCTGCGCCTGGCGCGTGACGCCGTATTCCCGATTCATCGCATCGGTCCCCGCACCCATGTGCCGATCATCGAATGCACACCAGAGTCCGTCATGGATCATGGCGTCGATCAGCGGAGCGTCGCCCAGCCGGGAGCCCTCCCGGGCGGTCGGCGCGAGGTAGGGGGCGTTCGTCATCGATTCCATCCCGCCCGCGATGGCGATGTCGAGCTCGCCCGCGCGGATCATCTGATCGGCCATCGCGATGGCCGACATCCCGGACAGGCACACCTTGTTGACGGTGATCGCGGGGATCTCCTTCGGGATGCCCGCGGCGATCGACGCCTGCCGAGCCGTGATCTGCCCCTGCCCCGCCTGGATCACATGCCCCATGACCGTGTACTCGACCTGGTTGGGCTCGAGACGGGCCTGCTCAAGCGCGGCTCGGATCGCGGCCCCGCCGAGGTCGACCGCGCGGAGCGGCGCGAAACCCCCGCGGAACTTGCCGATGGGCGTCCGGGCGCCAGCGACGATGAATGAGCGGGTCATGCACCGAGTGTACGGGCGCGACCTCGGAGCGAGGTCAGGGTCGGTTCGCGAGCGCCTTCTCGATGACCTCGAGGATCTCGTCGCGGACGAGCTCGTCGTGCTCCATCAAGGCGTCCCGGAGCGCTCCGTGGATGTCGCGGTTCTCTGCCAGCACCTCGCGGACGCGCTCGCGCTGTCCGTCGAGGATGTCCTCCACGCGCTGCTTCGTCTCGGGGTTCCCAAGCACCTTACCCACGAGGTTCGAGCGGGACAGAGGTCCGTCGGCGACGGCCTCGTAGCTGATCAGGGACCCGGCCATCCCGAAGGAGCCCACCATCTGGGCCGCCATCGACGTGGCCGCGGCGAGGTCGGCGCCCGGGCCCGTCCCCGACTCGCCGAAGCACATCTCCTCGGCGGCGAGCCCGCCGAGCGCGATCGCGATCCCGGCCTCGAGCTCGGTCTTCGTTCGCGTGAAGCGCTCCTCCTCGTCGCTGTGCGCGAGCAGTCCCAGCGCACCGCGGCGCTTGATGATGGACAGCACCTCGAGCCGCCGCCCGACGCCCACCAGGTAGGCAACCGTGGCGTGCCCCGCTTCATGGGTGGCGACCGCGTCTCGATCGGTCTCGGTGTAGTTGGTCACCTGCTTGGTCCCGATCTCCTCCGTGAACTTCGCCTCCATCACGTCTTCGAAGTTCATCCGCTTGCGGCCCTCACGAAGCGACACCAGCAAGGCTTCGTCGAACAGGTGCTCGATCATGACCGGCGTGTAGCCGAAGGTCTCGTGCGCGATCCGTTCGCGGTAGGCATCTTCATCCAGTTGCTCGTGGTGGGACTTCCGAGCCAGGAAGAAGTCGATCAGGTCGCGTCGCTCCTGCTTCGTGGGGAGGTCGAAGTACAGGCGCCGATCGAACCGCCCGGGACGGAGCAGCGCGGGATCGAGGGACTCGCCGCGGTTGGTGGCGGCGATCAGCAGGATGTTGTGGTACTCGGGCCGGATCGCAGCGAACTGACGGTTGGGGGGCAGGTACCCGTTGACCCACGCGATCAGCTTGCCGCGCACCCGGTCCCGCCACGGGGGGGTGTCGAACGACTGGAGCTGGATCAGCAGCTCGTTCACCATGCTTCCCTCGCCCGAGCCGAAGAACGCTGACGTGGTGCGCGCCGGGTCGCTCGGCGCGGCCGTGGACGACGACACACCGCCTCGCGACATCGCCACCGCATCGATCTCTTCGATGAAGCCGATCGCGCCCCCTTCCTTGCGCGCCGCCTTCCGCAGCTTCTTGAAGAACGCCCGGATCCGCCAGGCGGTCATCCCTTGCCACATGGAGACGAACGACGGGGCGGGGATGAACATGAACGGCACGCCCGCCTGCTTGGCCATCGCCTTGGCCAGGAAGGTCTTGCCGGTTCCGGGTGGCCCCTCGAACAGGATGCCGCGGCGCGGCGTCCCGCCGAGCTCGTCGCGGAAGGTCGCGTACCCGAGGAAGACGTCCAGCGTCCTGATCACCTCGTCGACCTGTGTGTCCAGACCTTTGATCTCGGTGAGCCCGATCTCCACCTGCTCCGGGTAGACGGTGAGGTGCGGCGAGCGCCCGAACATGAAGGGCATCAGCGCCATGAACGCGATCGCGACGAAGATGCCGATCACGGGCAAGAAGTAGATGAACTCGGGCCCGAACGACGGCAACCCGATCCGGTGTCCCGTCGTGTACCAGTTGTAGAGGAACGCGTCGAGCAGGAACACCACCGTGATGGCGCGGAGCACCTTCTTCAGACGGCTGCGCTCACGATGCCGGAACACGTCGGCGGTCCCCTGCTGCATGAGCTGGGACCCTGCGAGGAGAGCGGCGGGGCTTGCTGGCGTCCTGTCGTTCACGAGCGCGTGCTCCTCGTCGTCGTGGGGTGTCCCGGTCGATCAACCGTACATCGGATGGCCTCACCCGGCTATCGGACCTTCGGCTCGCTCGGGGGACCGGATGTCCAGACCTCCGGCCCCCCTCAGCACAGGCGGCGGGGAAGACGGATAGGGTCTCGAGCCGATGATCCGTCGCAGCCGATCGTGATGGGGGAAGCGTGACGATCCATCTCGTGGACATCGATCACGTCGGTATCGCCGTGGACGATCTGGAGGGGTCCGTCGAGCGCTACCGCGCGATGCTGGGGGTCGAACCGGTCCTTCGGGAACGGGTGGAGGATCAGGGGGTCGACGAAGTGCTGTTCGCGGTCGGGTCCTCGTTCATCCAGCTGCTCGGGGCGATCGGGCCCGACTCGCCGGTGGGGCGCTCGTTGGCCACGCGTGGGCCCGGGCTCCACCACGTCGCCTACCGGGTACGGGACGTCGCCGCCGCCCTCGAGGACCTGAGCGCGCAGGGCGCCCGGTTGGTCGACCGCGTGCCCAGGCAAGGGTCGAGGAACACGTTGATCGCGTTCGTTCATCCCCGGTCGATGGGCGGCGTCCTCATGGAGCTGGTCCAGACGCGCTGAGCGGGACGTGAGCCTCGGCGATCAACGGAACGTCGTGAGCCCCGTCCGGGGCGCGTTCACCAGGCAGGTGACGTTCCCCTCCGGGAGCCCGCCTTCCTCCATCAGATGGTGGGCGTGGGGGATCTGCTCATAGGGGTACGCCGCGCCGAGCGTGGTCTCGATCGTTCCATCGCGAACGAGGTCGTTGAACGCGGCCGCTTGCTCGGTGTTCATCAGGTGGGAGCCCTGGTAGCGCTTCTGGAGGTACCAGAGGTAGCGGACGTCGATCAGGGTGTCGTAGCCCGAGGTGCCCGCGCAGATGACGATCATCCCGCCGCGATCGCACACGAAGTTCGATGTGGGGATCGTGTCCTCTCCGGGGTGCTCGAACACGATCCGGGGATTGGTCTTCTCCCCTGCCGCCTCCCAGATCGCCTTCCCGAACGCCTTCGCCCCGGCCAGCCAGTCCGCCCACTCCGGCGCGTCCCACCGCGGAGGCACGCCCCAATGGCTGAAGTCCTTCCGGTTGATGGAGCCGACGGCGCCGAGCGACCGGCAGTACTCCGCCTTCTCCGCGGAACCGACGACCGCGATCGCGCGACCCCCCGCGTTGGCGACCAGCTGGATCGCGAGGGATCCCAGCCCGCCCGCCCCGCCCCAGACGAGGACGAGGTCGCCGGCTTGCACCGTGTGGGGCGGCCACCCGAAGAGCATGCGGTAGGCGGTGCCGCCCGTGAGCGTGGGAGCCGCCGCCTCCTCCCACGTCAGATGGTCGGCTTTCGGGAGGCACTGATGCTCCTGCACCTTCGTGAACTGCGCCATGGATCCCCAACAGGTGTCGTAACCCCACACGCGGAAGGTCGACGCGAGTCCCGGGTCCTTGCCGGACGCCACCCACGGATCGTCGAGGTTCCACTGACCGGGGTGGACGACCACCTCATCTCCGACCGCGACACCGCGGACGTCCGAGCCGACGGCGTAAACGACGCCGCTCGCATCCGAGCCGACGATGTGGAACTCCGTGGGCTCGCCCCATCGCGCCTGGCCTTTCGTCACATCGATCGGGACACCTCGGGCGGCCCAGACGTTGTTGAAGTTGACCCCGCCGGCCATCGTTGCGACGAGGACATCATGCGAGCCGAGCTCGGGGACGTCGATCACCTCATCGCGGATCGAGTCGCTCGGATCGCCGAACCGGTCGGGACGGACGAGCATCCCGTGCATGCGAGGCGGCACCTCGCCGAGCGGCGGCAGCTCACCGATGTCGTAGACGTCTTTCCCCATGGAACGAACCCCTCGCTCGCGACGTCCGCGGGATGCGGAACCCTAGCGAGGGCCGGCTGCCCCGACAACGGACGGCTGCGACGCCGACGACCGAGCATCGGCGTCGGCCGCCGGGCAGACCTGCAGGCGCGGGCACCAGCCGCACCACGGGCCCGGCGTGAGGGCGGGCTCGCGGCCGTTGTGGAGCGCGGCCGCGGACCGAGCGGCCTCCACGACCCGGTCGGCCGCGTGGAACAGCGTGGTCTCGTCGACGTCTTCGGCCTGCCAGGTCCCGCCCTCGAGGAAGAACGACGCGACCCGGAACGGCGGAACGCCGAAGCGGAGCGCGAGGACGAGGGCGTACAGCCGGTTGTCCTCCGCGTATTGCGGATACGCGTTGCCCGTCTTCAGGTCGATCGCGATCCGGGTCGCGCGCATGGGCTCCAGCCGGTCCGGCGCCCCGAGGAGCAGATCCAGCTTGCCCGAGACCACGAGCGCTCCCCCGAGCAGCTCCGCGCGCACCGAGAGCTCCGTCGCGGGCGAAAGCTCGCGACGGAGCTCTCGGAGCGGTGGGAACGACGCCTCGAACAGGATCGTCCGCCGGACGACCTCCATCTGGATGTCGTCGCGTTCCGGAGCGGGCAGGTCTGCCCAGTACTCCGCGAAGCGCTCCTCCTTCTCCACCGTGCGCTTGACGGAGAGATCGGCGGCTGTGTGAGGGTCGAGCGGTTCGCGCGCACCCACCACCACTTCGATCGCGCGGTGCTGCAGGACGCCCGTGGCGCTCGCCCGTCCATGCTCGAACGGCGGTGACTCGCCCGCGATCTTCGAGGAGAACGCGCCTTCGCACCGGCCGAGATCGTTGAGCTTCTCCTTCCCGAGCCAGAGCGTCTCGGGGAGATCGAGGTTGCGGGCCGCCCCTTCGATCCGATCGCGGAGCCGCTGCGCCAGGTCCGCGGGGAACACGGGGCGGTCCCCGGTGCCGATCAGCTGCTGGAGGGTCCGACGCTGCGGGTCCGTCAGCTGCATGCGAGCATGCTATGGGAGACCACCGACATGTCCGAGACGCCCGACGAGATCTTACGTGCGCTCGCGGACCCCGAACGCCTGGCGATCGCGGGCCTCCTCGCACGAGGCTCCGCGAGCGGACCGATGCTTGCGGCGGCGCTCGACCTCCCGGTCAAGCGCGTCCGCTCCCACCTCAACCGGCTCGCGTCGGCGGGGATCGTTCGTCTCAACGAGGATCACACGTCCTATCGTCTCGACAGCGGAACGCTGCGGTGGGCGGCCGAGCAGGTGGGACCGCCGCGCGAGACCGGGATGGCGCTGGGCGCGGTCACGCCGGCCGAGGAGTCGGTGCTGCGGACCTTCTTCCGCAACGGGCGCCTGACCGAGATCGCCGCGAAACGATCGAAACGACGGATGGTGTTGGAACGGATCGCGCTCGAGTTCGAACCGGGACGCCGTTACGACGAGAACGAGGTCAACGCCATGGTCGCCCGGTACTTCACCGATCACGCGGCGCTCCGCCGGGGGCTGGTCGACGAAGGGCTCCTCGACCGAGACCACGGGGAATACTGGCGGGCGGGGGGAGCGGTGGACCCCGTCTGAGGGTGTCCGGTAAGGCAACCGGCGCCTCACGTCGGGGGCCGGTCCTGATAGGGTCCGCATCCATGCAGCGACGCCTTCGCAACGTCCTGCTGGTCACGGTCCTCGCGGTTTCGACGCCGATGCTCCTCCCCTCTCCGGCGGCGGCGGGACGGCATCCGCACCACCCCTGCCAGCTCACCCGGCGAGACGGCGAAACGGTCCAGCACTTCTCCACACGGCAGATCACATGCGCCGTGGGTGCGTACGGACCGGTCAAGGGTGGGATCACACGCGCGATCTGCATCGCCCGGCGCGAGAGCGGACTCATCCCGTCGGCCAGCTCGCCGAAGGGGAGATACCTCGGCCTCTATCAGCACTCGGCCACCTACTGGCCGTGGCGGTTCGACACCTACACGCAGCCGAGCTGGTCGCTATCCACCTCGGCGCTCTCGGGTCGTTCGAACGCGATCGTGACCGTCCGGATGGTGCATTCGTTGGGGGGCTGGAGGCACGCCGGCTGGCCGGTGAAGGCCTGCTAGCGGAGCGTCGCTAGACTCCGGCCCATGGCGAAGACCGAGAAGGCAGCTGCTCCGGCCGACCGGACGATCGAGGATCGGATCGACGAGCTCCACAAGCGACGCCGGTCCGCTCGCCAGCCCGGAGGGCGCGACGCGGCCCAGCGGCAGCACGATAAGGGGAAGCTGACCGCTCGCGAACGGCTCGACATCCTGATGGACGTCGGTTCCTTCGTGGAGACGGATCCGTTCGCCGTCCACCGTTCGCACGACTTCGGGATGGAGAAGCGCCGGCCCGCCGGTGACGGAGCGATCACGGGGTACGGCACGATCGACGGCAGGAAGGTCTTCGTCGCTTCGCAGGACTTCACCGTGTTCGGCGGGTCGATGGGCGAGGTGCACGCACAGAAGGTGTGCAAGGTGATGGACCTCGCCCTGCAGACGGGAGCGCCCTTCATCCAGATCAACGACTCCGGCGGGGCACGGATCCAGGAGGGGGCAGCCAGCCTCGCCGGCTACGGCTACATCTTCGAGCGGAACGTCCGGGCGTCCGGCGTGATCCCGCAGATCAGCGTGATCATGGGCCCGTGCGCCGGGGGCGCCGTCTACTCGCCGGCGATCACCGACTTCACCTTCATGGTGAAAGAGACGTCGCACATGTTCATCACCGGCCCCGATGTCATCAAGACCGTGACCGGCGAAGACGTGACGATGGAAGCGCTCGGGGGCGCCATGACCCACGCGACCGAGTCCGGCGTCGCCTCGTTCGTCGGCGAGGACGACGAAGACGTCCTGCAGCGTGTCCGCTACCTGCTGTCGTTCCTGCCATCGAACAACCTCGAGGACGCCCCCGGGTACGCGAGCACCGATGACCCCGAGCGTCGGGCCGAGGCGTTGACGCATCTGATCCCCGATCGGGCCCAGGAGCCGTACGACATGCACGAGGTGATCCGCTACGTGGTCGACGACGGAGACTTCCTCGAGGTCTTCCCGCTCTGGGCCGCGAGCATCGTGATCGGGTTCGCACGGCTGGACGGACGGAGCATCGGCGTGATCGCGAATCAGCCGAAGGTCCGGGCCGGGACGCTCGACATCGACGCGAGCGAGAAGGCGTCACGGTTCGTTCGGTTCTGCGACGCCTTCAACATCCCGATCCTGACCTTCGTCGACGTGCCGGGATTCCTGCCCGGGACCGAACAGGAATACAACGGGATCATCCGGCATGGAGCCAAGCTCCTCTACGCGTTCGCCGAGGCGACCGTGCCACGGATGACCGTGATCACGCGCAAGGCGTACGGCGGCGCCTACCTCGTGATGAACTCCAAACACCTGCGAGCCGACGTCTCGTTCGCCTGGCCGACGGCGGAGATCGCGGTGATGGGGGCCGAGGGAGCCGTGAACATCGTGTTCAAGAAGGAGATCGAGCGGGCGGCCGACCCCGGACAGAAGCGCGCCGAGTTGATCCGCGAGTATCGCGACAAGTTCTCGACCCCGTACTCGGCAGCCGAGCGCGGCTTCGTTGACGACGTGATCGAGCCCGCGGAAACGCGACCCCGCCTGATCCGGGCGCTCCGCATGCTCTCGACGAAGCGCGAGTCCATCCCCGCCCGCAAGCACGGGAACATCCCGCTGTAGGAGGAGGATCCGTGTTCGAGACCGAAGGCGGACGGCGGTTCGACCTTCCGGAGGGCTTGACCCCCGAGGAGGAACGGGCCGCCCTCATGGCGCTCGAGCGGTACTTCGTCGAGGACGACCCGAAGCCCGCGCCCTGGGTGCTGCAGGGTCGCATCGAGGCGACCGGGTACGGCGCGCTCCAGGTTCGGCGGTTCGCTCGTGAGCCCTGGCACGGGCAGTGGGTCGAGTTCGCCCGCAAGGGCGTCCCCCCGATGAACGGGCGCGCCGACGTCCGCTGACGTGCATCGGATGAACGACCTGTTCGGCTTCGGAGGGTCGGGTTCGTCGATGCGTTGAGGCGAGCTGCTGGACCCGCACGAGCGCGGGGCCGCAGGCTCACCCGTAGTCGTAGAAGCCGGCGCCGGACTTCCGGCCGAGCCTGCCGGCCGCGACCATCCGCCGCAGTCGCGGCGGCGGCGCGTACGCCGGCTCCCGGAATTCCTCGAAGAGCACCTCCGCGATCTGCAGGACGGTGTCGAGGCCGATCAGATCCGCGAGGCCGAGCGGGCCCATCGGATGATTCAAGCCGAGCGTGATGGAGGCGTCGATGTCCTCACGGGTGGCGAAGCCCGCGTCGAGCAACCGGATCGCGGCGCACAGGTACGGGATGAGGAGCCGGTTCACGATGAACCCGGCCTCGTCCTTCGCGAGGACCGTCGTCTTGCCCAGCCGCTCGCCGAACGCGCGGGCGAACGAGACGGTGTCCGCGCTCGTCATGAGGGATGGCGTCACCTCCACCAGGTCCATCGCCGGCGGGGGGTTGAAGAAGTGCAGACCAACGACCTTGTCCGGGCGAGACGTCGCCCCCGCGAGCGTGGCGATCGGGATCGATGAGGTGTTGGACGCGAGGATCGCGTCGGCACCGACGACGCGATCCAGCTCGCGGAAGATCGCGATCTTGGCGTCCCGATCTTCCGTCGCGGCCTCGATGACCAGCTGAACGTCGGCGAGCGACGCGACCTCGGTCGTCCCCCGGATCCGCTCGACGAGCGCGTCGCGCTCCTGATGATCGAGCTTGCCCCGCTCGACCGCGCGGCCGGTCGATGCATCGACCCGCTCGCGTCCGCGTGCCAGCAGCTCCTCCGTCGGCTCCAGCACGACGACCTCGATCCCGACGCCGGCGAGGACCTGGGCGATGCCGGAACCCATGAGACCGAAACCCACCACCCCGACCCGGTTGACGTCCTTGGCCCGCACGACCTGCTCCCCTCCGACACCGAGAGCACGTAGCATAGGTGTGATGTCGCGGCTGCCGATCCCTCGCAGCATCGTGTGGGCGACCGCGTTCTTCGGCGTGTTCGTGGGCCACGCGATCGCGTACACGATCCTCGCGCCGATCCCCCAAGCCCGGTCGCAGCTCCTCGCCTCCACCGGACATGGGTACCTGCCCGTCGCGGTCCACGCAGCGCTCGCCACCGCCGTGATCGGACTCGCCGTGGCATTCCTCGGGCGGCTCACCCGCGGACGAGGCGCGCACGAGATGGCGTTCCGCGGCCTCGCCGCGCGGGTCGTGTGCTTCCAGATCCTGACCTTCGCCGCGATCGAGGTCGCGGAGCGGGTGGCGGCGGGCGCGCCCCTCCACGACCTCACGGAGGTCCTGCCGGTCGGCGCGGTGGCCCAGCTGGCCGTGGGTCTCCTGGTCGCTGGGGCGATCAGCCTGATCCTTCGCGCGGCCGACGCTGCTGCGGAGATCCTGGGATCTCCGACGCCGACGCCCCCGCGTGCTTCCTCGGTACTGCTCACCCTTCCCGGCGGGGTGCCGGCGTTCACCGACCGGCTCATCCTCCGCGGACGCGGACCTCCTCGGTAGCCGTCCGCCCCGATCAGGGGCGATCCCGGCCGTCGATCGAAGGAGTCCATCATGCATCGTTCCATCCACGTGCTCGCCATGGCGTGCGCGCTCGCCGCCGTCGTCCTGATCATCGGAGCACCCGCCGCTTCCGCGCACGCGCAGCGGCAGGCCGGACCGATCCACATGGAGATCGGATTCGGGACCGAGCCGGCCTACGTCGGGCAACCCAACAGCGTGCAGATCATCCTCACGGAGCATGGCGCCCCGGTCGTCGACCTGGGGGACTCGTTGAAGGTCCAGGTGTCCTTCGGCGGGCAGCAGACGGACCTCCCGCTCGAGGCGAACTTCGAGGTGGGAGGCGATGGCACACCGGGCGACTACCGCGCGTGGTTCATCCCGTCGCAACCGGGGCCGTACATGTTCCACTTCACGGGGACGGTGCACGGGACGAAGATCGATGAGTCACTCACGTCCGGCCCCAAGACCTTCAACGAGGTCCAAGATCCGGCCGAGGCGGCGTTCCCGCCCGTGACCGCGCCCACGACCCAGGAGCTCGCCGACCGGATCCAGCAGGACGCGACACGGCTGACGGATGCGACCGCGGCGACCGCCTCCGCGAAGAGCGCCGCAGACTCCGCGAAGACGGTCGCGATCATCGGCGTGGTCGTCGGCGTGGTCGGCATCGTCGTGGGGACCATGGCCGTCCTGATCGGCAGGAAGGCCCAACGCAGCTCGTGAGCCCGGGATGATCGCGCACGCAGGCGGAGCGGACGAGTCCCTCGCGCTCGTCATGCTGTTCGGGGCGATCTGGACGGGCTGGATCGGATGGACGAGGCTGCACGGCAACGGCTTCCCTCGCGTTCCGCTGGCCGGCGCCTACGGGCTGCTGGGACTCGCCGGGGTGCTCGTGGTCACGTCGGCCTTCATCCCCCGCGCGCTGCTCGGGCCGAAGACGGCGACCGGCACGACCCGGCCCCCATCCACCGCGACGATCGCCTTCGTGCAACCCCGAGCGCGTGAGCGTGTGAGCGGGTCGGAGATGAACGTCGTCTTGGACCTCCAAGGTGGGACGATCGTCCAAGCCACGACGACCTCGATCGCTCCGAACACCGGCCACGTGCACCTCCTCTTGGACGGCGCACTGGTGTCGATGACGTTCGGGACGGAGCAGGTGCTCGACCTGAGCAACGTGCCCCCGGGACCACACACCATGACCGCCGAGTTCGTCGCGGCCGATCACCTGCCGTTCGCGCCACCCGTCACGGCATCCGTCGACTTCATCAAGGCGGTGGGTTCGTGAAGCGGCTCGCGCACGGCCTCATCGTCGGGGTGCTCGCGGCGGTGGTCCTGACCGCTGGGGCGGGGGTCGCCTCGGCGCACGCGCTCCTGACGTCGTCGGAACCCGCCAACGGCGCGTCCCTGCCGAAGGCGCCGAGCGAGATCCGGTTGACCTTCACCGAGATCCCGGACCCCGCCTTGTCGACGATCCTCGTGCTCGATTCCGGGGGGACGAAGCTTCCGGTGGGTCCACCGACCCTGCAACCGCCGCGCACGCTGACGGCGTCGCTCCCGACCCACCTGGCGGACGGGGTCTACACCGTCAGCTGGCAGACGGTGTCGACGCAAGACGGTCACGAGACGGCGGGGGTGTTCGCCTTCGGCGTGGGGCCCGTCGAAGGGACGATCGCACCGGGGGTCACCCCAACCTTCAGCACGTCCGGCCCAACGCCCTTCTCGGTCGCGGCGAAGACCGCCCTGTACGCCGGACTGATGCTGTTGGTCGGCGCTGCGGTGGTGGGGCTCGGCCTCTTCGGCGGCGCGCCCCGCTCGCTCAGGATCGTCGGGCTGGCCGCCGCCCTCCTCGCGTTCGGCGGAGCGATCGGGCTGCTCGGCGCGGAGCAGCAGACGGTCGGCGTCCCACTGAACGACTTCGTGCAGACGGCCACGGGTCGGCCCTACCTGTGGCTGGTGGTCGCGACGCTCGCCGCCGCGATCTTCGCCGTGCTCGCCGCCGCGCGTGAGCGGTGGCGCGCCGCCCTCTGGGGGTCGGGCGCGGCGGCGGCCGTCGCGATGGCGGTCCGGGCGTCCAACGGTCACGCGGCCGACGGACCGGACCCGCTCCTGCAGCAGGCGTATCAATGGCTCCATTTCTTGGCGGCCGGTCTGTGGATCGGCGGGCTCGCCCTGCTCTTGCTGCTGCTTCGGGAGCGGCTCGGCACGCACCGACCACCGATGCAGGAAGCCCGGCGGTTCTCGAACCTCGCCGTCTGGTTGGTCGCCGTCGTCGCCCTCACCGGGGTTCTGCGCGCCGTCAGCGAGCTCGGCGGGTTGTCGAACCTCCTCGACGGCCTGCGGGCGAGCTATGGGGTAACGGTGCTCGGGAAGGTCGCGGCCGGTCTGGTGCTGATCGGGCTCGGCGCCACGAACCGTCTCCGGAACGTGGTAATCCTGGCAGAAGACGAACGACCCCTCCGGCGGTTCGTCGGGGCCGAGACCGTCGTCGCGCTCGGCGTATTGGTCCTGACCGGCGTGCTCACCGGGCTGAGCCCGCCGGTCGCCGCGTCGTCCGCGGCGACCGGCCCACCGCCGGTCGCCGGTTCGGCGACCGGCGCCGACTTCGCCACCACGACGCGCGTCTCGCTGACCATGACCCCCGGGTTCGCGGGACCGAACGCGTTCCGGGCCGAGGTGACCGACTACGACAGCGGCGCGCCCGTGAGCGCCGACGCCGTGACCCTCCGGTTCCAGTCGGTCACGCATCCCGACCTCCCGATCTCGCAGATCCGGCTGACCCAACAGATGGACCACCAGGGGATGAGCTCCCCCGGGATGGACGGCATCTGGGTCGGGCAGGGAACCGTCGTCTCGGTCATGGGGACCTGGAAGGTCACGGCACTCATCCGGTCCGGGGCGAGCACCGTGGAGGTCCCGATGACCGTGATCACGAAGTCCGACGGAACGACCTCGACGGTCGCGATCCCCGGCGCGCCGACGACCACGACGACGTCCTTCCCGGACGGCGTCTCGTTGCAGTCCTTCGTCGATCCGGCCACGGCGGGCCCCAACCCCGTCCACGCCACCGCGTTCGGGCCGAGCGGCAAGGAGCTGCCCCTCAGTGGGGTCGTCATCGTGGTCACGCCCGACGGCGGCGAACCGATCCGCCCCCCGACCGAGCGGTTCAGTGCGGGCCACGTCGCCGCGAACACCACGCTCGACGCCGGCGACTACGTCGTGGACATCGTCGCGACCGCGCGGGACGGCCGGAGCTACGAATCGAGCTGGCGGCTCACGATCGCGCCCGCTCCGGCCGGGTGAGCGGATCTAACCGCACGCCGCGACGAGCAGGGGGTACGGGTTGATCGCGGTTCCGATCACCCGGTACCCGTAGAAGCTGACGGGCCAATCGGCTGGTACCGGGAAGAACGGATGGAACTCGAAGTGGTCGTGTGGGGTTCCGATCGCGTCGCCGGTGTCGCCCACGTACCCGATCACGTCGCCCGTCTTCACCGGCCCGTTCGACTTGTCGGAGTAGTGGTCCACATGAGCGTTGTACACGTATCCGTCCTGCCCGGTCACGTAGACCGCATTGCCGCCGAGGGTGTTGTACGACGTGCGGGCCACACCGTCGAACGGCGCATAGATCTCCTGTCCCCTCGCCGCCAACATATCCACACCGGCATGCAGGTGGTAGTGCCCGGTGTACCGAGGCGCCCCGAAACCGTCGCTGAAGTACACGGGCTTCTGGACCGGGCAGATCTTCAGGATGTGCTGATACTGCGCCGGCATCGGCACCGGATCGTGGTGGCTGCTGCTCGCCGCGGCCTGCTGCGCGGCCGCTCGGATCGTGTCGGCCCGAGCCTTCTTGACCGAGCGGAAGTTCTGGAAGTACTGCTCCGCGATCTGCGCGGCTTGCGCCTGGAGATCCTCTTGGAGCTGGAGATCCCTGATGATCTGATCCTGGATCGCCTTCGCCTGTGCGAGCTTCTCCCGTCGCTGCGCTTGGAGGTCCTCCAGGTGGGCTTCGTCGAACAGGAGCTGCTGGTGCAGGTAGTCGACCTGGGCGGCCAGGTCGGCGTCGGACTGGCTCACCGCGTCCACGAACTCCACCCGGTCCGACAGGTCCACCAGCGAGGTCGCCCCGAGGAGCCAATCCAGGTTGGAGGCCGGTCCCGACATGAACGCCTGCACCGCTCGGTCGTTCAGCTGCGAGAGGATCGCGTCGTATCGGGCCTGAGCATCGGCGATCCGCTTGCGGGTCTCCAGCAGGTCGGCGGTGATCTTCTCCAGGAGCTGTTGCTGCGTTTCCACCTTGGCCGTGGCGACCTGCAGCCGGGCTTGGATCGCCACGACCTGTTGCTGGATCGATGCCAGCCGACCCCGCGCCGACTCATAGGCGCGTTGGGCGTTCTGGACGTCCTGCTTGCTGGTCGGTGGGTCCGCGCTGGCGCCGGGCGCGAACCAAGACAGCGCCAGGAGCGCGCAGGTGGCTGCGAGCACGCGCAGCCCGACGGGGAAGGTTGCCTGACCTCTCGACATGCGGACCCTTACCGTATCGGCCGGGGAAGGCTGAGACCGAAGCGGTCCGGAGAGACTGCCTTGCCGGCGGGAGGGTTTCAACCACCCCGTTCGGCGGTTCGGCCGGCGCTGAGGAGGTTGGGTTCTTCGAGGGCCTGGCGCCATCCGTTGCGCTCCAAGGTATCTCGCGCCCTCCCGAGAGCCTCTTGCCCGCCGACCGCCTCGGCGCCGAACAACGATCCCGTCCACCAGACGACGGCGGCTCGCTCGTTCGGGACGATCGGGTCCGACGATGTGCGTTCCAGGGCGGCGATGGACTTGGCCAGAGCGACCTCGCGGTCGTGCTCGGCGAGGGCGATCGCCGCCTCCGCCAGGAGAAGCGAGGTCCCGGCTGCGGGCTCCTGCTCGGCCACGCGAGAGAAGGGATCGTCGAGGACGGCGCGTGCGGCCGTGAGGTCCCCGGCCACCCCCAGCGTCCGTGCGAGCTCCGCCGCGGTCGGGGTGACCAGCGCACGTTCGTTCAACTCCCGGCAGAGACCGAACGCCTCCCGAAGATCGACCAGCGCCTCCTCGATCCGGCCGGCAAGCCGGTGGACCGTCCCGCGATCGGCGAGCGCGCCGGCGAGCTCCCAACGCGCGCCGAGCCCTCGGAACCCCACGACGGCCGCGTCGGCGTGCTCCACGGCTTCGTCGAGTCCCGATGACCTCCGGAGCGACGCTGCTAGGAGGTGATGCGCGACGGCGATCGTGAAGGGTTGATCCGCTCGTTCACCGACATCGAGGGCCTCGCGTCCGACCGCGACCGCGTCCTCCTCGCTCCCCCGACCGGAGATCACGTTCGCGATGCCGACCAACGCCTGCACCTCCGACCACGGGTCGGGGTCGTCCCGGGACCGCGCGATCCCGAGCGCCTCTCGGAACAGGGCGTCCGCCTCATCGAGCCAGCCCTGTCGATACGGCACCCACGCCGCCATGAGCAAGGAACGGGACAGCGCCCGGGCCTCCCCCGCGCGACGAGCCGCCTGGATCGATCGGTCGAACAGCGCCGACGCGAGATGATCGTCGCCGCGGATCGTGGTCGTGATGTCGGCCAGGAACCGAGCGCTGTGCGCCGTCACCCGGTCATCGCCGTCGGCCAACGCAAGGGCCTTGCGGAAGCGCGCCTCGGCTTCGTCGAACTCGCCGAGCCAGTAGAGCGTCTCGCCGAGCATCGAGACGATCCACGCTTCCCGCCCGTCCCAGCGATCCTCCGGCCCGGCGAGCGCCAACGCCCGCGCGTACAGATCGGCGGCGGCGCGCGACTCGATCCGGCGGCGCGCGAGGTCACCCGCGCGCGCGAGGGCGTCCACGGCCCGGTCGGCGATCGATCGCTCGCCCGGGTTGAGATCGGACGCCGCCCGAGCTGCCTGCTCCAGGTGGAAGGCGACGGCTCGGGGGTACCGGTCGGCGTTCGTCGGATCAGACAGCGCGTCGGCGACGACGAGGTGCAGCCGCAGCCGTTCGCGTTTGGCGAGCGACTCGTAGGCGACGTCGCGCAACACGTCGCTGCGGAACGCCCAGACGTCCGGCTCCCCCGGATCGCGGATGAGGAGCTCCTCCTCCGCAGCCTCTTCCAGGAGATCCGCATCGGGGGCCACGAGCATCGACAGCTCCGCCTCGTCGAACCGTCCGCGGGGGAAGATCGACGCCCGCCGGACGAGGTTCCGCCCGCGGGGTGAGAGCTGGTCGATCCGGGCCGCGACCACCGCCTGCACGGTCGCGGGAAGGAGCCGCGCGCTCGGAGCGGCACCTCGCGGCGGGAGGTCGCGCTCCTCGCGACGCATCATCCCGGTGATCTCGATGATGAAGAAGGGGTTGCCGCCGGCGTGTTCGGCCACCCGCTCGGCGACCGCCCGGTCGAGGTCCCCCGCCTCCATCGCCAGGCGGACGGCGTGTTCCTCCGCGAGGGGCTCGACCCAGAGGGTCGCCGCGTCGGCCAGTCCTCCGGCCCAGTTCGGACGCTGCTCGAGGAAATCCCATCGAGCGACGCAGACCACCATCAGAGGGAGGCGACGGGCCTCCCGCACCAGCTGCTCGATCAGGTCGAGCAGCAGAGGGTCGGACCGCTGGACGTCTTCGAAGACGAGCACCACCGGCCCCTCCGAGGCGATCCCGGTCAGCAGCGTCAACACCCCGTTCCGCACCTCCGCGTCGTGGTACCGGTTCTCTTCACTGCCGGCCTCGCCGAACCCGAGGGTGAGCCCGAGTCGACGCACGACGCGATCCGACTCGTCCTCGGGCACCCGTCCACGCACCAGCGCCCGGAGGCGATCCATGACCCGCGGCTCCGGCGCGCCGCGTTCCTCACCGATCTCGTGGTACACCATCTGCGCGAGGGGCCAGAAGGTCACGTCCTCCTCGAACGGACTCGAACGGCCGGCGAGGACCTTCGTCCCTTCCCCGAGACCTGCGACGAACTCGTCGGTCAGCCGGCTCTTGCCGATCCCCGGCTCACCGAGGAGCGTGACGAGGTGCGCGCGCTCCCGGCTCGCGGACCGTTCGAAGATGTCGTTCAGGAGTCCCAGCTCGCGTCGCCGATCCACCAGCGGGATCCGGGCGCGGTCCATCTTCGGGCGAGCACGGATCCCGAGGACGGGGCGTGCGACCAGGTCATCTTCGAACCCCTTCGCTCGGAGCTCACGCTGGTCGTCGAATTCGACGAAGCCGCGAGCGAGCTGCACCGTGGTCTCCCCCGCCAGGATCTCGCCTGGCTCCGCCGCCTGTTGGAGACGCGCTCCCGCGTTGACCTCGGCGCCGATCACGATGTTGCGATCGGTCGCCGTGCCGACCGCCACCGGACCGGTGTTGACCCCGATCCGAACCTGCATCGGGAAGGGCAGATCGAGCTGGTTGCCGAGTCGTTCGGCCCGTTCGCGGACCGACCACGCAGCTCGGATCGCGCGAACCGCGTCGTCGTCGCGCGCGACGGGGATCCCGAAGACGCCTAGGACGGCGTCGCCGATGAACCCTTCGGCGACGCCGCCCACCCACGCGATCTCCTCGGCCACCATCCCGTGGTATGCGGCAAGGACCTCGCGGAACCGCTCAGGATCGAGGCGCGACGCCAGTTGGGTCGACCCCGCCAGGTCGACGAAGACCACCGTGACGATCCGCCGTTCGGCCGCGGCCTGGATCGAGACGGGCGCACCACAGTTCGGACAGAAGTTCGCATCCGCCGGGAGCGGCTCCCCGCAACGGGGACAGACGTCCGCGCTCACGGTGCCGGGGTGTACTCGATGATCTGGACGGCGTTCCCGTCAGGATCGCGGAACGTGGCGAACCGGGCGTATCCCGCGACCTCGCCCACGTGTTCATCGAACACCGCCCCGCGCTCCTCGAGCGCCCAGCGCGCGGTCTCGAGGTCCTCCACCCGGAACACGACGGTGCCCGAGGTGAGCATGTCGTCGTCGGTCGCGTGCAGGGCGAACCGGATGGAACCCGCATCGAGTTCGGCCCATCCATCTCCCTCCCGACGAACGACGGGAAGACCCACGACGTTGGAGTAGAACGCGACGGCGGCGTCCAGGTCCCGGGGCCAGTAGTAGACGTGGTCGACCGAACCGATCATCGACGCGATGGTACCGGGGGCGCGGGGACCTATCCCTGTCCCAGGATCTTCGCCTTCTGCACCTGGAACTCTTCCTCGGACAACACACCGTCGGCACGGAGCCGCACCAGCCGCTCGAGCTCGGTCGTCGCGGAGGGGGCCGCGGGCGGAGGCGGCGGAGGCCCCTGCCCGGCCGCCGAGCCCTGGTACATCCGCTTCTTGTTCGACTCCCCCTGCTCATAGATGACCTTCTGCACGGCTTCGGGATGACGGATGTCGTCGAAGGTGTTGCGGCCGAACTCCGACGCCGACGAGATGACGAGGGTGCCGGCCCCGACCATGCGATCCAGGATCCCCTGTTCGAAGCGGACGTCGTTGATCGCCTCCAGCGGGATCTCCATCGATCGCTTGGCGATGAATCCTTGCCGGTGGATCACCCGATCGCTCGTCACCGCGAAGTTCGAGGTCAGCCACGCGATGAGCTTCGGCACCGGGTAGAGGACGAGGAGGATGAGGAACAACACCCACCACACCCAGTCGGCAACGTCCGTCTTGGCGGTCAACCACGACGCGGCCACGAACCCCACGATCGTGACGAGGGTTGGCATGACGAGCGCGACCGGGTGCGGACGGAGATCGAGGACGAGCTGTTCGTCCGGGATCAGCAAACGCCTCGGGAACGGCATGGCGGGACGGTACCCCGAGGACCCCGCCCGGGCAACCGCGGGGCATCAGCCCGTTCCCAGATGCTCGACCTCCCCGAACGTGACTCGAGCTTCGCCCGTATCGGTCGACAGGAGCAGGCTGCCGAAGTCGTCGATGCCGACGGCTCGACCGGTCACCTCTCGCCCATCGACGGTCTTCGCACGCACGACCTGTCCGACCGTCGCGGACAGCGAGAGCCAGGCGCTGCGGACCCGCTGCGGGAGCTCGCGGTTCGCGGCCGTGTAGACCGCGGCGAACCGCGTGAAGAACGCGACCAAGAGGTCTCGCTGTCCGACGGTGGTCCCGATGCCTCCCGCACCCGGGACGTCGTGTGGCGGCTCGAGATTCACCCCCATCCCGACGATCACGTACCGCACCGCCGCGTCGGCGACGCTCGACTCCAGCAGGACGCCGCCGACCTTGGCGTCGTGGAGGATCAGATCGTTCGGCCACTTGCAGGTCACGCGGCGACCCGTGGTGGCCCGGATCGCGTTCGCCATCTCGGCGCCGGCCAACAACGACAGCAATCCGGTCCGGGCCGGAGCGAGCTGCGGACGCAAGACGAAGGAGAAGAGCAGGCTGCCGTCGGCGACGTCGGACCAGTCACGACCCAGTCGGCCCTTCCCTTCGGTCTGGTGCCCGGCCGAGACCAGCGTCCATTCGGGCTCGCCGGCCTCCGCCAACGCCACCGCGGTAGCGTTCGTCGAGGGAGTAACCTCGTCCGACCGCACAGGAGCCGTGACGGTGATCGCGGCGAGGACCTCCACCAGGTCGTCACGGGTCAGCACGTCGGGCTCCTCGCGAAGGGGGTCGTTGATGAGGCCGCAAGGGAGAACGATACGCGAGTGACGAAGACCCCGACGAAGCGACCCAAGCTGCTCGTCGCGAACCGCGGCGAGATCGCCGTTCGCATCATGCGGACGTGTCGGGAGATGGGGATCCCCACCGTCGCCGTCTACTCCGATGCCGACCGCGACGCCCTCCACGTCGAGATGGCGGACCAGTCCTACCGGCTCGGTCCCGCCCTCGCCGCCGACTCCTACCTGTCGATCGGGGCGATCCTCGAGGCGGCCCAGAAGTCGCGTTCCACGCTGATCCACCCCGGGTACGGGTTCCTCGCCGAGCGGGCGCATTTCGCCACGGCCGTCGAAGAGGCCGGGTTCACCTTCGTGGGTCCCCCACCCGCGGCGATCGAGCGGATGGGGGACAAGGCCGCGGCGAGACGGATCGCGGACGCGGCTGGGGTCCCGATCGTGCCCGGCACGCGGGAACCGGTCGACGTCGCCATGGCGAAGAAGGAGGCGCCTCGCATCGGGTATCCCTTGCTCGTCAAGGCGGCGTTCGGGGGCGGCGGCAAGGGGATGCACGTCGTCCGGGACGCGGACCGGCTCGAGGAATCGCTCAACCGCGCGTCCCGCGAGGCGAAGTCGTACTTCGGGCGTTCCGAGGTCTTCCTCGAGCGGTACGTTGATCAGGCGCGACACGTCGAGGCGCAGATCGTGGCCGACACGAAGGGCAACGTCGTGTTCCTCGGCGAGCGCGACTGCTCCGTCCAGCGACGCCACCAGAAACTGATCGAAGAGACCCCGTCGCCTTTGCTCGACGCCGGGATCCGCGAGCGGTTCGCCGACGCTGCCACCTCGCTCGCGAGAGAAGCCGGCTACGTCAACGCCGGGACGGTCGAGTGCGTCCTCGACGAGGACGGATCGTTCTACTTCTTGGAGATGAACACCCGCATCCAGGTCGAGCATCCCGTCACCGAGATGGTGACGGGGCTCGACCTGGTCGCGCTCCAGATCCAGGTCGCCCTTGGTGGCTCGCTCGCGGGCCTGGAGGTCATGCCGAACGGCCACGCGATCGAGTGCCGTATCAACGCCGAGGACCCGGGGCGGAACTTCCTCCCCGGACCGGGACGGATCACGCGATACGAGGAGCCGAGCGGGCCGTTCGTCCGCGTCGACAGCGGGGTCGGCGCCAGGCGCGACATCCCAGGGGATTACGACTCGTTGTTCGCGAAGGTCATCGTGAGCGGGACCGATCGGGATCAGGCCCGCCGCCGCATGCTTCGTGCCCTCGACGAGTTCGTGGTGGAAGGGGTGCCGACGACGATCCCCGTCCATCGCTGGATCCTGGAGTCGAAGGCCTTCAAGACCTCCACGCACACGACGACGTGGCTCGAGCGTGCTCTCGTCGACGCGCACCTGCCGGCCCAGGCCGATCTGGAGCCCGCGTCCCCGCAGCCGCGCTCGACGCGCGCGCGCGACATCCTCGTTGAGGTCGACGGGCGGCGGGTGCCGATCCGCATCTTCGACGAACGCCGCGTCGCGGCCCCCAAGGCTCCCTCCTCGCACGCGGCCCACCACCGGGAGCACGTGCACGGCGAGATCCGCGCGCCGATGCAGGGGACGATCGTGAAGGTCCTCGTGGAGAAGGGGCAATCGATCCAGGCCGGCGACGTCGTCTGCATCCTCGAAGCGATGAAGATGGAGAACCACATCGCTTCGACGCGGGAAGGCGAGATCACCGAACTTCCGATCCGCGCCGGCCAGGTCGTCGAGCTGGGCGCCCTGCTCGCGGTGATCGATTGACCGGGTGCGCCGGCCGCCTCTACGCCGGCCCGGACGGATCCGGCATCGGCACGATCGTCCATCCGTCGCCGTCCCATCGCAGCGAGAACGCGTGCTCGGTGGGGGACCCTCGCTCATACGCGCCGACCGCGTAGCACGTCTGCGGATCGGGGCACGCGATGGCCGATAGCGGGTTGGACGTCGAACCGTCCGGCGCGGGCGTCTGCTCGATCGTCCACCGACTGCCGTCCCACGACTCGACCAGCCCGTGGACGTGAGCGCCCGACACCCAGGAACCGACGGCGATGCAGCGGTCCGGCCGGGGACACGCGACATCCGCGAGCTCGACATCCGGTGACCCCTCCGGGTCGGGTGTCCGAAGCACCCTCCATCTGCCACCATCGCGGATCTCCGCGAACGTCGAGTACGTCCCGCCGGTATGACGCCGGAACCCCACCGCGATGCATCGATCGTGGGTCGGACACGCGATGCCGTTGAGCTCGGTGTCGAGCGAGTCCTTCGCGTTCGAGGAGATCTCGAGGTGCCACGCAGTCCCGTCCCATCGCTCGATCAGGGGGGCGACGCCCGTGTACAGCTGCAAGAGCTCGAAGCCGAACTGGCCGACCGCGATGCACGACGTCGGGGACACGCACGCGACGTCTTCCAAGCTGGCGTCGTCCTCGTACCGGCGATGCGGCGGCAAGCGGAGACTCCAACGGGTCCCGTCCCACGAGAGGGCCAACACTCGGTCCCCGCCGGCGCCCCTCCCGAACTGCCCCACCGCCATGCACATCGACCAGACACAGGAGACGCCGCGCAGCTGGGCATCTTTGGTTCCGGGCGGGATCGGCGCCGGTCGCCGGAGCCAGGTCGATCCGACCCAGGATTCGATGAGCGGCCGGTCGCCGGCCGAACGAGCTCCCAGGTACGGAGCCGGCACTTCTTCACGACCGACCGCCACGCACGAGCCGGTCCCGTCGCACGAGACTGACGAGAGCTCACTGTCCACGACCGGTGAAGGCGGTTCCGGGGTCAGAAGTGACCAGGCAACGCCGGCGAACGAGGCCCCGAACGGGACATGGACGCCGTACCGGCTGTCCATGAAGCCCACGGAGACGCACGTCGTCGCTCGATCGCACACGATCGCGCGAGGCCTGCTCTCGATCACCGGGGACGTCGTGGGGACGGCGGGGGTCGACACCCGGGCGATGATTCCCGCCGCGATCAGCGCACCGATCGCTACGAATCGCAGCGTGCGCATGCGGGGGTCGCGCTGCTCATAGGGCGCTCATGCAGCCGTCGAAGGCGTACAACGGGTTCACGGCGACCCCGCCGTCGGCCGTCTTGATGTGCAGCGGCCCGATCACCGACCGTTGGCCTTCCGCCGTGTAGCAGCCGTTCGGCCGGATCGTGACGGCGTAGTCCACCTCGAGTCGTCCGACGTGCGGTCCCGTGACGTACAGCTGGCAGCTCCAGTCGTCTCCGGCGCCCGAGCTCGGTCCGGTGATCACGCTCTCCCGTTTGCAGAACGGGTAGACCTTGAACGACGTCGCATCCTCCGCGTGCCCGAGGAGCCCCTGCTGGACCACCACCAGATGGGTGAAGGTCTCCCGGACGGAACCCTCGACGCGTTGCGACGTGATCCAGGTCCGGTCGGACGCGATCCCAACGACGAGGAGCGCGGTGATCGCACCCCCGACCAGGAGACCTCGAGCGATCCTCGGCCAGCTCAACGCGGGACGGGCGTCGCCCGCGAAGTCCCGTCGCCGGAACGAACGACGGGCGGCGTCCAGACAGAGGAACCCGTAGGCCGCGCAGACGAGGAGCCCGATCCAGAGCGGCGCGAGCCGCGTCGGGGCGACCAGCAGACCGTGCCAGGCCTCGAAGGGAGTCGTCAGCAGCATCGATCGGACGACGACCCCGCTCCCCAACAGCGCCAGGAGGACCATCAGGAGCCCGACGACGGGTGGACCGAGCACCCCGGCCATGCTGTTCCTCGTCGTGACCGAGAACAGGATCCCGAGGCACGTGAACGCGAGCGTCGGGATCAGCGCGACCCCGAAGCTCTCCAGGATCAGCGCGGAGGCGCGGCCGGGAGCGAGGAGCGAGCCGGAGAGGCCGATCAAGGGCTCGGTCCCCACCACCGCGATGCCGGCGACGGTGCTGCACACCGCGAGCAACGCGACGATCGCGGTGGAGTACGTCAAGGCGGCCAGCGTCTTCCCCCAGAAGACGTCGCCGCGCGAGCACGAACGGGTGAGCACCGTCTTCCACGTGGCTTGCCGGTCCTCGCTCGCGAAGATGTCACCCGCCACGACGCTGGCGAGCAGCGGGAACCCCGCGATCCCGGCGAACCCGAGCACGACGAGCGGGATCGCGAACCCCGACGAATGGACCCACCGGCCGAAGAGCGAGTCGGCCGGGACGGACGACTGCGTGTTGATGAACAGCGCGAACGCGAACGGTCCCACGAGACAGGCTGCGGCGGCGGTCCGAGGGAGCCACTGGGAGGTGATCTTCGCGATCTCGACGCGGTAGACGGCGCCGATACCGCTCCCGCGCCGCCTCGTGGCTGGGACCGGTGCCGCCTGGGCCGACGCCACGCTCACGTGACCGCGCCGATCTCATCGGGCTGGTCACGGTCTGCCGGCTGGTCGCCCTGGGCGCCGGTCAACGCGAAGAACATCGATTCGAGGGCGGTCATCAGCAGCTCCAACCGGCGGACGGCGACGCCCGCCCGGCCGAGCGCGACGACGTAGGCGTCGAGGGCATCGCGATCCGCGTGCGCCGTGAGCCCGCCCTCCGGATCCGGAACGATCGCGATACCGGTGTAGCCACGGGCGATCTCCATGGCCCGGTCGTCGTCGCTGGTCCACATGCGGTGCGCCGGCGCGGGCGATTCGGACCGCAAGCGATCCATCGATCCGTCCCAAACGGATCTTCCCGCCTTCATCACGGTGACGCCGTCACACACACCGTCCAGCTCGGGCATGTTGTGACTGCTGATCAGGACCGTCACCCCCTCCGCGGCGAGAGCTTTGACCAGCGACTGCACCTCCCGCACGCCCGTCGGATCCAGCCCGACCGTCGGTTCGTCGAGCAGCAGGAGACGAGGCGACCTGAGGAGGGACGCGGCCAGACCCAGGCGCTGACGCATCCCCGAGGAGTACCCGCCCACTTTGCGTCCGGCGCGATCGGTCAAACGCACGAGGTCGAGCGCCTCGTCGATCCGAGCGGGATCCGCACCGTCCAGCTCGGCCAGCAGCTCTAGGTTCCGCCGCGCGGAGAGGTAGGGGTAGAAGCGAGGATCCTCGACGAAGCCTCCGACGCCGGGCATCGTGGTCAGTGCGCCGGCCTCCCAGTCATGACCGAGCAGGGAGATCGAGCCACCGTCGGGAGCCACGAGACCGAACAGCACCCGCAGGAGAGTGGTCTTCCCGGCTCCGTTCGGCCCAACCAGACCCTGGATCGTTCCCATGGCGATCCGCAGATCGAATGCGTCGAGCGCGGTCACATCGCCGAAGGATTTGACGAGACCGCGAACGTCGACGACATCGGGGGTATCAGACACGGATCACCCTCCAACCAGGGAAGCATCGCACCCTATCACCGGCCCCCTGCGGACCGGAGAGCGCTCGGATCACCCGACGCGCGAGAGGAACGAGCCCACGACCTCCACGTACGTCTGCGGCTCCTCGACGAACGTCATATGCGCGCTCTCCTCGAAGACGTGGAGTTCGGCTCGGGGAAGCAGCTGAGCCATCCGTTCGGATGCGTCGGCGGGACACACGCGGTCGTGACGCCCTGCCAGCACCAGCACCGGCTGCGTGACGTCGACGAGCCGGTCTTCGAGCGCGATCCCACCGTACTCGGCGATCGCGAAGTGGCGGAGCACCTCGGGCGCGTATACTGCGCCGCCCGAACGCCGCTCGTACTCCGCGATCCGAGGATCCCTCGGATCGCGGAAGTGGAACGGCATCTGGTCATTGAGCAGCCGTCCGACCTCGTCCTGCGTCGTGACGCTCGATTCGCGTTCCCAGGACGAGGCGACCTGCTCGCGCAGCTCGAGGGGCTCGAACGCCTCGAGCGCACCCGCAACACCTTCGAGGTCGCGGACGGACGCCACGCCGCCGCTCACGACCGTCGCGAGGGCTTGGCCCGGGTAATCGACCGCGTTCTGGAGCGCCACGAACGCGCCGTACGAGTGACCCAGCACCGCGTAGTGCCGAAGCTTCAGGGCGAGCGCGAGCATGATCACGTCTTGCGCCATCCGCTCGAGCGTCCAGGTGCCCGGCGGGGTGGGCTCCGATCTTCCCTGCGCCCGCTGGTCGACCAGCAACAATCGGACACCGTGGTCGCAGACCGGATCGAGGTAGTCGGCGAACTCGTGATGGTCGAGCCCCGGCCCGCCGTGCAGGACGATCAACGGGAGGCCGTCTGCCGGGCCGCGCTCGACCACCCACAGCGAGCAATCGTCGATCCGGACCGAGGTCCCCGGGCAGCTCATCCCCGCGGGTCGCCCCAGGCGTCCCGCCCGGTGACTCGGAACCCGGACTCGCGCACCTTGTAGCGCCCGTTGATCGAGATCAGCAACGGCGTGAGGCCCTCGGCGATCCTGGCCATCTGCAGACCCCCGCAGTCCACCCATCGCATGCCGGGGATGTCGCCGATCAACGATCCGACGACCGCCTTTGCGTCGGCATCGTCGCCCATCACGAGGGCGTCCGAGTCGACGTCCTCCTCCAGGTCCCGGAGGACGTCGGCCGCGATCGTGTGGAAAGCGGCGACCAAGCGGGTGCCTTTCGGAAGGAGGGACTTCGCGAACTCGACGGCCGAGCCGTGCCACGGCCGCAGTGCGTGGCTGGCTCGGCCGCCGACCGCCGTCATCAGCGGACTCGTGCAGTCGCACACCACCGTTCTCTCGGCGAGGCCATCCTTGATCGCGTCGTAGACCATCGCCTGGCCGGCGAACGGCACCGTGACGAACACGACGGCTTTCCCGGCGACAGAGCCCGCGTTC
>Ga0307287_10000132_pt1 | contig 27358 bp, 26 predicted proteins | sample ER_DNA_141_FD_194485 | JGI IMG/M metagenome (GOLD analysis project Ga0307287, IMG submission 194485) | Bulk soil microbial communities from the East River watershed near Crested Butte, Colorado, United States - ER_DNA_141 | ecosystem: Environmental > Terrestrial > Soil > Floodplain | place...
GTACAGCTCAGCAGCGTCGTACAGACGTGCTCGATACGGATCGAACGGCAGGTCGGGCAGGCGCGGGAACAACAACGCACCGGACCCGCGGAGGTCGTGTTCGGCCGTCGGGGCGAACTGGCAACCAAGGAAGACCGCGCCGCGAGGATCGACCGTTCGCAGCACGTCGGTACGTTCGGTGAGATCGACAGACTGGACGAACCATCCGTTCAGGCGGCGGGTTTTGCCAATGTGGGCATCGAAATCGGCCAGGCTCTCGATGTCGATCAGACGTCGGGTCACGACCCACCATTCTTTCAGAAGAACCTGCCACACTAGGCCCCGTGCGTGACGTGGTGATCTTGGGCAGTACTGGCTCGATCGGTACCCAGGCTTTGGAGGTCGTCGCCGAGCATCGTGATCAGTTCCAGGTGGTAGGCCTTGCCGCTGGGGGCCAGCAGATTGCGTTGCTGGCGCAGCAGGCGCTGGACAGTGGTGCGCGGACCGTTGCGGTCAGCCGGGCGACAACCGTGCAGGATCTCCAGTTGGCTCTTTACGCCGAGGCAAGCCGACGTGGCTGGGCGGAGGGAAAGTTCACGCTGCCGCGCATCCTGGCAGGCCCGGATGCGGCTGCGGAGCTGGCGGCGATGCCGTGTGACGTCGTCCTCAATGGGATCACGGGCTCCACTGGGCTTGCAGCAACGCTGGCCGCGCTGCGAACTGGGCGGATCCTCGCCCTGGCCAACAAAGAGTCTCTGGTGGTCGGTGGTGCGCTGGTCACCAAAGCCGCACGACCAGGTCAGATTGTTGCCGTCGACTCCGAACACTCGGCGCTGGCGCAATGCCTTCGCGGTGGCTCTGCGGCAGAGGTCGATCGGCTCATTCTCACCGCAAGCGGCGGGCCTTTCCGTGGACTCAGCCGCGAACAGATGAGCAATGTCACTCCGGATCAGGCCCTGGCACACCCGACCTGGAACATGGGCCGAGTGATCACGACCAACTCCGCAACGCTGGTGAACAAGGGCTTGGAACTGCTCGAGGCGCACCTGCTGTACGGCGTGGACCTGGATCGAATTGATGTGGTGGTGCATCCGCAGTCGATCGTGCACTCCATGGTGCAGTTCGTCGACGGCTCAACGCTTGCGCAGTGTTCGCCACCAGACATGAAGCTTCCGATTGCGCTGGGTCTGAGCTGGCCTGATCGGCTGCCGGGCGTCGCGCGGCCGTGCGATTGGCGTACGGCAGCGAGCTGGACCTTTGAGCCGCTCGACAACTTGGCATTTCCCGCTGTTGAGCTCGCCCGCATGGCGGGGCGACTGGGAGGCACGGCTCCTGCGGTGTACAACGCTGCGAACGAGGTCTGCGTCGATGCCTTCCACAACGGCCGAATCGGGTTCAACCGGATCATTGACATCGTCGCTGTAATACTCCAGGAGCACACGGGTTCAGATCCCGACGTAGGCTCGATGCTGGTCGCGAGCGATCAGCTCACGCTTGAGGTGGTGCTGGCGGCCGACGCCTGGGCACGGGCCCGGGCCACCGACCTCACCGAAGCAACGGAGCACGCGCGCTAGATGGACCTCGTGATCTACATTGCCGGTGCCGTTGTCTTCTTCGGACTGGTGATGGCCTCGATCGCCTTGCACGAGATTGGTCATCTCGTTCCGGGCAAGCTGTTCGACGTCAAGACGACCGAATACTTCATCGGCTTCGGTCGCAAGCTGTGGTCGCGGCGCCGAGGTGAGACTGAGTACGGCGTCAAGGCGGTTCCGGTGGGTGGCTATGTCCGGCTCGTCGGCATGTTTCCGCCGTCGAAGGACCGGCCCGGTCAGGTTCGCACCTACAGCACGGGGCCGTTTCGCGCGCTTGCCGACAATGCCAGAGCGGCGGAGTGGTCGGCGATCCGTCCCGAGGACGAGGGACGGCTCTTCTACGAGAAGCCGTTCTGGCAGAAGTTGATCATTATGGCCAGCGGCCCGACGATGAACATCCTGCTGGCATTCTTGATCTTGCTTGGGGTGTCACTCAGCTATGGCGTCTATCGCTCCCAGTTGACGATCAGCAAGGTCCAGGAATGCATTGTCGTCGCAAATACCGCCGACCAGAGTTGCACCGGGAAACCGGCGACGCCCGCTGCGCAGTCCGGTATCCAGCCGGGCGACAAGATCGTTGCGTTCAACGGAACCCCGGTCTCTTCCTGGGACGACGTCTCTCGTCTGATTCGATCGAATCTGGACCACCCGGCGCTGCTGAGCGTCGAGCGGGCCGGTCAGCGCATCGACCTGAAGCCGGTCAATACGGTCATCACCGGCGTACCCGACAGGTACGACCCATCGAGGCGCGTCGCCGCCGGGTTCTTTGGTGTTGAACCCGAGATCGTACGAGAGCGCGGTGGGCCGGTGGCCGTCGTCGGCGACATGTGGCAGATGACCAAGCAGACTGTTGTGGCGCTGGCTTATTTCCCCGTGAAGGTCTTCTACACCGGCTACAACCTGGTGACGGGCAAGCCGAGAGATGTCTACGGGCCGATGTCGATCGTTGGTGCGAGTCGAGCGGCGGGGGAGATCGCCTCGACAAACCAGATTGACCCAGCCGCGAAGGTTGCGAGTTTGTTCACCGTGCTCGGCGCAGTCAACCTATTCGTCGCCCTTTTCAACTTCGTGCCGCTGCTGCCATTGGATGGCGGGCACGTAGCAGCGGCATTCTACGAAGCTGTCAGACGGGCTATCGCTCGCCTCTTCGGACGTCCTGACCCAGGGCCGGTAGACACGGCGAGGCTGCTGCCAGTGGCGTACGTGGTCGGCGGCCTGATCCTGATTTCGGGTGTCGTGTTGATCTTGGCCGATCTGATTGATCCAATTCGCCTCTTCTGAGGTCAGTGTTGAACTCGGACGACCAGCTTGCCCGTTGCCACGTTGTTTTCCATGTCCTTGTGGGCTTGTCGGACCTCTTCGAGTCCGTCGTAGACGTGGTGCACAGTGATCGGCAGACCGCCGTCGGCGATTGCTTCGAGCACCCGCTGCAAGGCCTCACGGGGAAGGTCTGAGGCCCTTCCTTCGTACGCGGTGAGGCGCACGCCCGCCGGGATGTAGTCGATCGGGTAGAAGTCCTTGACCGTCCACTGGTTGGAGAGCAGACCCGTGAAGCAGACGGTGCCATGGACTCGTACGCAGCGAAGCGTGTCCGGGAGGCTAGGGGTACCCACGAGCTCGAGAGCGGCGTCGACGCCGTCCGGGAAGTGCTTGCGCACCTCTGCGGCGATCTCGCCAGTGTCGATGATCGGCAGATCGATACCTCTCTGTTTCAGCATGTCGAGACGGTCCGGTCGCCGAGTGGTCGCCAAGATGGTCGCACCTAGCTGTTTGGCGAGCGCGGCCGCGGCAAGTCCGACCGAGGAGGTGCCACCACGGATGAGGAGAGTCTCGCCGGGCTGCAGATCGAGTCCGATCGTCAGCGAACCGCTCGCCGTCTGAATCATCTCGGGCAGAGCACCGACGACATCCCAAGACAGCTCAGTGCTCATAGGTATGACCTGCGTCAGCGGAACCGACGTGTACTCGGCGTAGCTGCCGTCGTACGTCCGGCCCATCTCGCCCATCATCGCCACGACTTGCTGGCCTGGTTTAAGGCCACTTCCGGCAGGTGCGGCGTCGACCACGCCCGCACACTCGATACCGAGGACCCGGGGAAAGGTCACCGCAGCTCCGGACAGGCCGAGCCGCGTCATCAGTTCGGAACGGTTGAGCCCGAACGCCTCGACGCGGATCCGCACCCAGCCATCCCGTTCGGGCGGCATCGGCCGCTCTTGAACGACGAGGTTCTCGGCAGGTCCGGGTTCGGACAACACAACGGCGCGCACCAAGAGATGCTATTCGGCCGTACGCACCGAGGGAGCCTTCCCCAGCAGCTGAACCTGAAGCGCCTCGGCCAGCCAGGCCTGGAAGCGATCGACGGACCACCCACGTTGCCGGACCAGTTTGTCGTACAGCGACGGATCGTTGTAGAACCACATCAGGTCTGCGGCAACCTCAACGTCGAGGTCAGGTCGCAGCGCCCCAGCGTCAGCGAACATCTGTGCCGCTTCTCTCATAGCTTGTCGGCGCTGCTGAACCATCGCGACATAGAATTTCGCCACCTCCGGGTCGCTGGTCGCTGCGCCCTCAAAGGCACGCCAGGCCGACGAAAGCCGACGGTCGATCCCCACCACGAGAGACGCGTACATTGCGAGCCGTTTGCCGTAGTCGGGCTCCGCGAGCATCGCCCTCATCTCCGGCCGATCTGCCAGCGGCACCGGCTCGTCGTCGCCCACGATCGCGAAGTCGTACGCCAACTTCATCAGCTGAGCCTTGCCGCCAACGGAGTCGAAGACCGTCTTCCGACTCACGCCGGCGGCGGTCGCGACGGCATCGATGGTGGTACCGGCATAACCGTGTTCAGCAAAGAGCTCAGCTGCCGCATCAACGATCCGTCTCCTGGTCCGCCGGGCTTGATCAGCTCGCAGGGTCGAGGAGTACGAGCGGGTCTGTTCCGCCATGAACACCATCTAAGCGCCTACCGCTGGAGTTTTGATTAAGTCGTTGACTTAGTTAATTTACTCTAAGTATAGTGAATTACGAGCCGGCGAGCCAGTAGGAGGGAGGTGCGGCGTGAGTACAAGCCTTCCGGTGCTAGCTGGATCGGTGTCCACAGCGATCTTCATCGCCAGCACCCTGCCCATGCTGATAAAGGCCGGACGCACCAAGAACCTTGCCTCATACAGCCTGGGCAACATCCTGCTCGCCAATATCGGCAACCTGATCTACGCCGTGTATGTCTTCAGTCTGCCGTTGGGCCCGGTTTGGGCATTGCATGGCTTCCACCTCTGTGCCACAGGCTTGATGCTGTTCTGGTATGTCAGACATGCTGGCCAGCATCGACGACCCGCCAGGGCTTACATGGACCGGCCGGACGGAATCTATGGCTCAACGACTGAGCCGCGCAGCTCTTCGGCAAGCGGCGGGAAATCGAGTGTCAGTGTGTTCCAGACAACCCGATCATCAATCCGTCCATAGCTTGGCTGCGCGTCCCATGGCGCCAAGATGTCAGTTGATATCGAACTTTTCGCCGCCTGTGCTGCGACACGTACCCATGCAAGCTTCAGCGCACGGTCGGCTTGACGTTTGTGTCGCGAAACGTACCCTTGCGGGGGCCCCCGCAGAACTGGCCGCCGAGGAGTCGTCCACCGCTTGCGGCCGGAAGTCACGTTAGGCTGGATTGCCGGCGAGCCTGAAATGGGGACGGCGCCGCCACGCACTGTAGAAAGGCCTCATGAGCATCGACCTGGGTCTGCCAACCCTTCCTCCACTCACCCTCGCACCCCGTCGCAAGAGCCGGCAGATCAGGGTCGGCAAGGTCGCCGTCGGCGGTGATGCGCCGATCAGCGTGCAGTCCATGACGACAACGCTCACCGCAGACATCAACGCCACGCTGCAGCAGATTGCTGAGCTGACCGCGACGGGTTGCGACATCGTCCGCGTCGCGGTGCCCAGCCAGGACGACGCCGAAGCATTGCCGATCATCGCCAAGAAGTCTCAGATCCCGGTGATCGCCGATATTCACTTCCAGCCCAGGTACGTCTTCGCGGCGATCGACGCCGGCTGTGCCGCCGTACGTGTCAATCCCGGCAACATTCGCGCTTTCGATGATCAAGTCAAGGAGATCGCACACGCCGCTGCTGCGGCCGGGTGCTCGATCCGTATCGGAGTCAATGCCGGGTCACTCGACAAGCGGCTGCTTGCCAAGTACAGCAAAGCCACCCCTGAGGCGCTGGTCGAGTCCGCTCTCTGGGAAGCCAGCCTCTTCGAGGAGCACGGATTTCGGGACTTCAAGATCTCCGTCAAGCACCATGACCCGGTTGTCATGGTGCGCGCGTACGAGCTGCTGGCCGAGGCCTGCGACTACCCACTGCATCTCGGCGTGACCGAGGCGGGGCCGGCCTTCCAGGGCACGATCAAATCTGCCGTCGCTTTCGGCGCGCTGCTCTCCAAGGGAATTGGCGACACGATCCGAGTGTCTTTGTCCGCACCTCCTGTCGAAGAGGTGAAAGTCGGCATCAAGATCTTGGAGTCGCTGAACCTGCGGCCGCGCCACCTGGAGATCGTTTCCTGTCCGTCCTGCGGCCGCGCCCAAGTCGATGTTTACAAGCTGGCCGATGAGGTAACTGCTGGCTTGGAGGGGCTGGACGTCCCGCTTCGCGTTGCGGTGATGGGTTGCGTCGTGAACGGACCAGGAGAGGCACGTGAAGCTGATCTTGGAGTTGCCTCCGGTAATGGCAAGGGCCAGATCTTCGTACGCGGCGAGGTGATCAAGACGGTCAAGGAGGCCGACATCGTCGAGACTCTCATCGAAGAGGCGATGCGGCTTGCGGAGGAGATGGGTGAATCAATGCCCGCCGGAGACGGCGTGCCTGTGGTCAGCGTGCACTGAGCATGCGCAAGGTCGCCAGCACGATTGCATCGCGATGGTCTCGCGAGGGCTCGGTGCGGGTGCTGAATCGAAGTGACCTACCTGCCGCCATTCGGCTGCTGTCGGCCAATCCGATTGAAAACGTTTTTGTCGCCTCCCGGGTACGGGCGGCGGGACTCGAGCAGGCAAGCCTTGGCTGTCCCGTCTGGGGCTACGAGCGCGGCGGCCTGCTGCGTGCTCTCTGCCATGCGGGGTCAAACCTGGTACCTGTCAACGCCGACGAGTTGGCACTCGAGGCATGGACGGAGTTTGCTGGTCCAAACCGGATGTGTGCCTCGATCATCGGCCCGTCGCACACTGCGCTTGAGCTATGGAGCAAGCTCGCCGAGCGTTGGGGTGGCGCATGGAGCGATGTCCGCGACGTACGGCCGCATCAGCCAGTGATGTCGATCAGCTCACCGCCGGCCATCCCCGTCGACCGGCGAGTGCGGCGGGTGACTATTGATCAGTGGGACGCCTACACCGAGGCAGCGGTGAAGATGTACACCGAGGAAATTGGCGTCTCACCCGTTCAAGGCAATCCGGCGGGTTACCGCTTCTACGTCCGCCAACTGATCGCCTCGGGTCGCGCCTTCGGCATCTTCGACGGCAATCGCGTGCTCTTCAAGGCCGATCTTGGCTCGGTGTCGGGGTCGGTGTGCCAGGTCCAGGGCGTCTGGTTGGAGCCTGAACTGCGCGGGCAGGGCCTCGCTGCGCCGGCCATGGCGGCCGTCGTCCAGTTGGCGCGTACGGTCGTTCCAACCGTGTCCCTCTATGTCAACGACTACAACCAACCTGCGCGGGCGACATACGCGAGAGTGGGGTTCACCGAGGTCGGCGAATTCGCGACGGTCCATTTTTGATGGGACTACCTGCCCGGCTGGCAGCAGCCTGGATCGGTCTGTTGATGATCTTGTCCGGCTGCGCAGATGCCCAGCCGGCGGGCGAGCGTACGCCGACCGCGCCGACTCCCACCCCGGCCGCAACACTGAGCACGCCAGCGGCAGGCCCCTCACCTGGTCAGCCCACAAAACAGCCAGCGGCCAAACCCCAACGGACCAGCGTGACGGTAGTGATGAACGGGGATCTGCTGTGGCATAACACCTTGTGGTTCAGCGCCAAGGAGGACGCGCGGCGTCGCGGACGCGGTGGTTACGACTTCGCGCCCCTCTTGTCGGGCATGAAGCCGGTCGTCGCATCGGCCGACTTGGCGATCTGTCACGAGGAGGTGCCGCTGGCTCCAGCAGGCGGGCCGTACCGAAACTATCCGCTCTTCTCAGCTCCGCCGCAGGTCGTGAAAGCCATCAAGGCGACCGGCTACGACGTCTGCACAACTGCGTCCAACCACGCTGTCGATCAAGGCTTTGCCGGCGTACGGCGCACTCTCGATGATCTTGATCGGGCGAAGATCGCTCATGCCGGAACGGCACGCACCAACGCGGAATCGCAGCGGTCAACGATCTTCACGACCCGGCAGGGGATCAAGATCGGGATCGTCGCTGCGACCTTCAGTTTGAATGGATTGCCCATGCCAGAGGGCAAGCCGTGGGCCGTACACCGGCTCAGCACCAAGGAGCTGCTCGGTCAGGCACATCGGGCGCGGGCGGCGGGCGCAGACATTGTGCTCGCTGCCGTCCACATCGGAACCGAATACTCGATAAAGGAGAACGCGCAGCAAGCATCCCTTGCCCGGGCACTTACGGCGTCTCCCGATGTTGATCTTGTCTACATGCATCACCCGCATGTTGTGCAGCCCTGGACCGTCGTGAACAAGAAGTGGGTTCTCTACGGCGTCGGAAACACGGTGGCTCAGCAGGAAGCCAATCGCACCTACGAGGGGGCGACCGGGCGGTTCACCTTCACCCGAGTGGGGAATGGCCGATTCACGGTCAGTAAAGCGGAATACATTCCCACCCTGGTCACCTTCTACCGGCCTGGCCGACCGGCTCGGCTCTATCACGTATCTGCGAAATTGAAGACCGCCAAAGGATCATTTCGCGGCCGCCTGCTCGACGCCCAACGGCGTACCACTGCAACCGTGACTCGCAAGCACCCGCCAGGATTAAAGCGGGGATAGGCGTCTCGCTAATTGCAATACAGTGCTCGGGTGATCACCCGAATGTCGGAACTTTTTGTCCGTACGCTGCGCGAGGATCCGGCCGATGCGGAGGTGCCCAGCCATCGCTGGCTGGTGCGTGCCGGATATATCCGCCGGGCGGCACCCGGCATCTACACCTGGCTGCCGCTGGGCTACCGCGTGCTACGCAAGGTGGAGCAAATCGTCCGCGAAGAGATGGATGCGATCGGGGCTCAGGAGGTGCATTTTCCCGCGCTGCTCCCGAAGGAGCCCTATGACGCATCTGGGCGCTGGACCGAATACGGCGACAGCATATTCCGCCTCAAGGACCGCAAGGGTGCGGATTATCTGCTCGGTCCAACACATGAGGAGATGTTCACGCTTTTGGTGAAGGACCTGTACTCCTCTTACAAGGACCTTCCATTGTCGCTCTACCAAATTCAGACGAAGTACCGCGACGAAGCACGCCCAAGAGCCGGACTGCTTCGCGGCCGCGAGTTCGTGATGAAGGACTCCTACTCCTTCGACATCGACGATGAGGGCTTGGCCAAGTCGTACGAGGCCCATCGCGACGCATACATCAAGATATTCGACCGACTCGGCTTCGAGTACGTCATCGTGCATGCCATGTCCGGCATGATGGGCGGCTCCGCGAGCGAGGAGTTCCTGGCGCTCGCGGAGAACGGCGAGGACACCTTCGTACGTTCGCCCGGGGGCTACGCGGCGAATGTGGAGGCCGTGCGGACAACGCCGCCGGAGCCAGCGGTGTATGACGATGCGCCTGCTGCTCACGTCGAGGACACGCCGGATACACCGACCATCGAGACTCTGGTCGACCTGGCCAATGCGCGGTTCCCTCGCAGTGGCAACCTCTGGCAAGCCAGTGACACGCTGAAGAACGTCGTGCTCATGATCACTGAGGTTGATGGCGCTCGTCATCCGCTGATCATTGGCGTGCCGGGTGACCGCGAAGTGGACATGAAACGACTCGCGGCGCAACTCGAACCCGCCGTTCCGGAGCCGTTCAGTGATCAGGATTTCACCGCGCATCCGGAGCTCGTGAGGGGCTACATCGGACCGGTTCAACTGACTTCTGCCGAAACGGTCGCTGTGCTAGGAGAAGAATCGATTACCAAGATCAGGTACCTGGTCGATCCACGCGTCGTCGCTGGAACTCGCTGGTTAACCGGTGCGAACGAGCCCGGTCGACATGTCTTCGATCTCACGTGCGGACGCGACTTCACCGCCGACGGCGTCATCGAGGCGGCCGAAATTCGCGAGGGTGATCCCGCTCCGGACGGCTCCGGACCACTGACGCTGGCCCGCGGCATCGAAATGGGACACATCTTCCAGCTGGGTCGCAAGTTCTCCGATGTGCTAGGACTCAAGGTGCTTGATCAAAACGGCAAGCTCGTCACAGTAACGATGGGCTCCTACGGGGTGGGCATCTCCCGGGCTGTGGCAGCGGTGGTCGAAGGAACCTGCGACGAGAAGGGACTTCGCTGGCCTCGGGAGCTGGCACCCTTCGATGTGCATGTCCTGGCAGCCGGCAAGGACGACTTGGTGACCACGGCTGCAGCCGATCTCTCCGTGCAGCTCGACGAGGCAGGCGTCTCGGTGCTGCTGGATGATCGCATCGTCAGTCCCGGCGTCAAGTTTGCCGACTCCGAGATTCTGGGCATGCCCACCATCGTGGTGATCGGTCGGGGTCTCAGCCGAGGCGTTGTCGAACTGCGCGACCGGCAGAGTGGGGAGCAGCTCGAGGTGGCCGTCGAGGATGCAGTCCCCGAAATCCTCGCGGCCGTACATGACAGCTGAAGCTCTTGGTGCGCTCAACCTCTCCGTGCTGACCCTGGCGGCGCTGATCGTCGCCGCCTTCGTTGCGGGTTGGGTTGATGCGGTGGTTGGTGGTGGCGGCCTGATTCAGCTGCCGGCATTGCTGATCGGCCTGCCGAGCGACACAGCACCAGCGGTCATCTTGGGTACCAACAAGATCTCCTCGTTCTGCGGCACTGCTACCAGCTCGCTGACGTACGCCCTGCGGATTCCGCTTGATTGGTTGACCGTCCTGCCCCTGGTGATCGCCTCGGCCATCGGATCTGCCGTCGGTGCCTTACTGGCGAAACTGCTGCCCAAGGAGGCCTTCACCCCGATCGTGCTGGCGGCGCTGATTGGCGTGGGTCTTTACATCTGGCGTCGGCCGCAGCTGGGCATGGTCTCGATACGAAAGCACGCCGGGCACCGGCACTATGGCTGGACGGCTGTGATCGGCCTCGGCGTCGGCGCGTACGACGGGTTTCTTGGGCCTGGTACCGGTTCCTTCTTCGTGATCTTGCTTGTCGCCGTGCTCGGCTACGGATTTCTGGAGGCAAGTGCCACAGCCAAGATCGCCAACTTGGTGACCAACTTGTCCGCAATAGTGGTCTTCGCCGTGAACGGCTCGGTGTTGTGGGCCCTCGGCCTGACCATGGGCGCAGCCAACCTGATTGGCGGTTACCTCGGCGCCCGGACCGCCATCAGTCGTGGCAATTCCTTTGTCCGCAAGGTCTTCTTGATCGTGTTGAGCGGCTTGATCATCAAGCTGGCCTACGACGTGGTGGTCCAGCTGCTGCGATGATCAACTGCTCCAGCCCGGCCAGGCGCCGAGCGGGGCTCCCCAAGAACGGGCGATCTTGACCTCCGAGCCCAATGCGCTGAGAGCTTGCGTGCGGTCGGCGTGGCTTTCAGCGGCGGCCAGCCAGAGGCCGCAGAACGGTTGCAGCGCAGTGTGCATGCGCATGATCAACTTGCCGGCTGTGGCCGCGTTGCGCGGAACCACCGACGGCACGTACGCCGGCTCGGCCGCCGGAACCTCAGCGGAGCGTTTCCGGAGCCAGGCGATCAGTCGATCCCGGAAAACGCGGCTGGTGAGCAGCTCGCGCTCGGCCCGAGGACGCGTCTTGCTCAGCACCCTTAATTTCCCGATCGCCAGCTGATATCCGTACACCATCGCGTGCAGCTGGCGCACCATTTCCTGGACTGCAGCCACCTCGGACAGCACCTCGACGGGCTTTGGCGCCGCGACCGGGCGGATGCCTGGGGGATTGGCCGAGCTGAGCGCCGCGGCGAAGCTGCTAGAGGCCACCGACAACGAACCCCACAGCAAGGCGTCCCGGCCCGCACTTTTCAGGGCGACGCCGCGGTAGCGCCCGGCGGCTGCGCTCTCCCGACGGGCAAGCAAGGCCAACGAACTACTCACCGATTGACCGCCCAGCTTGACCGGCGCTTGACTGGGAAGCGGATTCGCGATGGCGCGGGCATGTGCCGTATGTGCGTTGCGGACGAAGGCGAGAAGGGTGCGGCGATCTTTGGAGAGTTGCTGACGTCGTGGCCCGCCCAGGACGGCAGCGGCTAGCGCGGCCAGCGCCTGCTCAGGCGCCGCACCAGCAGATGGATGGGACTCGGCAGCAGTTGGGCTGGGACTTGCCGTCGCATTGGCCGAGGGATTCGACGGAGGTGGTGTGCTGATCGGGGCGTCGACCACCGGCTCGCCGGAGCTGCATCCTGCCAGCCATGGCACGGCCAGCGTGGGCGCAGTAAGTCCGAAGCCGATGATCATCCGGCGGGTCAGTTGGGTTGGCTGGTAAACCGGTACGTCCACCTCGGACTCAGCCACCCGCCGACGGTACCTCACCCGAGCGGTATGCTGCCGCACACGCGCTAAGAGAATGTTTCCTCCCTCAGGGCGCCACAACCGAAGGACCTAATCGGATCGAAGGACAGCGCGATGAAAGAGAGCCAGATTGCTGGTGTGCTGACCCCGATCCTTGCCCAGTTCGGCCTCGAGCTGGAAGCAGTGGAAATCATCCCGGCGGGCAAGCGCCGGTTGCTTCGCGTCGTGGTGGATGGTGATGGCCCGGACGGTACCGGACCGCTGCTCGATGAAATAGCCGAGGCCAGCAAGGCGGCGTCGGCGGCGCTGGACGGCGCAGACGTCACGGGCAATGCGGCCTACACGTTCGAAGTGACATCGCGTGGAGTGAGCCGTCCCCTCGAGCGACCTCGACACTGGCGCAGGAACGCCGGTCGGCTGGTCACCGTGCGACTGGGTGAAGGGGACACAATCACCGGCCGGATCGTTTCCAGCACGGACGAAAGCGTTCGGCTGGACCTCAACGGAACGGCGCAGGACGTTCCTTTCGCCGACGTCGACCGTGCGCTGATTCAGGTGGAGCTCAACCGGCCCAAAGCGACGCGCAGCGAAGAAGAGGAGGGGTGAGATGGATATCGACATCTCCGTGCTGCGACTGATGGAGCGGGAGAAGGATCTGCCTTTCGAAGTCTTGGCCAGCGCGATCGAGGACGCCCTGCTCACCGCGTACGAGAAGACCGAGGGCGCGGTGCACGGCGCACGTGTCGACCTCAACCGCAAGACCGGTCATGTCACCGTCATGGCGCCGGAGTACGACGCGGACGGTCAGCAGATCGGCGAGTACGACAACACCCCGCTGGGGTTCGGACGGGTGGCGGCTTCGACCGCCCGCCAGGTAATCATGCAGCGGCTACGGGACGCCGAGGACGAGCAGAAATACGGTCACTTCTCCGGTGTCGAAGGTGACATCGTCTCCGGAGTCGTGCAGCAGGGCAGCGACAGCCGTACGGTGCTTGTCGATCTCGGCAAGATCGAGGCGATCATGCCGCTGAGCGAGCAGGTGCCGGGTGAGCGCTACACCCACGGGACTCGAATCCGGGTCTATGTGGTGTCGGTTCGTAAGGAACTTCGCGGCCCGCAAATCGTCGTCTCGCGTACCCACCCGGGATTGGTCGAGAAGATGTTCAAGCTCGAAGTCCCCGAAATCGCCGACGGGACCGTCGAGATCAAGGCCGTGGCCCGAGAGGCCGGTCACCGCAGCAAGATCGCGGTCGTGAGCAACAATCCCGACGTCAGTGCCAAAGGTGCGTGCATCGGGCCGATGGGACAGCGGGTGCGGGCAGTGATGCACGAGCTGAATGAGGAGAAGATCGACATCATCGACTATTCCCCTGATCCGGCCACATTCGTTGCCCAGGCTTTATCTCCGGCAAAGGTGACCTCGGTAATCGTGGTCGATGAGAGCCTGCGAGCTGCGCGGGTCGTGGTACCGGATTATCAGCTGTCGCTCGCCATCGGTCGCGAGGGCCAAAATGCGCGACTCGCAGCACGGCTGACGGGCTGGCGTATCGACATCCGCTCCGACACCGCGCCGGCTTGATCCTCAGCACTTGTCATCTGCGTTTGCCGTCTTGAGACGGCTAACGAGTGTCTTTGGCGGCTTCTCAACACGTGCGAGCCGTCTTGAGACGACTCGCGTCGATCCGAGACGGGTGCACAGGGTTCCCAACAGATTGTGTTGACGACCGCGGCGAGGACTCCTGGAGCACTCAGGATCGTCTTCATGTTCGTACCGGCACGGAATCGAGACGCGTCTGATCCGCGCGAGCCGTTCAGTCGAGCAGAGGCTCGAGCGGCGGGCCTGACTGCAGAGATGCTGCTCAGCAAGCGGTTCCACAAGATCTTCTGGGATGCCTATGTGTCGAGTGACGTACCGATCACATCGCTACTAAGGGCCAAGGCCGTCATCAGACTGGTCCCAACTGGTTCGTACATTAGCCACTCCACCGCGGCCGAGCTGTGGGGTGCCGGTCCACCGCCCGACGGTGCCACGCACATCACCTTGCCGTCGGCCTGTGGTCGTCAGGTACGGCAGGGAGTTCGATCGCACTATCACTCGCAGCCGGCGCAAACCACGCTTCGTAATGGCTTGCCGATCTCGACTCCAGAGCAAACTTTCTTGGACCTCGCTGGAATCGGCCTCGGGCTTGTGGACCTGGTGGTCGTAGCCGACGGCATGATCAAGGCGGGGCACACCTCACCAGAGCGGCTTGTCGAGGCGGCCGCGCAGTGGGGCGGCAAAGGATGCTGGGTGGCACGCAGAGCCGCGTTACTCGCCCGCGACGGCGTGGATTCGCCACAGGAGACCCGGCTTCGCCTGCTTCTCGTGCTGGCTGGCCTTCCGGAGCCACGTGTCAATTCGATCATTCGTAGGCGGGATGGCAGCTGGCGCAGGCGATACGACCTGGTGTACGAACATGTTCGGCTGATCGTTGAATACGACGGCCGCCAGCATGCCGAGGACACCCGGCAATGGTTCACCGACATCTTCCGACGCGAGGAACTCGACCAGATGCACTGGCGGCTGGCAATTGTCACCTCTGAGGGCATCTACCGCGAGCCGCTGCGAACACTGGAACGCGTACGAGATGCCCTGGTGGAATGCGGAGCGCTCGGGATTCGCCGGACCTTTAAGCCGGAGTGGCGGCTGCACTTTCCAGGCCGCTAGCGCTAGCCGTCTTGAGATGTCAAACGTGAGTGGATGCGGCCGCGGCAGGCATCGCTAGCCGTCTTGAGACGAGAAACGCGGCCAGATTCGGCGTGAATAGCATTCGCCAGCTGTCTGGAGACGGCAAACGTCGCTTTAGAGGGGTTAAGGGGCTCGGAATACCTACTGCGCCATGCGGGGTTAGCCTGATGCGATGCCCGTCCCGGTCCGTACCTGCATCGGGTGCAGGAGCCGAGAAGAGAAGGTACGACTTATTCGCATCGTGCTCCGCGACGGAGGGGTCGCGGTCGACGTGCGCCAGCGCGAGCCGGGCCGAGGAGCTTATCTCCATCCGCGGCCCGAGTGCCTTGAGCAGGCGCTCAAGCGACGTAGCCTGGGAAGGGCTCTACGGTCGGAGATCGATGGACAGCAGGCTGCTGTCACAATCCGGCAGTTCCTTGGCGTGCTCACTTAGACACATTTGCGCGGCTGGGCATAGAGTCTCCAATGCATCCGTTCCGGGTTGGAATGGATGAGACGAGCAAGCACTCGCCTACGCGAGAGCCGAACCAGAAAGTGGGCACCCGCTCATGACCGCTCGATGAGAACCGCTCAGTGAGCATGATCAACAACTAACTGGTCCGGAATCTAGACCCGGACCGCCAACAAGGAGAGCAGTGGCAAAGGTCCGTGTCTACGAGCTTGCAAAAGAGCTCGGAGTCGAAAGCAAGACCGTCCTCAGCATGCTGAAGGACATGGGTGAGTTCGTACGATCCGCCTCATCCACCGTGGAGGCGCCGGTCGAAAGGCGGCTCAAGGAGAAGCTCGCTAGCGAGCCACCCCCAGTCAAGAAGGCGCCAGCCAAGAAAGCGGCAGCCAAGAAGGCTGACGGGGAGCAGGCAACATCCGCCACGGCTGCGGCCAGCGTGCCTGTGGAGGTGCCGGCGGCGACCGCGCCCACCGCACCACCGTCCCCAGCACCAGCAGGGCCTGTCACGCCGGCAGCGCCAGCGACGTCAGCGCCACCGGCTGCGCCGACAGGGCCCCAACCAACGGGTCCCCAACCAACGCGGCCGCAGCCAGCGGCAGTTCCGCGTCCGGGCGTGCCTCGTGCTCCTGGACAGACTGCGCCCGCCGCTCGGACCAGCGAGCAACCGACCACCGCGCCGCGGCCCCGTCCCGGTTCCACCGGCGGACTTCCTGGCGCTCCGGGCGGACGCCGACCCGGCACCCCACGGCCCGGAAACAACCCGTTTGCACCCTCGCAAGGAATGGGTCGGTCGCGTCCGGCCCGTCCCGTCCCAGACGGCACTGGACCTGCTGGTCCGCGTCCGCCTGAGGGGCGTGCTCCACAGCAAGGCGGTCGCCCGGGAATTCCGGGCATGCCGCGACCTAACCCGGCGATGATGCCCAAGCAGAACTCTGGTCAGCTAGGCGGCGCGCCCGCCGGCCCAGGCGCACGAGGCCGCGGTGCACCCGCCGGCGGTCGTCGTCCGGGTGCCGGAGCCCCCGGTCGCGGCGGGCCTGGTGGTGGACCAGGCGGTCCACCACCGAGTGGACGTGGCGGACGAGGTGGACGTGGTGGCACCCAGGGTGCCTTCGGCCGAGCCGGCGGCCCGACCCGACGTGGTCGCAAGTCGAAGAAGCAGCGGCGTCAAGAGTTCGACCAGATGGAGGCGCCCTCGATAGGCGGCGTACGCGTCAAGCAAGGCGACGGCCAGAAGGTCCGGCTCGCCAGAGGCGCATCACTGACTGACCTAGCCGAGAAGATCGGCGCCGATGCGGCCTCGCTGGTCCAGGTGCTGTTCCACCTCGGGGAAATGGTGACTGCTACCCAATCAGTGAGCGGTGACACCCTCCAAGTGCTGGGTACTGAGCTCAACTACGACATCGAGGTTGTCTCGCCCGAGGACGAGGATCGTGAGCTGCTGGAGAGCTTCGACATCGAGTTCGGGGAGAACACCGGCGGCGAGGAGGATCTTGCGGCGCGCCCGCCAGTTGTCACTGTGATGGGTCACGTTGACCATGGCAAGACCAAGTTGCTCGATGCGATCCGCAAGACCAACGTTGTGGCTCGCGAGGCGGGTGGCATTACCCAGGCGATTGGCGCTTACCAGGTGTCCACCGAGGTGGACGACGAGGAGCGCAAGATCACCTTCATCGACACCCCGGGTCACGAAGCGTTCACCGCGATGCGCGCCCGTGGTGCCAAGTCGACCGATATCGCCGTGCTGGTAGTTGCGGCCGATGACGGTGTGATGCCACAAACCATTGAGGCGCTGAACCATGCCTTGGCTGCGGAGGTGCCGGTGGTCGTGGCAGTGAACAAGGTCGACAAAGTGGGTGCGGATCCGACGAAGGTTCGTGGACAGCTCACCGAGTACGGCTTGGTGCCCGAGGAGTATGGCGGCGACACCATGTTCGTCGACGTCTCGGCGGTCACCGGCCAGGGCCTGGACTCCCTGCTGGAAGCGATCATCCTGACGGCAGACGCGGCCCTGGATCTGCGAGCCAATCCCGATATGGATGCTCAGGGTGTGGCCATTGAGGCCCACCTGGACAAGGGTCGCGGTCCGGTAGCGACGGTCTTGGTCCAGCGCGGCACGCTCAAGGTCGGCGATTCGATCGTCACGGGTCCGGCGCATGGCCGGGTCCGCGCGCTGCTCAACGATCATGGTGACAATGTCAGCGAGGCGCCGCCATCGTTCCCGGTGCAGGTGCTCGGTCTGACGGCCGTGCCAGGTGCCGGAGACAGCTTCCTGGTGGTCGACGACGACCGGATGGCACGTCAGATCGCCGAACGCCGGGCGGCGCGGTTGCGGATGGCTGCCCAGGCGGCGAGCACGCGGCGCAAGACACTCGACCAGCTGTTCGAGCAGCTCGAGAAGGGCGAGACCCAAGAACTGCGTCTCATCCTCAAGGGCGACGGCGCCGGCTCGGTGGAGGCTTTGGAGGATGCGCTGTCCAAGATCGACGTCGGCGACGAGGTCAGTCTTCGGGTGATCGATCGTGGTGTTGGTGCGATCACCGAGACCAACGTCTCGCTGGCTGCGGCCTCCGACGCCGTCATCGTGGGCTTCAACGTACGGCCGCAGGGCAAGGCCTCGGAGCTCGCTGACCGCGAGGGCGTAGACATCCGCTACTACTCGGTGATCTACGCCGCGATCGACGAGATCGAGGCAGCACTGAAGGGCATGCTGAAGCCGATCTACGAGGAGGTCACTCTTGGCCAGGCGGAGATCAGAGAGATCTTCCGCTCGTCCAAGGCTGGCATCATCGCCGGCTGTATGGTCCTCAGCGGTTCCATCCGGCGCAATGCCAAGGCGCGACTGCTACGCGAAGGTGTGGTCGTCACCGAGAGCACCATCGCCTCGCTCCGGCGCGAGAAAGATGATGTCACCGAAGTGCGCGAAGGGTATGAGTGCGGCATGACGCTCGCCAACTACTCCGACATCCGGATCAGCGACATCATCGAGACGTACGAGATGCGGGAGAAGCCGCGCTCGTAAGGAGGAGGACATGGCCTCGCCACGTGTGGTCAGGCTGGCCGACCAGATCAAGGTGATCGTGGCGGAGATGCTGGAGCGGCGGATCAAGGATCCACGCTTGGGTTTCGTCACGATCACCGATGTCCGGCTCACCGGTGACAGCCGGGATGCCACGGTGTTCTATACGGTGCTCGGCTCTGACGAAGAGCAAGCCAGTTCGACGGCTGCGTTGCGTTCTGCGACTGGTGTGATCCGTGCTCAGGTTGGCAAGCAGCTGGGCCTGCGGTTTACTCCAACGCTGACCTTCGTCGCGGACGCCGTACCCGAAAATGCCAGACAGATCGACGATCTGCTCGCCCAGGCGCGCTCGACGGACGCTCGCGTTGCCGAGCAGGCCGCCGGCGCAGCGTACGCGGGGGAGGCCGACCCATATAAACGCAATGAAGATGAGGAACCCGCAGAGCGCGACGATGACGAGCCAGCCTGACGTGACGCCAGCGGCGTCGGGTGTGGCGGTGATCGACAAGCCGACGGGCTGGACCTCTCATCAGGTCGTTGCAAAGGTCCGGCGGATCGTGGGTACGCGCAAGGTTGGGCACGCCGGCACCCTGGACCCGATGGCTACAGGTGTGTTGTTGATCGGCATCGGGCGGGCAACCCGTTTGCTCGGACACCTGGCGCTGACCGACAAGGCGTATGCGGCGACGATTCGGCTCGGCTTGGCGACGGTGACCGACGACGCCGAGGGCGAGGTGACCGAAAGACCCGGGGCTCGGGGAGTAACTGACGATCAGGTCGCAAGCGCTCTGGAAAAGCTGCGCGCGAGTACGACCCAGGTGCCTTCCTCGGTTTCGGCAATCAAGATCAATGGCGTTCGTTCCTACGCAAAAGTGCGGTCTGGTCAGGACGTTGTTCTCGCTCCGCGGCCGGTGACCGTTGATCGACTGGAGGTCGTCGCACGCCGCGATGTCCAACTGCAGGGCCTTGCAGTTGTCGATCTCGATGTCGTGGTCGAGTGCTCATCCGGCTGCTACGTTCGGGCATTGGCCCGCGACCTTGGGATCGCTCTCGGTACGGGCGGGCACCTCACTGCGCTACGCCGTACCCGCGTTGGACAGTTCATGCTTGACGAGGCGCAAACCTTTGACGCGGATACCTCAAATCTCACGGTGCTCGACATGGCCGACGTCGCTGGACGCTGCTTCGCCAGTGTCACATTGGATCCCGTGCAGGTGATCCAGGTTCGCAACGGTCGCCAGCTGCCTCAGTTTGATCTTCCGGCCAATCCGACCGCGCTGCTCAGCCCGGAGGGAACACTGCTCGCGCTCTACCGTCCGCGCGCGGGCGGCGGCGCGATAGCTGAGGCCGTGTTCAGTGATTAACTGTCCGCCGTGAAGACAGATCCGGTCGTCGTCATCGGTAACTTTGACGGAGTGCATCGGGGACATGCGGAGTTGCTCCGGATTGCCAAGGCTGCCGAGCCCGGTGCCCCGTTGGTTGCGGTGACCTTCTGGCCGCACCCGATGTCGGTCGTCCGGCCGGATCAGGTTCCGCTGCTGCTCACCACCTTGGAGCGGCGCAAGGAGCTGCTCCGCGCTGCCGGCGTCGAAGACGTCGTCGTGGTCCACTTCACCGCCGAGGTCGCAAGTTGGAGCCCAGCGCAGTTTGTCGACGCTGTCATCCGGCCGTTGCATCCGGCGCGGGTCGTGGTGGGGGAGAACTTCCGATTCGGATTCCGAGCCGCAGGCGATGTCTCGACGCTGGCCGAGCTCGGAGCGGGAGAGTTCAAGGTACAGGGGGTGCCCTTACTGACCGATGGCACCCAACCGCGTTCGTCGACGCTGATCCGTCATGCTGTTGCCGAAGGCGATTTCGGTCGGGTCCGAGAGCTGAGCGACAACGTCTTCAGGTTTTCCGGGGTCGTCGTACGCGGGGACCGTCGAGGTCACGAGCTTGGCTTCCCGACGGCCAATGTGCCGGTGCCACCAGGCCTGGCCGTGCCGGCCGACGGGGTCTATGCCGGCTGGGTCACCAGGCTCGACGGTGATTCGCCGCGCTGGCCTGCTGCCATTTCGGTGGGCACCAACCCGACGTTCGACGGCGTAGAGCGGCGGGTAGAGGCTTACGTGCTGGACCGTGATGACCTCGAGCTTTACGACGTGGAGATCGCCATCGATTTCTATGCGCGATTACGCGGGCAGGTGAAATATGCCGGTCGGGAAGCTTTGATCAAGCAGATGCATGCCGATGTCGAGGAAGCCCGGCACCTCTTGCACGCTGCCTGACCAGCCCTTCGGCCACCACCCGAGAATTAGGAGAATTCGCCGCAAAGGTGCCGCGCTGGTAGATTGGGCGCGCCGTTTGACCGGCCGCGGACTTCCAAGAGCTCCCACTCACACCGTGTGAAGGCCCCAAGGGGTCATCCGGGAGCGCCGCGCAACGGGAAACCGAGAGGAGATCAGTGTCGATGGACGCTGCAACCAAGAAGAAAATCATCGACGAATACGCAACGGGCGACGGCGACACGGGTTCTCCCGAGGTTCAGGTAGCCATCCTCACCAAGCGGATTGCGCATCTCACCGAGCATCTCAAAGAGCACAAGCATGACCACCACAGCCGTCGTGGCTTGATGTTGCTCGTCGGCCAACGGCGCCGGCTGCTCAACTACGTCGCCAAGACCGATATCGAGCGCTACCGCTCGCTCATCGAACGCCTCGGGCTGCGTCGCTGACCGCCAGAAGTATCCGGCACTGCTCGCGCGACAGACGCAGGCAGTGCCGCACAACTGAATAACCATCACGTTCGAGATCGCATCGAACGCAGACGCTCGGCGAGGAGAGACTCGGTCCTCGGTAGTGGTTTTCGGGAGGAGCATGGCGCTCTGGCCCGCGGACCTCGATCGAAGACCGGCCTCCACCAGCTCGGGGGATTGACGCGGGACATGGTCACCGCGCCACGTCGAGCCTCATCCCGTGTGCGGATGCGATCCACATTCAGGCGTTGGCAACTAGCCAGCGCCACAGAAAGGAATCCCGTGGAGGGACCAGATCTTCAATCCACCGAGGCCGTTATCGACAACGGCAATTTCGGCCGACACATCGTCCGCTTCGAGTCGGGCTTGCTGGCTCAGCAGGCCGGCGGCTCGGCGACCGTCTATCTTGACGACGACACCATGGTGCTCTCGGCCACAACCGCCCAGAGCAAGCCGCGGGAGGCCATCGACTTCTTCCCGCTCACCGTGGACGTCGAGGAACGCATGTACGCCGTGGGCCGCATCCCCGGCTCGTTCTTCCGCCGTGAGGGACGGCCTTCCGAGGGCGCGATTCTCACCTGCCGACTTATTGATCGTCCGCTACGCCCGTGCTTCGTCAAGGGCCTGCGCAATGAGGTCCAGGTCATCGTCACAGTCATGGCGCTGAACCCGAACAAGACCTACGACGTGGTTGCCATCAATGCGGCGTCCCTGTCCACCCAGCTCGCCGGCCTGCCGTTTACGGGTCCAGTCGGCGGCGTACGCGTTGCGCTCATCGGTGATCGCTGGATCGGCTTCCCGGACGTCGATCAGCTTGAGAATGCCGCGTTCGAGATGGTCGTGGCCGGCCGAGTCACAGCATCCGGAGATGTGGCCATTGCCATGGTCGAGGCCGAGTCGACGACGCGTACCTGGGATCTGGTAAGGGGCGGCAAGACCGCGCCCACCGAGGAGGTTGTGGCAGCCGGTCTCGAGGCCGCAAAGCCGTTCATCCGCGCATTGTGTGCGGCCCAGACTGAGCTGGCGGCCAAATTCCCCAAGCCCGTTGCCGACTTCCCGATCTTTCTCGACTATGCCGACGACGTGTACGAAGTCGTCGCGGAGACGGCGACCGGGGAACTCAGTGACGTCATGTCGATTGCTGACAAGCAAACCCGCGAGCACGCCACCGAAACGCTCAAGAACACGGTCGTTGAGCGCCTAGCTTCCCGATTCGAGGGACGCGAAAAAGAGATCACCGGCGCGTACCGAGCACTGACCAAGAAGCTGGTTCGGCAACGGATTCTGACCGACAAGATCCGCATCGACGGCCGTGGGGTCACCGATATCCGTACGCTTTCCTGCGAGGTCGGCGTAGTGCCGCGGGTCCATGGCTCGGCACTTTTTCAGCGCGGTGAGACACAGATCCTGGGCGTCTCGACTCTGAACATGCTGGGTATGGAGCAAAAGCTCGACACCCTCGCACCAGAGACCACCAAGCGCTACATGCACAACTACAACTTCCCGCCGTACTCCACCGGTGAGACCGGCCGGGTGGGATCACCCAAGCGGCGCGAGGTCGGTCACGGTGCGCTGGCCGAACGGGCGCTGGTTCCGGTGCTACCCACCCGCGAAGAGTTCCCGTACGCAATCCGTCAGGTCTCTGAAGCCCTCGGTTCGAACGGCTCGACATCGATGGGTTCGGTGTGCGCCTCGACGATGGCACTGCTCAACGCCGGCGTACCGCTGCGGGCGCCAGTTGCCGGCATTGCGATGGGGCTGGTCTCTGACACCGTCGACGGTCAGGTGCAATACACCGCACTGACCGACATCCTCGGTGCCGAGGACGCCTACGGCGACATGGACTTCAAGGTCGCTGGTACCCGTGATTACATCACCGCACTGCAGCTGGACACCAAGCTGGACGGCGTTCCTGCCTCGGTGCTGGCGGAGGCGCTGAACCAGGCCAAGGGCGCCCGCAACACGCTTCTCGATGTGATGCAGGAGGCCATCGACGGTCCCGACGAGATGAGCGTCTACGCGCCACGGATCATCACCGTGAAGATCCCCGTCGACAAGATCGGCGAGGTCATTGGCCCCAAGGGCAAGGTGATCAACCAGATCCAGGACGATACTGGCGCCGAGATCTCGATCGAGGACGACGGCACGATCTACATTGGCGCCGATCGAGCCGACAAGGCGGAGGCGGCCCGCGGCATGATCAACGGCATTGCCAACCCGACGATGCCAGAGAAGGGCGAGCGCTATCTCGGCACCGTCGTCAAGATCACCGCGTTCGGCGCTTTCATATCGCTGCTACCCGGGAAAGACGGTCTGCTGCATATCTCCAAGATGCGCCCGCTTTCTGGGGGTCAGCGAGTCGAGAGCGTCGAGGATGTGCTGAACGTCGGTCAGAAGATCCAAGTCGAGATCAATGAGATCGATGATCGTGGCAAGCTGTCGCTGATTCCGGTGGTCGAGGAGACGGTGTCGGCGTAAGCCTTCTGCACCACGTCGACACTCCTGATGCCGCACGCTCCGCGTAGCCGTCCCGGCCGACGGCGCCTCCAACTGGATGGCGCCGTCCGCCGTACGGTGCTCCCGAATGGCCTCCAAATCGTCACGGAGGACATCCGCTCAACCAACACCTACGCACTCGGCGTCTTTGCCTCCGTCGGTTCGCGTCACGAGACCCCACAACTGCACGGCGCTTCCCACTTCCTCGAACACCTGCTCTTCAAGGGCACCCTGAATCGCACAGCGGAGCAGATTTCGGCCGCGATCGAGTCGGTAGGCGGCGAGCTCAACGCCTACACCGCCAAAGAGCACACCTGCTTCTACGCACGCGTGCTGCACAGCGATGCCGAGCTGGCCGTTGACGTCCTCACCGACATGATCAGCAACTCGATGATCACGGGAGAGGATGTCGACGCCGAACGAGCGGTGATCTTGGACGAGATCTCGATGCATGCCGATGACCCCACTGAGCAGGCCGCCGAAGCCGTCGCCGCAGCGATCTTCGGCACGTCCGGGCTCAGTCGCACGGTGATCGGATCACCGAGCTCGGTCGCGACTCTGAGCCGGCCTAGCATCGTGCAGCACTGGAGCCTGTACTACCGCCCCAGCTCCCTGGTCGTAGCAGCGGCCGGCAAAGTCGAACATGATCGACTGGTGCAGCGATTGGGCGTCCTGGACGTCCAGCCCACAACCTCTACTGCGCCGCCGGATCTTGCACCCACCATGATCAACGAGCTGGGCGGGCTGATCATGCGCAAACTGCCGCTGGAGCAATGCAGCGCGGTACTGGCGTTCCCCAGTCCTGGCATCTTCGACCCACGTCGCTATGCACTCGGCCTGCTGTCGTTGATCATCGGCGGCGGCATGGCTTCCCGGCTGTTCGTCGAAGTACGCGAGCGGCGCGGGCTGAGCTACAGCATCGATGCCGGCGAAACGGCATATTCCGACGCCGGTCTGTGGAGTGTTGAGTGGCAGTGCGCGCCCGGCAAGTTGGCCGCGATCGTGAAGCTGGTGCGTGCCACCCTCGCCGAGGTTGCGGCGCACGGGGTCACCTCCGAAGAACTAGCCCGTGCGAAAGGTCAGATGCGCGGCCAGACCGCCCTCTCCTTCGACGGGCCCGGCAGCCGGATGAGTCGCCTTGGTATCAATGCCGTGCTGGGCGACGACCGCACCCTGACCGAGCTGCTACACAGCTTCGACCAGGTGAGCGCTGATCAGGTACGCGCGGAGGCGGAAACGCTATTCAGACATCCTCCGACGCTGGCGATCGCCGGAGCCAAGGTGGCATCTCGAGGAGTTGAATCGCTGCTATCTCGGTGGTAGTCGGAAGGGCGGTCGGTGAATGATTAGGGTCGGGGTGTTCGGATCCCGTGGTCGGATGGGCGCCGAGGTGTGCCGGGCTGTCGAGTCCGCCCGAGATCTGGATCTGGTTGCGGCCATCGATCTCGGCGATGATCGCGCACCCGCCGAGACCGCCGAGGTCATCGTCGATTTCACCCATCCCGACGCGGTGATGGACAACCTCTTCTGGTGCATCGGTCACGGCATCCACGCCGTTGTCGGTACCACGGGCCTTACTGAGGAGCATTTCGATCTGTTGCGCGGCAGGCTCGCGGAGCATGATGGTGTCGGCGTGCTGATCGCGCCGAACTTCTCCATAGGTGCGGTGCTCATGATGCGTTTTGCCGAGCAGGCAGCCGCCTTCTACGAGAGCGCAGAAATCATCGAGCTGCATCACCCCGGCAAGGCGGACGCGCCATCTGGAACCGCCGCGAGCACGGCCCGCAGAATTGCCGCCGCCCGTACGGCAGCCGCACTCACTCCACCCCCAGACGCGACCAAACAGGAGCTGCCGGGAGCTCGGGGGGCGCAGGTGGATGGGATTCGAGTCCACGGCGTACGACTGCGCGGTCTGGTCGCCCATCAAGAGGTCTTGTTCGGGGCCGAGGGGGAGACATTGACCATCCGGCACGATTCTCTAGACCGCGTATCGTTCATGCCGGGCGTGCTCGCGGCAGTCCGGGCGATCAGCACCCGGCCTGGCCTCACCGTGGGGATCGAACCCATCCTCGGGATCGGATGACGTGAATCGACTATGGGCTCGCCTCGGTCGGGCCGCGCCGTTCGTCGTCGTAGCGATCATCGTCTCGATCTTTGCCCTGCTCTGCGTCGGTCTTTATGCCGGTGATCGTTACGCGCACCACCGCGCCGAGCGGCAAGCCGCGGAGGCGTTGCAGCCGGCACTGGGAACGCCTGCGCTACCCCAGGTCGAGATCAAGGGCTTCCCCTTCCTGACCCAGCTGGCAGCTGGCTCGATTGGCACGATGCACGTCGTCGCCGACCAGCTTGGCGTCGCCAACAATTCCGAGCTGACCTTGGCACACGCCGATCTGGTGATGAGCGATGTCGCGACCAAGGACTGGTTCAAGACCATGACGATCAGCCACGCTGAAGGCACCTCCCTGCTGGACTATGCAAAACTCTCCGCGCTCGCCGGTGCGCCACTGACCTACGGCAGCGAGGGGCGTGTCGAGCTGGTGGCCAAAACCAATGTCTTCGAGCGGGAGGTGGAAGCCGTGATCACCGGTACGCCGCGGCTGAACGCCAAAGAGCAGACCATCACGCTGAGCGATGCCAGGATTTCGGTCGCCGGCGTCAACCTGCCTGACTTCACAGCCCAAGCCTTGCTGGCTGCGCTGCTCAGGCCGATTCCGCTGAAAGGCATCCCGCTCGGTCTGACCGCGAGCCGAATTACTGCCGCAGAAGACGGGGTGGATGTGGACCTGGTGGGCGACAACCTGACCGTTGCCGCCTAGCTGTCCTCAAGCTCACCGGCCGGGAGAAGGTTGGTATGCAGCCTAAGCTCCTTGAGGCGTACGGATTCATCTTCGGGGCCGATCTCGCGGGTAGCCCCATCCAATGCCCAGCCTGCGGCGATCAGGAACAGGCGGAAGGTCTCGTCCCGGGCATTCACCCAGCAGGAAGCCCCGACAAATCCGTCTGCTCGCAAGGTGTCGGCGCAGGCGTTGAGCAGCCGGGAGCCGTGGCCCTGATGTTGGGCAGGAGGATCGACGACGAACGCATCGATCGCGCCGTTCCGACTTCGATCAGCATCGTCATCTTGACTCGGCATCGTGGTGGCGAACCCGACGACTCGCTCGCCGTCGGTCGCAATGAGTACCCGGAATGCCGCTTCGGGTGGTCGCTCAATCGCGCTACGCCAAGCGTCGATCATGTCGGCCAGTGACACCGATGCAAGCATCAGCTCCGCTAGCTCGGCGGGCCATTGCACGGCCCAGGAGCGTCGCTGGAGCTCAGCAATGCTCGGCGACTCATCGGGCCAGGCGAGACGTACGGACGCGGCAATCGGTTCACCAGAAGCTGCACCCACGGGGGCGATCGTATCGGGCTGTGTTGGATTGCTTCGCTCGCCAAGCTCGCTGTGTCCATTGGCTCGCCGTCTTCGTCGCATCCGACGAACGTCTGGGCCGGGGCAGCTCGATCTTGACGCGTTTCGTCGGCTTCTCCTGCAGATCGGCGGCGCGAACATCGCGGGCGCGGATCGCGTTTGGTTGCCGCCTACTTCGTCGTCGCTCTGGGACGAACAGCGTGTCCCCTCGCTCCTCCTCAGGCACGGCGGCGCGCGATCCGTGTTTGATTGCTCCACTCGCTGCGCTCGCTTCGCGCGGATCGCGCTTGGAACCCGCCTACTTCGTCGTCACTTGCAGACGATGAAGCGTGTCTG
>Ga0307287_10000137_pt1 | contig 26944 bp, 21 predicted proteins | sample ER_DNA_141_FD_194485 | JGI IMG/M metagenome (GOLD analysis project Ga0307287, IMG submission 194485) | Bulk soil microbial communities from the East River watershed near Crested Butte, Colorado, United States - ER_DNA_141 | ecosystem: Environmental > Terrestrial > Soil > Floodplain | place...
GACGCGGAACAGCTCGATGGTGATTCCGAAGGTTAGGGATCTGACCGGTGCCGGCTGGAACATCGGAGCAAGTGACTCGTTGATGAAAGCGCGTTGCTGGGCTTCAGATTCTCGCCCCTCCTGAACCGCCGCGATCCTCTCGCTGTGAGTCATCAGGTAGTCGGTCAGCTCATCGAGGGTCATCATGACCTCGCGGAATAGCGTTTCGCTCCCCAACGACCGGAATCCCATGCTTGCAAGATCGTGTTCGTTCCTGGCCGGGTGCGGATACCTGGGGGTGCAGGAGTGAGCCATCCAGTCTCCAAAGCTGTCAACGCCGATCATCTCAGCGCGGAATCGGATGTCGTAGACAGCCAAGCGCCCACCGGCCGAGAGAACACGCCGAACCTCTTCGATGGCAGCCAGACGGAACCAATGGATCGCGGACGCGACGGTTGCAAAGTCGAAGGTTCTGTCCGCGAACGGCAAGCGCTCGGCCACCCCGAGGACGAAAGAGACATCCGGTGCCCGACGAGACTTAGCCAGCATGTCCGGCGACGCATCCATACCGACAACGGACTCCGCTATGCCGACGAGCGCATGCGTGGACATCCCCGTTCCGCATCCAAGGTCGATCGCCAGCTTTGCGTGACCGATGGCGTCGGAAAATGCGGCGATGGCCTCCCCGTGGAGATTAGGCCGAGCCCTCGCGTACCTCGAAGCGACAGATGGTCCGAGGAACGGGTTTGTGACCATCACCAAGGGAGCATGTCACGCTACGAGGCCGCGTCGGGAGACCACCCAGCGGCCCGAGCCGAGACCTGTGATATCGCTTCCCAGTGCCGAGCGTGCAGCCGCCGCTCACCTTTCCGCGCCCGGCAGTGGAATTAGCTGAGCACGAAGATGGTGCGCAGACGCCGCCACCGCACGCCGGTACCCCGAGCGTCACCCGCGTCTTCCAATCGCGGATCGCGGCGGTGAAGCGAGCGCTGACGCGCCGAGCGCCGGGAATAGGATCGCGGACAGCGAGCGTCGACCGGAACCCGGATCCAGAACTAACGGCGAGCCTTGGCTCACCGAATCAAGTTCACAACGAGAGCCGTAACCCCCGCACCCGCAGCTCACCGCGACAGCACCCTTCTTCGGGACCTTGACGCGATCGGGTGTTGACCTAGGCGGGGATGGAACCATCTTGCTCATAGGAGGCATCATCGTCGTTGTTGTCCTGGGGATCGTCGCGCTGGCGTCGTCGGCCGCGTGACCCCGACGTCTTGAAGCCTTCAGGCAGACGGAGGGGTCTGGCTGGAGGGGACGGGGACGACGTGGTGACGCACGGCGAAGGTCGCGGCCTCGAGGCGAGAGTGCACCTGGAGCTTGGTCAAGATGCTCTGGACGTGGGTCCGCACGGTGTTGCGGCTGATGCCCAGGCGGCGTGCGATCGTCCGACCGTCTGCTCCCTCCATGAGGAGCCCGAGCACTTCTCGTTCGCGCGACGTGAGTTGAGTCACGAGGAGAGAGATGTCGTCGGCTGGCCTGCGACGATGACCACCTGGGATGAGCCGATGAGGAGCGACCACGTGCCCGTCGACGATGGCTTCCAGCGAGCTGATGAACCTGGCCACGGGCGTGTCCTTCGTGAGATAGCCGCGGAACCCCGTCCGAAGAGCGTCATCGACCGCCTTGGGGTCGTCGAGCGCCGTGACGGCCAAGATCTTCATCTCCGGCCATCGCTCCAGGATCTCCTGACCGACCGCGAGTCCGCTGCGGTCGGGAAGCCCTAGATCCATCAGGACCACATCGGCACGGTCAGTCTCGAGGAAAGCGATCGCGTCGCGCCCGTTGATCACCGCAGCGCACACGCCCATCCCGGCGTCTTGAAGCGCAGCGCTGATCGCCTCGGCGAACAGAACATGATCGTCCACGATCAAGACGCGAATCGCTGCAGCTCCTTCCCCTCAACAGGCAACAGCATCTGGAAGATCGCACGGGGATGACCCGGATCCACCCACAGCTTGCCCCAGGACGCCGAGCGATCCGCCCCGACTGAGAAGGGGGAAGAACCCGAAACAGTCCTCCTCCTCCTCCTCCTCCTCCTCCAACGACGACGGCGTGGGGAGATACGAAACGGTCGTGGACTCGAGAGCCTCCCGCCGCTTCGCCGTCACGTCGGGTCCCACCTGCAGACACTCACTGCCGCCCCAGATGATCCGCGAGCCGGCGGACGCGTCGGGCATCAAGACGTTACCGGCCGTCTGGGCCCTTCGGGCACGCGCCCCAGAACGTACGACCCCGCTCATCTTCCCTCCTCCTGACGCGCCGCCGGACCGAACGTACCGTCACCCAGCTCGAACCGCATCCCCAAGACGAAGGACACCTAGCCGCCCGACGCCCCCAGTTGGTCAGGCTAGTCCGAACGAGCCCAACCGATGGAGCCGTGTCACATGGAGGTCGTCGAGCCGACGGGGAACCACGAGTCGCACGCGCAACCACAAGAGAGCGGACCCCTCCTCTTTTCGGGTCGACAGAGACGACCACGCGAGCGCACGGCGGGCGGCGTCATCTGAGCACGGGAGCCGCTGTCAGCCCGGAGACGTGGAGATCCGGATTCGATGCGTCGTGGTCGACTGCATCGTGGTCAACGCCCGCGGCTACCAAGAGTTGGCACGTTTCTGGTCACAACCGTTGGGCTGCATCATCACGTCGAGAGCGAGGACGAGTGTTGCACTGAGCCGCCGGAGAGAAGTTCCGCAGTGGATGTGGCCGCGACATCCTGTTCGTCCGAGCCCGCCGGAAGGACGATCAGGAACCGACTGCACTTCGATCTGTGACCAAAAAGGACCAAAGTGATGGCGGATCCTTAGGGGAAAGAGTTCTGTATGCGTGGGGTGTGCCCGCCGGAGGTGGACTGACCGGAGGCTGTAGCCTCGCCTCTTCCCGGCCTCGCAGCTATGTCACGTAGTCGACCTATCGCTCCCGTGCTGCCCACGTACTAGGGTAGAGGTTCTGGCACCCGGGGTTTGGGCCAGTAAGCTCCCTGCCCCAGGTAGCCGGCGAGAGCCAAGCAGGTCACACATGCCACTCGACGAACCGCCTCTGGCTGAGGGGACGGGCCTAGGACCGCTCCGGGTCCTCGTCGCGATGCCCACCCCGCTCCAGTGCACGCTGGTGCGCTTCTTCCTCGGCGAGGCTGGTTTCGAGATCCTCCCGATGGTGCCGGTCGGTGCCGACCTCATCCCTCTTGCCGCCGGGGATCGCCCCGAAGCCCTGATCCTGCACGAGAGATTCGCTGTGCACGAGGGCGCCGGCCTCGTCCAGAGGGTCCGTCGCGCCTCGCCGTCCTCGAAGATCGTCGTTCTTACGCAGGCTCCCGAAGAGGCGTGGCGCGGTCCCTCTCGTGGGGCGGACGCGTACATCGATGAATGGGTCGGGATCGCAGACCTCGAGGGGATCCTCAGCACGCTCTGTCGAGGTGTGTCGGGGCCTTGCGATGCAACGCCGGCCCACGAGCTGGAAGCGCTCGATCTGGGGGACCTCCAGGTGGCCGAAGATGCCGAAGAGGTTGCGCCGCCACCGCCGGTGCCGGCGCCGGCGAGCGGTCGCCGGTACGAGCGGTTGCTGGGCGCCGTAGCGGCCGTCGTCATCCTCATCGCGCTCTTGAGGGGTCCCGGGCTGTTCCTGGCTACGCCCTCCACCTCAGAGTCAGGATCGGCTGCGGCGGCAACACATCTTCGCGAGGCGTACTCATCCTTTGAACTCCTGGTCGCGAACATGCACGCCGGGTCGTCTTCCGAAGTCCTCATCGGTGAAGCGAGCGATCTCCTCGCGGTCCGGGCCGCCGCGATCGCCTCCGGTGCCGACGTCAGAGACCTCGATGCCGGGATCGCCTCCCAGGTGCCCTCCCTTCTGCCGAACGTGTCACCTAATGCGGCTTCTGCGATTGTCGCCGTCCTTGGCGAACTGCTGCCTAGCCCGATCACTCCGCCCGGGCCGAGCCCGAGCGAGTCCCCGAGCCCGAGCGAGTCCCCGAGCCCGAGCCCGAGCGAGTCCCCGAGCCCGAGCGAGTCGCCGAGCCCGAGCCCGAGCGAGTCCCCGAGCCCGAGCGAGTCCCCGAGCCCGAGCGAGTCGCCGAGCCCGAGCCCGAGCGAGTCCCCGAGCCTCGAGCCCGCGAATCCCCCAATCGATCCGCCGAGCCCGACAACGATCCAGTCCCCGAGCCCGACAGCGTGAAGGTTTCAGAAACTCCGATTCGGCTCATGACCTGCATCAGCCGAGTCGCCCTCTGTGTGACGCGCCATCGTTTGGGTCCGTGCCTGTGAGGATCCGCGCCACTTCTGGGATCCATCGATGGGAGTCGCACCCGACAACCGCTTGGCATCGGAGATAGCGAAGTCGAAGCTCGCTTCGGCCAAAATTGGCTCCCGCAACGAGGCACAAGAAGCACCCTGCGGGGGCGTTGGCCCAACCGCTGCGACGCCCAACCCCAACCTATCTCCCCGGCCGTGTCTGTGAGGCCGATGTCTCATCGCCCAGCCGCATACCCCCTGACCCCTCACCGATTAGGCTGGCTCGTCGGATGGCAGAACACGTCCGAGCTCGGCTTCGGGTATCGGCGATCGCCGCCGCCGCGATCGCGGCGGCTGGGATCACGTTGTTGGCGCTCATCGTGGTCTCTGCGAGGTACCCCTTGCCGATTCTCATCGGGGCGCGCCGCGGGCCGTTGTTCGCCGCACTGACGCTCTCCGTTGCGTTGGCAACGGCCGCCGTCGCGTCGGAACCATCATCCCGGCACCTGAGTCTCACGATGCCGCGAACGGAGCGCTACTGGGTCCTCGCATGGTGGATCGGGGTCTTCACAGTGCTCGCACTGCTTTCGTACGCCGCGTGGAAAGGCTGGGAAGTCGTCGCGATGTTCGCCGCGCTCATCGCCCTCGTGAAGGTCCTGCAGGTCGCGAGCTTCATCAAGCAGGATCGTTCGGTTCGTTTGTGGCATCCGTTCGCCGCGATCATGGGCCTGTTCCTCTGCGTGGCGGGGATCGGTCAGTTCCTCGCCCGACCCAACCTCCCGCCGCCGATCCAGGCCGCGATGGCCGCGTATCAAGGTGCACGCGCCACGCCTGCCCCGGCGAGCCGCCCGGCTCCGGAAGTCTCGGGGACCGGTCTGACCTTGCGAGCGAACGGGGATGTGGATCTCGGCGGTCTCCCGTCAACGCTCTTCTCGTACGACGATCGAGAGGGGAGCCGGCTCGACGTCTACGAGGCCGATATCGGCTTCCCAGCTCCGCAGGGGTCGGTAGGCGTCGATGATCCGCCGGGATGGCTCTCGGAGTCGTACCGGCTGTCTCTGCGGACCGGACCGAAAGGGAGCAACTTCCTCGTGGTCAGCTGGTCGACCGATGTTGCCAACCGGATCGCCAACGCCATCGCTGCTCAGCTCTCGCCTTGATCCAGAGCTGAGCCCAGTTCGGTGCGCTCGTCCGAGGGCCTCGTCCGGCGCCCTTCTATCCTGGCTGGGGCGCGCTGTTCTCGGGTGGCAAGGCCAGCTCAACGGGATGCGAGAGGTCCCGGAAGAGGCACGAGAGTCCAACGGCCTGGCCAGGCCCGAGGCCGGCGGCAGCGCGCGCTTCCGCCGCCATGTGGATCAAGACCTCTGCCGCATCCAGCATCGTGGGGGCCTCAAGGATGTAGATCACCCGCCAGTAGTGGTAACCCCCGGCCTCCCACGTAGCGGTCGTGGCCTCCTTGCCGAACACTTGATCCATAGCGGGCCTCACACGCTCCGACTGCTCGTCACTCAGTTGCACGTCGCTGAGCGTGATGATCACTCCGTAGTTGGGCACTGCTCCATGCTACGTGTCCATGGAAAGGTGGTGACTCCTAGCGTGGCACTCCGGGTGGTCGGGGCCCCCACCGCAGATGCGGACGGCGACGGTGGAGCGGGCCGCTCCCAGAACCCTGACAGCCCCGTCGAAAGCCTCTAGTCAATAGCAGAGAGGCGAGTAGGGTGTTGACGGAGCAAACGACGGTCATCGTCGTTCGCCCTGAGCGGTCGCATGCCGTTTCAGTAAGGGTTCGCCCGGTCAGACCCCGGGTAGGTACCCCGGGATCAGGGGAGGGAACGGATGAGGCTTGGCGACGATTGTCCGGTGTGCCTGGAGCGGGGTCTCAGGCGACCGGCGTACTACCCCAGCGAATCCCCAACGGTGCAAGGCATGGTGTGCTGGGACCACCGTTACGGCACGGGTGCGGAGTCAGAACGTAGGAGGGAGCGACTGAGTCATGCCGCCACGGAGCGACGGTCACAAGCCGCGCTTCGTCAGCGGATCCACTTCTCCCGCAGGCGTCGCGGCGGTCCGAACAAGCCCGGCGAAGACCGGGGAGGGTGACTCTCGGGCGCGACTCATCCATGCATCGCGTTGGACAACTCACTTTCACACCGGGTCGGGCCGCGCCCCGACGCCGCGTCACGCCACGTTTGCAGGAACGGCACGACAAAGCTCCCCAAGAGGCCTTCCTGCCCGGTCGTGGGATGTACACCGTCGCTCCCCAGGAGCTCGGGCGGAACCAGCCGGTCCCAATCGAGGACGGCGCCGTTGGGGATCGAGCCCATCATCGTGAAGATCGCACGGTTCACCTGATCGGTGACGGGCTCCGGCCCGTGCGCGGTGACCCACACCACCAAGTGTGCCCCGCTGACCGCGGCCAAGATCCGCTGGGCATTCGCCGTGAAACTCTCGGCGTCGACGTCGTTCACCCCGAGCTCCACGACGACCACGTCCGGGGTCGCGAGGAGCGATTCGGCCGGTGTGATCCCGCCCGAGGAGCTGCGGCCGACGACAGCATCCACGGTCACGCTCCAATCCGAAAGACGCGCCACGATGTCGGCCTGGCCGCCGTCCAGGATCGAGTCGCCGAGCATGAACGTGGTCGGAGGGTTCGAGAGTGCACCGTCGGCCGGGAGCGCGAGCCAGCGCTCGATCCGCCCGCCGGCCTCGATGTAGAGCTGCCGATCGTCTCGCGAGGTCCAGATCCTGCCGATCTCGGCGATCCCCACCGGGAGTGCGTCGGTTGGGAGCGAGGGCACCGGGACGGCGTACGAGCCGCCAAGGAACCGGCGGCGGACGCCGGCGACATCGGCGACGGCCACCGGTGGATCGAGCGACGGGTCGCACCGGTAGACGAGGAGGTTCGACGGAGGAACGCAACTCCCGTCCGCGGCGCGAAGCGTTTCGACCGTGATCGTCGAGGCGGGGTCGAGCCGCACTCGGCAGGGGTCGCCGGGGGCCGCCGGCGTGAGCTGGGGTTGCGCCGACGCGGTGGCCCGCGCGGCCGCGAAGTGGTCGCAGGCGGTCAACAGCAGCGTGGCCGCGATGAAGAGCGCAGGTGTGCGGGGGAACCGTCGCATGACCTGCGAAGCATCGTAACGGGGCCGCCGGTGGATCCCCTCGGGTCGTCCGGCCGCCGCGCGGATCGACCGCGACCATGTACTGGGCGTATGATCGTGTTCCGCCACCAAGCGGTCACGCTCGACGGGGGCACCGGGGATGATCCGAGCTACGGGCGCAGTACCGATCCATCAGGTGGTCCTTTCGAGTCTCTGCGACCTGCAGGCACGGCTTCGCGGCGACCCGGCGACCCTCGTCCTCGCGCGGGGTCCGGCCCACATCGACGATGCGACCACTCCTGCTCGGATCACTGCTCCTCTGCTTTCCGACGATGCCGCCATCGCCGCCGAACGTCGCATCGCGCAGTTCCAGGCGCGCCTGGCCAACCTCCAGCAGGAGCGCACGAGCGTCGTTGACCTGCAACACACGATCGATCGACGGCTGCGGGACGCCTGATCCCGCGACGTTCGGTCGCGCGCGAACCGGATGGTACGTTCGGTTCCGTGGAACCCGATGTCCATCGCGACCTCACCGCGCTGTCGTTCCTGCTGGGGACGTGGCGAGGATCGGGTCGCGGCGACTACCCGACGATCGATCCCTTCCCCTATGACGAGGAGGTCGTCGTCGAACACGTCGGCGAACCGTTCCTGCTCTATCGGCAGTCCAGCTGGAGCGTGGTCGACCGGCAGCCGCTCCACCTCGAGCGCGGGTTCCTCCGACCGGGACCCGAGCGCGGCGAGGTCGAGCTCTGCCTCGCCCATCCGATCGGGCTGACCGAGATCGCTCACGGCAACGTCGACGGTTCGACACTGGGGCTCTCGACGGATCGCGACGGCGTCGTCGGCCGGACACGGACGGGCCTGGAGGTGACGGCGCTCTCGCGCACGTATCGGGTGGAGGGGGACCGCCTCACGTACGAGCTGTTCATGGCGACCGAGCGCACGCCGAACACCCTGCACCTGCGCGGTGAGTTGCGGAGGGTGCCGTGAACGCCACGCGTTACCTCGACCGGGTGTGGCTGGTCTGCTCGATCGTCGGGATCACGATCGGGGGGGCGATGTGGATCGCCGGCGCGCACGATGCCGCGAAGGTCGCCTGGGCCGTCACAACCGTCGTCGGTGGGATCCCGCTCGTCGTGGATGTCGTCCGTTCGATCGCCCGGCGAGAGCCGAGCGTGGACTTCATCGCGCTCCTCGCGATCATCGTTTCGCTCTGGCTCCACGAGTACCTGGCGGGCGCGGTGATCGCGCTGATGCTGTCCACGGGCCAGGCGCTCGAGTCCTACGCGGACCGACGCGCTCACCGCGAGCTCTCCTCCTTGTTGGAGCGCGCTCCGCAGTTGGTCCACCGCTACGAGGACAGCGAGCTGCGCACCCGCGCGATCGACCAGGTCGTGTTGGGGGACCTGCTCTTCGTCAAGACGGGAGAGGTGGTCCCGGTCGACGGCGTGCTCGAGGGCGACGCTGTCCTCGACGAGTCGGCGCTCACCGGCGAGTCTCGTCCGGTCGAACGGCCGCGCGGCGATCTGGTCCGCTCGGGGGCGTTGAACGCGGGAGCCGGCTTCGACCTGCACGCGACGTCCACGGCCGCGGACAGCACGTACGCCGGGATCGTCCGATTGGTGGAGGAGGCCGAGCGTGAGAAGGCACCCGCCGTTCGTCTGGCGGACCGGTACGCTCTGATCTTCGTCCCGGTCACGCTCGCGATCGCCGGAGCTGCGTGGGCGATCAGCGGCGACAAGATCCGGCTGCTGTCCGTGCTCGTCGTCGCGACACCGTGCCCCCTGATCCTCGCCGTCCCGATCGCGGTGGTCGCCGGCATCTCTCGAGCCGCCAAGCGGGGGATCATCGTCAAGGGGGGCGGAGCGCTCGAGACACTCGCCCGAGGCAAGACCCTGCTGTTCGACAAGACGGGGACGCTGACCTCCGGGATCCCGCAGCTCGCGGACGTCGAGACCTTCGGATCCGTCGGGACCGACGAGCTGCTGCGACTGGCCGCGTCGCTCGACCAGGTCTCGCCGCACGTGCTCGCGACCGCGATCGTCCGCGCTGCCCGCGAGCGGGAGCTGGACCTGTCCTTCCCCGAGGACGTGGCGGAGCGCTACGGGGCGGGGATCGCCGGCGTCGTCGACGGCCGGAAGGTCGCGCTGGGGAAGGGCGGATTCGTGACGGGAGGCGGGCCCCTGCCTCGTCGCGCTCGCGAGGTCCGTCGACGCACGATGATGGACGGATCCTCGTCCGTGTTCGTCGGCGTCGATGGAGAGGTCGCCGGCGCGCTCGTGATCGACGACCCCATCAGGCCGGACACACCGCGCGTGATCCGCGCGCTCCGTCGATCGGGCATCCAGCGCGTGGTGATGGTCACCGGGGATCATCCGGACGTGGCGGAGTCGGTCGGGGCGGCCCTCGGTGTCGATCGGATCCTGTCCGAACGCGCCCCCGAGGAGAAGGTGGAAGCCGTTTCGGCCGAACGCGAGCACGGCATCGTGATCATGGTGGGGGACGGGCTGAACGACGCGCCCGCGCTCGCGGCGGCCGACGTCGGGGTCGCGATGGGAGCGAGGGGCGCGACCGCGTCGTCCGAGGCCGCCGACGTTGTGCTCGTGGTGGATCGGTTGGATCGGCTCGTCGAAGCGATCGCGATCGCGAGGCGGTCGCGGGGCATCGCCGTGCAGAGCGTCGTGGTCGGGATGGGACTGGCGTTCGGCTTCATGGGGTTGGCGGCGATCGGGCTCTTCGGCCCGATCGCCGGCGCCTTGATCCAGGAAGGGATCGACGTGATGTCGATCCTCAACTCCCTGCGGGCGATCGGCGGCGGCGGTGAGCAGGGCCCCGCGGGCCCTTCCACCGATGTGGCCGATCGCTTCCGGCAGGAGCACCGCGAGTTCGCACCCGAGCTCCAGCGGCTCCGCTCGGTCGCCGACCGGCTGGACCAGATGTCGGGTCCCGAGGCGATCCGGGAGCTCGAAACCGTGCGGCTGTTCATCGCCGAGCGGCTCCCGCGGCACGAAGAGGAGGAGGAGGCCGCCGTCTATCCGATCGTGGCGAGCCTCATGGGCGGCGAGGACCCGATGTCCAGCATGTCCCGCGCGCACATCGAGATCTCGCACCTGGGTCGGATCTTCCAGCAGCTGCTCGATGACCTGCCGCCCGAGGGGCCGTCACCCGACGATCTCCTCGATCTTCGACGGGTGCTCTACGGCTTGCACGCGATCCTCCGCCTGCATTTCGCGCAGGAGGAGGAGGCCTACGCGTGGTTGTCCTCGGGCGAGCCCGTGCCCGTCGGCTGATCGCGCTCGAGCTCGGTCAGGTCCACGTCGCGCGACCGCGGGCTCGGGTCGGCCGCCAACGTGACCCGGAACGAGGCTCCCCCGCCGATCCGCTCTTGCACCCAGGCGCGTCCGTCGTGTAGCTCGGCGAACCGAGCGACGAGCGCGAGCCCGACCCCGGAGCCGGGGCCCGCCCCCGGGCCTTGGCGGAACGTCTCGAAGATCCGCTCGCGGTCGCCGGGGGCGACGCCCGGCCCGTCGTCCTCGACGACGAGCATCGCGCCCTCGTCCGTCCGCTCCAGGCGGACCCAGATGCGCGAGTCGCCGGGCGTGTGCTTCACCGTGTTGCCGAGCAGGTTCTCGACGATCCGTTCGACCATCGCCGCATCCGCCTTGACCATGATCGGCGCGACGTCGATAGCCAGGCGCCGCTCCGCGACCAGGTCGGAGTTCGCGACGATCTCCCGGATCAGCGCCCCGATGTCGATCTGTTCGAAATGCGGCTCCGCGAGCCCGCGGTTCAGGCGGTCGAGATCGAGGAAGTCCGAGACGATCCGGTCCAGCTTCCGCGCGTTGGATGCGATGCGCCGAGCCATGTCGCGGTTCTCGTCCTCGGTGATGTCGATGTCGTCGCGCTCCATCGTCACGGCGAGCCCGAGGATGGCCGCGAGCGGCGTGCGGAGGTCGTGGGAGACCGCTTGGAGGAACGTGGTCTTCATCTCGTCCTCGGCGCGGAGGCGCTCGGCCTCCGTTCGTTCGCGTTCCAGGTCGCGCTCCAGGTCCTGCGTCCGTCGCTGTTCGGTGACGTCGACGAGCACGCCCTGCCAGTAGACGGGGTGCCCGTCGTCGTCGAGCACGAGCCGCGCTTGATCCTGGACCCATACCTCGTGTCCGTCGCGCGCGATCAACCGGTAGGTGGCGGCGTGCGGCTCACCACGCGCCGCGTTCCCCTCCGTGAGCGCGCGATCGTCCGGGTGCACGAGCTTCGTCCAGAGGTCCTTGTCGGCGTACCACGCCTCCGGCTCGTACCCGAGGATCGTCGCGGTCTGCGGGCTGACGTAGACGGTCGGCCCCTCGTCCACCGGGTCGATGTAGGCGATCGCGGGGATCTGCTCGACCAGCGTGCGGTAGCGCGCCTCGGCCTCCGCCAGCTGGCCGGCCGCCTCCTTGAGCAGGGTGATGTCGATCATCACACCCTGCCAATACGCGGGCTCCCCGTCGGGTCCGCGCATCATCACCGCTTGGTCGCGGAACCAGACCACCCGACCGTCGCGCGATCGCATCCGATACTCGGCCAGGAACGGCTCACCGGTGAGCTCGGTCCGGCGGTCCTCCTCCGTCACGTACTCGCGGTCGTCCTCGTGGATCGCGTCGAGCCAGACGCTCGGGTCGCGGACCCATTCCTCGGGGCTGATCCCGATGAGCTCCTGCACCCGTGCGTTGATGTACACGACCTTGAGGCCATCACCGGTGACCTCCTTGCGGTACACGATCGCCGGGATCTGCTCGACGAGGGTCCGATATCGGTCCTCGGATTCGCGTGCTCGCTCTTCCGTCTCGCGCTCCGCGGTGATGTCGTACATGATCCCCTGCCAGTACGCGGGGCTCCCGGCTTCGTCGCGGATCAACGTCGCCTCGTCGCGGAACCAACGGATGTCGCCTGCGCGTGCGTACATCCGGTATTCGGCTCGGAAGGGACCGCCGGTGCTCTCGATGCGTTCGTACTCCTGGCGGACACGCATCCGGTCGTCCGGGTGGAACTGGCGTGCCCACGCCAAGGGATCGTCGATCCACTCCTGCGGCGGGAACCCCAGGATCTCCTCCACCTGCGGGCTCACGTAGAGCATCCGTCCGATGCCGTTGTCCTCCCGGGTGACGGACTCGAGGTAGACGATCGCCGGCAGGTCCTCGATCACCCGCCGGAAGCGGCCCTGCATCTCGTCGCGCTCGTGCTCGCGCGCTCGCTGGTCGGTGATCTCGACCATCAGGCCGCGGACCAGGGTGGGCGAGCCGCCGGCGTCCTTGACGGCGTGTCCGACGTCCCGGATCCAGACCCATGACCCGTCCTTGGCGAGGAGCCGGTACTCCTCGTCGAACGGTCCTCCCGCGGTCGCGATGCGCACGAGCCGTCCGACCATGCGATCGTGATCCTCGGGATGGAGGTGGTCGTTCCAGAAGCCGGGATCGGTCAACAACTCTGCGACGTCGTACCCGAGGATCTCCTTCACCCCGTCCGAGACGAACGTGAACGTCATCGAGTTCGTGTCCGCCTCCCAGGCGATCGCGTGGAGGTCGGTCATCAGGCTGTGCACGTGGCGCAGCTCGGAGCCGGAAGGGGTCATCGGGGGATGCGGCATCGTCTCCAGCCGAAGTCTGACAGTGGGCGCGCGCGGGGCGCCACCACCAGAACGGCGTAGTCCGTCAGCCGGCCAGGGAGCCCCCATCCGACCGAGGGTCTGCGCCCGCATCGAACCCGCCGGGGCGCACCCGGATCAGGTGGGCGTGCCCGAGCTCATCGGAGCGATCGGGGACCATCGCCGCGGGGTACGGAAGCGATCCGAGGGACCGCTGCGCCGCCGCCGGGATGCTCTCTTCGATGACGATCCGCGCCGGCGATGCCGGCTCGGGCCGCTCGAGGATCCAGCGCGGCGCCGCGACCGCGTCCGCGGGCGCGGCGCCGCCCAGCAGGTGGAGCAGGGTCTGCGCGTTGATCTGAGGCTGTGCGTATCCGCCCATCGACCCCGCGACCGCGGCGACACCGCGCTCGTCGTGCACGAGTACCGGCATCAAGGTGTGCGCCGGCCGCTTGCCGGGCGCGAAGGTGTTCGGGTGACCCGGCTCCAGGGTGAAACAGGCGCCGCGGTTCTGCGCGACGATCCCCGTCGCCGGTTCGCAGATCCCCGACCCGAACCCCCAGAACAGGCTCTGGATCAAGGACACCGCGAACCCCTCGCTGTCCGCGGCCACGAGGGCGATCGTGTCGCCGCTCGATCGTGACCCGAGCGGCGCCGGCCGCTCCAGCCGGATCTCGTCCGCGAGCGAGGCTAGGTGGCCGTCGTCCAGGAGCGTCGAAGGATGCGCGGTCATGTGATCGGGGTCGGCGAGATGCCGATCGCGGTCCCGAGCGGCCGCGGCGAAGACGAGGGCCATCGCGCCGGCCTCGGGACCATGCGGGTCGGCGTCGAGCCCGAGCCGCTCGAGCAACGCGAGGATCTCGAGCAGCACGAACCCCTGCGAGTTCGGTGGGACGACCGAGACGTGAAGGTCGCGGAACGCTGCGCCGAGCGGCGGCAGGACGAGCGCGCGGTGCGCAGCCAGATCCTCGATCGCGATCGACGAGCCGGCGGCGTTGAGCCCGGCGACGTAGGCCGTGCCGATCGCCCCGCCGTACAGGGCGTCGGGGCCGTCATGCGCGATCGCCGTGAGCGTTGCACCCAGCGCGGCCTGGCGGACCGTCGAGCCGGCCGGCGACGCGATCCCGTCCGCGAAGAAGATCGCGGCGAGCCCGGGGTCGGCGCCGAAGGGTTCATCCCGCGCGGCGAGGGTCTCGGCCAGCGAGCGCGCGACCGGCACCCCGTCGATAGCAAGCTCGATCGCGCGGGAGAACGCATCGGCCCACGGCAGAACCGCCCCGGTACCGTGCAACGCGCGCCACCCGGCGGCGGCGCCCGGCACGGTGACCGGCGCGGGGCCGCGGATCGGCATCGCGTGATCGGGGCTCCGGATCGACGACGGGTCCGCAGCGGTGGGCGACCGTCCACTCGAGCTGACCGCGAGGGTCTCACCGTCGGGCCGCTGGACGAGGGCGAACAGGTCACCGCCGACGCCGCACATGTGCGGGTACGCGACGGCGAGGACGGTGGCGGCGCGGAGCGCCGCGTCGACCGCGTTGCCCCCACGCTCGAACGAGTCGGCACCCGCGCGCGTCGCCTCCTCGTGCGGCGTGGCGATCGCCCAGGTCGGTCCCGAGGCCGATCGCTCCATGTCGCGAGGTTACCCGCGGAGCGTGAGGCCGCGATATCCGTCCGCGAAGCCCACCTCGCGGAGCAGGGCCGCCGCCGGGTGGTCGCCGGCCGCGGTCCCGTCGATCTGCCGGAGCTCGATCCGGCGGACCCGACCGTCCTTCACGAGCGCGGCGAGCGCGTCGGCCCACCGCCCGGGGTCGGCGCCGAACGTGACGAGCGTCTTCGCTCCTCGTTCGAGGAACGCCGCCGGTTCGCCGTTCGCGAGCACGACGTAGGCACCGGCGCTCCGGCTCGGCCGGCCGGTGGTCTGGGGCCAGCCGAGCGCCGCCCCGTACGGCTGGGCCGGGTCGGCCGCGGCGAGGGTGACCACCTCGTCGTCGTCGACGCCCTCGCGGAGCGTGCGGAGGCGATCGACGGCGCCCGGATGAGCGAACTGCGCCGCCCCGAGCCCGGCGACGAAGTACCCGCGCCGGACCGCGCCCGTCTCCTCCATCAGCTTGAGCACCGGGTACACGGCGGCGAACCCCCCCGGCGTCCCCTCGGCGAGGGTCGCCTCACGCGTCACGACGCCGTGACGGTCCAGGAGTTGGGCGGCGAGCGCATGGGCTCTTTCGGTCGCTCCGGGGACGTCGCGGACGACGTCCGTGACGAGCGACCACCTGCCGGCGCCCGCGGGCGGGCCGGCGCGACGCAGCGTCCCCGGGCGGGGACGCTGCGCGGATCCGCGGCCCGCCCGCGGGCGCCGCGACCCGGTTCCTCCGATCGACGCCCGGAGGGGCGCGAGGGTGTCGTTCGTGACCTCGCCGGCCCACACCAGATCCCACAGGGCTCGCAGCACCGTCGCCTCGTTCGCGGTCCCGGCGGCCTCGACGAGGTCGGGCCAGAACGAAGCGCCGCGGGCAGCGAGGCGCTCCCGGATCGCGTCGTGCAGCGGGCGGGCCGGCCGGTCCTCCGGTGAGGGGGGGATCGGCGCGAGCAGCCCCGCTCGGTCTCGGTACAGGAGCGATACGCGGCCGTCGGTGGCGCCGAGCGCTCCGGCTCCCACCCAGACCAGGTCACCGCTGGCGCAGAGCGCGTCGAGATCCGCCGGGCGGAACCCGTGGACGCGCGCGGGCAGGATGTCGCTCTCGAGGATGGACGCCGGTATCGCCGCTCCCTGCAGCCTCGCGATCGCCTCGGGCAGGGCGTCGGCGCCGCCGCGCGGGCGGTCCGCTCCCTGCCACGCGGGCAGGAAGCGCGCGAGCGCGGCGGCGCCGACCGGTTCGACCTCCCGCCGCAGGGCGGCGAGCGAGCGAGCGCGGATCCGGCGCAACACGTCGACCTCGCACCACTCGGGCCCGATGCCGTCGGGGCGGAACGCGCCGTGGACCACGCGCCCCTCGATCTGGAGCCGCTCGAGCGCCTCGCGCACGCGGTCCGTGCCCGCGCCGAGCCGGGCCGCGATCTCCCCGATCGTGAAGGGACCATGCGTCCTGGCGTAGCGCGCGACGAGGTCGTCGAGCGGCGCCTCGACGGCGGTGGTGAACGCGCCGGGGACGCCCAGCGGGAGCGAGACGCCGAGCGCATCACGGAGCCTCGCCGCATCTTCGACCGCGGCGTACCGATCGTCGCCGGCGACGCGCACCCGGATCGCGCGACCATCCTCCAGGACACCCCCGAGCATCGCGTCGGCATCGCCATCGGCGCGGGCCCGGATCTCGTCGTGTCCGAGTGGTCCGAGATCTCGGAGCAGATCGTGGACGCCGTCGGCGTGACGCGCGTGTCGGCCGGCGGCGAGGCGCTGCAGCTCGAGCTCCACCTCGTCGAGCGCTCGAGGATCGAGCAACTCGCGCAGCTCGTCGGTGCCGAGCAGCTCTCGGAGCAGGTCGCGGTCCAGGGAGAGCGCGGCCGCGCGCCGCTCCGCGAGCGGAGCGTCCCCTTCGTACATGTAGACCGCGATCCAGCTGAACAGCAGCGATTGGGAGAACGGCGACGCCTTGTCGGTCTCGACCGCGACCAGCCGGGTCGTGCGCGCGCGGAGGTCGCCCATGACCTCGCGCAGAGCCGGCACGTCGAAGAGATCGCGCACGCATTCGCGCGTGGTCTCGAGCAACATGGGGAACCCGGGGTACCGGCCCGCTTGCCCGAGGAGATCGGCGCTCCGCTGCCGCTGCTGCCACAGAGGGGTGCGGCGTCCGGGGAGGCGACGCGGGAGCAGCAACGCCCGGGCCGCGACCTCGCGGAAGACGGTGGCGAACATCGTCGTCCCCGGGAGCACGCCGACGACGGCCTCTTCGATCTGGTCGGGCTCGAACACGAGATCCTCGATCGGTATCCGCTCGACGGCCTCGGGGAGCCGCAGGACGATCCCATCGTCGGACCACAGCACCTGCGCGCCGGATCCGAGACGCTCCTGCATCCGAGCCTCGATCGCGAGCGCCCACGGCGCATGCACCCGCGAGCCGAACGGGGACAGGATGCATACCCGCCAGTCGCCCAGCTCGTCGCGGAAGCGTTCGACGACGATCGTCCGATCGTCCGGGACCGCGCCCCCGGTGGCCTCGGACTGTTCGTCGATGTAGGCGATGAGGTTCCGTGCGGCGCGCTCGTCGAGCCCGATGTCCTCGCGGAGCCGGCGCATCACGTCGTCGCGCCGCGTGGAGCGGAGCTCGCGTGTGAACCGTCCGATCGCCCGGCCGAGCTCGATCGGTCTGCCCGGACCCGGCGCCTTCCAGAAGGGGAGCTTGCCGTGCTCGCCCGGCGCGGGAACCACGACCACGCGGTCGCGCGTGATGTCCTCGATCCGCCAGGCGCTCGCGCCGAGCAGGATGACCTCGCCGCGCCGGGATTCGTACACGCACTCTTCGTCCAGCTCGCCGACGCGCGTGCCGTCGGGCATGAAGACCCCGAACAGCCCCCGGTCCGGGATCGTGCCGCCCGAGACGATCGCCAGGCGTCCGGCTCCCTCGCGTGCGCGGATCACGTTCGTCGCTCGATCCCAGACGATGCGCGGCCTCAGCTCCGCGAACGCGTCGGAGGGGTAGCGGCCCGCCAGCATGTCGAGCACCGCCAGGAACAGGTCCTCGGAGAGCTCGGCGAAGCTGGCGCACCGCCGCACCGCGTCGAAGAGGTCCTCGACGCGCCACTCATCGACCGCGGACATCGCGACCAGCTGCTGGGCGAGCACGTCGAGCGGGTTACGCGGGTAACGGGTGGACTCGATGTCCGCGCTCAGCATCCGCTCCGCCACGACCGCCATCTGGAGCAGGTCGCCCCGGTACTTGGGGATGAGCTTGCCGACGCTGGGCGCCCCCACCTGATGCCCGGCCCGGCCGATCCGCTGGAGCCCGCCGGCGACGGACGGCGGCGCCTCCACCTGCACCACGAGGTCGACCGCACCCATGTCGATCCCGAGCTCGAGCGACGACGTGGCGACGATGCCTCGGAGCCGCCCGTCCTTGAGCGCATCCTCGACCTCCAGGCGCTGCTCGCGCGCGATCGACCCGTGATGTGCCCGCACGAGGTCCTCGTCGGCGAGCTCGTTCAACCGCGACGCCAGCCGTTCGGCGCTCCGCCGGTTGTTGACGAACACGATCGTTGAGCGGTGCGCCCGGATCAGATCGAGCAACACCGGGTGGATCGAAGGCCAGATCGAGGTGTGATCGGGCTCATCGGTGAGCTGCGCGTGGCGTGGCTCGACCGGCCGGATGCTGAGATCGGCCATGTCGTCGACGGGAACGATGATCTCCAGGGCGAGCGTCTTGCGACGGCCCGCGTCGACCACGGCGACGTCACGCAGACGGTCGGGCGCTTCGAAGCCGCCGAGGAGTCGCGCGATCTCCTCCAGCGGACGCTGCGTGGCGGACAGCCCGATCCGCTGGGGCGGGTCGTCCATCAGCGCCTCGAGCCGCTCCAGCGACAGCATCAGATGGGCACCGCGCTTCGTCGCCGCGATCGCGTGGATCTCGTCGACGATCACGGTCCGAACGCTCCGCAGCGTCTCCCGGGCGGAGGAGGTGAGCATCAGATAGAGCGATTCGGGCGTGGTGATGAGGATGTCGGGAGGATGCGTCAGCAGTCGGCGACGCTCGCGGGCATCGGTGTCGCCCGTGCGCACCCCCACCGTGGGCACGTGCGTGAGCGTCAGCCCGCCTCGTTCCGCGGCGTGCTGGATGCCCGCGAGCGGCGCCCGGAGGTTCTTCTCGATGTCCACCGCGAGAGCGCGGAGCGGCGAGACGTAGAGCACCGTGGTGCGCCGGTCCCGGCTGGGAGGTGCGGTCGTGGTCAGTCGGTCGATCGCGGCCAGGAACGCGGCGAGCGTCTTGCCCGAGCCGGTGGGCGCCAACAGCAAGGTATGGCGTCCCTCGGCGATCGCCTCCCAGCCTTTGGTCTGGGCATCGGTGGGCGCCTCGAACGAACCGTCGAACCACGCGCGCGTGGCGGGGGAGAAGGCAGCGAGCGACACGATCCTCACACGCTACCCGGTGACACCGACGAACGAGCGGGGAGCCGACGGGACACGGGTACGATGCCTCACCATGTCGGGCCGCGCCGCAGCGTTCGTGCTCCTGTTCGTGGCCGCGATGTGGCCGACCGCCGCGTCCGCCGAGGTCGCCGGTTCCGCTCCTCCGGTCGACCAGGTGGTGCTGCGCGGCGACGTCGTCGTCGCCCGGGGCGAGGTCGTCGGCGAGATCGTGGTGTTCCGTGGGAGCGCGACGGTTGCCGGTGTGGCTCGCGGCGACGTCGTCGTGCTCGACGGACCGATCACGATCGGGGGACAGGTGAGCGGCGACGTGATCGCGCTTCACGGTTCCGTGCGGCTGCTCGCAACGGCACAGGTCGCCGGGAGCGTTCGGGCCGGTGGCGTCGTCCACCAGAGCGAGGGCGCCCAGGTGGGCGGGGCGATCCAGCACGGTGTCCGTTTCACGCTGACCGGTCCGCTCGACGTCCTCGGTCCGCTCCTGACGTCGGCCGCGATGGCGGTGTCGATCCTCGTCGCCGGGCTCGTCCTGCTCCTGTTCGCGCCGCGCGGGGCCGAACGGGTCGCTGCAACGGGGCGCGCATCGCCGCTCGTGTCCGTGGGTTGGGGCCTGCTGTCGGTGATCGCGCTCCCGATCGTTTCGATCGCTGCGGCGGCGACGATCCTCGGGCTCCCGCTCGCGCTCGCGCTGCTGCTGGGCATCGGTCTGCTCTGGCTGACCGGGATGGCATGGGTCACGTGGATCGTCGGCCGGGCCCTGGTGAAGGATCCCCGCTCCCGTTGGGCCTCCCTCTTCGCCGGATGGGGCATCGGCTCGGCGGTCGGGCTCGTGCCGTTCATCAACGTCGTCTGGTGGATCTTCGGGGGCGCGTTCGGTCTGGGGGCGATGATCGTGGCGTCCTGGCGCGCCCGCTCGACGCCGGCGCCGAGCGAACAGCAGCGTGCCTCCCGCCGCCTGCGCCGCGAGCGTGGCGGTCGACACCGGGAAGGACGCATCACCGTGCCGGCGGAGGTCGTCTCCCTCCCCGACACCCCCCTCGCCGAAGATTGAGGCCGGGCGGTACGCTCGCGGATCGTGGCACGCACCTTCCTGTTGCTCGGCTCCGGCGAGTTCGAGTCGTGGACGCACGACGTGGAGTCGCGGGTGCTCGCCGACGCGAACGGCGACGGAACCGTGGTGATCCTCCCGACCGCGAGCGCCACGGAGGGCGATGCCGTGTTCGATCGGTGGGGCACGATGGGGCTCGATCACTACGCCGAGGTCGACGTCCCCGCCGAGGTCCTACCGGTGAAGCGACGGGAGGACGCGTTCCGCGAGGATCTCGCTGCTCGCGCCGAAGCCGCCTCGCTCGTGTACTTCTCCGGTGGTAAGCCCCAGCACCTCGCCGGTGTGCTCCGGGACACACCGCTGCTCGAAGCGATCCTCCGTGGCCTGGACCGCGGCGCGGTGTGGGCCGGATGCAGCGCGGGCGCGATGGTCGTCAGCCGGTCGCGGGATGGGGCGCGTGGGAGCTCGTGGCTGTTCGGTCTGGGACTGATCCAACACGCATCGTTCGGCGTCCATTGGGACCGCGCGGGGAAGATCCCCGGTCTCGCCTGGTGGATGACGTCACGGGTCCCCGACGGGACCTGGTTCATCGGGATCGATGAGCGCACGGCGATCCTCGGGGACGGGGAGCGCTGGGAGGTCTTCGGTCGGAGCGGTGTCGATGTTCGGGGGCCCGAGCATCGCGAGACCTTCGGCGCCGGCCAACGGTTCACCACCCCCGGCTGAGCCACAACTCCGGCCATCCCCGGCATGGATCGTCGAGCCGCGGGAACCATCGCGGCGTCCGACGCCGTCGAACGGCGGTCCTCGAACGAAGGGGAGAGGCAATGGCCCGAACACGCACCGTCCGCCGTCTCGTGGTCGCCGGCATCACCGCCGCCCTCGTGCTCGTTCCCGCCGGGAGCGCGTTCGCGTGCGGCGCCCTCCTGGCGCCCAACGGCACCATCAGCCTGACCCGCACCACGACGCTCGCCGCGTACCACAACGGTGTCGAGCACTACATCACGTCGTTCGAGTACGCCGGGAAGACGAGCGGGGACGTGGGCTCGATCATCCCGCTGCCGGGGATCCCCTCGAAGGTGATCAAGGGCGGCGGCTGGACCTTGCAACGGCTGGTCCTGGAGACGAACCCGCCGATCTTCGCGACCGATGGCGCCGTCGTCGCTTCGGCCGCCCCTGAGCGCGCCGTCGTGATCCTGAAGACGAAGATCGACTCCCTCGACGTCACCGTGCTCAAGGGCGGTGCCGTCGCCGTCGGCACGTGGGCGACCCAGCACGGGTTCTTCCTCCCGCCCGACGCTCCGGAGGTCTTGGATTTCTACGCGCAGCGAAGCCCGATCTTCATGGCGGTCCGGTTCAACGCGAAGCGCGCGGCCGCGCAGGGAGTGCTGCAGGGTGAGGGCACGCCCGTCGACATCGTGATCCCCACGCCGAACCCGTGGGTCCCGCTCCGCATCCTCACGCTCGGACTGAAGCCCACCCAGCTCGTGCAGGCCGACGTCTACCTGCTCACCGACCGCGCACCCGCGATGCTCCCGCACGCGGTGCGGCCGAACGGCGACCCCGGTCAGCAAGGGATCGTGCGGCAGGTGAGCGAGGCGGCATCTCCGAGCTTGCTCGCCGACCTGCGCTCGGACCGCAGGATGGGCTGGTTGCCCTCGAGCGGCCTGTGGCTCACCTACCTGAAGATCGACACGCCGGCGAGCTCGCTGACCAACGACCTGGCGATCGACGCGAGCGGGTACGGGCATCCGGACCCGGTCGCGGCCGGGTACGCGCCGGTCACGCCGTCCCTTCCCGCGGCGTGGCCGGTTGCGTGGGTCGTCGTGCTCTCTCTCACGGTGCTCGCATTCGCCGCGATCGCGGGCCGACGAGGGATCGCGCGCCAGGCAGCTCGGTGATGCTTCGCGCGCGGGTGGCGGCGATCGTGGCCGGGCTCGTGCTGGTCGGCGCCTTGGTCGCCTGGAGCACCGCTGGTCTCGCCGTGCGCACGGTGGACATCACGATCCACTTCTCCCACTTCGATGCGTCATCCATCGCCGTCGATCCGGGGGAGACCGTCCGGTTCGTGATCCACAACGAGGATCCGATCGCCCACGAGTTCATCGTGGGCGATCGGTACGTCCAGATGGTCCACGAGATCGGTACCGAGCCCTCGCACGGCGTCAAGCCGGGCGAGGTGTCGGTTCCCGCCGGCACGACGGCCGAGACCACCTACACGTTCCCGCCGAGCGCCGTCCCGCATCTTCAGTTCGCGTGCCACCTCCCCGGTCACTACGCCTACGGGATGCACGGCACCATCGAGATCCGCTGATCGGCACCGTGTCGGCTGGTAGCGTCCGCGCCCGTGAGCGGTGCGGATCTGGTGCTCGTCGGCGACATCCCCACGGTCGATCGCGCGGATAGGTGGGCGCGAGCCGTCGCGATCGCGGGGGATCGGATCGTCGCCGTCGGCACCGAGGATGAGGTGCGCGAGCGGGTCGGCGCCGCGGACGAGATCGTCCGCGGCGCCTGCATCGTCCCGGGGTTCCAGGACGCGCACGTTCACGCGGCGTTCGCGGGCCGGATCCTCCTGAACGTCAACCTCGACGATCTGGCGACGAGGGACGCGTACCTCGAGCGGATCGCCAGCTTCGCGCGCGAGCATCCCGATCTGCCGTGGATCGTCGGCGGCGGTTGGTACAACCCGGTGTTCCTGGCCACGGATGGTCCGAGGGCCGAGGACCTCGACGCCGTCGTCGAGGATCGGCCCGTCTTCCTCATGAACACGGACACGCACGCGGCGTGGGTCAACACGAAGGCGCTCGAGGTCGGGGCTATCACCCGTTCGACGCCCGACCCGTGGGACGGCTATCACGTCCGTGATCCCGACGGCACGCCGACCGGATGTCTGCAGGAGGGCGCCGCGTACTCGTTCTGGTCCGACATCGTGCCGCGCGCGTCCGTCGGGGACTGGATGGACGCGATCCGCGTCGCGCAGGACCGGTTGTTCGCTTTGGGGATCACAGGCTGGCAGGACGCGTGGGTCGAGCCCGATCTCCTGCGCGCGTACCGTTCGATCGACGACGCGGGCGAGCTTCGCGCTCGGGTCGTGACGGCCCTCTGGTGGGACCGGCATCGGGGGATGGAACAGATCGACGGGTTCGTTGACCAGCGCGGGTGGGGGAGCGTGGGGAACGTTCACGCATCGACGGTCAAGATCATGTTGGACGGATGTCCGGAGAGCTGCACCGGGTCGATGCTCGCTCCGTACGAGGGACGATTCGGACGGGAGCACGACCGGGGGATCCAGTTCGTCGACCCCGATCTGCTGAACGATGCGGTGATGCGTTTGGATGCGCTCGGCTTCCAAGTGCACCAGCACGCGCTCGGTGATCGTGCGGTTCGCAGCGCCATCGACGCGCTCGGGTCCGCGCGCCGCGTCAACGGCCCGAACGATCTGCGGCACCACATCGCCCACCTGCAGCTTCCGGATCCGGACGACATCCCGCGTGTCCGGGAGGTCGGTGCCATCGCGAACATGCAGCCGTTCTGGGCACAGCCCGATCCGACGATCGAAACTATGACGAAACCCCGCGTCGGCGACCGAGCCGATCGTCTCTATCCGATCGGCGACCTCCGACGAGCCGGCGCCGTGTTGGCCTTCGGGAGCGACTGGCCGGTGTCGACGCCCGACCCGTTCCAGCAGTTGGAGGTCGCCGTGACGAGACGCGCTCCCGGCTCGTCGGAGGGCCCGGTGCTCCTTGCAGCGCAAGGCATCGATCTGCAGACCGCCCTCGCCGCGTTCACCCGCGGCTCGGCGTTCGTGAACCACGACGACGAGGCGGGCTCCATCGAGCCCGGGATGCGAGCCGATGTCGCCGTGCTCGACCGAAACCCCTTCGAGGGTCCCGCGAACGAGATCGCCACGACGCGCGTGACGATGACCCTCGCCGCGGGTCGCGTCGTGCACGACGCGTCATGAAGCGCGTTATGCGGGGACGATCGACACGTGACCGTTGCGAAGCGTGATGTCGTACTTCACGCTGTTCGTTCCGACGCTCACGTTCTTCCCGTTCACCGTCAGCGTGACGCCGCTCCCATGTCCCAACCAGACGAGGAGGTCGTGCCTCGCGTGGAAGACGAGCTGCTGCGGTGGATAGGTCGTCGACGTCACTTGCATGCCGTCGGCCGTGACCTCCATCCAGGTCGGCGAATCGAGCTGCATCGTCGCGACGATGCGAGTGACGACCGGCGGGCTGGGCTCTCCTTTCGATGCGGGCGGGACCGCCGCGGGAGACGGAGCGTGGGCCGGCGCCGCCTCTCCCGGTGACGACATCGTCAGCCGCCATGCGGCGAAGCCGACGATCGCGATGATCGACACCAGCGCGAGCAACCAGCCCGGCACCCGCCGGGGCTCCCGGATCGGCTCGAGGAGGGAAGGCGGATCCTCGAGCTGTTCGCCGATCAACCCCAGGTCCTCGACCTCGACCAACCGCTCGTCCAGATCGCGGAACCCGTCGGGTCGCGTCGGCACGACCGTCGCTCCACAGAAGGTGCATATGGATCCGTGCGACGACGGCTCCAGATGCGCCCAGCGGAGGTACGCCCCACAGACCGGGCAGTCCATGACGAAGCCATCGCGGGTCCGCCGGTTCTCCCGGTCGGACCGGGTCATAACCATCGACACCACCTCCCGCTCGGCTCAGGCGGTGGCTTCGCTCGCCCTGGGAAGGTCTATCCGCGGGCGAGGGAAGGCACCCACGAACAGTGCGATTGTGCGACTTCTCGCGCGAACTCGCTTGCGGGTGCCCTGACCTGCAACGACGAGCAGCTCGTCAGGCCATCCAGGCTTCGATGCGTTGTTCGACCTCACGGAGCCGCAGCACGAGTTGCTTCATGATCGAGAGCCCGACGGCCGGATGCTGGAGCAGGAAGGCCTGGAACGCGTCGGCCGGGACCCGCAGCGCCGTGACCGTCGAGACGGTTCGAACCGTCGCCATCCGCTTCCCTGGCGCGAGGATCGCCATCTCGCCGAAGACGTCCCCGGGCCCGAGGTCATGTGAGCGGCCACCGACGTTGACGCGCGCATCGCCCTCCGTGACCACGTACATCGCGTCACCATCGTCACCGGCCTCGAAGATCGCGTGGTCTGGCTCGAACGTGACCGGTTCCCCGACCCGCATGATGCCCTCCACGTCGTCGGTCGTGAGGCCAGCGAACAGGCCCTTCGCGTGGAACGGGGTCGTGGGTTCGCTCATCCGGCTCCTCGATCTGCTCTTGCTCGGCGGGCAGTCTAGCCGCGACACGAAGCGTATCCTTGCGGACCGTGAGGCCGTTCGACGGACCCCACGAGCCGAGCGATCGACCGGCGTGTTGGCGCTGCGGCCGTCCCACCTACGATCCCGACAAGCGTTCGGTGCCGTGGGCTCGGGCGGTCGCGGGCGGACGACAGGTGCTCGTGTGCCCCGAGTGCCAGGCCGAGCCGGGATGGACCGACGGTCTGGACCGGTGCGAGGCGTGCGGTGCGACGCGCCTGTCGGTACAGCTCGGCGACGTGGTGTGCCGCGCGTGCGGTCACACGGCAACCGCACGCGCGGGCGCTTAGCTCAGCTGGAAGAGCGTCGCCCTTACAAGGCGAAGGTCGGGGGTTCGAGCCCCTCAGCGCCCACCAGAGAGAGATCCGCATACACGCTAGGCCGGCGGCAGGGGAGCCCACCCAACTTTCGCGGCTATGCGATGCGAGGCGCGGCTAGGATGCCCGCATGACGGGTCTGCTCGAGCGCGACATCCTCGTGATCAGCCAGAAGGCCAAGCTGATCGAGATGACCAACGAGTACCGGATCCTTGATCCGGAGGGCGAAGAGGTCGGGGCGATCCGCCAGGAGGGTCAGTCGAAATCGAAGAAGCTGCTCCGCTTCGTCAGCGACGTCGATCAGTTCCTGACGCACCGCCTTTCCGTCTATGAGGCCGACGGCACGAAGCTGCTCGAGATCGTCCGGCCGGCGAAGATCTTCAAGTCCACGTTGCAGATCCGCGATGCAGGCGGGACCGCGGGGCGATCGTCCAGGTGAACGTCATCGGCAAGAAGCAGTTCGCGCTTCGCGGACCCGGAGGCGAACGGCTCGGGTCGATCGACGCGGAGAACTGGCGCTCGTGGGATTTCGCGATCCACGACGCCGACGGGACGGAGATCGCGCGCGTGACCAAGAAGTGGGCCGGCTTCCTGCGCGAAGGTTTCACGACGGCCGATCATTATGTCCTCGAGATCACCGGCCCGACGTCCCCCGACCTGCGATTCTTGCTCGTTGCATCGGCAGCAGCTCTCGACACTGCACTCAAGCAGGACGATTCCGGAGGGTGGGGCTTCGGCGGCATCGATCTGACCGACCTCATCCCTTGATCCGATCCGCCATGGGTCGAGAGACGGCCGACGCATCGAGCGCTAGCCGCCCTCTCGGATGCAGGTCCATAGAAGAGCACCTGCCCATCGCGTCGTTTCATGGCCGACGGTCACAGCGTCGGTTTGACTCTGGTTCCTCTTCGGGGCAAACCTAGACATGCTGCCCGGACGGGTACGGAATCCCCGTCCAAGCGTGAAGGCTCTCGATCAGAGGTTCGGTTCGGGAGCCTCTCGCTTTGGCCTGCTGGGGTGCCCCGAGTCGCCCCATCCTCAGGACGGGACGTCCTTACAAAGGCGAAGGTCGGGAGTTCGAGCCCCTCAGCGCCTACCGATGATCGGCAGGTTGGTACTCCCATGACGCTCAGCGACGAACGCGGTAGCGGATACGTGTGGCCTCCGGCGTATCGATCACGCGAACGATCTCCAACTCGACGCGCGACGGCAACAGCTCGAACAGCCGA
>Ga0307287_10000141_pt1 | contig 26620 bp, 27 predicted proteins | sample ER_DNA_141_FD_194485 | JGI IMG/M metagenome (GOLD analysis project Ga0307287, IMG submission 194485) | Bulk soil microbial communities from the East River watershed near Crested Butte, Colorado, United States - ER_DNA_141 | ecosystem: Environmental > Terrestrial > Soil > Floodplain | place...
TCATGGTCACAAGATTACACCATTACACGTAATCGTCAAACCCGAGTCGACCACCTTCTGGGGGATGCGCTCGACGCGGCCGTGACCGGATGGAAGGATGGCCGGCGACCGGCCCTCGCCCCGGATCGGAGGCCTGATGGACCACACGGAGAGCGTCACACCCTCACCCCTCGCCGGGATCCTCGGGGTCGTGGGGGGCGCCCTGTTGGCCCTGGGATCGTTCCTCACCTGGGCCGAGGTGACCGGCGGCGGCACGAGCGTGACGGCCAAGGGCGTCGACGGCTCGGACGGGTACATCACGCTAGTCGCGGGCCTCATCGCGGTCGTGGCGGGCATCATGATGGCGAGAGGCACCAGGCGGGTGCTCGCCGTCCTGGTGATCCTCGCGGGGATCGTCGGCGGCGGCATCGGCCTGTACGACGCGCTGACGGCGAAAGACAGCGTGCTCGATGCGGCGGCCGAGGAGCTCGCGCCGACCTTCGGGGCCTCAGCCCAGCAGGTGCGGGCGGTCCTGGACCAGGCCATCGACGCCGGCCAGCTCAGCGTTTCGATCAGCTTCGGCCTCTACGTCGTGATCGGCGGCGGCGTCGTGGCCCTGGTCGGCGGGATCCTCGGTCTGCGGGATGCGAGCGAGCACGCCGCTCCCGGCCGGACCACCATGCCCGCACCACCTGCGAGCACGATCGGCGGTCCGGACGCGCCGCCGGCTCCCATGCGTCCGCCGACTTCGCAACCGGACCCCGGCGCATAGCGTCGATGCCGGGTCGAGCCGTTCTCGCGGGGGCGCTGGCGCTCGCGGGCGGTGTGCTGGCCGTCGTCGGTTCCCTCCTAGTCTGGGCCGAGGTCTCCGCGGGACCATTCACCGAGCAGGCGAAGGGCATCGACGGCTGGGAGGGCAAGGCGGCGATCGTCTCCGGTGTGGTGATGGTCGCCGCCGGGATCCGTGTCCTCGCCGGATCCCACCAGGCGATGGCTCGTCTTCGGCCGAGCGCCGCGATCGGCGGTCTCGTGGCGCTCGGTGTCGGTCTCTCTACGACCCTCACGATCCGCGACCAGCTCATCGACGCCCTTGCGAGGGAGATCCCCAGGGCCGAAGTCGAACGCGCGCTGGACAGCGGCCTGCTCGAGCTCACGATCGGGATCGGCCTGTACCTGGTGATCGCCGGGGGCGTCCAGGGCGTCGTCGCGGCGCTGGTCGCGCTGGGCTCTCGGGACGAGCCGGTCGCCACGTCCGGGTCCGGGCTCCGTGGCTGGTCGAGCCTCGGTGTTGGAGCCGACAGCACCCCACCGACCCCGCCCGCGGTCCCCGACCTGCCCGCGCCGCCATCGGGCCGCGTCCCGAACGAGGGCGGCGAGCCACCGGGGTGAACACCCGGGAGCACCGGATCGACACGCGGGACCGCCGCGTGGTCGACGTCACCGATCTGGTCCAGACGTTCTGCTCGTCGGTCGGCGGGGACGGGCTCGTCAACGTCTTCGTGCCGCACGCGACGGCGGGCGTCGCGCTCATGGAGACGGGTTCCGGCTCCGAGGCGGACCTCGAGGAGCTCCTCGAGCGCATCCTGCCCCGCGACGACCGCTACCGGCACCGCCACGGCTCGGTCGGTCACGGCGGCGACCATCTCCTGCCCGTCGTCGTGTCTCCCTCGCTGATGATCCCCGCGGACGCGGGCCGGCTCGCGCTCGGCACCTGGCAGCGGGTCGTGGTAGTGGACCCGAACCGCGAGAACGACCAGCGTCGCCTGCGCCTCACCTTCGTCCCCGGATGAACACCCTGCGTCGAGGCCGGTCCTACAGGTAGAGGCCCGGCTGCCGCTCCTTGCCGTTCGGCGAGGACGACACCGCCTGCACGTCGCGCTCGCGGAGCAGGAGGCAGTCCCGTCCGTCCAGCTCGACCTCGAGACCGGCCTGTGGCAGGTACAGGATGCTATCCCCCGCCTTCGCCGAGCGGACGTCCGGTCCGACCAGGAGCACCTCGCCCCACACGCAGCGCTTGGGGGCCGGCGCGGCGGTCGCCGGGATCAGCAACCCGCTCCTGGACGTCCGTTCGCCGCTCTCCGGGTTCTCCACGACGATCCGGTCTCCGGTCAGACGGATGTCTTCCGTCTTGGCCGAGGGGGTCCGTTTCTTGCGGGGTTTCGAGGTGCCGGCCTTCGGGGATCTCGCGGCCTCGGGCATGGCAGCGATTGTAGCCAGGACCACGCGACCTGAGGCCGAGCGTTCTTGCGGGTACCATGCTCGCCCGATGAAGGCGCCAAGGAAGGCGAAGGATGTCCTCACCGAGGCCGTCGCGACGCTCAAGGCGTCCACGGCGATCGATCACTGGCAGCGCGATCGTGAGGAGATCGAGGCCGAGGAGCTGCTCGCCTACGCGCTCGGCGTCGACAGCGTCGCCCCGAACGACGGGGTCCCACCGAACGTTCGCCGACGCTTCGACAGGATGATCGCCCGTCGGGCGTCGGGTGAGCCCGTGCAGCTCATCACGGGACAGGCGGTCTTCCGGGGGCTGGAGATCGCGGCGCGGCCCGGGGTGTTCGTGCCGCGGGATTCGACCGAGTACCTCGCGGAGCAGGCGGTGCGGAGGCTCCGCGGACGCCGGCGTCCGGTCGCCGTCGACCTGGCGACTGGTGGCGGGACCGTGGCCCTGGCGATCGCGAACGAGGTGCCGGGCGTGCGGGTGTTCGGCACCGACATCTCGCTCACGGCCGTCCGGGTCGCCAGGGAGAACGCCGAGCTGCTCCGCCTGCGGGCGACGTTCGCGAAGGGCGACCTGTTCGGCGGCCTGCCGAGCGAGCTAAAGGGGCGGGTGGACGTGATCACCCTGCATCCGCCGTATGTCGCTCGCGACGAGCTGCGCGAGCTCCCGGAGGAGATCCGGCGCTTCGAGCCCGTGCATACGCTCACCGACCGCAGCGCGGACGGGCTCGGGCTCGTCGGGCGGACCGCGTCCGAGGGGCCGCGGTGGCTGAAACCCGGCGGCTGGTTGCTCGTCGAGGTGAGTCCCGACCGCGCGAGATCCGCCGCGTCCGTGTTGCGGCGGAACGGTTTCGGGGAAGTTCGGAGCACGATGGACCGCGGGTTCAAGGTGACGCGCGTGCTCGTCGGCCGTTGGCACGGATGAGCGACGCCCGGCGCATCCCCTACGGAGCATGGCCGTCGCCGATCACGGCGGATCGGGCCGCGGCGGGCTCGGTCGGGTTGAGCGAGACGCGCGCGATCGGCGACGCGACGACGTGGCTCGAGCGCCGGCCGCAGGAAGGGGGCCGTTCCGTCGTCGTGCGTTCGGGCCTCGGCGCGGAGCCCGTGGACGTGACGCCGCCGGGCGCGTCCGTCCGCACCCTGGTCCACGAGTACGGCGGCGGCTCGTACGCGGTTGCCGGCGCCACCACGTACTTCGTGAACCTCGAGGACCAGCGCCTGTACCGTCAGGAGCTCGACGGATCGCCGACCGCCATCACCCCCGAACCGGCGACCCATCGAGGGCTGCGGTACGCCGACATGAGCGTGTCGCCGGACGGCCGGTGGATCGCGTCGGTCCACGAACGCCACCGGGACGAAGGCATGCCGGTCAACGAGCTCGTCGTGATCGCCGCCGACGGCTCCGTGATGTCGACGCTCGCGTCCGGACGCGACTTCTACGCCTTCCCGCGCTGGTCGCCCGACGGCGCGCGCATCGCGTTCATCGCGTGGGACTTCCCGCGGATGCCCTGGGACGGGACCGAGCTCCTTGTGGTCGATGTCGCGTCGGACGGGTCGCCCGGACCATCCCGCGGGGTCGCGGGGGGCGAGCGGGATTCGATCTTCCAGCCGGCCTGGGGCCCCGACGGTTCGTTGACCTTCGTCTCGGATCGCACGGACTGGTGGAACCTCTACCGGGAGGGTGCCGACGGCGAGCTGACGAACCTGACGCCGAAGTCCGCAGAGTTCGCCGTACCGATGTGGATCTTCGGGTATTCGTCCTACGACTTCCTCTCCGACGGGAGGATCGTGTGCACCTACCGTGAGCGAGGCGTCCAACACGTCGCTTTGCTCGATCCGACCACGCGAGAGCTCCTCGATCTCGACCTGCCGTACGAGACCTTCGACCCGGCGGTGAGCGTCTCGGGGCAGCGGGTGGCCCTCATCGCCGGCGGTCCGACCACGCCGACGCAGGTCGTTTCGCTCGATCTGTCGACGCGCGCGGTCGAGGTCCTGCGCGAGAGCGACGTCGTGGACTTCGACGCCGAGTACCTGTCCGTGCCCGAGCCGATCGAGTTCCCGACCACGAGCGGGCAGACGGCGTTCGCGCACTACTACCCCCCGACGAACCCGATGGCCGTGGCCCCGGACGGGGAGCGTCCGCCGTTGCTCGTCAACGTCCACGGTGGACCGACGTCGGAGGCGGACCCGGAGCTGGACCTCGAGATCCAGTTCTTCACCAGCCGCGGGTTCGCCTACGCCGAGGTGAACTACCGGGGGAGCACCGGCTACGGGCGGGGCTACCGCGAAAGCCTGTACGGGCTGTGGGGTGTCGTCGACGTGGACGACGCCGTGGCGGCCGCCCGGCACCTGGTCGATCGCGGTCTCGCCGACCCCGGCCGTCTGGTCATCTCAGGTGGAAGCGCCGGAGGGTGGACGACGCTGTGCGCGCTCACCTTCCGGGACGCTTTCGCGACGGGGACGAGCTACTTCGGTGTGTCGGATCTCGAGCCGTTCGCCGAGACCACGCACAAGTTCGAGTCGAAGTACCTCGACCTCCTGGTCGGCCCGTGGCCGGAGGCGGCCGACCTGTGGGCCGAACGCTCACCCGTCCGCCACGCCGAGCTCCTGTCCAGCCCGCTGCTGATCCTCCAGGGCGACGAGGACGAGGTCGTACCGCCGTCCCAGGCGGAGGTCATCGTCCGGGCGCTCGAGAGCCGGGGGCTACCGTACGCGTACCTCCTGTTCGAGGGCGAGCAGCACGGCTTCCGCAAGATGGAGAGCATCTCGCGGGGACTGTCGGCCGAGCTCACCTTCTACGGGAGGATCCTTGGGTTCGAGCCCGCCGATCGCCTCCCGCCGCTGGAGATCGTGAACCTGCCGTCCGGAGGGGACTGACCTTTGCGAGCGCTCGGCGATCGGTCGCAAGGTTCGCGTGTGCGAGAGGGGGCGCGGGGGGCCCGGTCGAAGACCCGACCCCCCGCTCTCGAGAGGGGGCGCGTGCCTCTCGTGGCGGATGGAACGTATCTCGGGCGCATGAAGGCCGGGCGGCACGTGGATCGGGCCGTGAACGCTAGTGCTTGATCGGCCAGGTGGCCGCCGCCAGGGCGGCGCGACCGATGCGGCGGGTGACGCCCCGCGACTCCGCGGCCTTGCTCCTGCGAGTCGACCGGGCCAGGCGGTCCGCCTCGGCCTCTCGAACGCGGTCGCCGATCTGGTGACGAGCCATCTCTCCGCTCAGCATCTCCGCACCTCCTCGATCCTCGGTGGGGACCCGTTCCTGAACCTGCGGGGAACGTACGTCCGGGTCGCGGAACGAGTCGGTGATGCCGCGCACGACCGAAGAGTGATCTGCGTCACGTTGCGCCTCGGGACACCGTTGCGCCTCGACGCCGCGGGGTCGAAGATGCGCTCCGTGATCCGCCGACGTGCCGTGGTCGCGCAGCTGCTCGTGGCGGCCCTCGTCGTGGTCCTCCTGCCGGGCCCCGCCGCGGCGCAGTCCCCGACGCCGAGCCCGACGCGCGGTCCGAGCGTCAACGGAGAGGTGACGGGCGCGCTCGCAGCGGGCTCGACGCTGACGATCCGTATCGACGGGACCATGCCGGGCGGCTGGGAGGCGCTCCACCTCCTCGAGGCGACGATCACATCCGGGAACCAAGAGCTCGATCGGCTGCGGTTCGACATCGAGGACAACAAGCTGACGGTCGGTGACCGGGACCTGATCGTCGGCACCGGCGCGACCGCCACGAGCGAGTACCTGCGGGTGAACGGCGCCGACGTCATCGTGACCACCGGAGGCGCCAACCTCTCCTTCGAGGTCGATGCGAAGGTGCTGAAGACGATCCCCGGGGACGCGCGGTTCGTCCTCGGCGTCGTCGACGACCTCGGCGGGTCGGCCCAGGTTACACGGTCGCTGGCGGCGCCCGAGGGCGGCGGGATCACCTGGGCGACCGTGCTCGCGCTCATCGCGGCCGCCCTGTTCATCGGTGGCTTCCTCGGCAACCTGGTTGCGTCCAAGCGCCGAGTGCCGGCCCGGCCGTCGGTGTACGCCACGGTCCAGCACCGACTCGAGATGGAACGCGCAAGCAGGACCACCGAACCTTGACCGGTCCCGATGTCTACGGGCTCGTTGCCGATCGCGTGGCGGCGGACGGGCATGCCGATTCCGCTCTTTGGGATCGCCTGTCGGACCTGCTGGATCCGACGCGTTACCGGCCAAAGCTCGCGGAGTACGTCGAGATCCGCGAGTTCCCGCTGAAGTGGGGCAACGACTACGTGATGGTCGCGAACACGCGCGACCTGTTGCACTACCGACTGCCTGCGAGCGAGCTCCCGCTCCTGCGGAAGATGGACGGGTCGCGCTCGGTGAAGGAGCTCGTGCTCGATGAGTTCGAGGCGTCGGGCGACCTCGACCCCGATGCCGTCACCGACCTTGTGCGAACGCTCTACGAGGGGAATTTCCTCGATCAGCGCTACCGCGATGTCGACGCGCTCGTCACGCGCGCCCTGGATCCGGTGACCGAACGGCGGCGTAGGGCCAGGACGTTCGCGAAGACGCTCACGATCGAGTGGTCCGATGCGAACAGGGTCGTCCAGTGGCTCTACGACCACGGTTTGCGGTACGCGTTCAGCAGGGCCGCGGTCGCGGTAGAGGTGTTCGTCGCGATCGTGGGCGTGGTGATCTTCGCGCGCTTGGTCGTATCCGGTGACTTCACGATCGGCGGCCCGTCGCTGGCCGCGAGCTTCATCGTGCTCTGGCTCCTCGACTACTTCTCCGTCTTCATCCACGAGCTCGGCCACGCCCTCGTCGTGGTGAGGAACGGGCGGCGGATCAAGAGCGCCGGCTTCATGATCTACTTCGGCTCTCCCGCGTTCTTCGTGGACGGCTCGGACGGTCTCATGATGGACCGGCGTCAGCAGATCCTGTCGTCGTTCGCCGGACCGTTCGCCGAGATGATCCTGGCATCCCTCTGCGCCCTCATCGTCTGGTGGTTCCCCGAATGGTTCCTGGCGCGCACGCTGTTCACCGCGGCCGCGCTGAACTACTACCTGATCCTCATGAACCTGATCCCGCTCCTCGAGCTCGACGGTTACTTCATCCTTGCCGATGTGATCCAGGTGCCCGACCTTCGCCCCCGATCGCTCGCGTTCATGCGCGATGATCTGTTCCGGAAGATCCGGCATCGGGAGCACTTCACCAAGCAGGACGTCGGACTCGCCCTGTACGGGACCCTCGGCGTCGCCTTCACCATCTTCGCCCTCTACAGCTCCTATCGGTACTGGAAGACCCTGTTCGGCCCGCTCGTCACGCGGCTGTGGGACGGAGGGACGTACACACGGATCCTGCTGATCGCCCTCGCGGTGGTCGTCATCGGTCCGGTCGTGCGGGGCCTGATCTCGCTGGTTCGTTCGATCGGCCGTCGGATCCGCGCGGTTGCTCGGCGTATCCGATTCCGTCTCGAGACGCGTTGGCGAGTGGAGGCCGCCGAGCTGATCGATGCCCTCCCGATCTTCGAGGACGTGCCGGTCGACGTCTTGAACGAGCTCGCGGGACGGGTCCGGCTTCGGACCCTGGCGACCAACCAGCCCGTGTTCCGCCAGGGGGACCGGCCGACGGCCTTCTACGTCGTCCGCAACGGGATCCTCGAGGTCGTGGAGGAGGATCCGGAGAGCGGGGATGAGCATCAGATCCGCACGATGGTCCGCGGTGAATCGTTCGGCGAACTCGGGCTGCTGATGGATTCGCCGCGGGCGGCGACGATCCGGGCGGTGGAGGAAGCGGAGCTCTTCGAGATCGACCAGGGGACGTTCGATCGCCTGCTCGCGGACATGATCCACGTGCCGGACTTCGAGCCGACCCTGCAACAGCTCGCCGAGCTCAGGCAGCAGCCCTGCTTCGCGCACCTGGGGACCGAACAGCTGGTCGAGCTCCGTCGCCGCGGGGAATGGATGGTCGTCGGAGCCGGCCGCTCCGTCGTGCAGCAGGGAGAGGAGGGGGACTCCTTCTACGCCGTCGCCTCCGGCCGCTTCGACATCGTGACCGACGGGGAGCTCAAGCAGACGATCGGGCCGGGCGCGTACTTCGGCGAGATCGCGTTGCTCCTGGACGTGCCGCGAACGGCGAGCGTGATCGCCCGGACGCCCGCCAGGGTCTTCCGTCTGGACCGCGAGGGGTTCGATCGGATCTTGGCCGGGTCGTTCCGGCGGGGCACGCTCGACCCGACGATCCCGGTGACCCAGACGATGACGCACTGACGACGGAGAGGATCCGATGGACTGCTGGCATTGCAAGAGGACGGCGGTGGGGACCTGCCGCTTCTGTGGGCGGGGGATCTGCGAAGATCATGTCCAGACGCACCCGTACATCCTCGAGCTGTTTCGGAGTCAGGAGGAGACCCGAGCGCTCGTCGTCGAGGACGCCCTGTACTGCGGCGCCTGTACCCCTCGTCCCGATCCCCTCGATCTCCCGGAGCTCGACTGACGGTGTGACGTGCGTCACATCCCAACCTGTGACCGATGTCACATGCCAGGGCGTGACGGGCGACACACGAGGAAGGTGACGAGGAGAGGAGGATGCGCTCATGAAGGACGAGGCCCCCGGGCCCAGGAACGTGGAGGAGGTGATCCCCACCGTGGCGGACAAGAAGATCTCTCCCAAGGCGCCAACGGGTTCAAGCGCGAAGAAGTCCGGCGCGCAGGCCGCGACCCGCGTGCAGAAGGTCCAGAAGGTCCAGAAGGTGCAGAAGGTCCAGAGGAAGCAGAAGAAGCAGCATTAACGATCAGCTCCAGGCGTTCGAGGACCCGGGTCGCTTTCGCGGCCCGGGTTCGTGCTGCCTGGTGGAGACCTGAGGGGGGAGTTTGACTACGCTTGCGACCGTGGTGGCGACCGAGGTCAGCGACGCCCTACTGGAGGGCATGGCCCGAACGCCCCTGTTCGAGGGGGCCTCCGAGGACACGATCTCGCGTCTGGCGGCCCAGGGAGTGCTGCGGAGGTTCCGGCGGGGGACCTACCTCTTCCATCAGGGCGACGACGCGCCGGACGTCTACTTCCTCGTGAGTGGCCGCGTCGAGATCAGTTCACTCTCCTCCAACGGGCATCGCCAGCTCCACACGACCCTCGACGTGCCGCAGTTCTTCGGGGAGCTCGGTGTGCTCGGCGATCAGCCTCGATCCGCCGCCGCCCTGGCTCTGGAGGACTCGGAGGTGTGGCGAGCGGGTGGGCCCGTACTCCTGGACTTCCTGATCGAGGAGCCGACGGCCGCGCGTGCGCTGCTCCGGGCGCTCGCCCGGCAGGTGTTGTCGCAGGAGGCGTTCGTCGAAGACCTGCTGTACCTGGACCTGAAGGGGCGGGTCGCCAAGCGCCTCCTGCAGCTCGTCTCCCCATCGCTCGACGAGCTCCCCCCCGACGGCGCCGTCGTGCCGTCGATCGTGACGCACGCCGACCTGGCGAGCCTGTGCGGCGGGAGCCGGGAGAACGTCACGAGGATCCTGTCCGACTTCCAGCGCCGGGGCATCGTCGAGCGAGACGGCAAGCGTTTCGTGCTGGTGAAGATCTCCGGGCTCGCAAAGCTCGCCGGCCTGTGAACCGATGACCTACCGCAGCTTCCGTCGCCGGATGAGCGAGGCGACCGCCGCCCACGACTGGATGGAAGGGCTCGCCTTCGTGCTGGGCCTGGCCTTTCTCGCCCTCGCCATCCTGTGCGTGGGGGGGATCGTCACCGCGATCGCGAACGTCGGCGACGCGGAGGCGCCCCCCGGCCAGCCCGTCACGGTCGGCTCCCTCGAGGTGACCCGCGGCTTCGCGATGGTGCTGTTCGCGCTCTTCGGTTTCGTCGCGTTCGGCGTCGGGTGGTTCCTCGCCGGCGACACCGTGAAGGGATGGTTCACCCGCGACGGGGCGCGAGCCAAGGATCGGAGCTGAGGCGGTCGCCTCAGCCGCCGATCGCGGACATCGAACGTTCCGGCTGCTCGAAGTCCGGAAGGTTGATCCGGTGCCCGGACCACTTCCGCCACACGTTGCCACGGATCAAGCGCACCAGCTCGTCGTCGGAGGCGCCCTCGCGGAGCGGGCCGCGAAGATCGGTCTCCTCCAGCGAGAACAAGCAGGCCCGCACCTGCCCCTCGGCCGTGATCCGCAGGCGGTTGCAGGTCTCGCAGAACGGTTCGGTGACGCTGCCGATGACCCCGATGCCACCCCGCGCGCCGTCGGCGAAGCGGTAGCCGGTCGCGGGTTCGGCGTCGGGTCCCACGGGTTCGAGGGGATACACCGCGTCGACCGCCTCGACGATCCTGGCCGACGGGAAGACCTTCGCGCGCTCCCACGCGTGCTGGGCGTCGAGCGGCATGTACTCGATGAACCGCACGACATGGCCCTGCTCCCGTGACCAGCGCGCCAGGTCGACGAGCTCGTCGTCGTTGGTCCCCCCGATCACGACGCAGTTGATCTTGATCGGGACCAGGCCCGCCTCCTCGGCGGCCGCGATGCCCGCGAGCACCCGGTCGAGCGCGTCGCGACGGGTCATCTGCTCGAACCGGTGCCGCAGCAGCGAGTCGAGCGACACCGTCACGCGGTCCAGCCCCGCCTGGGCGAGCGGCGCGGCGAGCCGCTCGAGCAGCACGCCGTTCGTCGTCATCGACAGGTCGATCTCGGGCGCGGAGGTCCGGAACATCCGGATCAGCTCGGGGAGGTCGGCTCGCACGGTGGGTTCGCCACCGGTGACCTTGACCGAGCGGATCCCCAGTCGGTGGACGAACAGCCCCAGGAGCCTCGTGAGCTCCTCGAAGGTCAGGATCTCGTGCTTGGGCAGCCAGACCAGCCCCTCGGCCGGCATGCAGTAGGTGCACCGGAAGTTGCAGCGATCGGTCACCGAGATCCGGAGGTCGTCGGCGACCCGGCCGAAGGTATCGACCAGGGGGCCCTCCGCCGGGGGGAGGGACGACGGCGGTTGCCAGGCGTCCATGCGAATCCCCAGCCTACTCCCCCGACGTGGTTCGGTCCTCGGCGGGCCCGGACGGCAGGAGACCCTCGAGGGTCCCGAGCGCCGACCCGAGGGCGTCCTCCCTCGAGCCGCCTTCGGCCATCCTCCGGCCGGTCGCCGCGCCGAGGAGGAACGCCGCGAGCGGCGTGATCTTGCGTTCGACGCGATGCGCGACGTCCCGGGCCGAGCCGAGCAGCCGGGTGGCCTCGGCGTCGGTCAGGGGGTCCTGCCCGAGCGCCGCCGCGAGTCGGTCGATCCACGCGTCCATCGGTGCTCCCTTCTGTCCCGGCAACCGTAGTACGGACGGGCGCGGGCGCGTCTGGCAGGATGGGTGCGTGAGCGGCATCCGCGCCGCCGTCGTGACGGTCTCCGACGGCGTCTCCCAGGGAACGCGACCCGACGGCTCGGGCGACACGGCCGAGGCTCTTCTGCGTGAGGCGGGGTTCGACGTCGAGACCCGAACCGTCCTGCCCGACGAGCTCCCGGCGATCGAGACCACCCTGCGTGACCTCGCGGACGAGCGCGGGTTCGCACTCGTGGTCACCACCGGAGGGACGGGGTTCGGCCCGCGCGACGTGACGCCCGAGGCCACGCTCGCGGTGCTCGAACGCGAGGCCCCCGGTCTTGCGGAGCTGATGCGCCGCGACGGCCTGCGACGGACGCCGATGGCCGCGCTGTCACGAGCCGTGGCGGGCTCGCGCGGCGCCACGCTGATCGTGAACCTCCCCGGCAGCCCGAAGGGCGTCCGCGAGAGCCTCGATGCCCTGCTGCCCGTGTTGCCGCACGCCGTCGAGCTGCTCGGCGGCCGAACGGGGGCGCACCCGACGGGTCACGGCGACGGAGGCGAGCCGGATCGATCCGCGCCCGCGGTGGTCGGCTCCGTGGAGGCCAAGGCGGTCAGGGTGCACGGCTCGCCGCCCTGCGCGGTCGGCAACTCGATGCGGATCGTCCCCGGCGGCGAGGTCCACGGGACGCTCGGGTGCGCCGAGTTCGACGAGGCGGCCGTCCGCGACGCCGCCGAGATCATCGCCTCGGGCGAACCCGGGGTCCGCACCTACCACCACGAGCTCGGCGAGGTCGAGGTGTACCTCGAGCCGTCCCGGCGCGAGCCGGCCCTCGTGATCGTCTCGGCCACCGACGTGGCGCGCGAGCTGGCACGGCTCGCGCCGGGACTCGGGTTCGCGCCCATCCTGGTCGAGACGCGTCCGGAACGCGTCACCGACGCCGATGCGAGCTCGATGCCGGTCGCGCACCGGCTCGATGATGTGGAGATCGGCGCCGAGACCCGCCTGGTCTTCACCGACCACGACGCGCCGGGGATCGCGACCGCGCTTGCCGGCGCACTGCGTTCACCGGCGCGGTTCATCGGCGTGATGGGAAGCCGCCGCCACGTGGGCCCGTACGTCGAGGAGCTGCGCTCGATGGGGTTCGGCGACGAGGACCTCTCGCGGATCCGATCTCCGCTCGGCCTCGACCTTGGCGGGCGCGGGCCGGCCGAGGTCGCCCTGTCGATCGCCGCGGGATTGGTCGCCGACGAGCACGATCGTGATGCCGGATGGCTCGACCGGTGAGCACCGCTCGCCGGCGCGCACGGATCACGCCGTCGAGCGCCGCCGGTCCGAGCGCCACGGCCCACCCTGCCTACATCCGCCGCAACCGCGCGAACTGGAACCGCGAGGCGGACGACTACCAGCGCGAGCACGGCTCGCAGCTCAACCGCTTCGACCGACCTGCGTGGGGAACGTGGGGCATCCCGGAGTCCGAGCTCGACATCCTCGGCAACGTCGACGGCAAGCGGGTGCTCGAGCTCGGGTGTGGCGGCGGCCAGTGGTCGATCGCGCTGGCGCGCCGGGGAGCTCGCCCCACGGGGTTGGATCTGTCGATCCGCCAGCTCGCCCACGCCCGCCGGCTCGCCGCCGAGGTCTCGCAGCCGGTGCCGTTCGTGAACGCGAACGCCGAACGCGCGCCGTTCGCGGACGAGAGCTTCGACATCGTGTTCTGCGATCACGGCGCCATGACGTTCGCCGATCCGTACTTGACGGTGCCCGAGGTCGCACGGCTGTTGCGTCCCGGCGGTGCGTTCGCCTTCAACATCGCCAGCCCGTTGATCTGGCTGTGCTGGGGCGACGGCGAGCAACCGCCTGGTCCCGAGCTCCTCCGCAGCTACTTCGGCCTGCGCCGGGCGACCTGGGAGACGGTCGAGTTCCAACTGGCCTACGGTGACTGGATCCGGCTGTTCCGGTCGAACGGCTTCGAGGTGCTCGACCTGGTCGAGCTGCGGCCACCCTCCCGTCCCCGGACCACCTACCCGGACTTCGCGCCGGTCGGGTGGGCCCGTCGGTGGCCGGCGGAGAACATCTGGTCGCTCCGGAAGCCCGGATGAATGCACGGCGGGTCGCGCCGAGACCAGCACGAGCGCGCCCCGGCGTCCGCCCGGGCCTGGCGGTCGGCCTCGCCGTCCTCGCCCTCGGGTGGGGCCTCGCGGCGCTCCCGGAGGTCCGAGGCACGGAGGACCCCCGCCCGAACGTGATCGTGATCGTGACGGACGACCAGTCGGACGACTCGATCCCCAACCCCTACGAGGTGATGCCGTTCCTGCAACGCACGGTGCTCGATCCGAGGGACCACTGGATCGTGTTCGAGAACGGGTTCGTCAACACGCCGCTGTGCTGCCCCTCGCGGGCGACGATGCTCACCGGACGGTTCTCACACCACACCGGCGTCCGAGACAACGAGGACGCACACCTGTTCGACGACAGCTCGACGCTCGCGACGTGGTTGCGGGCCGCGGGCTACCACACCGGACTGGTCGGCAAGTACCTGAACCTGTACCCGTTCGACCGGCCGGCGTTCGTCCCGGCCGGGTGGGACCGGTGGTGGGGGCGTGAGCATGGTCCGGTGACGAGCCTGTACTACGACTACTCGATGTTCGAGCAGGACCACGTCGTCCGGTACGGGCACACCGGCGCCGACTACGCGACCGACGTTCTCGCCGATCAGGCGACCGAGTTCGTCCGCGAGGCACCGGCCGATCGGCCGTACTTCCTCTGGTTCGCCCCGACGGCGCCACACCCGCCCTGGGTCGCGGCGCCGCGCGACGAGGGGGCGTTCTCGGGGCTCGCGGTGCCCGCGCCGCCGTCCGTGGGGGAGCCCGACGTCTCCGACAAGCCGGCCTGGGTCCGCCACCTGGCACCGATGGGCGACGCGCCGCGAGCGCTGCAGCGCGAGCACCGAAGGGACTCGTACGCGGCGCTCCTCGGGGTCGACGATGCGATCTCCCGGATCATGAAGGCGGTCCGCGCGCGTGGTGACCTCGCCGACACGGTCGTCGTGTTCACCTCGGACAATGGGCTGGCCTTCGGCGAACACCGATGGACCAAGAAGAGCTGTCCCTACGAGGCGTGCCTGGGCGTTCCCTTCATGATCCGGATGCCGGGCGCCCCGCATCGAACCGAGCGAGCGATCGTCTCCACCGCCGACATCGCCCCCACAATCGCCGAGCTCTCGGACGCCTCGGCCCCGACGTCGTTCGACGGGGTGAGCCTCGTGCCGCTGCTCTCGACCGGTAGCCGGGAGGGGCTGCCGGGCGAGGTGTTCGCCGAATGGGTTGGCGACTCGGCGATCCCAGCGTGGTGGGAGATCCGCACCCGGCGGTTCGCGTACATCGAGCTCGGGACCGGAGAGCGCGAGCTCTACGCCCTCCGGGACGATCCCTACGAGCTCGTCAACGTGGTGGATGCACCGGCGTTCGAGGGCGAGGTGTCGCGGCTGGCCGCGACCCTCGAGGCGTACCGGAGCACGTGAGGCACGTCGCCACGATCGCCCTCGGGGCGTTGCTGCTCCTCGTCCCGGCCGATCCCGCCGCGCGGGCCTCGACGGCGACCGCTCCCGTGTCGGCCGTCTCCGAGACGGCGGCGCCGCCCGACATCGTTCTGATCGTGACCGACGATCAGCGATGGGACACCCTGTGGGCGATGCCGATACTGTCGGAGCGGCTCGCCGATCCGGGCGTGACGTTTCCCGACGCCTTCGTCGTCAACCCGCTCTGCTGCCCCAGCCGCGCGAGCATCCTGACCGGCGACTACTCCCACACCCACCTGGTCTACCGGCAGATACCGCCGTTCGGCCGGTTCGAATGGTTCCACGACGGCTCGACGCTCGCGACGTGGCTGCACGACGCGGGCTATCGGACCGGGCTGTTCGGGAAGTACATCGACGGGTACCAGCACGCGGCGGTCACCGGGTACGTCCCGCCGGGGTGGGACCGATGGGTGGCGTTCGTGCATTCGGCGCCCGTCGACTACACGCTGACGATCGACGGCTCGCTGCGAGGGTTCGGGCACGGTCCGGCCGATCACGCGACCGAGGTGCTCGCCGATGAGGCGGTCGCGTTCGTGAAGGGCTCGACCGGGCCGCTGTTCCTGGAGCTCGCCACGTCGGCTCCGCACGAGCCGGCGATCCCGTCCCCCGGTGACGAGGACGCCTTCGCCGACCTCCCTCCGGCGCGGCCGCCGTCGTTCGACGAGGCCGACGTCTCGGACAAGCCCGCGTGGGTCCGCGAGCTGCCACCCTTCACGGCGTCCCAGGAGGCGGCGATCGACGCGTTCCGCGCGGACCAGTACCGGTCTCTGCTCGGCGTTGACCGCGCGGTCGGTCGGGTCCTCGACGCGCTGGAGAACGCCGGGCGGTTGGAGAACACGCTCGTCGTGTTCACCTCGGACAACGGGATCTTGCACGGGGAACATCGGTGGACCAAGAAGGAGGCGCCGTACGAGGGATCGATCCGGGTCCCGCTCGTGATGCGTTGGGACGCGGCCGCGTGGACGCCCGGGAGCAGATTGCCCGGCGTCCTCGCCCTGAACATCGACCTCGCGCCGACGATCGCCGACGCGGCCGGCGTCCCGCATCCTCCGACCGACGGCCGGAGCCTCCTGCCGTTGCTCGAGGGTGAAGGGGGCTCGTGGCGCGCCGACTTCCTGATCGAGCACATGGAGGGTACGAACCCGATCCCTACGTACTGCGCCGTGCGTTCGGAACGCTGGACCTACGTGCGGTACTCGACGGGGGAGGAGGAGCTCTACGACCTCGTCGCCGATCCGTTCGAGCTCGAGAACCTCGCCGGCGTCCCGGCGATGCGGCCGGAGCTGGACGACCGACGAGCGCGCCTGCGCGAGCTCTGCTCTCCGGTGCCGCCGGGGTTCGGGGACCGATCCGGGACGAGCGTCCCGATCGCGCTGGGGGTGCTGGGCGGGCTGGTGCTAGTCGAGTCGCTGGCGTCGCGAAGAACGCGCCGCCCTCGCAGGGCGCCTGGATAGGCTAGGCGGCCATGAGCGAACCATCCGGGCCCGGTTCGCGCGTGCCGATCCCACGAGGGGGGCAGCGGTTCGACCGACGGCGGGCTGCGCGGCGGCGTGGCCTCTCGGTGTTCCTCGGTGTCGTCGTGGTGGCGATCGCGGCGTTGGGATGGGCCTCGACCCGGGGCGGCGAGGACCGGGCATCGACCGGACCGTCCGGCGGGACGTCACCAGTGACCGGTCCGAACGGTGGGACGGGCCCCGGCGGTTCCTCGGGCAACGGCGGCGAGACGATCGTCCCCGGCGAGACCCCGATCGAGCACGTCGTGTTCATCGTCAAGGAGAACCGGACCTTCAACAACTACTTCGCGACCTACCCGGGTTCGGTCGGGGCGACCGAAGGCGGCACGATCAAGTGCACGCCGGACGGGTGCCACGACGGCCCGGTCGTCCGGCTCACCAAGGGCCCCGACATCTATCCGCACGATCTGACGCACTGCTTCCGGTGCGGCCTCATCGCGATCAACGATGGCAAGATGAACGGCTTCAACCGGATGAACGGCCCGGTCCCGCCATCGGGAATCGCCGACCTGTACGGCGCCGACATGTCGGGCTACTCGTACCTCGACCGCGACGGCGTGCCGAACTACTGGGCGTACGCCGATCGTTTCGTGTTGGCCGACCACTTCTTCACGCCCATGTACGGTCCCACGCTGCCCGAACACCTGTACGCGGTGGCCGCCCAGTCGAACTTCATCGTCGACAACAAGTCGACCACCGATCACGCGGGGAACTACTGCGACGACCCCACGGAGGACGCGACGCGGTTCGTGCCTCGCGACGTACGCCAGTACGAGGACGAGATCCTGCAGCTCGAGCGCCGGATCACCGAGAACGGATCCAACGTGTACGACCTCGCCGACTACTGGGGGAGCATCCGCTTGTGCTTCGACATCCCCGTGCTGCCCGACCAGCTCGAGCAGGAGGGCATCTCCTGGAAGTACTACGCGAGCGAGAACGCGTGGATGAACGTCTTGCAGATGATCCGCCACGTCCGGTACGGGCCGATGTGGAACAACGTCGTGGAGCCCTCGAGCTTCGTCAAGGACGTGAAGCAGGGTGAGATGCCTGCCGTCTCGTGGGTCATCCCACCCGAGTCCTACAACGAGCACCCCGGGGGCGGGAAGAGCACGTGCGCCGGGGAGAACTGGACGGTTCACCAGGTCAACACGATCATGCGGAGCACGTACTGGCGATCCACGGCGATCGTCGTGGTCTGGGACGACTTCGGCGGGTTCTACGACCCGGTCGCGCCGCCGCAGTACGACGTCATGGGTCTGGGCCCTCGGACGCCCGCCCTGATCATCAGCCCCTATACACGTGAGGGCCGGAACCCCGACGGCGGTTCGGTCGACAGCACGCCCTACGAGTTCACGTCCGTGCTGGCGTTCATCGAGCAGCTCTTCGGGCTCGAGCCGATGACCGACCGCGACGGGCGGGCCGACCCGCTCTCGGGGGCGTTCGACTTCGAGCATCCCAACTTCGACAAGCTGATCCTGCCGCTACGAGACGAATGCCCGTACGGCACGTCCACCTCGGAGTTCCTGGCGACCTGGCCCCTGCTGCGCACGATCGGCAAGCCCGGCGACTAGTCGTCCGGGAACTTCGCTCCGACGCAGTCGGAGCGCAGGGGGAGCGGATCCGGCGGCCGCGGCGCCTGCTCGAAGTCGAAGGCGGAGAGCAGCGGCGTCGCCTGGCGGTCTCGGTGCGTGAGCTGGGTGAGCCGCCAGTTGTCCTCGATGAACCGCAGCACGCTGGAGAACTCACCGAGCTCGTGACTGACGAACCCGTGTTTCGCGTAGGGGCTGACCACCAGCAGCGGGACCCGGATCCCGAAGCCGAAGTCGTCGACCTGCGGCGGGGGCACGTGGTCGTAGAAGCCCCCGTAGTCGTCCCAGGTGATGAAGATCGCGGTCGAGTCCCAGTCGGGGCTCTCCATCACGGCGTTCACGATCCCGGTGGTCCAGTTCTCGCCGTGGCACATGCTGTACTCGGGATGCTCCGATAGCTCGAACCGCGGCGTCACCCACGTGACGGGCGGCAGGAGCCCCGCGCGGGCCTGCTCGGCGAACCCGTCGACCGGGAAGATGTGCGTCTGCCAATAGGCCTCGTTCTCCCGGACGTGGCGGATCGCGTCGTACGCGGACCAGAGGTAGCCGTTCTGGTACTGGGTCGCCGCGTAGTACGCCCACGGGATCTCCGCCTCGCTCAGCAGGTCGCCTTCGGTGAGGAAGTCGAAGCAGGGCGGGACCTTCTTCTTGACGCCCTCGCTGTCGACGACGACCGCGTAGCTGTCCCTCATCGAGTCGCAGCCCCATGCCTTGAACAGGCCGGTGTCCCGGTGCCGCTCGCGGAGCTCGTCGATGTCCTGGTACACGTTCTCGTGCGTGCCGCCCGATTGGGCCGCGATGGTGTAGAGATGGTTGGGGAACGACGGCCCCTGCGCGCTCGCGAAGAAGTTGTCCCCGAGGACATACGATGAGGCCCAGTGCCAGTAGTTCGGCAGATCCTGGGGCCGGAACTGGGTGTAGGCGAACTCGTCGGCCGTTTCGCTGATCGTGGCGAACCCGTCCATCTTGCCCTCGTTCCAGGCCTGGAGCGCGCAGTCGTAGCAGTGGCGGATGTCCATCTCGAGACGGTCGACCGCGGGCGTGAGCGTCCTGGGTTCGCCCCGATCCATCCCGACCGTCACGCCGTTCGCGCCGGGGAACAGTCCGAACATGTTGTCGAAGGTCCGGTTCTCCTTGATCACGAACACGACGTGCTTGATCGGCGTCGTCGTCTCGAACGCGTCCGCGTCCACGGCCGCCGGGGCCTCCCCGTACTCGAGCGGCGGTAGCGGGGTCCATTCAGGCGCGTCGTCCCCGCACGAGCTCCCCAGCAGAGCGGACAGGAAGACGACGGCCGACCACCGCAGGAGAGTCTTGGGCATCGATCGCTGACCCTATCGCAGCCTTGCGCCGAGAGATCGTTGAAGGAGAGGCCCGGTGACGGGATGATGCTCGCCGGCGAAATTCCGAGAGCGAAGGAGGAGGACATGCGACGGTTCGTCATCGTGCTGTGGGCTGCCCTGATCGGGATCCTCGCGGCCGGGCTCACGACCGCGTTCGCGGGGACGGCGATCGTGCAGGAAGAGACGGTGGTCTTCGGCGAGCACACGCTGCGGGGAAGAAACCTCGATCTGGTCGGTGAGGCCAACGACTTCCGGCCCGGCGACCGCTACATTTTCCGCAGCGTGCTCACCGATGCTCAAGACGCGGTCGCGGGCCACCTGTTCGTCGATTGCTCGGTGCAGTTCGCGAAGAAGGACTCGTGCTCGCAGATCTACGAGATCCCCGCCCGTGGCACGGTGACGGCCGAAGGCCTGATCCCGGTATCGCAGCTCAAGGTCGACGGGACCTGGGTGCTCGCGATCACGGGAGGGACCGGCGAGTTCGAGAACGTTGGCGGGTCGGTCACCGTCGTGATCGTGGACGACAGGGGCAACAGCGAGCACTCGCTGCATCTGCTGCCGTAACGTCGGTCGCGGGAGCGCCCGACGACGTCAGACCGGTTGGAGCCGCATGCCCCGCTGCTCCGCCTGGAACTCGCGCCAGTAGCGCTTGCCCTCCTCGGGCAGCGTGGTGATCGGGTCGTAGTACGGGTGCGTGCGCGTGAGCGCCTCGGGATCGTCGTACTCGATCCCCGTCCGGTAGTTCTTCCGCCAGTACGAGATCCCCTTCACCCGGTCGTACGTATCGGCCATGTGGACCCAGCGCTTGCCGACGAACGGCACGTCGCACACGAACCTCGGGGTCGCGAACCCCGGCAGATACCCCATGATCGCGAACTGCAGCTCCTGCGCTTCCCACACCGCGAGCCTCCAGTGCTCGCTGTTCGGGATCATGTCGCACAGGTAGAAGTAGTACGGCATGACCTTCGCGTGATCGAGCAGCATGAAGGACAGCTCGAGGATCTGGTTGGGGGTGGTGTTCACACCCCGCAGGAGCACCCCCTGATTGCGGACGTCGCGGTAGCCCATATCCAGGAACCTGCGGACGGCCGAACCGACGAGCGGCGTCACCTGCTGGGCGGCGTTCACGTGGGTGTGGATCGCGACCTCGACCCCTCGCTCGTGCGCCCGGTTCGCGATCGCCTCGTACCCGGCCAGCACGTCGTCCTGCAGGAAGTGCTGGGGGATGCCCATCAGACCCTTGGTCGCGATGCGGACGTCGCGAACGTTCTCGATGTCGAACAGGCGGAACAGCCACTCCTGCAGGCGCTTGATCGGGACGTTGGCCATGTCCCCGCCCGAGACGACGACGTCGCGGACGCTGGGCGTCCGGCGGAGGTAGTCGAGCATCGCGTCCCAGCGCTCGTTCTGCTTCATCTCGAACTTGTACTTCAGGATCTGCGACGTGTCGTTGCCGACCAGATCCATCCGCGTGCAATGCCCGCAGTACTGCGGGCAGGTCGGGATCAGCTCGGCGAGGACCTTGGTCGGGTAGCGGTGCGTGAGCCCCTCGACCGCCCACATGTCGGCCTCGTGCAGTGAGTCTCGCGCGGCCATCGGGTGGGACGGGAACTCCTCCGCCCGATCCGAGAGCGCGGGGGCCATGTAACGACGGACCGGGTCCGCGTACAGGTCCGTCTCGTCCATCGTGTTGACCATCTGGGGCGGGAGGAGCATCGACATCGTCGCGCGCTCCTGCTGGTCGCGCTCGATGTCCGCGTACAGGTCGTCGGTCAGGAGGTTGCCGAGCGCTCGCTTGAGCTCGACGAGGTTCTTGATCGTGTGGGCCCGCTGCCACTGGGCCGACTCCCACTGCTCCTTCGTGACGTCACGGAACCCGGGCAGGCGCGTCCAGTCGGGTTCGACGTACTCGCGGCGCAGCGGATACTCGAACGGCTGGTCCGCCGCGTGGGCGTGGCCGGCCTCGTGCCTGGGACGTCTCGCGCTCGGATCGCTGTGCTCGCTCATCGTTCGGCTCCGGTATCTGCGACGGCCGGTCGAGGCCGCATGGTTGAAATTCCCACGATGAGCCGGATGAACCGACTCTACCGGTCATGATACCCGCCGTTCCTCCGGCGCAACGCCGACATGGCCGAAGGATCTTCGGTTCAGGGGTTCGAGGAGGGCCGGAGACGGATCAGCGACGGCCGCGTGGGCCGCCGCGGCCGCCGTCGCGCCCGCCCATGCGTGGACGGCGCTCGAACCGCCCCTGGTCCTTCTCGGGCCGGGGCATCCGCAGTCGGAGGGGGGTCGGGCCCGTGCGTTCGTACCGGACCCAGATGTTGTCGATCTCGCGCCGGCGCTCCACCTCGCGCCAGCCGTCGGCGAGCAGGTGCTTGTGACGTCCTGCGGCGCCCTTGCGGAGCTTCTCCGTGTTCGGCACCTTGAGGAACAGGCGCTCGACGCGGACTTCCTTGTAGTCGGCCATCGCGGGAAGGGTAGCAGGGCCGACGCGCACGACCCCTTCTGGACGCGGCCGCGCAGGGGAACCGTAGACTCCGCCACGAACGATCACCCGACAGGTCGGCCGCGAAAGACCGGCCGGCTGATCCGAAGGAGGCTCGATGGGCACGGTCAACGGATGGAACGAGCTTGCCGCGCAGCTCGGCGTGGACTCGATCAGGAGCTCGACAGCCGCGGGGTCGGGCCATCCGACGTCCTCGCTCTCGGCGGCCCACCTGGCCGCCGTGCTCTGGTCCGACCATCTCCGCTACGACGTCGCCGACCCGAAGAGCCTGGCGAACGACCGCTTCGTCCTGTCGAAGGGCCATGCGTCGCCCCTGATCTTCTCCGTCCTGAAGGCCGTCGGCGCGATCGGCGACGAGCAGCTGCTGTCGTTCCGGCGGTTCGGGTCCCCCGTGCAGGGGCACCCCGCCCCGCTCCCCGAGATGCCGTGGATCGACGTCGCGACCGGGTCGCTGGGCCAGGGTCTGCCGATCGCGCTCGGGATGGCGCTCGCGATGAAGATGGACGCGATCCCGGCCCGTGTGTGGTCTCTGATGGGGGACTCCGAGGTCGCCGAGGGCTCGGTGTGGGAGGCGATGGAGAACGCCTCGTACCACGGGGCCGACAACCTGATCGCGATCATCGACGTCAACCGGCTGGGCCAGCGCGGCCCCACGATGCTCCAGTGGGACCTGGAGACGTACGCCGCTCGCGCGCGTTCGTTCGGCTGGCAGCCGATCGAGGTCGACGGTCACGACGTCGCCGCGATCGACGCGGCATTCACGGAGGCGGAGGGTTCGGACGGGCCGGCGATCGTGATCGCCAAGACCGAAAAAGGGCACGGCGTCTCGTTCCTGGCGAACCGGGAGGGATGGCACGGCAAGGCCCTGTCGCAGGAGGAGGCGGATCGCGCGATCGCCGAGCTCGGCGGGCCACGTGACGTCTCGATCACGCCGCGCAAGCCCGAGGCCGGGGTCTCGCCGCCGGCCGACGTACCGGACGTGGTGCTGCCGGTGTACGCGGAGGCGATCGCGACACGTAAGGCGTTCGGGGAGACGCTCGCGGCACTCGCGGTGCGCGGGGACGTGGTCGCGATCGACGGTGAGGTCTCGAACTCGACCCACACCGAGGACCTCCAGAAGGTCGCGCCCGGCCGCTTCGTCGAGGGCTACATCGCCGAGCAGAACATGCTGGGGATGGCGGTCGGCATGCAGGTGTTGGGCAAGGTGGTGTTCCCCGCAACGTTCGCCGCGTTCCTGACCAGGGCGTACGACTTCATCCGGATGGCCGCGATCAGCCGCGCGAACCTCAGGCTGAGCGGCTCCCATGCGGGGGTTTCGATCGGCGAGGACGGTCCGTCGCAGATGGCGCTCGAGGACCTGGCGATGATGCGCGCCGTCCACGGCTCGACCGTGCTCTACCCGTGCGACGGCAACTCGACCGCGCGCCTGGTGGGGGCGATGGCCGACCTGCCGGGGATCTCGTTCATCCGGACGACCCGGGAGAAGACACCCGTGATCTACGGGGGCGACGAGGACTTCCCGATCGGCGGTTCGAAGACCCTCCGGTCCTCGGACGCGGACCGGGTCACGCTCGTCGGGGCGGGGATCACGGTCCACGAGGCGCTCGCGGCGGCGCGGTCGCTGGAAGCCGATGGCATCGCGGCCCGGGTGGTGGATTGCTACACGATCAAACCGATCGACGCGGAGACGCTTCGCGTCGCGGCGTCCCAGACGGGTCTGCTCGTCACGGTCGAGGACCACTGGATCGAGGGAGGGCTCGGCGACGCCGTCCTCGCGGCGCTCGCTGACGGCGGGGCCCTCTCGGGTACGGTCGACAAGGTGGCCGTGACACAGATGCCGGGCTCGGGGACCCCCGAGGAGCTCCGCGACTGGGCCGGGATCTCGGCGTCCGCGATCGCCGACCGGGTCCGGTCGCTGCTGCGCTGAACGCCGTCCTTTAGATCTGGAGCGGCACGAGCTCGAACCGGTCCACGTCGACCAGGCCTCGGTCCGTGAGCTTGAGTTCGGGGATCACGGACAGGGCGAGGAACGACATCGCCATGAACGGCGACGGGAGCGTGGTGCCGAGCTCCCCGGCCGCCTCCTCCAGGACGCGGGTGCGATCCGCGACCTCCTCGAACGTCAGGTCCGACAGGAGGCCGCCGATCGGGCAGGGCAGCTCGGCGACGAGCCTGCCGTCCATCACGACGACCTGGCCGCCGCCGATCGCACGGAGATGGTTCGCCGCCGCCGCCATGTCCTCGTCGGTCATGCCCACCACCACGACGTTGTGGGCGTCGTGGGCGTGGCTTGATGCCATCGCCCCCGCCTGCAGCCCGAACCCCTGCGCGAAGCCGACGCCGATCCGCCCGGTGTCCCGATGCCGCTCGATCACGGCGAGCTTCGCCAGGTCGCGCCCCGGGTCGGCGCACGCCTTGCCGTCCCGGCGCAGCGGTTCACCGACCAGGGCTCGGGTGACGATCGTGCCCGCTTCGACGCCGATCACGCGGACGGCCCCGTCGGCGACGACCCAGAAGTCGGCCGGCTCGAGCTTGCGCACGTGCATGCTCTCCCGCATCCAATCGGGCAACGACGACGATGCGATCGGGGAGGGCCGCCCGCCGTCGGCGACCAGCCGGCCGCGCTTCCAGACCCGCTCGGGGCGGAACGACACGAGGTCCGGCACCGCGATCACGTCGGCGAGGTAGCCGGGCGCGACGGCGCCGTGCTCGTGGAGCCGGTGGTACCGGGCCGCGTTGAGCGTCGCCATCGCGACGGCGTCCGCCGGCGGGCAGCCGAGCGCCACCGCCTCGCGGACCACGTCGTTGATGTGCCCGTGCTGCTGAAGGTCGTGCGGCTCTCGATCGTCCGTGCAGAGCAGGCAGTTGGTGATCCCGTGCTCGAGCACGAGCGGGAGGAGGGCCTCGAGGTTCCGCGCCGCCGAGCCCTGGCGGATCATGATCCACATCCCCAGGCGGCGCTTCTCGAGGGCCTCCTCGTACGTCGTGCATTCGTGGTCGCTCCGAACCCCCGCCGCGAGGTAGGCGTTCAGTGCGCGGCCCGAGAGCCCGGGGGCGTGACCGTCGATATGTCGCTCCCCTGCGGCGGCGACCTTGGCGACCGCGTCCTCGCCTCCCGCGACGACCGCGGGGTAGTCCATCATCTCGGCCAGCCCGATCGCCCGCGGCTCGGTCCGCAGCAGCTCGGCGATGTCCTCGGGTGTGAGCGTGGCTCCCGAGGACTCGAACGGCGAGGCGGGAACGCACGAGGAGACCATCACGTAAGCGTCGAGCGGGACCAAGTCGGCGTCGTGCAGGAGCGCGCGGACGCCCTCGATCCCGAACACGTTGGCGATCTCGTGCGGGTCGAGGACGACGGTGGTGGTCCCCCACGGCAGCGCCGCCCGCGCGAACTGGTCGAGCCGGAGCTTGGTCGTCTCCAGGTGCATGTGTCCGTCGATGAACCCGGGCAGCAGGATCAGGCCCGAGACGTCGAGCCGTTCGGTCCCCTCGTAGCCCGGTCCGACCCCGGCAACGTGCTGGTCGACGATCGCGACGTCGGCCTCGAGGAACTCGCCCGTGAACACGGACAGCACCCGACCGCCGGAAAGCACGAGGTCGGCGGGCTCGTCGCCGCGGGCGACGGCGATCCGGCGGACGAGATCGCTCGTCATCGACGCAGGGTAGCCCAAGCCGCCCCGGTAAGATGTGGGGTCTTGGTCGCCGTCATCGCACCCCCCAAGCCGCGCTTCCGAGGGCGGATCCACCAGGTCGCGTTCTTCGTGTCGCTGCCCGCGGGCGTGGTGCTGATCCTGCTCGCGAACGGTCCCGCCGCGATCGCGGTCGCGAGCGTGTACGCGGTGAGCCTCGCGGCGGTGTTCGGCTCGAGCGCCGTCTACCACCGGGGCCAGTGGACCGAACGCGCGAGGCGGTGGTTGAAGCGGCTCGACCACTCGATGATCTACGTGCTGATCGCGGCGAGCTACACGCCGGTGGCGGCGCTCGTGCTCGGGGGGCCCTGGGAGGTCGTGGTCCTGTCCGTGATCTGGACGGGAGCGGTGGTCGGGGTGACCATGAAGCTGGCTCGCCCCGATGGACTCTCCGTGGTGAGCGCCGCGCTCTACATCGTGCTCGGCTGGCTGGCCATCCTGGCCCTCCCGCAGCTCGCGCGCGAGATGACGGTCACCGAGCTCGTCCTCCTGCTGGCCGGGGGCCTGCTCTACACGGCGGGCGCGATCGTGTTCGCGATCCGGCGGCCCGATCCCTCGCCGTTGGTCTTCGGCTACCACGAGGTGTGGCACTCGTTCATGGTGGCCGCGGCGGCGTGCCACTACGCGATGATCCTGCTGCTCCTGCTTCCCTCCTGACCGGTAGCTGGTATCGTGGTCGTCGAGGACGGCAACGCCGTCCGTGAGGTTTCGCTCCTCGTTCCTCCTTCCGGATCATCTGGCCGGGGTCTCGGGGCAAGGCCAAACCTCCCCACGATCCACCTGGCCGCGCCCGCTCGGTTCATCCACGCAGGCGTAGCCGGCCGAGATGCGGCGCGCTCGACGCGCCGGAAGAAGGAGAGAACATGACCACCACGTTCACCGACCTGGGCGTGTCCAGGCGCGTGATCGATGCCCTCGGTAGGCGAGGGGTATCCGATCCGTTCGCGATCCAGTCGCTTGTC